>Ga0114931_10012113_pt1 | contig 10117 bp, 5 predicted proteins | sample 2SBtaG_FD_89579 | JGI IMG/M metagenome (GOLD analysis project Ga0114931, IMG submission 89579) | Deep subsurface microbial communities from Kolumbo volcano to uncover new lineages of life (NeLLi) - 2SBTROV14_V59a metaG | ecosystem: Environmental > Aquatic > Marine > Volcanic | place: Kolumbo... | reverse complement strand
GGTATCGGTCATGCCCTCGATGTCCGGTGAGTCGACCACCAGGGGGTTCATCGCGTGGTTGAAGTACAGCCCCAGAGACCACGCCTTGGCCAGCCCCACCCGAGGTGTCTCGATCGAGAACATCTGGTTGGCCACCCCGGGCTCCGGCGCGAACGTGCGCAGGTCCAGGTTGCGCGTGACGTCGGCGCGGGCGGGGGTCGTCGCGCACAGCACCAGTGCGACCAGCACCGTGGCCAGCCATACGCGCAGCCGGCGGCGCAATCCCAGCACCAGCAACAACGCGACGCCGACCAGCCAGCTCGTGCCCGCATCACCACCGGCTGCCGAGCAGCCGCCGCCGCGCAACCGAACGGTCACACCGTCGCCGCGCACGTTGATGGTACCCACCGGCGTCGGGTCGGCGTTGATCAACACCTGGAACACACCGGTGTCACTCCCCGATTCGGTGGGCGTGTATTCGAGATCGACCTCGAACGAGTCACCCGGTTGGAGCGGGTCCGTGGGCAACGGTGTGAGGACCGTGAACATGCCCGTGGTACCCGCGTTGGGCTCCACGCGCAGCTCGCGGATGGTCAGCGGGAAGTCTTCCTGGTTGGTGATGGCGACCACGCCCGAGTTGGTCTCGGACGCCCGTACGGGAATACCGACTCCCGTGCGACCGAAGTCGATGATCATAGGCGTGAGCGCCATGGTCGGCACGAAGCCCAGCCCGCTCACGTTCACCTCGACGCGTGGCTTTGCGTCGTCGTCGCTCTTGACCTCGAGCTTGCCGCTGAACATACCGGCCGACGTCGGCTCGAACGTCAACGTGGCGTTCATGGTCTCGACGTCTACCCCGGGAATGCCGTGGACGATCATGGGCGCATCCATGACCGCGAACACATCGCTCGGGTCGGTGCCCATCACCTTGTTGACCGTGATCATCTTCAGGTCGGCGTCGCCGTTGTTGGTGATCGGCAAGTCGATCTGGCTGCCGGTCTCCGGGTTGCGCTGGGTGTTCGGGAACATCACCTCCATGGGTACGGAGATGTCGCGATCGATGGCCACGCCATCGAGGGTCACGTTGATATCACCGCCCTGGGCGTCGCTGCCGATGATGAGCATTGCCGAGTCCGTCGCCGCGACCGACGGGTCGTAGTCGACCGGAATGGTCTGGATGTCCCCGGGCACTACCACGATGGGCAGCGACACCGACGAGCCCACCGAGTAGTTGGCCGAGTCGCCGCTGAAGGTCAGCGAGTCGATGGTCAGGTCGTCGCTGCCGCTGTTCTCCAGCGATACCAGCTCGGTGACGACCCCCGCCGCCTGCACGTCCTTGGGCCCGAAGTTGAGCGTCGGCGTGTCCAGGGTGATCTCCGGGATGACGCCCACCGACGACAGGCTGACCATCTGGCTCAGCGGCTGGTTTTGGAGCAGCTCGAGGCCGGTGACGGTCATGGTCGACGACTTGGCGCCGGTGGTCGCGGGCAGCGATGTGACCGTGACGTCGAGGGTCTGTCCCGGCGCCAGCACCAGCGGCAGCGTGCCCGAGTGGCTGAACGCAAAGTCGGTCGCATTGCTCAGGGTGATAGAGCTGACCTGAATGTCGCTGGTACCGGTGTTGTCGATGGTGACCGTGTCGGACGCGGCCGAGCCGTCGATGCGGATGTTGCCGTAGCTGATGGTCGTGGGCAGCACGCTCATACCGGCAACCCGGCCCTGGCCGATGAAGCCGAACGCTTCGGGACTGCTCGGGTCGTCGGACACCACGGTCAGAGTGCCGTTGATGTCGCCGCCCATCACCGGGGTGAAGCGAAGGGTAAACGAGGTCTGGCCGCCATTCGCTGCCAGCACGATGGGCAGCGCCGGCATGGCCGGCTGGAAGGTGAACACCGCGTTGTTGAGAATCAGGTTGGTGATGGTCGCCGACGCCTCACCGTTGTTGGTGATGGTGGCGGTGATGTCACTGGTGAAGCCGACCAGAGTCTCGGGGAAGTTGGTGGGCGTAAACGACACCGAAAGGTTCGCCTCGGTGCCCCGACCGGTGAGCGGTACGTTCTTTGGATTCTCGCTGCCGGTGGGATCGTTGTTAGAGATGGACAACCTGGCGAAGCGATTGCCTATGGCGGTGGGCGAAAACGTCACGCTCCAGTTCTGGGTGTTGCCTGGAGCAATGGTCGTGTTCGTCGGTCCGGTGAAGTTGAACTCGCTGGCGTTGGTGCCGAGGATCTGAACGTTGCTGATGATCAGATCTTCGTTGCCGTCGTTTCGCGCGGTAACGGTGTGCGCCGTACTGGTCGTACCCACGCGCTGATTGCCGAAATTTTCGGAGGCGCCCGTGGTGATCGTGATTTCGGGACGCGTCCCCGTACCCGACAGGTTGATCGGGATCGACGGCGTCTCCTGATCGTTGCTGCCGAACGTGGCGACCGCACTGCGCGCCCCGACCGCGGTGGGCGTGAACGTGAAGCTGATGTTCCGGTTGGCGCCGGGGGCGATGGAGCAGGTGGACGGCGCCTTGCAGGACGCGGGCGTCATCGAAAAGTCGCCGGGATTGGTGCCGGTGATGGACACCGACAGAACCAGGTCCTCGGTGGTCGCCAGGTTGGCGTTGGACACCACGATGGTGGACGCGCTGCTGGGCGTTCCCACGCTCTGGTTGCCGAAGTTGATGTCCGCGCTCGGCGTCAGCGTGATGTCCGGCTTGGTACCGGTGCAAGTCAGCGGCACGCTGGTCGCCATCTCATTGTCGCCGTTGCTGGTAATCGTCACATTCCCGGTCTTGGCGCCGACCGAGGCCGGCGTACAGCGCACGGTAATGGTCTGGTTGCTCGAGCCGGCGATGACGAACGGTGTCCCCGGCGGACTCACCAACGAAAAGTCGGTGGCATTGGTCAAGCCCAGCGCAGACACCGTCAACGGCGCCGCGCCGGTGTTCTGGATGTCGAAGGTGAGGTTCGAGTTGGTCCCCTTGGTCACGGTGCCGAACGCCAGCGACGACGGACTGGTGGCAATCACGCGCTGCGCTGCAATGCCGGCCACCGAGAACAGAATCGTGCCCGACACCGAATCGGACAGGATCTCTACATTGTCGCTCTTGTCGCCGGTGGGCAGGGTCGGGGCGAACTCGACGTTGATTGTCTCGAGCACGCCGCTGGCGATGGTGCCACCGGTAAACCCGGTCAGGTTGTACTGGCTGCCAAACGAGCCCGCGATCGCCACCGAGCTGACCGTCGCTGTGGTCTCGCCGTCATTGCGGATATCAAAGCCGGTAGGCCCGGCGGTGTTGCCGATGTGTACCGTGCCGAAGTCGATGGAGCTGGGCGGCGGTACCAAGACCAGGTCCGGTCCGATGCCGCTGCCCTGTAGGACGAAGTCGGTCGGCGAGCCGGGCTCGTTGGTGGTGAAGCGCACCGTGCAGCTGTAGGCCTGGCGCGCCGTGGGCGAAAACGTGGCCGTGATCTGCGGAGTGTCGGCCGGAATGGAAAACGGCGTCGACGGCAGGTTGATGGTAAACGCGCTGCAGTCTGCCCCCACGGTGGTGACGGCGGAGGCGGTGAGGGTCTCGGTGCCGCCGTTGCTCAGGTTCACGGTCAGCATGGAGCTGGTGGCGCCAACCGAGGTGTCCGCAAACGTGAACGGGTTGGACTGGTCGAATTGCAGGCTCGGCGCGGTGGTCGCGGTGGCCTGGATTGGGAAGTCGACATCCTTGTCAGAAGGACCGTTGGTGTAGTGAAGCCGCAGCGTGGCAGTGCGTGCGCCGGCGCCGACAGCGACCTTGGGCGAGAACTGGACAGTCACGGTATCGCTGCTCACGGACGGAATGTCGGCAATCAGCGGGGCGACGATCGAGAACTCGCTGTTGGTGTCGTTGATGATCGACGCGGTCAACCCCGTCGTGGCCACGTCCCCGGCGTTGTCCACGGTGACGACGATCGAATTGTTCGTGCCGACACGCTGGTTGCCGAAGTCCACGGGGTTTGGCATGGCCGAAAGACTCGGCAACGCCAAGGCGTTGCTCGTGAACAACGTCAACAAGGCGCCGATCGTTATTGCCCCGACAACGCTGCGACGTGCTGCGGAAGACTTGCTCATGCTTGCTCCTGCGCTAACCAACTACACGATTATCCTCATGAACTGGGCGTTACACACGCCCTGATCCCGGTGAAAATGGCCTCGACAGATTGTATCTCGCGGCACTCGGTGAAGAAAGCGAGCCAGGCCACATCACAATTGAAGAATCGGACCCCAGGTGTTAGCGTAAACGACCAGGTTTTCGGGACCATAAGGTTGGAAGACAGCCGACGACACATGCCCGAATCGTGGCGCGCAGCCCTTCGTCGGGGGCTCGAACAGCTGCGCACGGGGGACTTCGACGCGGCGGAAACGCAGTTTTCGCGCGCCTATCAGCTCGCGCCCATGCAACCCGAGGTGTGTTACGCCCTGGGCCGCGAGCATCTGCGCCGGGGCCGCATCGCCGAGGGCGAGCGCTTGCTGCACACCGCGTGGGCGTCAGACCGCTCGCTGGTATCGGCAGCCGCGAGCCTGGCCCGGTCGATGGCGCAAAACGGCGGGCGATTCGAAGCCGCCCACGAGCTTCTGACTGACGCCGAGCTCGATGGCCACAGCGTCGACGTGCTGGGGGTGGTGCGCGCCGAGATCTACATCGACCAGCAGCGCATCGCCGAGGCGCGCACCGCCGCCAGCCAGGCGCTCCACCAGACCGCCAGCGAGGCCACCCGCCGGGCGGCCCGCGCGGTGCTCGCCCGGGTGCACAACACCGAGGGTATCGACCACGCCCGCGCCGGCGACTACGACCAGGCCCTGTTTTGTTTCAAGCGCGCCGCCGATCACGATCCGGACTGGAGCAGCCCGCACGTCAACGAGGGGGCGTGCTTTTCCAGCATGGGCAAGCACAACCGCGCGGTCGCCTCGTACGAGCGCGCCATCGCCATCGAGCCCGGCGACTGCGACGCCTGGGTGGATCTGGGCGCCACGTTGTGGGCGAGCGGTGATCGCGACCGCGCCGAGACCTGCTACCGCCAGGCGCTGGACCTGAACCCCGAACACGAAAATGCGTGCACGCGCCTGGCCGACCTGCTCGCGCGCGACGCCCGCTACCTCGAAGCAGCCATGTTGGCGGAACGCGCCAGCGAAATCGCAGACCGAAAGCGACGCCGACCATGAGCCGAGACGACGACAATCCGCGCGGCAAGAGCAAACGAGACATCGATCCACTCGCGACCACCCAGCCCAACGGGGTGGACACCAGCAAAGTGCGCGAGATGGTCGCGCGCCAGGCGGCGGCACAGCCGGCCTCCGAACGCGTCACCGCCCCCATGCGCGCCCAAACTCCGCGCCCAAAAGACCAGCAACGCGCAGACACCAACCCGATCGAAAAACTGGAACCCGCCGAGGTCAACCCGCTGGCGTCCACCGCCTACGGCGTCCCGTCGCCGCTCGCCGGCAAACGCGCGACCTTTCCGCCGACGTCGTGGGACCGACAAAACGACGTCGTCACCAGCGCCCAGCGCGAGCACGTCAGACAAAAATCCGAGAACTACGCCGGCGATGGCATCGAAGCCGGCAACATGCGCCTGCCCGAAGACATCGCACGCAGCGTCATCACCTCGCGGTTCGAAAAACAGGGCATCGAGCTCGAAGCCGACTACCAGTTTTCTCACGGCGACCTGCTCGTGACCCTCGACGGCTACGACCCCAACCGCCGCGTCGGCTACCAGTATCTGTCCCACAGCGACGCCGACGTCGTCACCGACTTCGACGAAGCCACCGAGCTGGCGTTCGAGCAGCTCGCCGGCCGCGCCGAAGCCTGGGTCATGGTCATCCACGACGCCGACGTCCCCGCCGTCATCGCCCTCGAGGAACGCATCAGCAAATTCCTCGCCACCCTCCCCCGGTAGGCTGCACACAGCCGTGGGCACCCCCGCGCCAAGCCCGCGATAACAAACAACCTCGTCCCTGGCATCGTGTGTGCTTAACCCTCGGCCATGCCGAGGGCCATGCTATGCCTCACAACCGGTGGAAATCACAGGGCGCATAGACGAAACCGCGCGGTCTATTTTTGCGCCGGCGCCCTGCTCGTCGCCGCGTGCGCCGGCGAGACTGCCCCCGACTCGGCGGACGCGGCAACCCAACCGCACGATGGCGCCGCCCAGCCCGGCGACGCCCCAACAACCGATGCCGGCATCGGCCCCGACGCCAGTGGCGTTCCCGCTCCGCCGCCCAACCGCTTCGGCATCGGCCTCGTAAGCCCCGGCGACCCCGGCCAGTGGGATCTCACCGCCGCCCTCACCGGCCGCGGTGGTTACATCAAGTTGATCTTCCCCGGCGTCGACCTCAACACCACCGGCGCGCCCCAGGATTGGCAAGACGCCGTCGCCGGAGTCTACGCCCGCGACCTGGTGCCGGTCATCCGTCTCGGCCCGCCATGGGGCGATCGCAACATTCGCAAGCTCGCCGACGATTCGACGCACACGCAGTTCACTGCGCTGGCCGCCAAGTACGCCGCCGTGGTCGCCGAGCTACCGCGCCGCCCGGCTTGGCCGCTGATCATCGAGGTCCACAACGAAGCCAACCTCTGCTACGAGTGGGAGTGCGAGGCACAAAACGCGCCGCCGAACGACGGCGTTCCCGCCGGCTGGATTCACTACACCGACACCGCCGCCGAGTACGCCTATTTTTTGCGCGACGTGGTCGCCGCCATTCGCGCCATCGGCGACCCGCGCGTCAAGGTCATCAACGGCGGCCTGGCCCCGGGCGGCACGGTGGCGTGCCAGTGCGGCGGCACCGACTTCACCCCGGGCGCGACCTCCCGAGAGTTTCTCACCGCGATGGAAGCCGCCGTCCCGGGTCTGTTCGCCTCCCTCGACGGCTTCGCGTCTCACGCCTATCCCGCCCAGGGTGAAGGCTGGGGCTTTTTCGAGTCGTACGAAAACAGCGGCCCCGGCCTGCACTATTTCGAAACCGAGCTGACCACCCTGGGCATCGACAAGCCCGTCTACCTGACCGAAACCGGCTGGACCATCGACGGAGCCGCCGGCGGCAACCGCGACACGGTCGCGCAGTGGACCCGCAGCGCCTGGGAAAACGTGTGGATCTCTCACCCGAAGCTGCGCGCGGTGATGCCGTTCATCTTGCAGGACGGCTCGTGGGATGCCTTTGCCTGGGCGGATCCATCCGGCAACCCGTACCCGGTGTACAACGCCATCCGCGACTTCCGCTGCAGCCGCGAAATCCCCGAGCCTTGCCAGTAACCGCTACGCGGCCTTCTTGCTATAGCCGCGCTCCACGAAGTAGTCGATCGCGTCGCTGATCGTCTGCTCGATGGGCCGGAACGTGGCGCCAAGCTCGTCCACCGCTTTGCTGTTGTCGTAGAACGACAGCTTGAGCGCGTACTCGATCATGTCCTTGGACAGCAGGGGCTTTTTGCCGCTGCGCTCGGCACGCACCTGCAGCGCCGTGGCCACGCCGCGCACCACCGGCACCGGCAGCTTGAGCAAGCGCCGCTTGCGCCCGACCACCTCGTCGATGGTCCTGGTGAGGTCCTTGTTGCTCAGGTTGTGTGCGCTGGCAATGTAGCGCTCGCCCGCCTTGCCCTTGACCGCCGCGAGCAGATGCACCCGCGACGCGTCCCGCACATCCACGTAGCTGGCGCCTCCCTTGAAGTACAACGCGGGTGCGCCCTGCATGGAGTTGACGATGAGCATGCCCGACGGCGTCGGCCGCACATCGCCCGGGCCGAAAACCACGCCGGGGCAGACCACGCGCACGTCCAGGCCCCAGTCGGCGAAGTACTCGGCCAGCTCGCGCGAAAAGAACTTGGACCGGCTGTAGGGAAAGTCGATGTCCCACGCCTCGTACGCCGTGGTCTCGTCGCCGAGCGCGCCTTCGCCCGCGCGTCCCAGCGACACGATGCTCGCGGTGTAAATCACGCGCTCCACCCCGGCACGGCGCGACGCCTCCAGCATGTTGAAGGTGCCGCGCATGTTCACGTTGTACATGCGCGTGGGATCCGGCGCCCAATCCGAGTAGATCGCCGCCGCGTGAAACACCGTGTCCATGCCCGCGACCGCCGCCTCGACCGATGTGCGATCGCACACATCCCCCTCGACAATCTCGACCGACAGATCCTCGATGTTCTCCCGGGTCTCGCCGGGAAACTCGAGCACCCTTACGGCAACACCGTCGGCGCAAAGCTGCCGCACGATCCAGCTGCCCAAAAAACCACATCCACCGGTTACGAGCGCTTTTTTCATGGTGCCTGCAGCGTACTGAGTGAATGCAGCTAAGACCAGACCAATGCTGTACACTCCGGGCGGAGGCGCACACGATGAGAATCACAACCCTGGTCATTTGTTCGCTTTTTGTTTTGGCATGTGGCGGCGGCGGGAGCGGCGACGACGCGGACGCCTCCACGCCCACCCCACCGATGGTGGCCACGACCATGCCGGCCACCGACGCCGCCGATGTCGCCATCGACACGCAGGTATCGGTGTCGTTTACGAGCGCGGTCAACGCCGCGACGCTGAGCCAGTCCAGCTTCACCCTCGAAGACGCAGACGGCAACCACGTGACCGCGATGGTCAACGCCAACCCGATGGGCGCGACCTTGATACCGAACTCCCCGTTGCTGGGCGGCATCACCTACACGGCGCGACTGTCTACGGCCGTGACGGGCAGCGACGGCACTCCGTTGGCGAGCGCCTATTCGTGGCAGTTCACGATCCGCCCTGTCGCCTGGCACCCGGGCATCAAGCTCGAAAACGACGACACCGGTGATGCCCAGTCCCCGGTGATTGCGACCGACGCCTTTGGCAATATGCTTGCCATCTGGAAACAGTGGGACGGCAGCCAGTTCAGCGTGTGGGCCGCTCGCTTCACGCTCGCGAGCGGTTGGGGCGCTCCGGAGCTGATCGAAAACGAAGATGGCGAAGCACAGTTCTTGCGGCTCGCCATGTGTCCGAGCGGAGAGGCCCTGGCCGTGTTTACCATCGGAGAGTTGGGGAACAACTCCGACCTGTGGTCGAGCCACTACGACCCCAGCAACGGTTGGCAAGCGGCCCAGCCCATCGAGACCGCCACCGGCCCCTCTTTGAGTCCCGCCGTTGTCTGCGATAGCCCCGATAACTTCACCATCGCGTGGGTACAAGACGACGGCCCGTACAAAAACCTCTGGTCCAGACGCGACACGCCGTCTGAGTGGACCCTTGCCGAATTGTTGGAAACGGCCGACGGCAACGTGCAGTTGCCGCGGATGGTTGTAAACGCCGACGGCACGGTGCTCGTCGTCTGGCAGCAGAACGACGGGACCCGCAACAACATCATGGCCAACTGGTTCGATCCGGCGTCGGGCTGGGGCACCGCCGAGGCCGTCGAAACCGAGACCGGCGAAGCGAAGCAACCGGTCGTCGCCCTCGATCCCATGGGCAACGCAACGGTCGTGTGGCGACAATACGAGGACACCCCGATGCTCTACAACATGTGGGCAGCCCGCTATACCCCGGGGACCGGCTGGGGCACCGCTCAGGCCATCGAAACCGCCAGCGAAGCCGACACCGGCTGGCCCGAGGTGACCGCCGATCCGGACGGCAACGTGATCGCCGTTTGGGACGAAAGCAGCAACGGCGTCCGGAGCATCTGGGCAAACCGCTACGTCGTCGGCTCCGGCTGGGGAACCGCCACGCTGCTCGAAAACAACGACGTCAACTACGCCCTGGACCAACGAGTCGCCACCGACCCGGCCGGCAACGCAATTGTCGTGTGGTACCAGGGCAGCAATTCCATCTTCAACATCTGGGCAAGCCAGTTCAGCCCGGACAACGGCTGGTCCGAGCGCACGATCATCGGCGTCATGGACCGGGGGTTGGCGGCTGAGCCCCGAATTGCCATCGACCCGTTTGGCCGCGCCAACGTGGTGTGGTGGGAAAACGATGGCATCCGCTACAACATCTGGTCCGCCCGCTACGACTAGGGCCCAATGCCAGTCAGATAAGGGGATACGCCGGCGATCTCGGAAAGTTGCGTCGCGTGGTCGACGGCTGCGCAGTGGCGCCCACCGGACTGCGCCGCGCCGTGGTCGCGGCTCTGGCCCAGCCCCGATGACTCCAGGTCAACAGGC
>Ga0114931_10012112_pt1 | contig 10117 bp, 9 predicted proteins | sample 2SBtaG_FD_89579 | JGI IMG/M metagenome (GOLD analysis project Ga0114931, IMG submission 89579) | Deep subsurface microbial communities from Kolumbo volcano to uncover new lineages of life (NeLLi) - 2SBTROV14_V59a metaG | ecosystem: Environmental > Aquatic > Marine > Volcanic | place: Kolumbo... | reverse complement strand
CGTTAACCCCATCACCGGAAAAATCCAGGTCGCCCGACTGATCGTCGCGGACATACACGCTGGCGATGATGCCCTCCGTCGCGTGCACATGATAAATCTCTTCATCAAAACCGTCCCCGTCCACATCAACGTTGAGATTGGTATGCTTGTCCACGTCCACGCCCTTATATTTCCTGGGGTTGCCGGCGCCGTCCAGGATGATTTTACCCTTTATTGAATTCTGCACCCCCGGGATCTTGATCCACTGCCATCCGAACAATTCACGCAGCGGGCACTGAATCCAGTCCCTATCTACGTTGTAACACCACACCTTATCATCCACCTGCGGCTCGTAGTCATCCAGAACGCCGTTGCGGTCCAAATCTAACCTGTCGTCGACCAGCATATTCTCCGGACATTCCTCCTCATTGCCTTGCGCGTCCGTCCCGGAACACCAGGGAACCGCGCTGTTGGGAAAATTGTAAATCTGCTTATAAAATATCGCGCACCCCCGGATATCCGGATCGTTCGGCGTACTCAGGTTGACACATGACGGCTCCCAAAAGGGGTGACTCTCATCAATAGTTACCGTCCGGAACGCCGCCAGAGAAAAAGGGAATCGCTGGCCGTTGATAAACACATCATAGACAGGAAGATGTTGCTCATCGTCCCAGTCAATGGGCATGAATAAATTCCGGCTGAAGCTGGCGGACGCCGCGGCGACAAACGGCGCCCGTTCACGTGTTAAGTATTTGTCCGCCATATCTGCCGACAGCCGGTCTTCGATCACCAAAATCGAGGCTGTGTTTCGGGCGGGAGAGGGGTTGAGACGGCCGTTCTGCGACTTGTCGTATTGGCCTTCCCCCGTCCGGTAGGATTCGTCCAGGGCCATGCGCATGGCGCGCAGGCGGATATTGGTTTGTTGACTCTGATTCAGTCCTTGACGGACGATCAGCCCGATCACAAACATCAGGATGGCCCCAAAAATCGCCAGTTCCGTGGCGGATTGGGCAAGTTTTTTATTTCCGTATCTTCTGACACGCATGAGTTTTTGTTGCCGCTTTCAGGTTTCTAAAATCCTCCAACCGTGCTGGAACCGGTCTTTATTTCGGTCGTGTTGGCGCCTTCGTCGCGCAGCGTCCAGATTCCCGCCGCCCCATCGGGACCCTGCCCGGGAATGGTCGTAATTCGGGTCTGGGAATTCATCCCCAAATGCTGGATGATGTCGGTATTGGTCACCCGCGGGTCATACTGATCACCGAGATCATCGACCGCCGTTCTCCAGCGCCCTTGAATCCCGCGTTTAAAATAGACCGACATCGCAATCAAAGCGCCTATCAAAATGATCACCATTACGCAATATTCCAGCGTGCTCTGACCTCTTTGTGTTACCATGAGTTTTCCTCCGCCTTCAAAACTCCGTCAATTATCGCCATTAAGCTGATTTATCTGATCATACTGGAGCGTAAATCCCATATTCGTCAAGGACCGCGTTTCGGAATCGGTTTCATCATGTAAGAAATCCACCGCGCTGACGCCCAACCGTTCCCGCTTGCGGATCCGCCGATCAGCGCGCGACGTCGTATAGGAATTTACCAGATATCCGCGCCTTCCCCCCGCGTCCTGTTCGGCCTCCTGCTGATTGCCGATCTGATCCGCGGCCAGCTTCACCATACTCTGCGAGGCCCTCTTAACGAAAGGAGTCATCGCGATCATCACCCCAACCACAATCCCGATCAGGAGGATATATTCCAAAAAAACCTGCGCGTTTAAATGTCTGAGCTGTCGAAACATTTTATTTTGCCTGAGCGGGCGGAAGCTGATTGCCGGTGCTGCGCGCGCCTCTGAATTCGTTGATCCCAAGGGTGAAAATGGACGTGTTCCCGAGCCCGCTCGTTTCCCGGGTCTGCCTTAACCTCTGTGTACTGTCCGCGCGAGATATCGCGTAATAAGGCTCATACTCCGGCTGAACCATGCCGACGTAGTTGCCGCTGGTCGGAATGTACCGCGTTAACCTGGTCGAGCATATATTGGCGCGCCCCGTAAATCCTGGCCTGCATGGCGCGTTTGATGTATGTTGTCATATTCACAATGACGGCCACGACCATAAAAAAGAGCAAGGCATACTGAACCGCGATTCCCTGGCCCTTGGATTGTTTGAGTTTCTTAAACATTAATATTAATACTTTTTAGTTCGGAGAAGAAAAAACATGGCTTACCTGAAAAGATATCTCCCTCAAGTAAGCCATGTTTTTTTACCATTTTCCTCAGGTATTACTTACCCCAGTAACTTGTTCCTTGCAAGTGAATCATGTTCTCTTCTTTATTAGTATAGGACGTCTCTTTGGATGTCAACTCACTCCTTGTTGTACCGTTGACAAAAGTGTCCTGGGTATTACTGGCAAGGTAAGTCTCGACCCTGAGGTTACCAGAGTAGGGTTCAAACTGGTCACCGATATCGTCGGTGGCGCTTCTCAAACGGCCCTGCACACCGCGTTTGATATAGACCTGTATCGACAGCAGGGCGCCGATAACAATAATGATCAGAACCGCGTATTCCAGCGTGCTCTGCGCCTTTTTATTTCGTAAGTATTTAAGCATGGATTTTCCTCCTTAAACTCTTTCTTTATAACCCGCCGCCTTCCCTCGTGTGGGGATCCCGGCAGCGAGACATTTTAGCTTATTACTAGAATTGGGCCGCGTTATACGATTGTTCCTGGAACCCGCCCTTCGCGCGGTCACGGATGGAGTTGGATCCCATAGCCGAACTATTGATCTGGTGGAAGTCGCTCGTACGATCTGTTCGCGCGACATTGTAGCTCGTTTTCAAGTAATACGGTTCGTACTGCTCCTGACTCGTAATGACATTCTGATCCGTGGTGAGATAGTCAGAGGCCCCTTTGATCTTCGCCTGAATGGACCGCTGCGCGTAGGTCTGCATGGCAATGACCGCGGCGACAACCAGCGATATCAACAGCGCGTACTCCGCTGTTTGCTGCGCTTTTTTATTCTTCATCAATTTTTTAAACATTCTTTATACCTCCACAATTGTTTATCAATCAATACCCGCTCTTTCAGGTTTTAGTTTTACCGAGAATTGGACAGACGAGTCGCCATGTCCACCATCCCGTTGGTACCCGACGCGTACGTGCTGTTCAATTTGGTTTGAAACACACCGTTCGGGCCTAAAAACACAATCAATATGGCAACAACGCCGACGACTAGAATCAGATACTCCAGCGTGCTTTGCCCCTTCTTGCGATTTTTTATTTTAAACATTATCTATCCTCCTAAAATAACTTAACATCGTCGTTATGGTTGAGAAGACTTTCGTCTTCTACTTTACGGATTCTTCTTGGATCATTTGCTGGGTTGCCTGTACTGATCGAAACACGTAGGTGCTCATCGCGTACATTGCTGCCGCAATCGCGGCTACGATGAGGGCATATTCAATTAGATTCTGTCCTTTTATGTTCTTTCGTCGATGCCTCATCGCGCCTGCCCCTGACGTGTCGCAAATGATTCGTGCCCCTCTCTAGACAACCAGAGAGTGAATCACCTTATCGGGCGTGTATTACTCTGGTTCTTAAAGAACAGAGTATCCGGCCTTGGCCGCTATTCACCAAAACCGAAGACAATCCCGCCATAAGCGGGAGCGTGTTCCCCTTCATGAAAAAATCTTCAAACCGCCAGGTTTGAAGATTATGGCAAAAGTCTTTGCTGTCGTTACAAAGATAACGATAGACCGAACGCCAGATTTTAGAAAAAACTTTTTTCATCGGGTTTTCCGCAACTTACTGCCAATTAAAAAGTTTTGTGAGAAAAAAGCCGTCTTTTACGGCCCGCTCAACAGGTTTCAAAAGTATAACATATATCTTTAATAAGTGTCAAGAAAAGCTGGAGAGAAAATCTTCATAAACAGCCGCCGGCCCTGGGGGTCAAAAATCATCTGCTCGTTGACTCTTTGGACAGCCTTTTCCAACTGTCCAAAATAAGGATAATTGGGAGGAGGCGCGAGGGTCACTTTGAGGGTGTTCTTTTCTTTTTTCAAATACCCGTTTATTCCATAAATAATTGATATCAAATAACTTATGTCTGATTTTTTGAATTCGTCTTCGAAATAATACCTCTGAGCATAGATGCTTAACATCCGCAAAATCTGACCGATGATGCCGAAAAACCCCGGCGAATCCCGGTGATACTCCCGTCCGAAAGTTTTGTGGTAAATCTCGCTTAAAGGAGGCGCGATCCCCGCCTCTTGGATCCGGGCCCGTTTCTCCAACTCTGAAATGGACTCTCCCTTCGGCAAATGCGGCCATTTCTGAAAAAAAGCCGCGACCACCTGGGTGGCCGATACGGTTTTCGGAGCATTGCTCAGAAGCGCCAGAAAAGGGGCTGACTCCATCGTTTCCCTCAGCAAAATGGCCCGCAACGGCACCCCCTTCGGCAAAATTTCCCCGCTCTGAAGCGAGTAAGAGACCTCCCGGAAATACAGCTTCCTCTCGACCTCTTTTAAATAAGCGCTGTCCACCTTTTCAATATGGCCTTCTTCGATGATCTGATGAAACGTGTCGTGCCAGGGCCATATCCCGGCCACAAATGTCCTTTTTCTGGGCAGAATGGTATGAAAGTGGACCACCTCGTGACCTCCCAGGTCCCGAACCGCGGCCTTGCGGATCCGTTTACCCGCAATGTTCTCCATGGCCGCGACCCAGTTGAAAAACATAGGGTCAAGCTCCTGCCGGGAGGAGGCGAAGAGAATCAGCGCAGATTGGACATTATTGATAATCCTTCCCACCAGAATGGACAATGCCTTATTCACGGGAGCGGCGATAAAATTTCTCTGGGTTTCGGTTCCATAAAAATTACCCATATTCACATCGGTCCGCACAACCGATCCGTCCTCCAACTCAAGCTCGATCATATGCATCTCCGAAAAAATCTGCGGAAGCTCGATAGAAAGCCTGATCGCGAAGGCGTTGAGGTTATCGACATCGTTGATGATCTTTTCCAGGGAGGCGCGGTCTACCGCTCCGGCCAAATCCGCGACTTCCCAAAGCCCCTTTTTCCCATACTGGCCAATCTCACTTAAGTGAGAAATACCAAAACACTCCATGAACAACAGTATTTCACCGGCGGCGGTGGCATCGGTCAATCCCTCGGCCGTGAGGTATTCTTTGAGAAGCGGCCCCAGGATCGGGCCTTCGGCGGCCTCCCATTGGGCAGCCTTCAGAAAATAGGTGCCGGCTCCGTCGATAAAAACCCCCTCGGGCGCGGCGGGTCTCTTTTCCCGGTCCGAATGGAGCGGCGAATCTTTTGGGGATGTCTCTTTTTTTGGGGCGGAGGGCGCGGGGGGCTTCGAGGATTGCGTGGATCCGAATATCTGTTGTTTCTTGGTCTCCGGAATCTTAAAACCACCTTTAGCGGCGTTCCGCCGCCCAACCGGACTGCTGAGAGCGGACTCTTTCAGAATTTTGTTGACCGAAGATTTGGAAACCGCAATCTGAAAAGTCTGATTGACAACATCGGTCAGCTTCCGACAGCTCAGACGGGGATTCTCTTTTTTTTGGTGGAGAATAAAGTCAATAATTTCCGGAGTCAGTTTATAGACAACGCCCATGGGATTCCCTGTTTCAGATTGGACATTTTTCAACTTAGTATAGCATAAGCAATTGTAAAAAAGAAACAAGAAATGTCCAAAAAGAAACTGTGCCCCGGCATCCTTCCGGCCCTTTATCCTTCGAAGGCCAGCTGGTCGCCCTTCTGGGTAGCTGTTTTGGCAATGGTGCCGGCAGGGACTTCAATCGCGTAAAAAGAGCGGAAAAAATAGGAGCTTATCCGAAAGGGCCGGATCTCGGTGGCCAAGCCGACAACGCGCAGATTGCGGTCGGCAAAAACAACATCAATGGCAAAACGCATAAAAAACATATGGATACTTCGGCAATGGGTGATCACCAACCCCTCGGAGGAGCGAAGAGCAGTCCGGCCCAAAAGGCCTTTAAGCCTGGAAAAAGCGGTGTCGGCGAGTCGCGCCTCTGAGACGAGAATGGTTTGCCGGGAAAGGTTTTGGATCAGCACTTAAATGCTTTCGGTCTCTTTGAAGATTCTTTTGTCAATTTTTAATCCCATCATGACGATTTCCTCATAACATTTAGGAATATATCCCGTGGGTTTAAAGGTTCCGAGGACGGTTCCATCTTCGTCGCGCCCCTTCGGTTCAAAGACAAAGACATCGCGAAGGTCAAGCTGAAAATCCTGCAGAAGTCCGGCGACTTCCGTAATCCCGGTGATTTTTCTTGTCCCGTCGGAAAATCGGGAAACGTGCACAACAATGTCGATTGCCGAAGCAATCATCTCATTGATGGCCCGGACCGGAAGCTCGATCCCGCTTAATAGGATCATAGAACTCATGCGAACCAAAACGTCCCTGGTCGAATTGGCGTGCAGGGTCGTAAGTGACCCGTCATGTCCGGTGTTCATCGCCTGAAGCATATCCAGAATCTCCGGTCCGCGGCATTCCCCGATGATAATCCGGTCGGGCCGCATACGCAGGGTATTAATAAACAAATCGCGGATAGAGACCTCCCCGCGGCCCTCCACGTTCGGCGGACGGGACTCCAGCCTTCCCCAGTGACTCTTTTTCAACCGCAGCTCCGCGGCGTCCTCGATCGTCACGATACGCTCATTATCGGGAATAAACTGCGAAATCACGTTGAGCAGGGTTGTTTTCCCCGCGCCGGTCCCGCCGGAAACAATAATGTTTCTCCGGCCGAGAACAGCAACTTCGAGAAACTCATACATCCCCTTCGACATACTCTTATATTTGTCCAAAAGGTCTTCGGCCGAGAGACGCTCCGCGCCGAATTTGCGGATAGTGATCATCGGTCCGATCAACGAAAGCGGCGGGATAATCGCGTTAAACCGCGAACCGTCGGGAAGACGCGCGTCCACCATGGGAACCGATTCGTCGATCCGGCGTCCTAATGGCGCGATGATCCGGTCAATAATCGAACGCATCTGTTGTTCAGAAACAAATTTGCGGTTAGTCAAAATCAATTTACCGCTTTTTTCGACATACAGTTCGCTTCTGCCGTTGACCATGATGTCAGTGACATCCGGGTCCGCCAGAAATTCTTCCAGAGGCCCCAATCCCAAGGCCTCGTCGACAATTTCCTTAACAATCCGGGAACGTTCGGCGTGCGATGAAATCATCGTGCCCTTTTCTTCCGCCAAAAGGTTGCTGACGATTTTCTGGGCTGAGCCTTTAAGCTCCAGCGCTTTTTGAGGATCGCTCAGCGCCTCCGGGCTCATGTCCTGAACATTGAGTCGCTCAACGAGTTTTTCATGAATCTTTTTCTTGATGGAGACGACTTCGTCTTCTTCGTTAGTGAACATCTCTCCGGATCCGGGAACGTTCTCCTGTGATATCCCGAATTTTTTCCAGAAATCTCCCGACTCTGAAACCTCGCCGAGACTCCGCTTCTGCGCCAGTTCCGTGGTGAGCAAATAGATTTCTTCTTTTTTTAAATCCTCTGCCATCCGGTAGAAAGCCTCCGCCACTTTACTGCGCGGGCTGTCAAGGACGACCGGAACGCCTTTATTCAAGGCCATCCCGACGGCGTGTCCTTCGGATGGAATCCGGGCAAAGATGTCGCAGGAAAGCGCCGCGCGTACCTCCTGCCAGGCAACGCCCCCGCGGCTTTCAGAACGGTTCAGAATCAATTTCACCATCTTTAGCGGATAATGCAGACTCTGCAGCATGTCCAGGGACCACTTCAACTGGTAGACCGCCAGAACGTCCGGCGTTCCGACCAGAAGAATCAAATTGGAATGGTCCAAGACGGTTAGAAGAGTTTCACTGAAGGCCTTGCCCGCGTCGACGATAATATAATCATAGGATTCCTTAATTTTTTTAAAAAACGGGCGGATATTCTCGGCTGTTATATGTCCGATGTGCTTGGCCTGGATGACGGCGGGTAAGAAATGGATTCCGCTGCTGTGGACGGAAACAAGGTTTTTAAGAACATCCCCGGTCTTTTCATCTTCCAGCTGAGGAAGGACGTTGATCAGCGCGTGCTTAGGAGCGATGTTGAGCATGCGTGCCATATCATTTCCCGCCTGAAAATCAAAATCCAAAAGCAGAACTTTATTTTTGGCCTGAGCCAAAACCGTCGCGAGGTTTACCGCGGCAAAGGTTTTTCCAACACCGCCCTTGTTACTGAAGATGCTGATCGTTTTTGCTGGCATAATCTTTTTATCAATACCTTTTGCTGAACAATAATTTTATTCGAGGGGAAGGAGGCTTCAATGCATCCTGTTTTCATTATAAGGAACAGGTACAGTCATCGTTAACTTGTCTTCAGAGATTCCGGCAGGAAAGGGATCAAAGGGGGCCATGATCTGCGCCGTATTCAGGGCGTCCTCATCAAACATATCTTGTCCGGACGTTTCCGCGATGGCGGCGTCAACCAACCCCCCGTCTTTCTGAATTGTCAGGCGGAGTTTAACCGTCCCGGTCAGCCCCGCTTCTTTCGCGGTATACGGATAGGATGCTCCGGAAAGAATTTTTTTCTGCACGCCTTGGGCGTACAGCGCCGCCGCGTCGCCGCTCCCGGAAACAAGGTCCGGGGCCTCGGCTGGCGCCGGGGCCGCTTCCGATTTCTCCGGCATATCTTTATCTGTTGTTTCAGCCGCCTCGGCCGTTGACTTAGGAAGCAGGGGGCCTTCGACATCGAGATCCTGGGCCTCCGCGCCGCCGGATAACTGCAGATCCTTCATATCCTGCTCAAGTTCATAATCTAAGGTATCGCCCGAGACTTCCGCCTCCATACCGCCCTGGTACTCTTCAATCCCGTGACCGGGAGGCTGGCGGATCACATGGGGTGTTAGAGAAATAACCACCTCCTGGTCCTGGTTCGCCGAAGGGGTCGCCGAATGGCGGAACAGCAGTCCCAGAACGGGGATTTTTCCCAAAATCGGAACGCGTTTATCGGTATGGCTGTCGCTCTGCCTGATCAACCCGGCAATCACAATCGTTTGGCCGTTTTCCAAAAGAAGTTTTGTGTCCGCCGACCGTGTGGTAAAGGCGACATTTTCTCCCACCGCGTTGGCCGAGTCGATATCCCGGATGGCAACCGACACCCGAAGATCAATTTTGTCGTTTTTGATCTCCGGCGTCGCCAGCAAATCAATTCCGTACGACTTAAACGACACATTTTCCTGAGAGCTTGTCCCTCCCGTGCTGGTGGTCGTGGTCCGGATAGGGATTTCTCCTCCGACAAGAAAACTGGCCTGTTCCCCGCTCGAAACGACGATACTCGGCTTGGAAAGAATGCGCGCCTTTCCTTCCTGAATAAGGGCGTCAACTGTCGCCAGAATGGCTGTTGTCCGGTTAAAATCCCCCAACTTGAAAAGATCCCCAAAAGAACCATTGCTGGCCGGCAGCGTTTCCTGCGCCTGAAACTGCGGAGACTTCGCGCTTCCAGCCGTCCAGTCAATTCCCAGCGCCTTAGTCAGCGTCGTGTTCAGTTCCGAAACCTGCGCGTCGATCTGGATCAAATACCCTTCTTCTTTAGTGAGATTGATAACATCATCGCCGAAACGGTCCAGAATCTTTTGCAACATCTCTTCTTGATGTTTTTTGATAATCCCGACAATCATAATCTTGGCCTCATACGGATTGATTTGCACTTTCACTCCGTCAATCCCGGCCGCGGCCAGAAGTGTTTTGACCCGGCTGTAAATAATCCCGAGGTCTTCGCTGAAGACCCTCGCCAGAATTTTCTTCTTTCCAAACTTATCCCATATAAAAATCGGAGACTCTCCTTCATGCTTGCCGATAAGCAGAACCTTGTCCGCGGTGACATTAGCAATATCCACAATAGCCGGCTCACTGACCGCGATGCGGGTCAGGCCGTACACCTTAAGCGTTACCAAGTCTCCTTTATAAAGGAAAACGTCGGCATCTTTCTGGGTATCAACAACGTCCTGGATTTCGCTCTGAGCCCGCGCGGAAGCGGTCAACCCAGCGGTAAGAAAAAACGCGGCAAAAAGAATACAGACTGTCTTTTTCAACATATGGTCGACTCCTAAAATGGACTAACTTTCATTTTTATAGTTCTTTGCCGCCACGGTAAAT
>Ga0114931_10012111_pt1 | contig 10117 bp, 6 predicted proteins | sample 2SBtaG_FD_89579 | JGI IMG/M metagenome (GOLD analysis project Ga0114931, IMG submission 89579) | Deep subsurface microbial communities from Kolumbo volcano to uncover new lineages of life (NeLLi) - 2SBTROV14_V59a metaG | ecosystem: Environmental > Aquatic > Marine > Volcanic | place: Kolumbo... | reverse complement strand
TACTCGACCAAAGTATAGGGTACACTTATTGCCGGAGTTACACTGGGTACTTGACCACCAAAGGTATCAAATAAAGAAGCCAAATCCTTACCTTTAAGTTCCCCATTACCTGCTATTTTTAATAATCGCCAGTAGATATTACCAAGTAACCTGCTTGATTCATCTTCCGGTATTCTTAGTTGTATCACTCTATTGTTTTTATCCGTACCTAAAGGCACATTTATATAATTAGATAAATCATATTCTGACATCTTCTCATATGCCTCTTTTAACCTATCACCAAATAGTCCTTTAAGTGCTAAGAATACAATTGTTTTAGGTAAAAATGTTTTTAGTGCTGTTTTATACCAATATCCCGACCTTGTTTTTGGATTATGAAAAGCAACCTCTATATCTGATCTCATACCCTGTACTACTGCATTTGAAAATAAAGCGACCTCATTACTCCATTTATTAGCCCCACTTTTTAGAAAGTCCGGTGATCCAACAGAGGTCCTTATAAACTCTGCTAGCTCCTGCTCGCTCATTTGATTTTTAAGCTCCATATACCCCGCAACCTTTGGAAGGGCTTCAATTGTATTATTGACATTTTCTATAAAAGTTAGTGTCTTGACGAAGGGTTTTAAAAATGATCTAGTTTTTTGTGGTGAATCACCAAAGCCAGATTTTTTTAATATACTCTCAAGTTGTGTGTCCTCACTTGTTTTACCTCGTCTAAAATCTTGAAAGGTTACACTTAATATCTCTTTATTTTCCATTTCTGATATTAAATCACTTGCTTGACCCCAACCTCTTTTTTTAGCGTCTGGCAAGGCTTTAATATACCTGTCCATTGTATTAAATAGGGTAGCAGTAGGAACATTCGTCCAGTATCGCCAAAAATCACGTTCAAGGTTAAATGTAGCAAAGCCTAAATTTAACCCTGTAAACACTGGCCTAAACCACTCTGAATTTACAAATCTTAAAATTTCTAAAACAGAGCTTCCTATCTCGGTAGGCATGAACTCCAAAGACTGTGCAATATATTTATCTAAATAGTAACCCTCTGGCTTACCCTTTTCCATTACTATGGTTAGTTTTAAGTTGGGATCTTCTGGATCTATAAAATGTCTTTGTTTGCCGTCAAACGTACTATCTGCTATCTGTACTTCATCTCCAAAATGTGTTTTCATAAAATCAACAACACCTCTTATAGTTTTATTGCGTTCTGTTGCTCTTAGGGTACTTATCATTTTCATAGTAGTGGATGTAAAAGGGTTAGCAACTTCCTTTAAAGTGCCTTTTTGTGAATATATTTTAGAAGGTACGTAGTTCTTTATGTAGCCCAAAACCTGAAAGGTAGCGTATTTATCGTTGTCTTTTAATGAATTATATAAATCTTCTGTGTAAAGTTCCCCCCTAGTAAAAGCAGTATCAAAAATATCCCTATAAGATTTTCTAAATTTATTAGTTATACTTTCAAGTTTTTTAAACTTATCCTCACCTAGTTGATTTTTCAAAAAGTCTATTTGTTTAGTTACATCCAATGACTCATAATCTACCCCTGTTTTTTCCTTAATAAACTCTTTTTCTTTGGCGGTAGTTTCGGATGAGTAAAAACCGTAAGGGTTAGCGATATCAGTTCGTTCAAACTCTATCCTATCCAATAGTAAAAGTTCCCCTATATCATCTACTGTTAAATCGTTGTCTTGCAACTCTTTTAAGATTGGGTTTATATTCTTATCTAAAAAATATTTAATCTTACCCCCTACATAATTATAAGCATTAAGTAAATATACCGGATTATCCTCCTCATTAACTAAATCGCCCCTTTTTTTCGCTTCGTTCCATTTATCAATTATTCTTTGATTCTTATCTATAAGCTCATATTTCAACCTAAACAACATTTCACCCCTGTATTTTTGCTCTTCCTCTCTTTTTATTGCGTATTCTTCCTCTGCCTTTTTAAACCCCTCTCTAATAATTTTCTGTCTTTCTGATAAAACTTCGTTTTCCCCCCTATTTAACAAAGCCCAAGTGTCAAAAAACGTTTGTTTAACTACTGGCTTTGCGTCCATATACTCAAAAAAGCCTTTCCAAAAAGTAGGGGCCTCCTGTTTTAGTAAGTGCGGATCATTAAATAAGACACTTATTGCATCTGCGTATAATTCCTTTGAAGAATATCTATATTTGGTGTATTGTAAATTTTGTGTATCATCAAAAGGTTTCCAAAGTTGAGTTAAAGCTTTTAATTCTTTTTTTATTGTGGGTTCGTACAACGCACCTTTATTTGAAAACAAAGGATCACCATACATATCGTTTAAATAACTATTTAAAGTAGCAATTCTTCCTATAAGATTACCCCTTTTTAGTGTGAAGTTTGGTAACCAGTCGGCAAGGTGTCCCACCTCATGTGCCAAAGTACGTGAAGCTTGGTAAGTATTTTCAAATATTTTCGGGTTAAGTTCTATACCACCAGTTCCCTTAAATACCCCATTAGCACTACTTAACCTACTATTAAGTTTAACTTTCATACCTGATAATTCCTCTGCAAGTCCTACCAACTCCGGAAACTCAACAGATTTAATACCTTTGTTATCTAGTATCCTATCTATACTTGATATGTCAGCAAAAGTCCCAGACGTAGCCGTACCGCTTGGTGCTGTATTTTCTTTGCCTTTTAATTCTTTTACCTGCTCCTCATTTTTTATAATGTTTGTTTTATCATTAATACTTACATTCTTTGGATCAAATACTAAAGTACTTACAACATCGCCTTTTAAATCTTCCAAATTACCTTTTTTATTAAAAGCCTTATTTCCTGCTGGCCTTTCAAAAAGTTTCACACCGTCAAATCCCAAATCCTTGAATATTTCCTCACTAGGCCTTAAAGCCCAACTTAGCTGGCCACCCCTACTGGCTTTTTCATAAGAATTAAACTCTTCTTGTGAAAGTTTACTTTTTAGCAAATTTCTATGTTCTTTGTTGGAAAAATCAAATATATTTAAGTTGGCCGGTGTTGTTACCTCTTTAACATTACCACCACCACCTGACTTTGCACGATATGCTCTTGAATAATTTTGTCCGTCCGTTGTGTATGGAGCTAAATAAACACCTTCCGGTGATATGCTAAGCTTATTTTTAGGTCCTCCTTGATAATACTTTACTTCTTTGTTTCCTGTAGATTCTTTTCCTCCTCCAAAGCCTGTATTAACTTCTTCCTTATTAGTTTTAACTTTTTTTGATGTTTGCTTGTTTTCATACGCCTTAATTATATCATCTCTTATATTTGATGTATCTATACCTACCTCTGAATCTACCTCGTCTAAGACTATATTATATAACTCTCTTTGTTTAGTACGGTTTCCTTTAGGGTAAGTTAGTGTTTCAATAGAGGTTAACCCACCTAAAACCTTATTAAAAAGTTTCCTACTACGTAACAATTCCGGTATCCATTCCGGAAAAGTGCTATTTATACCTATAACTTCGTCGTCAGTAAATACCCTATGACCTTTTTGTGCTATATCCATTTCAACATATACATGATATAAAGCCTCATCGACCTTATCCTTATTTTTTGAATATACCTGTTTAAGTTCGTCCTCTTTAGATTTTACAAAACTATCTATTGTTTGTTTGCTATTTGTGTTGTTTTCTACGACATCTTCAGAAGTATTGGATACTTGAGGTGTTTCACCTTGTTGTTTAAAAAATACGACATCTTGCGGTGTTAAAGTTTCCCCCTCTTTTACTTTGTAGTACCCTAGATTAGCCTTATTAGAATCTTTAGACACTTCAATTTTAGAAGTATCAACATCTAAAACTGTAACACTCTCATTGGCGGACCTATAACTAAAATGTGATTCTAAGTTATTTGTTACATCCCTTATATCTCCTACCTGATCGATGTTGTTTAAGTTGCCAGAGTTAAACACTCTTGTTTTACCTTGTCTTGGTAGAGGTAAAGCATTTATATTTGCATAAGTGGTATTTAACTCGTCCACTACGTTCTTTGGTTTTTTATTTTTTACAACTTGTATTAAATCTTTATTAGTGTAAATACTTTTTCTACCAGCCTTTGCCAAATCTTCCACAGTTGTTTTTTTAGTAATGGGTATTAAAGGTTTTTCCATTTTCAAAGTACCCCCTTTAGTTAGGGTCCCCTCTATAGGTGTATAACCTTGTTTGGACCAAAACTCTACAGCACTATCAAAAATATCTACCTGTGCTATATCAACACCTTTATCTAATAGCAGTGTTTCAGCTTCTTGTATTACTTCCGGTCCTTGTTTTAGCCCACTTTCCTCACTATTAAATTTTACATCTATAGTACCTGTGCCATCCGGTTTTACAACTGCTTTAGCTTCTGTTAGACCATCGTACTTTTCCGTATTTATAGGAATTTCCTCAACTTTTCCTAAAGGTAAATCTTCTTTATAACCTAAATTAGGTTTACTCTTTACCAGTTCCTCAAGGTAGCTCTTAACAACTTTCATTTTCATTTCTGAATCTTGCTGTGTACCTTCAAATAATGGAGAAAAAGCACCGCCTAAAATACTTGCTATAAAAAAGCTTTCCGGCACACCAGTTAATACATCATCTACACCAGTAGCTACATTGGATATTAATTGTTGGGTAGCTTCCTGTATGCCCTCAAAAGTAGAAGCATAGACTACTCTCTTAACAATACTTCTAGCCTCTTCTGACAAAATACCTGCTTTGTTAGTTATGTAACCTAGTATTAAATTAGTGTAGTATGTTTTGTCTGCTAAAGAACTAGCCTCGCTTATAGACATACCGTTTTTCCTGTTAGTTTCGTAAACATTACCAGCCTCACCGGAAGATTCTATAAGTGTTGGAATAATAGTTGAAAAAGATCCACCCTCGGTTGATAAACCTGCTATTACAAAAGTAGACATAGACCCAACACCACTAACTAATTGATCACCTAAGTTTGGGTTTGTAGGTGCTGTTTCACCCGCCCATTTTTTAAGTTTCTTGCTCCACTCCCTTGTTACTAGGGGCTTTCCCTCACCAAGTTTTGGTTCATTTTCCTTTAAAAGTTGTTTTACATCATCTGGCGTCTTATAAAAATTTAATAAGTTTACATTATTATCTGATTCTAAGTTATCCAGTTTCCCCTCTTTTGCCAACTTCAACAAAGCGTAGCTTTGGGAGTTACCCTCTTTCTCTTTGGTTAGGTAGTCTAACAGTCCAGTTATAACATAAGCACCACCACTAGAAAGACTTTGTAAAAAACGAGATGTAGCAAATTTAGCACCCACCTTTTGCTTATCTATAATATTATCCGAATTTATAGCGTTTTCTATCTGTACTATATTATTTCCAAGTTTAGAGATTTTTTCAGTGCTGGGTTTTTCCTTTTCCAACTCTAGCTTCCTTTTGTTGTAATTATCCTCTAATAGCACCATTAGTTGTTTGTTGTCTTTGGCAATCTTAGGTCCTATAAAAGCCTGTATAGGATCAATGTGTTTGTTATTATTTAAACTATAATCTACTTTTTCTTTAGGTATGCTTTCTTTGTTTATACCTAAAAAATCCATTACACCAGTTTTTATTTTAGAAAATAATCCAGATTGTTCCTTATTATTATTTTCATTACCTACTGTGTCTTGTTTATATTTATTCTGTTTTTTCTTTTCTTGTAAATATAAATCAAATTCATTCAGATTATTTGTTTGTGCTTTTGAGGTAGTAATATCTTTTGTTGGTTTTTGTTTGGGTTCACTTCCTTGTGTACCTATCTTAACTGGGTTTACTTCAACAGGTTTTTCTTTAGGTTTACTTAATGATGTTGGTATTATTACACCACTTCTATTTATACCTTGTTTTTTCTTTTTCTCTTCCTCTTCCTTTTTTTTTAAATAGTCATCAAAATAGCTCATTTTAATACTGTGTTATTTGATAATCCTCTATATGTGAGGGGTTAGCAAATCTATCTGAATATTCTTTATCATAAGATTCAGAACTGTATCCCTTTGACATCCAAGCATCTTTCAAAGTCTTATAAGTAAAAGGTGAAACGTACTTATCCTTACCGGAGTTATTAACAAGTGTGTTAAACATCTCTGATTTTATCTTTACTAATTGTTGGTCTTTTGTTAGTGATTCATCACCTAATGGTTGGTTAATAACACCTATACTACCATCACCGCTTTTATAAACAATATCCGCATATTTAGTACCGCTACTATTTTTTCTAGTAGTTGTAGATATAATTTTATAACCACCTGTAGAGTTATATTCAAGTTTAGGTTTAACCATATTTAAGAAACCTACACCAAGTCCTGATTTAACTTCTAACTTAGTTATTTCTGCTTTTGTCTTAGAGGGTAAATTTTTCATATCTAAATTACCACTGGCTATTAAATTAGAATATATCTGTAAATTAGATTTTGCACTGTCTTCTGCTATTTTTATATCCTCCCTTTCCCAAGTTGCAAGCGTCTTATTCAAATCAAAAACTTTGTCTTGTGCCCTTTCAAGGCTTCTTATCTGCTCATTTCTCTGTGCCTGTTGATCTGCATTTACTATTTTATAAATAGACATATTCTGATTAAACTCTGCCTGATAGTCTGTTACGGCATTATCATAGTCCTTGCCTGTAAGATTAATAATTGTATCTATAAGTTTATATTGACTATTCAATTGTGAAGATAGACGGTCTTTTTGCCTACCTATAAAATCTAGTCTGAAAAGTTCTTGTCTTTCTACCTCACCAACTCTGCCTGATATAACATTTATAGGTACTGGTTTACCTTCTTCAATACCTGTTCGTTCCCTAACCCTGCTTTCTATATCCTGCTGTACGTTATCCAATTCAGCCAGTCTTCCCTCTAAATCCCCAATGTTTGATTCTGATCTAAGATTGTTAAAAAGATTAACTAGGTTTGGAATTTCCGGCCTTTGCTTATCCGGTACTACAAAATTCTGCACTTCATTAAACATATCACCGGTTGATTTTGTTGGTTGTTCCAGCTTTTTCCTCTGCTCTTTAATTACATCTTGATAATTCTTTAAGTATTTATTTAATTCTTTACTAGATTCATAAGAAGCACCACCAACTGAACGCCTTAAAGCTTCATTCTGTGCGTTGCTACCCTCAAACGACCCATACTTACTCTCTAGTCCTTGATCTTTATATAGTTTTAATCTCTTTTGAAAATCGTTAGGTAAATCAACTCCTGCCATAATATCATTATAAATTACTAATCGTTTTTATTCACTAATTTAAGTGTTATAACATCTACTTTGTAATTAAAGATATTTTTTATATCTTCTTTTAAGGTAGGTGCAACATGCTTATAGTTCCTAGGAAATATCTTTTTAGTCTTTTTGTCTTTAGCCCATTTGATGACTAAACGTCTAGTACCCGGTATTTTTATTTTTAAATGCCTTTTATTTGGAAACTCCTCATCTAATATATTTTGTATTTCCCCATTAAGTTTGTTATAAAAAATGATCATATAGTATCTGTATTTTCATTAAAAAGATAGCGTACCTTAAACTGATAAGTTATACCGCTATTATTACCACTGGCGAATGTATCATAGTTAAAATATTGTGATTTTATCATCATTCTAAATTGATTTTTACTAATATGATAATTAAAATATTCTGTAATTTCTATTGTTTCCCTATAAGAATTTATATAAAAAGAGTGCCATTCATTAGGTATTTTAACCCTTTTATTATCCCAAGATACAGATTCAACAAACACAATAGGAATATACCCAAAATTATGATTATTTAATACGTTTATCTCACCGTTTAAATCTGTAACATCACTATAAACAATAGCCTGTCTTAACCCGAGCATACCTTTACCGCTAGTAAAAGCTAAATCTTTAACATCTGTTACATTTAAAACATCTTTGTTGTCATTAGATCCTTTTAATCCCCAACTACTCATAATGTAGCCTCGTCGTAGAAAATTATATAATCATAGGAAAAACTTCTGTTTACAGTATCTGATAAAGAACATAATTCTACCTTTATATATAGTTTATTAGTATCCGGATAATACTCATATGTATCACCTAGTTGTAATCCTTGATAATCCCATAAGCTCCATTCTTTGTATTTGTTAGACCCATAAGGTATTTTGCCAGAAACATTGGCCGACGGTTTATACCCTAAATTATGAGATATTTCCACCGTAGCACCACCATTTCCAGCAGTAGTAGATAAAATACCACTACCTTGTACAAATCTTTTAAATAAAGGGTATCCTGAATCAACCAACATTTTTTCTAAACTATCAGTAACATTATTGTTAGATTTTGATAACCTTAGTCCAAAGTCCATTATGCGTAGCACAAAAAATAATAAAAGTGTGTATCAACATTAGCACCTGTGTAATTCTCTATAGTTACGTATAAATTATTATCATCGTATTCAAATTTTCCTCTTAAATATGTTACTAAATCGTATATAACACTTATACCACTTAATCCTTTGTAAGAATTAAGAGAAGGTACATATAGATTTACTAACGGCAATAGTGGTCTTGACACACTTGAAGATAGGGGTATTGTATATGTAGTCGTAGTACTTGAAGCTATAGAAAGGTTATATTTCCCAGATTGTATTACTTTTAGGCTAGGATCACTTGTATTAAATATTAAGTCTTTTTCATCAGCAGTCAAAACATCCTTATTAGGTTTAGATAGTTTAACTCCCCACTCCATGTTAAAAGCTCCCTTTTCCTAACAAAAATCTAGCGTCGCCATTCTCATCGTACATTATGATTCTTTTATTTACGCCGTCTATAACTATATTACCTGTTTGTCCTACCTCTATAGAGCCGTCTAACTGTTGCGATACACCTGATTTTGTTAATAAACTACTGGCAACAATGTTACCCCCCATATCAACACTAAAAGGTGCGTTCTCAAATTTATTAGCACCGAGCCAAATACCTTGCTTATCACCCTTAAAAGCTTTAGTACCTGTACCCATTCTTATTTCATTTACATTATTTAAATAGCCTCTACCATATCTAACATACTCTTGTATGGATGTTTGTACTTGTGGCCGAATGTTTGTAAAAGGGTTTATTAAGTCCATTAATCTACAAAAATTGTTAAATCTTCCATTTCCGGTGCATTATTTCCGTTGGTTCTAAATACTACCTTCATTTGAAAAGGTGCTGTTTCTAGTTCTAGTTCAGCCCCAACTTGTAATCTTATAGGATCACCAAGTACGGTTAATTGTATATACTTAGGGTTTCCGCTTCCGTCCACCTCGTGGTTTTGCCTATACCAAATTTCAATAGATGTATTATCCGGTAACAATTTATAATTAACATAGTAGCTTAAAAACTTGTTCACTTCATATCTTGCAATACTTCCTTTACTTAATATTCTAGTTTCAAAATAAGCCTTATCTATTTTATTAGAAAAATCAATAGCGTCTAACCCATATTCAGTCGTGCTGTTAGTGTCTTTCCAACTGACTAGCAGTCTATCACCCATGACTGCTAATGAGCCTATTTCTATATTATTTAAAACTAATTCACCACCACTTATTTGTGATATAGGGTATTCTAAAGTTGATATTTTAGGATAACTTGGATTTTTTGAACCCAAACTATAAACACCTTGCAAAGACGGATTTCCACTACTATTTGAAAGACCAAACATAGGTAAACCGTTATAAAATGCAACAGCGTTTGCATTAATTATAGACTTGTTTCCATTTCTATAATCACCTTTAAGTGATTTATAAAGTTCTAAACTTGTACCATTAAAAAAATATATATTACCTTTAGTACCAGCACTAACCCATATATAGTTATCGGCAGGTATAAAAGCATTTATCCCAACCTCCGGAACAGAATCAACAGTAGAAAAACTAGGACTATAAGTGTTCCACCTAAAAACTCTTGCATTGTTTACGTTACTATGTATCTTAGTACCTATCAATAAATCTACATCTAAGCCTTTTAAACATGTAACTATATTACCAACCGGTAAATCTACTTCATCGTTAGAGAATGTGTCAGCCTCTACTTGATGTACTACATTATTATCACCTATATACATAACCAAGTTTGCCTCATGTACTTCTATAGGATGATAATCACTGTTACTTACAGTAAACAAGTCTATCTGTG
>Ga0114931_10012110_pt1 | contig 10118 bp, 8 predicted proteins | sample 2SBtaG_FD_89579 | JGI IMG/M metagenome (GOLD analysis project Ga0114931, IMG submission 89579) | Deep subsurface microbial communities from Kolumbo volcano to uncover new lineages of life (NeLLi) - 2SBTROV14_V59a metaG | ecosystem: Environmental > Aquatic > Marine > Volcanic | place: Kolumbo... | reverse complement strand
GCTGACCCTGGGCAAGCCCGTCATCATGGGGCGGACGACCTATGAGTCCATCGGCAAGCCGCTCGATGGCCGCGAAAACGTCGTCGTCACCAAGGTCAGCAAGCTCGCCCATCAAGGCGTTTGGACGGTGCCCGACATCGAGGAAGCCATTGGCATGGCGGGGAATCTCTGCGAGGAAATGGGCGCCGATGAAATCATGGTAATCGGCGGTGCACAGATCTATAAGGCAGCCCTGCCGCTGGCCACCCGCATCTATCTGACCAGAGTTCATGCATCCCCCGATGGTGACGCTTTCTTCTCGCCGCTGGAGCCTGATGAATGGCGCCAAGGCGATGCCGAATTGTTCCCGGCGGCAGCCGATGATGATTGCGATTGCTCATGCTTCATTGTCGAGCGCTGCAAGCCGGCACCGCAGCGGCGCAAGCATCGCCAATAGCGGCTGTTCTGATGGTCGCCGCTCACCGCAGCGCCGCCGCCGCCGTAGACCGTAGCTGCGCTAATCCGCTGGCCGGTGCCGAAATCGCAGACCGTCTTGAACATTTCTGCGCGTATAACCAATTATGACGGCAGCGTTTGCGCACTGCGGACCTGTAGCCTATAAGCGAGCAACGAAATTCTCGACCAGCGAGCGGGCCTCGCCCCAAAGGGTGCCGCTGACCGCCTTTCAGCTTCCTGGATATGGTTTTGTGGATCAACTTCCCGTGGCAGCAGCTGGCGGCACAGGCTGACAAATATCAACATCAATAAAAGGTTTGACGATGCCTTGGAGCAATAACAATAACGGCGGCTGGAAAAGCGGCGGCGGCAATGGCGGCGGTCCCTGGGGACAAGGCCCTGGCGGCGGGCGCCCCGGTGGTCAGCAGCCGGACCTGGAAGAGTTGCTGAAGCGCTCGCAGGATCGCCTGAAGAGGACAATGTCGGGCGGCGGCGGCTTGCCGGGCCTGTTGATCTTGCTGGTTGGTGCGGTGGCTGCGGCGGTGGTCGCGTTTTTTGCCTTTACGGTGCAGATCAAGGCCGACGAACAGGGCATCGTGCTGCGCTTTGGCAAATATCAGCGCTCACTGCTGCCCGGCCTGAATTACCGGCTGCCCTATCCGATCGAGCAGGTTCTGAAGCCGCAGGTGACGCGCCAGAACCGGATGCTGATCGGCTTTCGATCGGTTTCGCAGCGCGGCGGCTTTTCCAGCGGCACCACCAGCAGGCCGGAAGAAAGCCTGATGTTGACGGGCGATGAAAATATCGTCGATATTGACTTTGTCGTGTTCTGGCGCATCGCCGACGCCAGGAAATATTTGTTCAACATCCAGAAGCCGCGAACGACAGTCAAGGAAGTGGCGGAAAGTGCCATGCGCGAGGTTATCGGCACCAAGGACATCGCGCCGATTTTGACCAGCGCTCGTGGCATTACCGAAGGCGAAGTACGCAATTTGATGCAAAAGACGCTTGATTCCTATGGCGCCGGCATCGAAATTACGCAATTGCAGATGCAGAAGGTCGATCCGCCCAAACAGGTCATTGATGCCTATCGCGATGTGCAGGCGGCACGCGCCGATGAAGAGCGTTTGCGCAACGAGGCGACGGCCTATCAAAACCGGGTTGTCGCCGAAGCCAAGGGGCAGGCGGATCGGATTACCGCCGCTGCTGCCGCCTATAAGGCAAAGAGCATCGCCGATGCGACCGGTCAGGCGAAGCGTTTCGACCTCATCTATCAACAATACAAACTTGCCAAGGACGTGACCCGCCGGCGCATGTTCCTGGAAACCATGGAGCGGGTCCTGAAGGGTACCGACAAGATCATCCTCGACAGTCGCGGCGGTCAGGGTGTCGTGCCCTATCTGCCGCTCAAGGAGTTGAATACGCGCAAATCCAAGGCGGGGGGACAGTAATATGCGGGCATTTTTGACATTTCTCCTGGTGCTGCTGCTGATTGCCGGCGCGGTTGCCTATTCGTCGCTGTTCATTGTCAAGCAGACTGAACAGGCCATGGTCTTGCGTTTCGGCAAGCCGCAAGGTGATCCCATCAGGGAGCCCGGCCTGCGCTACAAGGTTCCTTTTGTCGATCAGGTGGTATTTTTCGACAAGCGCATTCTTGATCTCGATACCAAACCGGTCGAGGTCATCGCATCGGATCAGAAGCGCCTCGTCGTTGACACCTTCGCGCGCTGGCAGATCATTAATCCGTTGCTGTTCTATCAGGCGGTTCGCGATGAAGACACGGCGCGAAGACGGCTCGGCAACGTCATGGAAGCATCACTGCGGCGCGTTCTGGGTGAATCGACCTTCAAGGACATCCTGCGCGACAAGCGTGATGCGATGATGAAAAAGATTGCCAGACAGGTGACCAATGAATCGGTGGCATTCGGCATGAAGATCATCGACGTGCGCATCAAGCGCGCCGATCTGCCGCAGGCCAACAGTGACGCGATCTACAAGCGGATGCGCTCCGAGCGCAAGCAGGAAGCCGCGCAATATCGTGCCGTCGGTGCCGCCATCGCCAATAAGATCCGCGCCGATGCCGAAAAAAAGGCAACCGTCACCAGAGCCAACGCCACCCGCGACGGCCAGATCATCAGAGGCGAGGGCGATGCGACGCGCAACAAGCTGTTCGCCGATGCCTTCGGCAAGGATCCCGGCTTTTTCGCTTTCTACCGGTCCATGCAGGCCTATGAGAAAAGTCTGGCTTCCAAGGATACGCGGTTGGTTCTTTCGCCCGATTCCAGCTTCTTCAAATATTTCCAGAACCCCAACGGCAAACAGCCGGCAGCAAAATGAATGATCTCGTTGTCGGTGTCGGATTAGTGCTGGTTTTTGAAGGTCTGCTATGGGCGCTGGCCCCTGATGTGGCGATCCGCTTCCTGCAGGCCGCATCGGTGACGCCGCTGCGCTCATTGCGTCTGGCCGGATTGACGTCGGTGTTGGTCGGCTTCGTTCTGGTCTGGCTTATACGCGGGTAATGGGGGGCGGTATGGCGGATGCGGCGACAGGGACAGGGGCGGTTGTCGTTACCCTGAAACCTGTTCACGCGCTGGTTGCCGGCGTCATGAATGGCGTTGCCGGCGGCATCGGGGCTTCCTATTTATTGCTGCGCGGCGCCAGCTCGCCGCATGCCTATGCCATGAAACCATCGGATGCACGGGCGCTGACACATGCATCGGTGCTATTTCGAGTGTCGCCCCATCTGGAGGTCTTTCTCAATCACGCCGTTGCCGCCCTGCCCGGCACAACCAGGGTGGTTTCGCTCATCGGCATCAAGGGTTTGACGCTGCACAAGATTCGCCAGGGCGGTGCCTTTGCGGCGCATGACCATGAGGCACATCGGCGTGAGGCACATCGGCGTGAGACTTTTGGCGCGCACGGCGGGACTGGCGCTGCCGCTGCCGCAGGCCGTGACATTGATCCGCATATCTGGCTCGATCCGCAAAATGCCAAAGTGATCGTTGCCGATGTTGCAAGGGTTCTGAGTGGGCTGCAACCGGCTGCGGCGGCAAAATTCAATGCCAATGCCAAGGCGCTCATGGCGCGGCTGGATGCGCTTGATGGACAACTGGCAAGGCAACTGCGCCCGCTTGCCGGCAAGCCCTATCTGGTCTTCCACGATGCCTATCAATATCTGGAAAAGCGTTATGGCCTTGCGCCCATTGGCTCGGTGGTGCTCAGTCCCGACCAACCGGCAGGGCCAAAGCGCATCTCGGCGTTACGCAGCAAGGTGCGGCGGCTGGGCATCAGATGCATTTTTTCCGAGCCGCAGTTTCGCCCCAGGCTGCTCGGTGCGATCATTGAGGGAACCTCTGCCCGTCTTGGCGTGCTCGATCCTCTGGGCGCCGACCTGCCGCCAGGTCCGGAGCTTTATTTTACCTTGATGCACAATGTGGCCGGGGCGCTTGAGCATTGTCTGAAATAGGCTCAGTGCAAACCGGGCGGCGCAATTACAAGCCGCCCGGTTGTTCAGTGTTCTTGCAATGCCTGGCGTGCTGGCGGATGGATCAGCTAGCCTGTATGGAAGTGCCGCCAGGTGACGGTCACGCGGGTGCCGACGGGGACGCGGTTATAGAGATCGGCAACATCGGCGTTATGCATGCGCACGCAGCCCTTTGAAACCGCTTTGCCGATGGTCCAGGGGGCGTCGGTGCCGTGGATGCGATAAAGCGTGTTGCCAAGATAAAGCGCGCGTTTGCCCAGGGGGTTGCGCGGATGACCGCCCGGCACCATGTGCGGCAGCCGCGGATTTTGGGCAAGCATTTCAGGCGTCGGCGTCCAGGTCGGGTTGATTTTTTTGCGGCTGATGCGCATGCTGCCGGACCAGCGGCTTTGCCGGTTTGGAATGGAAATCGGATAGGACAGCGCCTTGCCGCGTCCAGAGATCCAGTAAAGCCGGCGGTCGCCGAAGCTGACGATCAGCTGTCCGGGCTTGAATTTTTTTGAAAATCTGACGAGGCGGCGGCCGCTGTCATGGTTGTGGCTGCCGGCGATTGGACCGAATAGAACGGACAAAAGATCCTGCGCGGCGGCTTTTGCGGGAAGCGCGGTGCTGGCCAGCGCGAGGGCGCCGGTGACCAGGAATGTCTTGCGCCAGATACGTCGAATAGTCATTATTGCGTTACTCCTTTACTGCCGGGGGACTTGGGCTGCCTTCTCCCGGCTACTCAAAACTTGCCTGTCGTAATCGCAGGGCAAGACATTCGCGCGGCGCTGCTTTCGAATTTCTGTCAGCCTCTTGCTCATTACGACAGGGCCATGATGCGCGATCGTGGTTAAGGTTTTGTTGCTGGTGGTGCCATTTTTTGCGCTGACCATTGGCAATAGCGCCGCCGCTCAGGAAACAGGCCTATCCGCTTGCAGTCCGGCGACCACCGCTCTAATGCCGCCCGAGCGAATTGAGTCAATCATTTCGTGCGGGCATTTCGCGCGGGCTGTTCAACTCCACCCCAGGTTTCCAAAGGATTAGTCCTTTGGCCGGGGGCGTGGGGGCTGGAAGCCCCCATATTCGTCGAAGACGAAAGGCAAGCCAGCGCCCAACCCTGCGCCGCGCGTGGTGCCACGACGGGGCGGGCGATGCGCAGGGTTGGGAGCTGCAAAGGCCATCAAGCGGTCCTTCTGTTTGACCGCTGGAATAATGTATTGCAATGCTATTTGCAGGCAGCAAGAAAGGCACTATCGAGGTGCACCTGTTTCGACGGCTAAAAGGATTGCTTGGCAGAACAGCGATTCGTCGCCTTGCCCCTGTTCTTACCTCTATTGTAAGTCTTGCCTTATTCGCAGCAGCCGCGGCGCAACAACCGCTGCCACCATCTTCGTCATCTCCGGCGGCTGGCGCGCGTGCCTCCCAGCAACAGGCCGGCGCCCTGCCATCGCGTGCAGCGCCGGAAGCGGCGACGGGGCTCTCCCGGCAAAAACTGGTGACGGCCAGGCGGCAAATGGTGGTCAGCGCCAATCCGCTTGCCTCGAAGGCCGGGCTTGAAATTCTGCGCGCCGGCGGCAGTGCCATAGATGCGGGGATTGCCGTGCAGATGGTGCTAAATCTGGTCGAGCCGCAGTCTTCCGGCCTGGGCGGCGGCGGCTTCATGCTTTATTGGGACGCGCAGGCTCTGGCGCTCAAGACCTATGACGGGCGCGAGGCGGCCCCGGCGGCGGCAAAAGCTGACCGCTTCCTTGTTGCTGGCAAGCCGCGCAAGTTTTTCGATGCGGTTTTTGGCGGTCTGAGCGTTGGTATACCCGGTCTGTTGCGGGCGCTGGAACTGGCGCATGAAAATCATGGCCGGCTGCCCTGGGCGCGACTTTTCCAGCCGGCGATAAAGCTGGCCGTGGACGGTTTTGCGGTGTCACCGCGGCTGCATAAAATGCTGCTTCGGCAGGGCCCGGCGCGATTTTTCCCGGTGGCGCGCGCCTATTTTTTCGATGCTTTCGGCGAGCCCTGGCCGGTTGGACACAGGCTCAGGAACCCGGCTTTTGCCGCCAGCTTGCGCCTGATCGCCAAGGATGGCGCCGATGCCTTTTACAAAGGCGCCATCGCGCAACAGATTCTGGCCGCTGTCGGCAATGCGCCAACCCATAAAAGCGATATGACTGCCGCCGATCTGGCAAGCTATCAGGCGCGCAGGCGCAAAGCCGTCTGCGTGCCCTATCGCAAGTATAATGTCTGCGGCATGGGACTGCCGTCGTCGGGCGGGCTGACGGTCGGACATGTACTCAAGCTGCTGGCGCCATTCGATCTTGGCAAGGGCCCGAAGGCGGCGATGAACGTCGCGGCGCTGCATCTGCTCGCGCAGGCGCAAAAATTGGCCTTTGCCGACCGCAAGCGCTATATGGCCGACAGTGATTTCGTTGCTGTGCCGGTCAGGGGGCTGCTGGATGACGGCTATCTTGCCGGGCGCCGCCGCTTGATTTCCCCGCTGGCGGCGATGGGCTTTGCGCATCCTGGCAGGCCGCCGGGCGCTGGTGTGGACCGGTTTGGCCGCGACAGGACCAATGAGAACAAGGGCACCAGCCATTTTGTCATTGTCGATGCCGACGGCAATGGCCTGTCGATGACCAGCAGCATAGAGACCGCCTTCGGATCGCGGCTGATGGCCGGCGGTTTTCTGCTCAACAATGAGCTGACCGATTTTTCTTTCCTGCCGCTTGCCGGCGACGGCCGCCCCATTGCCAACCGGGTGCAAGGCGGCAAACGCCCGCGCAGTTCCATGTCGCCGACGATCGTGTTTGATGCGCACGGGCGGATGAAAGCCTTGCTCGGGTCGTCGGGCGGCAGCCGGATCATCAATTATGTCCTCAAGTCCCTCATTGCCATGATCGACTGGCGGCTCGACGTGCAGGCCGCTGTCTCTTTGCCCAATTTCGGCAGCCGCGGCGGGCCGATTGAAATGGAAGCTGATCCGTTGTCGGCCAGACGGGCGCTCGGCCTGCTGCTGCTGGGGGAGAAAATCAAGCTCGCCAGGCTGACCTCCGGCACCCATGCCATTCTGCGCCGCGATGGCAGATGGCAGGGTGGCGCCGATCCAAGACGCGAGGGGCTGGCGGTTGGCGATTGAGCCGGGGCAAACTGATCTGACGCAGTGACGCTGGCAGCCGGCGTGGCTATCATCGCCAGGGTGAGGATCAAGCGTTAAGGATCGAGCTAAGGATTGAGCACCAGGATCAAGCGCAAGGATCAAGCGTTAAGGATCGGGCTAAGGATCAAGCGTAAGGGTCAGGCGCAAGGATCATGCAATATTTCGAATGCGGCAGGAGCTCATGAGCCAGAAAACCATCACGGTCGTCGGCGCCGGCATCGTCGGCTTGTGGCAGGCGCTGACGCTTGCCCGCAGCGGTCATCAGGTCCATCTCATCGAGGCGTCGCAAGATCCCTTCATAAGCAGTGCCAGCCGGCTTGCCGCCGCCATGCTGGCGCCCGATTGCGAGTCTGAAACGGCGCCTGCGGTGGTGCGCGAGCTTGGCCTGATGGCGTTGCCCATTTGGCGCGAAACACTGCCACGGATCGTTGCCGCCGGGTCGCTTGTGCTGGCGTCGCCGCGCGATCTTGCGGAACTCAACCGCTTTGCCCGCATGAGCGATGGCCATCGCCGGATCGACGAGGCTGAATTGGCGGCGCTGGAGCCGGATCTTGCCGGGCGCTTTGCCAGCGGATTGTTCTTTCCTCATGAAGCACATATGGCGCCGCTGGAGACCTTGCAAAGCCTGCTGGCGCTGTTGCGCAAAGCCGGTGTTCATGTCGAGTTCGGCCGGAGCTGGCGGGAGGATGATGCGGCGAAGGATGATGCGGCGGACAAAGACGCCGGTCATGTCATCGTCGATTGCCGCGGATTGGCAGCGCGCGGTTCCATGCCGCAAGGGGCGCCCTCTTTGCGCGGGGTGCGCGGTGAGCGCCTCATCATCCGCAGCCGCGATGTCGCCTTGCAGCGGCCTGTGCGTTTGCTGCATCCGCGTCATCCGCTTTATGTGGTGCCCTGGCCGGAGGAGGATGGCGCCGCGAGCGGTCCGGGCTCGCGCAATGATGCCGGTTGCCGCTATATGGTTGGCGCAACGGTCATTGAGAGCGACGACAAGGCGCCGATGACGCTGCGCTCGGGGCTTGAGCTTCTTGGCATGGCCTATGCGTTGCATCCCGGATTTGGCGAAGCCGAAATTGTTGATGTGGCCGCCGGGGTGCGCCCGGCCTTTCCCGATAATGTGCCGAAGATCGTGGTTCAGGGGCGGCGGATCTGGGTCAACGGCATGTACCGCCATGGCTTTCTGACGGCACCGGCTCTTGGCCGGCTGGTCGCCGATTATCTGGCCGGCAGCGACATCTGCAAGGATCTGCGCAAGGATCTGTTCGTTATGCTTTAGCCGCTGGTCAATCAGGAATCAGGAGCCGCTCGTCGATCAGGTGGCAAGATCACCGGCGGCGATTTCATTGCGCCAGCTGCGCCTGATCAGCAGGCCGACGGCAAAGGTCATGACGCCAAGCGCCGCGAACAGCGCCGTCAGGCTGATGCCGGCTTGCTGCAGCACGGCAACCAGCACACCGGCACCCGTCATGAAGGCAGCGTTGAGCACATTGATCGATGCTATGACGCGGGCGCGTTTGGCGGGATCGGCCCAGGATTGCACCGCAGCGAAGGAGGGAACGATAAACAGGCCGCCGGCGCAGGCGAGCGCAAAGAGGTCAAGCAGAATGCGCAAGCCGTTGCCGGTCCGGAGCAGCGCCTGTGCCGAGATCGGGGTGGCCGGTGTGGTCATCGAATGGAGGACCCAGGCGAGATCCAGCGAGAACAGCGCCATCGCGAAGGCGCCCAGAGGCACCAGCGACAGATTGGGGCGGGCATGGCTGGCCTTTGCGGCAAGGCCGGAGCCGAGGGCGATGCCGATGGTAAAGACGGCAAGACATAACGTCACGACGCCTTCGCTGCCGCCCAGCCTGTTTTTGACAACAGCCGGCAGCAGCGACAGCACCACCGCGCCGACCAGCCAGAACCAGGACACAATGAGACCGCCCGACCAAAGCCGCGGCTGCGATTTCAGTTCCCCGAGTATGGCAAAGGTCGAGGTCAGCGGATTGACGGTTATCTTGAGGTGGGGCGCGCCGGCGCGGGTCAGTGGGATCATGCGCGAGGAAAGCCAGCTCAGCATCGCCATGGTCATGATCAGCGCGGCAATCAGCCAGGGGCTGCCGGCCTCCGCTGCCGCATAGCCGCCGGCAATGGTGCCGGCGAGAATGGCGATGAAGGTGGCGCCTTCGATGAAGGCATTGCCGGCGGCAAGTTCGCTCGTTTCAAGTTGATCAGGCAGCATGCCGTATTTCACCGGGCCGAACAGCGCGGCCATGACGCCAAGCAGGGCCAGGGCGACGAACAGCAGCGCAATCGAATGGGTGATAAAGCCCGCCGAGGCCACCGCCGCCACGAAGATCTCGGCAAACTTCAGCCGCCTGGCCATCAGCGCCTTGTCGTAATGGTCCGCCAGTTCACCGCCGAGAGCCGATAGAATGAAGAATGGGGCGATCAGCGTCACGCCGGCCAGGGTCACCAATGTTGCCCCGTTGTTGCCGCCGATCTTGTAGAGGATCAGGATGACCAGTGCATTCTTGACGAAATTGTCGTTCAAGGCGGCAAAAAACTGGCACCAGAACAAAGGCGCAAAGCGGCGCGAGAGCATGAGCGTCTTAAACATTGGCATCCTTTTCCGGTGGGCGGAGGCTTGGCAACAACAGGGCAAACGATAGTGTAAACGGCAGTGGGTGCATCATTTAATCGCCTGTTGGCCCTGATAGAAGAGCAAGTTCGGAGTTTTGCGACAATTTTTGCTTCCTCGCTGTTCTGTGTCGATCGCCATCCCCGTCCTGTTAAGGGAGCTCGAAGCCATCCTTGTCCAGGCCACCGTCGCTCGCTTGCGCCCAATTTGGCTGAGCGGCGGCGGCGGGTTGCCGGCCATCCCTTTGCTGAGCCAGAGTTAATCTTTAAGTTTCAAAGCATTATCTTGGTGTCCGTGATGCATCAATCAGCCTTGCGCATAAAATCAAGATTGCCGCAGTGGCACTGCGGAGCGCGAGTTGTCCAGAGAATACAACTGTGGAGGGATCTCTGGTTACCCACATGATTCAGCGCAGGGCCCAATTTTTTGTGTACCGGGTCCGGCCGTCG
>Ga0114931_10012109_pt1 | contig 10118 bp, 6 predicted proteins | sample 2SBtaG_FD_89579 | JGI IMG/M metagenome (GOLD analysis project Ga0114931, IMG submission 89579) | Deep subsurface microbial communities from Kolumbo volcano to uncover new lineages of life (NeLLi) - 2SBTROV14_V59a metaG | ecosystem: Environmental > Aquatic > Marine > Volcanic | place: Kolumbo... | reverse complement strand
TTCCGCCTGAAAGAGTCCGAACACGTCGAGCTTGACATTCTCGATGTTACCGGCAGAACGATCCGAACTCTTATCCATGCAAAAATGGAAAGTGGTACGCATCGCGCCGCATGGGACGGTCGAAATTCCTCCGGCAAGATTGCTTCCTCCGGCATTTATCTCTGTGTGTTGCGAACAGGAAAAAAAGTGTATGTAAACAAGATGCTGTTAATCAAATAAAGTCCAAGGAGGCAAGAATGAATTTTTTCCTTTTAGACACTAGGCCGCACCCGCCTCCCGGAAGTTCTGTTATATTCTTCGGGTGGAGACTCGACTCATGAGCGACGGGATCGGAATGTCTTTCCAAGCCTGATTAAATCATTTGCAATTTCTGATTATTTGCATCTCACAATACCTTTGTGATCAAGGTTCTTTCAGGCGAATAATGGTCTTAAACGCGATACTTGTTTTAAGGAGCGATACAATGTCAAAACAATACTTTTTATCATTTATGATGGTTTTATCATTGATAATGTTTTCATCCCTAGCTCAAGCCCAGAACGGTTTATTCTATGATGATTTTGAAGATGGAAACGCCAATGGATGGGAACCTTATAATTCAAGTAATTGGCAGGTCGTGATGAATGATGGCGATCACGCTTATTATCAAAAAAACACGAATCTCGGAAGTCACGCCGGCCAACAGCTTAACGAGTGGTCTATTTATGACGGACAAGATTTTGAGAATATCATTTTAACGCTGGAAATCAAATCCCCGGAAAACCTGGATGTCAACCAACAAGCTGACTATGCCGTCATATTCAATTACCAGGATGACGACAATTATTATTTTGCTTTTTTTAATTCCGCACGCAATACAACCAGTCTCGTCCTTCGTAGAAAAGGTGTAGAAACAACACTTGTCACTTATAGTTCTTCCACAATTGAAGATAATAAATATCACACCGTCGCGATAAAAACAATGAACGGTTCCATTAGCGTCATGGCAAACGAACATACAATCATGGAAAGCTATGACACCACGTTTTTATCCGGAAGCATTGGTCTTGGGGTGAGGGATGATGCTGCCTATTTTGATGAAGTTTTTGTTGCCGACAATGTCGAGTCAACGTGTGATTTCTGGGAGGATTTCAACGATGACATTCTGGATGGCTGGACAATGCATAACTCTGATTTTTGGAGTACAAAATATCATGATGGCGACTATTCACTATGGTTGCATTCCAATAGCGGCAGCACACACAATGACAACCTCGGGGAATGGGTCACCATAAACGATCTTTATCTTTCCGATTTCACTTTTGAAGGCGACCTTGAATCAAACGAATACAGTGACCCGACGGCAGATCTCGCTGTTTTGTTCTGTTATCAAGATCCGGATAATTATTATTACGCCATGTTTAACAGAGGACAGGGCAATACTTCGCTCTGGCGCTGGCAAAACGGCGTTGGCCATCTTATAGACACCTATAGTCCCGGAACGCTGCCCGACCAACGATGGCACCATGTCAAAATAACACGACAGAGTGGGGATATAAAGGTCTATTATGACAATGATCTCATTCTTCAGGGATACGACAATAATTTAAATTCCGGCAGGATTGGACTGGGTTCCAAAGATGATACGGGCTGGTTTGATGATATTTGCATCAATCAGCATAATGCGTGCGAAATAACAGTCCTGCAACCAAATGGCGGCGAGAGCTGGCTCGAAAATACGTGGCAGGATATCAATTGGTCTTCGCAGAACACCAGCGGAAATGTTCGCCTGTATTACAGCACGAACGGCGGTGCTTCATGGATCAGTATTACAAACAGCACCCCTGATGATGGCCACTACCAATGGTATGTTCCGTCTGTATCTTCCGACCAGACGAATTGCCGAGTTCGCGTTCAGGATGTGGACGATTCCGGCTGTTATGATATTAGTGATGCTTCATTCACAATCCGTGATAATACACCATGCTCTATAAACGTCATCGAGCCAAATGGCGGCGAAATCTGGTACGAAAGCACAGAGTATGACATAAGATGGCAATCGCAAAACACGAGCGGTACAGTGAAAATTCTATTCAGCTCAGACGGAGGCTCTAACTGGTCAAACATTACAACAGGAACTGAAGACGACGGCCTTTACCGGTGGCTCACTTTTCCCGTTGTGTCCGATCTTAACTCTTGTCGGATAAGAGTAGAGGACGCACATAATACAGCCTGTCGGGATATGAGCGATCGTAATTTTACAATAAAAAATATATCACCTCTTGTTATCAACATCCCCAATGGCAACGAAGCGTGGGAGCCGGGTTCGCAACATGAGATTTCGTGGACACCGGAGAATCCAAATGGCACGGTCAAACTGGAATACAGCGAAAATGGCGGTTCTACCTGGCAAATTATTGCAAATAATACGACGGACGATGGTTGTTACACCTGGACCGTACCTATGGTGAATACCTTTATGGCACGAGTTAAAGTTACATCGCTGGCCACACCAACCAATAATGATATGAGCGATGCCAACTTTACAATCGGCGCATGTCAATCCCCAAGTCTCTGGGCCGATGACTTTAAGGGCACTTATGGGAGCTCAAAGCTTGTCAATGTTGAAATTAGCGGTAATACGTCACCCATTGCGGCATTTGGATTTAAGATAATGTATAACACGAATCATCTTCGATTCGTTGAACTGCAAAAAGGTGATCTCACAATTCAGTGGGTGCAGATCAGTGGATCGGAAAATGATCCCGGTGTTATAACGGTTGGCGGATTTAATACTGAGGCCATTGCCGCCGGTTCCAGTGGCGCACTTGTGAAAGTCAAGTTTATGGTTATTTGTGATAATTGCGACGAGTGCGAGCAAAGTCAAATTATGCTCACGGATTTGCTTGATGACCTGGCGGGTATGAATGTGTGTTACGGCATATTTGGCTATGGCACAGCTTGCGCTCTGGGCGATGTGAACATGGATGAAAACATAACGCCTGCTGATGCATTGTGCGCTTTTCAGATTTATCTTAACGGTGGAACGCCGCGGCCGGGTAGTCCATGCGACACTGAATGTGCATTAGAATCTTCAGATGCAACATGCGATGGAATGATTACTCCTCAAGATGCCTTGCTCATTTTTCAAGCCTACATTAACGGCCAGAATTCAATGGAATGTCCGTCAACTCTGGCTAAAAAATCTGACAGAAACATTGAAATTAAATGTTCCTCACTGTCTGCTTTGCCTCAAGATACTGTCAAAATTCCGGTGCAAGTAAACAATGGAAAATCTCTTACCGCTTTTGGACTCACCTTTGAGTATCCGCAAAACATGCTGGAATATCAAGGTCTTGAAAGAACTCCATTTACGAAAAACTGGATAGCGCTTGATGGCGAAAAAAGCGACAATAACATGATTACGATCGGTGGCTTCCAGCCGCATGGCTCTAAAAAAGATGGCGTGGCAGAATTGTTCATCTTAAAGTTCAGAGTAAAAGATGGCGCCAAAGGTTCAGGGCAATTTGTCTTTCATAACCTGCAAGACGACTTGGCTGAGGCCAGAGCTAATGCCGGAGGAATCCGGGTTGATGTTGCTGGTCTTACACCGAAAGATTTTGGCCTGGCGCAAAACTTCCCGAATCCTTTCAATATGACGACGGAGATCACCTTCCATCTCCCCAAGCCTGGGCAGGTGCAGATCACAATCGTGGATGTAACTGGCAGAAAAGTCCGTGATTTGGTGTCGGAAAATATGAGTGCAGGTACCCACAACATTACTTGGAATGGTCTGGACAATGACGGACGGGAATTAGCAACAGGACTATACATGTGCATTTTAAAAGCCGGAGGAGAACGACACATGATCAAAATGCTGTTGCTGAAATAACACGTTTAATCAGTAAAATACCTCAGATGTCGATCCCCGGAGTCTTTGAGACTCTGGGGATTCTTATAAATCATTCCAATCCTTTGTCTTATATCCTGCTTGATTTATTCCAAAATTAATTTATATTTACAAAATGATTTAAAACGGAATCTTCCGGTGATGTTAAGCCTTATAATGAGAAAAGAGAGAAAATAATGGACAAATGTACCTTTTCGACCACGATAAAAGTTGACCCGGAAACCGGCTGGGAAATTGTTTATCTGACCTGCCAAGATGAAAATCCGTTGTTGGATAAAAAGGTCGGCATTATTCCTAAAGCGGGTTCAAATTTATTTTCATATCAGTTTGGGGACACTGAACTTTTGTGGCAGGCCCCGTCTGTCCGGGCGGTGCAAAAGCGCGAGTCGGGCATACCGATTCTTTATCCCACGCCAAACCGGGTGCGCAATAGTGAATTTAGTTTTCGCGGAGAAAAGTTCAGATTTACACCCAATTGGAAGGAACATTTCCTGCACGGCCTTGTTCACGGTACGCCATGGGAATTTGAGCAGCCTTCCGCCGATGCAAATAGTGCAAGGTTGAAAACATATTTGGATTTTAATCAGGAAAACGAATTGTTTGCATTATGGCCATTTTTGCATCGCATTTCTATGGAATATGAACTTGACAGGCAGGGCGTAAAAATAACTTTTATGGTTGAAAACAAGGATGAACGTCCCATTCCTTTCGGTTTTGCCCTGCATCCATTTTTTAATTATCTCGGGGAAAAATCTCAAACTTTTATTACGGTACCGGCAAAAGCACACATGCAGGCAGAAGGTTTGCTGCCCACAGGTGTTTTGCAAAAACTCGAAGGTCAGGATTTCGACCTCAATACTCCCAGGCCATTATCAACGTTATATTTAGATGATGTTTACTGGGGCGCTGAACCGGAGAATCCTGCATTCTATGAGGCGAGGGATGCCAGAGTAAGATTAATTCTCGAGGCGTCAAAAGAATTCACCCATGTCGTCGTTTACACTGAGCAACCGGATTTCTTTTGTATCGAAAACCAGACCTGTTCTACCGACGCGCATAATTTGTACGCAAGAGGTTTGGAGAAAGAAGCGCATTTATTGATTTGTGAACCAGGGGAAAAAATGAGCATGTGGATAAAATATGTGCCGGAGAGAATGTAACAGTACAAAAAAAGCCCGGTCAGGCAGTTGGCAGGGCTTTTAAATTTTTCCGAATTTCATAGTTTTGTAACGTTTACTGCCTGTGGACCTTTTTCTGATTCCTCGATTTCAAACTCTACTTTATCCCCTTCGTTCAATGATTTAAAGCCATCTCCATTGATCGCGGAAAAATGAACAAAGATATCCCCTCCTGAATCTTTTGTAAGAAATCCGTACCCTTTGGAGGTGCTAAACCATTTTACCGTACCTTGTTCCATTTAAAGTTCCTTTCAATTGCAACATCAAACCGTTTATTACACCACAGTGCTACGGGAATCTGTAAAATTGAAATGATGCACTGAACACTTAAAATATAAACCATTTCATATCGAATTGCAAGTTTTTTTAGGACTGTGAATTAAATAACTTGGCCATTTGATTTTTATCAAGCATTGTTTTCGCAAGAGTTAATTCGGTGCGCTTGATTACCTTAATTAATTCACGTCCCTTAGTTTGTTACGAGTGATATCGTGTCCATAGATGGAAAAATATTTTTATCAGTACCCGGCAATTTATTGCTACTGCTAACATTTAATTCACGCGCAATTTTGAGAAAATCCCGAGCTTTTTATGTGTCGGCAGTTCAAGGATCAGGCTTTTATCGCTAAAGAAAAACAAATCACCAATGGTCAGTCCGATTTGTTTGCGCAATGGCTTCCAGTTATCGCGATACGCCTTGCTGTTCACCTTGGTACCAACCTTGTCTTTATAAACAAGGAGAACTCTGTCTGGATTTTGTCGGTCTATGAGAAAGGGAGAGTGGGTGGTATATAAGATTTGATTTTTTACGGACAAATCCTCCAGGACTTTGACCAGGTCTTTTTGTCCGGCGGGATGGAGATGAATGCCCGGTTCGTCTATCAGAAAAATATATTCATTGGTGCGTCCTTCAAAAGCCTGAGTGATAAAATTCACATAAAATGACAGGTACCAGCGAAAACCCAAACTTCTGGAATCGGGTGTATCCAGAACCGTCGTCGAGTCGGAAAAATCGATATAGAGAACACGTCCATTGACATGAAGTTTAATTTCGATGCTCGGTTCCTGAGACCAAACGCGCCTTACTTGTTCGGTGATGATACGGCTTGCTTCTTCGGCTGCGCGGCGACCGCGCGAACTGTCTTCAAAAATAAGATTGTAATCTTCTATGCCGCCAATTTTGAGCAAATTTTTTTCTGTAGAAAATTCGATGTTGTCGGAGTTCAAACTGCCGAAATCGACTTTGTTTTTCAATAATGGAATATCACAGAAATAAATAAGCTTTGGCAAATATTGCAATAGCCGCTTAAAATCAATTGTATCAACTTCACCGTCACCGACAATTAAATGATAGTTTGTTAAATCCGGCCCATCACGCCGAATTTGGAAATGTTCAACATCTTTGAATACCTCGGAAATTCGAAGTAGATTTCGGCGATTTTCTTTGTTTATGTCGCTGAATTCAAGTGTAACTTCGGGGCTTTTGCCCATGTAATAATGATTGGAGTATTGGCATGTAAACGTGTTGTCAAAAGGGACATCGCTGCGAAAAGATTCGAGGGCTTTGAGAATGTTGGTCTTGCCGCTTTCATTGGCTCCAATGAGTACACTCACTTTTTGGTTCAAGGTCATTGTGAGTTCGTAAATAGATTTAAATGCGCGGATGTGAGCTTTGCTTAATATCATTTTTCCCTTCCCATTTTAACCGACCAAATCCTCTAAATATATAAAGCAACAGTTTGGAAAGCAAGAGATTAATTTTTTCTCTCCATCGGCAGCAGTGATTTGATAAATCCAAATATCGAAAAAATAAAAAGCGCAAATGCAAAATGAGTGATGGTAAAGCCGTGAGGCAGTCCTTTTTTAAACATGGCAGACCAAAACAATAGCGCCGAAATGACCCAGACGAGCCGTATCAGCAGGGTCCTGAACTTTTTATCCAAAGCTCTTTTTTGCAAAAAGGAGTTGTACCACCGTGCAAACCAGTCAATAGCGAAAAACATGACCAGGGTCATTAAAGAGACCGATAACATTTTCTCGCCCAATTGAACCTCCTGAAAAAAACTAATCGCCTTTGAACCATTTTATCAGGCCCATTTCATGCGGATTCGGCAACTCGGGGTGATGAGGCAATACACGAATTGAGAAGCCGTGTTTCCCGGTCGATTCGCATGGAATATTTGCCTGAAAAACGTATGCTCCCGTTTCATCCTGATTCTTGATTTCCATTCGCATCGAATTCCCTTTTTCTATCATGCCGTTGGTATCCAACTGTCCGTAATAGACTTCGACGCACAGATCTTCCGGTTTTAACTTGCCGGTTTCAAGAGATGCTGAAATGGAGAGTTGTTCGCCAACTTTGCGCTCACTTTCATTTGGCGCAGTAATGTCGAGGATTTTTACGTCCTGCCAATTTGCAGAGAGGCGTTGCTTCCATTCTGCCAGTTGTTTCGCAGCTCTCATGTCGTCCTGAACCAAACGGCTCCAGCGTTCAGCGGCAGGTATATAATAATTTTGTAAATAATCCCGAACCATACGATTTGTGTTAAAGTATGGACAAACCTTTTGCATACTTGCTTTCATCATGGCTATCCACTCGCGCGGCAGCCCATTCAAACTTTGTTTGTAAAATGCAGGGATAATTTCATTTTCCAATAAATCATAAAGTGCTTCAGATTCAACTTGGTCTTGCTCATCGTGATCATCATACACTTCTCCGCGACCGATAGCCCAGCCGATGCTGTTTTCATAAGCTTCATCCCACCAGCCATCCAGAATACTGAAATTGAGAGCACCGTTTGCCCCTGCTTTCATTCCACTCGTTCCACTGGCCTCATGTGGGCGCCGTGGTGTATTCAGCCAAATGTCGGACCCCTGAACAAGATAGGATGCAATTTTCATATTGTAATTTTCCAGGAAGACAATTTTATGTCTGAACTGCTCTGTTCTTATAATACGAAAAATATCGCGGATAATTCCCTTGCCGACTTTGTCGTGTGGGTGCGCCTTGCCGGCAATAATGATTTGCACCGGTTTATCCTTGTTATTTAATATTTTGCTCAGCCGGTCCAAATCACTAAAGAGAAGATAAGCCCTTTTGTATTCTGTAAAACGACGTGCAAAACCAATCGTCAATGCTTCCGGATTCAGGACTTCGGCAGCCAGGTCAATGTCCTTTTTACTGGCGCCCGATTTTTTCAACTGCTCCTGCAATTTCGCTCTGGCAATGGCGACCAATCTTTCCCGCCGTCTTTCGTGAGTCCGCCACAGTTCTTCATCCGGGATGTTTTGTATTTCTGCCCACAATGATTCATCAGCAGGATTTCTATACCATATCGATCGAAGATAGCGGTAGAATAATTCCGCCATGTCTCTGGAAATCCATGTGCGTACGTGAACACCGTTGGTCACATGGCCGATGGGAACCTCATCAACCGGGGTTTCCGGCCAAAGGTACTGCCACATTTCTCTGGCAACATGACCATGCAGCTTGCTTACACCGTTGCAATTACCTGCCATGTTAATGGCGAATATGGCCATGTTGAATTTGCCCTCGGTCTGCGGGAAATGCACGCCTCCGAGATTGTAAAACCGCTCTTTGGAAACCTGCATGGATTCACAATAGCCGGTTAGGTATTTATCAACAAGACCGGTATCAAATTGATCAATGCCCGCTGTGACAGGAGTGTGCGTGGTGAAAAGATTTCCTCCACGTGTTGCTTCAACTGCTTCCTCAAAGCTAAGTTTTGTGGAGCCGTTGTTAAGCATAAGTTGCCGCACCCTTTCGAGCGCTAAAAATGCCGAGTGCCCTTCATTCATGTGGCATACTTGCGGCTCGATATTTAATGCTTTTAATGCACGGATGCCTCCCACTCCCAACAAAATTTCCTGTTTAATTCGCATTTCATCGTCACCGCCATAGAGTTGAGCCGTGATGTCCTGATCTTCAGGAGAATTTTGCGGTACATTGGCGTCCAGCAGATAGAGGGGAATCCGGCCAACCTGGGCTCGCCATATTTGAGCGTAAACTTTGCGTTTGGGGAAATCCAGAGAAATGAGGATAGGGTTACCCGATTCATCTTTTTCCGGGAAAAGCGGTAGATTATAAAAGTCATTTCGATGATACGTTTCCTGCTGCCAGCCGTCCTTGGAAAGATACTGGTGGAAAAATCCCTGCTGATATAAAAGACCGACCCCAACCAGCGGCAGGCCGAGATCGCTGGAAGATTTCAGGTGGTCGCCGGCCAGGATACCTAATCCGCCTGAATAAATCGGAACGCCGGTTGCCAGGCCGTACTCCATAGAAAAATAGGCAATACGAAAAGACGTTTTATCTTTGAAAATCTTTTGGAACCATGTTGTGCGCGACATATAATCGTCCAGGTTTTCGCGCACGCGGGCAAGCTGCGAAAGATAGCCATCGTCATTGGCAACGGCTTCCAATCGTTCCTGGGAAACCATTCCAAGTAAAATAACAGGGTTGCGTTCATATTTTTGCCACAGTTCGCTATCGAGACGACGAAAAAGTGCCTGTGAATTGTGATCCCATGTCCAGTATAAATTATAAGCAAGTTCCTTCAAGTAGCTCAATTTCTCAGGCAACGAAGGAACGACACGATATTCTTTAACTTTATACATTTTGTTCCTTTTTTATGATTTTTTTTAACGATAATTTAATTTACAAAAATCATCTCATTAATCAAATCAAAAATTGCACATTGCTGGCACATCGGTTGCAGGTAAAATGCCAATGCGTTTTACCAGGTGCCGCTTCTTACGAAATGCTTACCTTTTAATTGCCTGCGTTTCGGGGAGGGAGAAGGGGAATTCGGGTCGCATTACTACATTGTTTTCAATGAGTTAATTTATTCATCAACCGGATTCTCAGTGATAAAATTCTCGGGAGGAGGTGGTATATCCATTTTTATTTTCCTGCCTTAATTGTATCGATTTGAGCGAACGTTTCAATTCGATACAAAGAAAATGTCCATCCAGACTTTACGTTTGATGTGGAAATGCAGTTTGCGCTTTTTAACTTTTTTAACTTTTTT
>Ga0114931_10012108_pt1 | contig 10118 bp, 6 predicted proteins | sample 2SBtaG_FD_89579 | JGI IMG/M metagenome (GOLD analysis project Ga0114931, IMG submission 89579) | Deep subsurface microbial communities from Kolumbo volcano to uncover new lineages of life (NeLLi) - 2SBTROV14_V59a metaG | ecosystem: Environmental > Aquatic > Marine > Volcanic | place: Kolumbo... | reverse complement strand
GATCAGATCGTTGTCAAAGCCGCCGAGAATGCGGTCAGCGCCAGGACCGCCCGTCAGCAGATCATTACCGGCATTGCCTTTCAACGTGTCCGCGCCAATTCCCCCTGTGACAGTATCGTCATCGCCTTGCCCGTAAAGCCGATCGTCGCCGTCGCCGCCATCGAGCGTGTCAAAACCGTCGCCAGCGCGGATCACGTCGTTGCCCATTTCACCGCGCAGGTCGTCATCCCCGCCCTGACCCGTCACCGTGTCGTCGCCAAGACCGCCTGTTACGAAATCATGCCCGCCTTCGCCTCGCAAGACATCATTCGCATCGCCCCCATTGATGGCGTCGTTTCCCGCGTCCCCGTAAATAAAGTCATTTCCAGGCCCGCCATCAATTGTATCATTGCCGGCGAGTGCGCGGTAAATATCGTCGCCGCCCAGTAGCGAAATACTATCGTCGCCAACGAAACCATATAGCGTGTCCGCGCCGGATGTCGGCATCAGAAATGGAAGGCCAATATCCAGCAAGATGTTCGCATCACCCGTTGATATAAGTTTTCTTACTCCGTCAGCGATAAAGGCGTTCAATAAATCGTCTCCGGCCAAATGGCTCGGATCGGAATCGTCGAGATCAACGCGCCCAGCATTCGGACCGACAAATGCAAGGTCAGATGTCGTATCATCAATAAAAGTATCAAAAACCGAGTCGTCCCCGGTTCCGCGTAATGAAACAAATCCCAGCCCGTGACCAATCTCATGAAGAATAACGCTGAAAAGATCAGTCAGGTTTCCAGGAACTACCGTTGCGTTGACGCCACCGAGAAAAAACTGATTGCCTGAAAGGAACGACGAACTGATCTCAATCGTGAACTCTGGTTGAGCCCCGTTTTGATCGACACCAGTTTGCAGTTCAAGAACTGAGTCCACCTGAAACGGGCCGCCGCTCGATCTCAATGTCGACACAGTTTCCGCTAGAACGCCAGAGGCAAGCGAGCCAAAATTAATTTCAACTTCAAGCGTCGAGCCGCCGAAATCGAGATATCTCGCCCAATATTCGGCCGCGTCATTTACGACGGCGATCGCCGGGTTCACCAGTGAATTGGACAGCCCGGCTGTGGACCCTTTGGTAATGGACCACATAATAGCGCCCCTGTTGAATTCGCCCGAATGAACGGTCTGCGGCTGTAATCTTACCTAGGGTTTCTGGTGGGACAACATAGATGCAGATAACATTTTTAGCGTCATTGACTTCTATCGCCCCTTACCCTGCCCTTCTCACCCGAAGATGAAGTCTGAGGCGTGGAGCTGAGCGACGGCGACGTTTTCGATGGTGATGGTCTCGCCGCCGCCGAAATCGATGACCGTATTGCCGAAGCCGTCGTTGTTCGCCGCGGCGATGACCTCCGCGAATGTGTCGAACGCCGTCCCGAAACCGACAAGCTGGACGACGTCGTCCGTCGCCGCGCCAGCGACAAAGCCCTGGAACACGTCATTGCCGGCCCCGCCCTGCACGAACTGGAACGTGTCGTCATTGGCCCCGCCTTTCAGCGTGTCGTCGCCGGCCCCGCCATTCAGCGTGTCGTCATTGAGATTGCCGAACAGCAAATCATTCCCCGACCCGCCTTCCAGAATGTCATTGCCATCGCCGCCAAAAAGCGTGTCCGCGTTATTACCGCCGACAAGCGAGTCGTTGCCGCCATTGCCCCGAAGCCCGTCATTGCCGGCCCCGCCAAGCAGCGTGTCCATGCCAAGCTGACCGAACAGCTGGTCGTTCTCGCCCCCGCCATTGATCAGATCGTTGTCAAAGCCGCCGAGAATGCGGTCAGCGCCGGGACCGCCCGTCAGCAGATCATTACCGGCATTGCCTTTCAGCGTGTCATTGCCGGCCGTCCCGAACACCATGTCGTCGTCATTCTGGCCAAACAGCAGGTCATTGCCGTCGCCGCCATTGACCGTGTCAAAACCGTCGCCGGCCCGGATCTGGTCATTGCCCTCATTGCCGCGAAGATCGTCATCCCCGCCCTGACCCGTCACCGTGTCGTCGCCAAGACCGCCGATCTCAAGATCGTTCCCCGCATCGCCCCGAAGAACGTCCCCGCCATCGCCACCAAACAACGTATCGTTCCCGTCGCCGCCCTCAAGACGGTCGCCCCCGGCATTGCCCTTCACGATGTCATTGCCAAAATCGCCAAGCAGCGTGTCGTCGCCGCCAAGACCCGTCAGCGAATCGTTGCCAGAGCCCCCCTCAACATTGTTGTCCGAATTGTCGCCGACAAGCGTGTCGTTGTGGGAAGAACCGGTGATATTTTCGACGCCGGCGAAAACATCACCGGCCGCATCGCCGCCCGAGACCGCGCCATTATTGAGATTAACCGAAACAGCGGCGGAGGATCCGCCATAAGAAAGCGTATCGTCACCGCTGCCGCCCTGAATCGTATCGGCGCCAGCGCCGCCGTCGAGAACGTCGTCGTCAAGACCGCCAATAAGAGAATCCGCGCCGGCCAACCCAACGATTGTATCATTTCCGGCAAGGCCATTAATTGTGTCAGCGCCTGACGTGCCGATCAGCGAATCGTCGACTGGCGTCGGAATATCCGGATCGCGCGTGATGATCCCCTCTTCGGTGCCGAAAAGATCAAACTCGCCATTCGTGATAATAATCGAACGATCTGACGATCCATCGCCGTCGACATCAAATTCGATAACAGTTTGACCGCCGCCTTTCACGAACCGGTATTCGCCAACGGCGCCCGTGAAGGCGTTGGAACCGATCCATGTAAGATTCAGGCCGTTTGGATTTCCAAACTGCCCAAGAATGTCGACAATCGTCAGGTCAAAGGTGTCAGTATAATCGAAATCCGTAACGATCTCGCCAGTCGCGCTGATCGACTGAATATTGTTCCACTTAAATGTATCAACGCCGGCGCCGCCGGTATAGACGTCATCGCCGGTATCGCCCTGGAGCGTATCGGCACCGTCCCCGCCTCTCAGCGTATCATTACCCTTGCCACCCAAAATTTCGTCGTTGCCAGAGCCGCCGACTAGCGAGTCATCACCGAGCGCCCCTTCAAGCGTGTCATCGCCGTCAAGGCCGGACAACGTATCCGCGCCAATCGTTCCACGAATATCGTCTGCGCCGCTTGTCGCGGGCGCGATGACGGCAATCTCAAGAGAGGAGGAGGAATCGCTCTCCGTCCGCAAAGAGAATTGTCCATTGATGAGCGTGATGTTGCGGTCAGCGCTGCCATCGCCATTCGAGTCGAATTGAATTTGCGTCTGGCCGCCGCCCGTCTGAAAACGGTATTCGCCGGCGACGCCGGAAAACGCCGCCATACCGATGAAATCCATACCGGCGATATCAAAAGAGACGATATCGCCGATCTCAAAATCCGTAATATCGTCGGAGCCCGTCGAAATATCACCAATGAGCGCGAAGTTGAAATTGTCAGCGCCCGATCCGCCAGAGAGCGTGTCGCCGCCAGCGCCGCCGATCAACGTATCATCTCCGGCGGCGCCGACGAGGCTGTCCGCACCAGCACCGGCGCTGAGACGGTCGTCACCCGTTCCGCCGGTCAATGTATCCGCGCCGGCGCCGGAAAAGGCGTAGAAATCAATGCCCATCGAAACTGTGAGGGCGTCATTGCCCGCATTCCCGAGCGACAATTCAAAGATTTGTGTTGGCGTTCCGCTGCCATCCTGAATTTCAACAACTTCAATGCCGCTCAGCGTATAGCTGGACAGACTAATTCCGCTTGTTGGCATAAGGCGCAGCTGAAAACTTGAAGACGGATCATCAGCGTCAAACAGGAAACTTGAAAGACCGCCCGCTACTATCGCCCGATCAGTGCCTAGGCCGCCATCAAGCACGCCGCCTTTATCGGCCGCGAGAGACGAATCGTGAGCCTGCAGCGTATCGTCGCCAAGCCCGCCGATAAGCGTGTCCGTACCCGTACCACCGATCAACAGATCGTTATTATCGCCGCCATCAATGGAATCATCGCCGTCGCCGCCGTCGATCGTGTCATTACCGGCAAGGCCGTTGAGCGTGTCATTACCGGCAAGGCCATTGATTACGTCATTGCCTGACGTGCCATCGAGAGAATCATTGCCTGGTGTCCCGTCGATCGCCATACGCTTACGCCTTTACTACCCAGTCTATACTATTGCGCCGTTGTAGTGGCCGTGTCGTTCTTCGCAAGTAACAATCAGGATCAACTTCGCTCGGATGCGGCGGTTTAGGCGCGCAGGGACACGCTTTTCGCGCCGAAGCTGGGCGGTTTTGCGGTTTTTCAAGCAAGGAACTAGCCACATGGGCGAACTTCTGGGCGATGGCGAATTAACCATAGCAGCCAGTTTGGGCGCAGCGAAACTTCTCGGATCGACCGGGTCAGCCTTTAGCGATCAACCGCCAGAGCTTTTGGTGAAGGTCGCGGCTGTCATAGTTAAAGACAATTCTGTCGCGCGCCGCCCGCCCAAGACGCCGGCATTTATCTTCGTCATCCAATAGGCCAGTGATCGCGTCGGCGACCGCCTCCGGCTTCGTCATGTCGGCGAGAACGCCATGCGCGTCATCATCAATCATCTCGCGCACCGGCGCCGTATCGGACGCAACGATCGCGCACTCGGCGCTCATCGCCTCCATCATCGACCAGGACAGGACAAACGGAATGGTCAAATAGGCGTGCACGTTTGAAGCCTGCAGGATTTCACGATAGCGGTTGCGTGGCACGAGACCAGTGAAATGCGTGCGGCCCAGATCGAGGTCTAACTCGCTCAGCGCGCGCTTTTTGAAAGAGTCGTCGTCTTTCAACTTCTTTCCATAAGCGACCCTGTCTTCGCCGACGATGATGGCGTGGACGTTCGGCCTCGCGCGCTGAATAAGTTCGAGCGCCTTCATGAATTCGGGAAAACCGCGATAGGGCTCCATACCGCGCGCGACATAGGTAATGAATTGCTCGTCGCCCTTCAGGACGAGGTTCTCGATCGGCCGTCTCGCATCCGGCTTGCGTTTGTAGGTTTCAGTATCGACGCCGTCATGGATAATCTGAACCTTTGACCGAAAGATGTCAGGCAATTGCTCCCACTGAAATCTCGTCGGGCAAACGCCGGCGTCGCAATTGACGAGGTCGGCGAGGATCGCTGCATTCCGCCCCTGCCTGCATAGATGTTCGTCAAGCGATTGGTTTTCATTTTTGAAATGCAGTATGTCCGGTGAATTGGCGTGATAGTACCATTCAAAATATCCAATATAGCGCGCCTTGGGCCAGACCTCCTTGACGTAAAGCCCGGGGCCCCATCCAGAATGGGCGACAACTATATCGGGCGCCAGACCGCGCTTTTGCTGTTCAATCGCGGCGCGCGCAACCGCCTGTCCGTTTATCGAGGCGCTTTCAAAACTCCGGACGTAAGGGTGTGTCTTACGGTCTGGTTGCCGATGAGGCGCGTAGTTGAAAACTTTAACGCCGGGTGCTGCAGAATTTTTCCGCTGCGTTCCAAACCAGACATCAACGCCGTTTGAAATCAGGAATTCGCCTAGCCGTCCAAATTGCGCGGGAAAGTTGTTGTGTAAAAAGAGAACCTGCATGCGATGGGCGCTTCAGGTGTCACGCATGGAACGGGAAATCGCGTCCGTCAAAGGCCGCAATAGATAGCTGATCGCAGGCTGCTTTCCCGTCTTGATGAATGTTTCAGCAGGCATTCCTGCAACAAGGGCCTCTCCGCGCAATACTTTTGATAGTTCTGCCGCATCAGGCAAGTCGATCAGAACAAGATAATAAGATGCCTTGCTGATTGGATCGATCAGGCGGTCGCCGGAAACGCTACGAACGATGCCGGTCGCCCGCGGCGTCCTGCGCGCGCTGAACGCTGAAAACCGGATCAGCGCGTCCTGCCCCGCATGCACCTTGTCGACATCTCTTGGCGCAATCCGCGCGGTAATCTCCAGCCGATCGCCGTTCGGCACGATATCGGCGATGAAACCGCCAGGCGCAATAACGCCGCCGACGGTGTGAACGGCAAGACCGATAACCTGACCCGATTGCGGCGCTTTAATTTCCGAGCGTTCAACGGCGTAAGCCGCAGCGACGCGCCGCTCTTCTAGTTCGGCAATCGAAACTGATGCGGCGCGCCATTGTTCAATCGCTTTCTCGCGCGCGACCTCTTTCAGTCTTTCTATTTCAAGCCGTCCCTCGGCGATATTGCTATCAGATTCTGCAATGCTTGAAATCAGCGAACCACGCTGCCCCTCTAGCCGCTCGCGCTCGCGCTCAATGGCGCGAACGCGCGTCATCGGCGCAAAACCCTCTTCATGCAGCTCCCGCACGCCTTTCAATTCTTCATTAATCAACTTCAATTGGCCCGATACCGACGTTTGTTGCGCGTTCAAACCACCAATACGCTTTTCTTGCTGCGCGATCTGCTCCTCAATAAGTTCAATTTGACGGTTATTTGTCGCCGTCCGTGCTGCGAGAAGCTGGCGTTGACCCGCAAGATTTTTCATGAACTCGGGCGTATCGAGAACCGCGCTTACGCCTTCGACCTCGCCGATTTCCTCTTCGCCGTCGCGTTCAGCAATAAGGCGCGCGCGCTGCGCATATATTTCGGCGAGCTGCTTGTCGATAAGTGCAAGATTGGCCCCTGAATCAGTATTATCGAGGCGAACAAGAACGTCGCCCTGATTTACTTGCTGGCCTTCGTGAACATAAATTTCTTTTACAACGCCGCCTTCCAGATGCTGAACGGTCTTGCGGTTTCCCTCAATCGTCACTTGTCCGGGTGCGATAACCGCGCCGTCAATCGGGGCGATTACGGACCACAAAAACAGGCCGCCAAAAACAGCAATCAAGATACCAGCGCCAATTCGCGTCAACCGGCGCGAGGTGAGGAGGTCCAGCTCCTTCACATTGTCATGTTGTTCAACCATTGCCCGCCGCCCCCGGCGCTGGCTTTTTCGCGACTTCCTCAAAGCGGGCGACAAGGCCCGGTGCGATTTTTTTCAGAACATCGTCGCGCGGACCGAAGGCGGCGACTTCACCGTCCGACAACATCAAAAGCTTGTCGACCGCTGCAATTGCGCTTGGTCGGTGGGCGACTATGATAACAGTCGCACCGCGTGATTTCAGGCCGTTCATGGCGCGCGCCAGCGCCGCCTCGCCATCGGCGTCGAGATAGGCGTTCGGCTCATCGAGAACAACTAGCGCAGGATTCCCGAACAGCGCACGCGCCAGACCGATACGCTGGCGTTGACCGCCAGAAAGGCGTCCGCCGCTGTCGCCGATTTCGGTTTCATAGCCGTCCGGCAGCGCCAGTATCATTTCATGCGCGCCAGCGGCGCGCGCTGTGGCGACAATATCGTCAGCCGTGGCATCCGGGCGGAAACGAGCAACGTTCTCAGCAATCGTTCCGGAAAACAATTCAATATCTTGAGGCAGGTAACCGACAAATTGACCGAGCAAATCACGATCCCATTGACCGATTTCTGCGCCATCAAGGCGGACATGTCCCGAGACGACGCGTTCAACGCCGACCAACGCCCGCGCAAGCGTTGATTTGCCGGCGGCGCTAGGCCCGATAATGCCGAGCGCCTCACCAGGCGCGAGCGTAAAGGACGCATTTTTCACGATCGGGCGCGAGACTGTCGCCGGCTGAACATATAGCCGGCTGATATCGATCGCGCCCTTCGGGTCCGGTAATTTTGTGCGCGGCTGCCGCGTCTCGCCAGCTTCAACGAATTTCTTGAGCCGCATATAGGACGACAACGCAGCCGCATAATTGCGCCATTGCGAAGTGACGATTTCAACCGGCGCGAGCGCGCGCGTTGTAATGATGGAGGCGGCGATCATAACGCCCGGCGTCACCTTTTCATCGATTACCAGAAAGGCGCCAACGCCAAGCACCGCCGACTGCAGGAAGAGCCGCGTCGCCTTGGAAATCGACGTCATCCCGACAATGCGATCACCGGCGAGCAGGGCGAAGTTCTGCGAATGTCCGCCCGTCAACCGCCAACGCTCGCGGAACTGTTTGCGCATTCCCATCGCGTCAGTGGCCGACGCGTTTCTGAGCGCCGCCGCCGCCATAGAGTCCGCTTTGAGCAAAGCCGACTGCGCATCTTCATTGGCGCGGCGCGACCAGCGTTCATTCGATATTGAGAGCGCGATCAAAGCGAAAAAACCGATCGTCGCTACGACGCCCAGCACCCAGTGCAATAGAAATATCAGTAGAAGGAAAAACGGCGTCATCGGCGCGTCAAAGAATGCAACGAGAGCCGGACTTGCAACAAATTGGCGGATTTTTCGAAGATCGCGTAGCGGCTGTTCAACCGTGCGGTCAACAGTTCGCGCCGCGTCCATGGAAAGATCGAATGTCAAATCCTGAAGCGTATTTTCAAATTCGGCGCCAGCGCGCGACAATAGCGCGCCGCGAACAAAATCAAGCACGCCATAGGCGAGAAACAGAAAGAGAATTAGAAGCGTCAGAACGACCAGCGTTTCCACACTGCTGCTGCCGAGCACGCGATCGTAAATCTGCAACATATAGATCGGGCCGGACAAGATCAGCATATTTGCGAAAATGCTGAAGACGCCCGCCCGGACAAGAAGACGCCGCGTCGCTGAAAGCGACGCCTGAAAAATCGCGTTATTCGATGAAAAAATATCGCTCATGGCAATAATCGAAGCGCTTTCATTCAGGCGGGCCGCACGGTCACTTCCTGATTAACAGACTATTATTAGCGGCAAGTCCACTCCGGGCGGGCGCAAACATTTAACTAGCAAAGAGCCCTCAAGAGAATATTAGCGCAAGAGAAAATTAACCGCGCCCCGCCTGTGATAGGCGCCATTATGGTGGGCGGTGACGGGTTCGAACCGCCGACCTACTGGGTGTAAACCAGCCGCTCTGCCAGCTGAGCTAACCGCCCGTCAGGGGCGGTGTCCTAGCCCTGCGGGGACGAAACGGCAACTGAGAAGCTTGCGAAAACACGAAAAGCCCCCGCGTTATTAACGGGGGCTTTTCAGTTCAGTCGCCTTTCGGGCGAATGGCGCCTAGTTGAGGGCGTCCTTCAGACCCTTGCCGGCGGAGAATTTCCTGGGTCGAGGCTGGAATCTGGATCGTCTCGCCAGTGCGCGGATTTCGGCCTTCGCGCGCTTTGCGCTGTGCGGCCGAGAACGTTCCAAAGCCCACAAGGCGCACATCATCGCCGCGCTTTAACGCGGCGGTGATCGCGTCAAACACCGCATCGACGGCGCGGGTCGCATCCGCCTTGCTCATATTGGAAAGGTCCGCAACGCGATCAATAAATTCGTTCTTATTCATTCCCTAACCCTTTCTCGTTCTGTCGGGAAAATCCGCAGAAATACTGGGCGCACTATCGCGCCGTCTTCGGGGCCTCGCAAAGGAAAAGCCCGCAAAAACTGGGGTTTTGCGGGCTTTGTTACATTAACTCTTTGATTAAGAAGCCTTTTTTGCTTCCAGTCTTTTTTTCTCCAGGCGCCATATTTCGTGCTCATGCTCGATGCAACGCTCAATCATTTCGCGCCAAACGGGCTCAGCGATTCGTTTTGAGAGCCCGGCCGTTTCGGCTGCGCGAAGCACTTTGGCGACGACTTCCTCAATCCGCCATTCGAGCCGGACCTCGTCTTCGCGATCCTTGATGCGCGCCGCAGCCTCGATATAGCCCTGCCGCTCGGCGATCAGCATAACGAGTTCGCGGTCGATCCGGTCTATTTCAACGCGGACCTCTTCCATGACGCGGCAGTCCGCGGCGCGCGTCGCCATCTTGTCGATCTCATTCATGATCCGACCTTTAGGCCGCCAGTCCCGTTCAGGAAAGCCCTCCGGCCCAGCGACGGCGGCGTTTCCGCAAGGCGGCTGAGCCCATCATTATGAGAACCAGACCACCGGGCGTTAAATTTGAAACGCCCGATGGCCCCGATTATTTGCTGGTCGCGTCGGTTTAAGCGAAAAACCGGACATCATCGTGAGCCTGTCGAAGGACTGCTTTTTCGCCCTACGTTTTATACATCCCATACATGAGGTTGCTGCTCCCCTTGGGCGATGGAACCATCGCCTTTGCTGAAGAAAAAGGAGAGCGGAGAGCAGCGATGGGATATTATGCTGGACTGGATGTGAGCCTCAAG
>Ga0114931_10012107_pt1 | contig 10119 bp, 10 predicted proteins | sample 2SBtaG_FD_89579 | JGI IMG/M metagenome (GOLD analysis project Ga0114931, IMG submission 89579) | Deep subsurface microbial communities from Kolumbo volcano to uncover new lineages of life (NeLLi) - 2SBTROV14_V59a metaG | ecosystem: Environmental > Aquatic > Marine > Volcanic | place: Kolumbo... | reverse complement strand
CGGCTCGAGCCGTGCCTCGATCTTCTGCTTCTCCCGCGCGAGCTGACGACGTATGTTTCGTTTCACCTGAAAAGGTCTCCCGGTGGTTTCTGGTTGGGTCTTGCAGCCCCAGAAACACCGGGATTTTTAGATGGATTCCCGAAATTCGATCGGGCTACTTGCTAGATCAGGGACTAGGCCCATCGAGCGGGTATGGGAGTAGCGGTAGAGCTGGTAGAGCACCTTGAGAAAGACACCAATCTCGAAAGCCTGGTACAGGCGACGACGCTTCATCCGCCTCCGCTATGCTGCGCGGACGACGATCGGTGCGCGAGCCACCGCTGTCGCCAGAGGTAGAATGCCGGAACGGCGATCAGGTTCAGCGCGGTCGACGAGAGCAGGCCGCCGCACACGACGAACGCCATCGGGGCTTCGAGCTCGCTGCCCGCGCGCCCCAGCGAGGCCGCCAGGGGCAGCAGGCTGAAGAAGGCGGCGGCCGCGGTCATCAGGATGGGCAGCAGGCGCTCGCGCGCGGCCTGCAGCACGATCTGTTCCGGATCGCTCGCGGGTGACGCGCTTTGAAGCAGGTTCTTGCGCGAGACCAGCATGATGCCGTTGCGGCTGATGATCCCGGCGAGCGTCACGAAGCCGACCAGCCCGGCCATGCTCAGCCCTTCCGGTAGAAAGAGCGCCGCCGCCACGCCGCCCGCCAGTCCAAGCGGCAGCCCGCCGAGGACGACACTTGCGTCGATGATCGAGCCGAAAGCCAGCCACAGGAACGCGAAGATGGCCGCCAGCACGAGGCTTGCCGTGACAGCAAGCTCGGTGCCGGCCTGTCGTCGCTGGGCCGCCTGGCCCGCGAGCTTCCACGAGGTTCCCGCCGGAAGGCGGGCGCCCGCCATCAGCTGCTCGATGCGCACGGCGACGCTCGAGAGCTGTCCGCTCCCGGCGCGGGCAGTGACCGTGACGACGCGCTGGCCGCCTTCGTGGTGGATGATCGCCGGCTCGGAGCCGTTCTGGATCTTCACGAATGACGACAGTGGAAGCACAGAGGAGCGCGCGGTGGAGATGGGGAGATCGGCGAGCCTGCTCCGTCCGCGGAGCCCGCGCTCTCCCGCCATCACGACCGGCACGGAGAAACCGCCCGGCACGTTCTCGTCCGCCACGTGCAGCCCCTGCCGCCAGGCGGCTGTGCCGTCGACGACGTTGGAGCGGCGCACGCCGGCAATGTCGAGGCGCGCGTCGTCGAGGTGCAGGTCCAATGTCGGCGCGTCGGTGAGCCCTGGAGCGCGGACGTCCTCTACGCCCGTGACGTGCGCAAGCTTCGGGAGCATCGCCCGGGCGGCGCCACGTAGCGCGTGCAGATCGTCACCGTAGAACTTGACGGCGATGGGCGCCCGCTCACCGGACAGGATCTCGTTGATGCGCTCGCCCAGGAAGCCTTCGACGCTCAACTGCACGCCGGGGATCCGCGCCAGAAGCTGCCTGATCTCTTGGCCGACCGTGTCCGGGTCGCGCTCCGGGGGCAGCACCAGATCCATCTCGATACGGTCTACGGGCGCGGCATCCTCGTCGAGAGTGGCGCGGCCGACCCGCGCGACCACGCGGGGCAAGCGGGCTTCGTGCCGCAGCGTAGCGTCGACACGCCTGGCCAGCAGCGTGGTCTCCGCGAGTGATGTTCCGGGCGCGGCCTTGATCTCAGCGATCAACACTCCGGCATGGAAGTCGGGAAGGAACGCACCGCCCAGCAGCGGAAGCGCTACGAGCGCGCCGCCGCCGAGCAGGACCGCGCCGAGCACAACGCGCCCTGGCGCGCGGCCCACGCGGGCGAGCGCGTTGTGGTAGGCGCGGTGGAGCACGCGCGCGAACCACGTCTCGCGCGCGTCGAGCTTGTGGAAGGAGGGAAGCAGCAGCGCCGACAGCGCAGGCGTGACGGTCAGTGCGACGACCAGCGAGGCGGAGACGGCGAGCGCGTACGCTTCTGCGAGAGGGGAGAAGATACGACCGGCGAGGCCACCCAGGATGATCACGGGCGTCAGGACCGCGACGACGATGAGCGAAGCGTAGACCACGGCTCCGCGCACCTAGGCCGACGCATCGTGGATGATCTGCAGCGCGGGGAGCGGGTCGGGGCGATCGGCGTTGTGCTGGAGCCTCCGCCAGATGTTCTCGACGTCGACGATCGCGTCGTCGACGACCTCGCCGATCGCGACCGCCAGGCCGCCCAGGACCATGCCGTTGATCGTGACTCCCCGCACAAAGAACACCGTAGCCGCCGCGACGATCGACAGCGGCAGCGCCGTCAGACTGATGAGCGCGAGCCTGGGCGAGCGCAGGAACGCCAGCAGGATGAAGATGACAAGCACGGCCCCGATCGCCATGTCGCGCGCCAGCTCGCCGAGCGAGGTGTGGATGAAATCCGCCTGGCGGAAGCTCGGTGGATGCCGCTGCGCTCCGGGTGGCAGCTCGGCGTCGAGTCGGTCGAGCGCCGATTCGATCTTGCTGGTCACATGCAGGGTATCGGCCCATGGAAGCTTGTCCACCTGCAGGCAGATTGCCGGCTGGCCGTCGTACAGCGCCGCGCCGACAGCCGGCGCCGCCCCCTGGGTTACGCGGGCTACGTCCGCCACGCGCACGGGCAGGCTGTTGCGGGTTGTGATCGCGGTGGTCTCGATCTGGCTGGTGTTGCCCCAGGACCAGAGACCAGCGGCCCGAAGCGGCTGCCGCTGGGAACCGGACTCGACGCGCCCGAGGGGAGCCAGGCTCTGCGCGCCCGCGAGCGCCTGCCCGAGCATCTCGAGCGAGACGCCTCGCGCCAGCATCGCTGCCGGTTCCGGGCGGACCTCGACCCGCTGGGCGGCGCCGCCGTGGACGGTGACGCGGGCGACTCCGTCGATGGCCGACAGGCGCGGTTCGACCTTCCACTGCGCAAATCGCCACAGGGCGGGCAGCGTCGCGGGGTTCTCGCGGGCGTCGGTGTAGCAGAATCTGAGCAGCGCACCGACGGGCGCCGTGATGGGCGCCAGTTGCGGCGGCGGCAGCGTCGCCGGAAGGCGCGCGCGTGCCTCGGCGAGGCGCTCGCCCACGAGCTGCCGGGCCCGGAAGACGTCGACACCGTCCTCGAACGTCAGCTGGACCACCGACAGGCCCGCCGCTGTGGTCGATCGCACGCGCGTCACGTCCGGAACCCCCAGGAGGCTCTGCTCCAGAGGCGTCGTGACGAGTCGCTCCACGTCGGCGCTGCCGAGGCCGCGCGCTTCCGCTTGCACGACAACGATCGGCGGCGCGAAGTTGGGCAACGCGTCGAGATGTGCCTTGCGCGCCGACCACACGCCGACGACGACCAGCACGACAGCTCCGAGTAGGACCAGCCAGCGGTTCTTGATCGAGCCGCGGATGACCGCGTCGAAGAGCGCGTTCACCCCCCGTCTCCCGACTCTGGCGGCGCCCGTGCGAGCACTCCCAGAAGCGCCCATGCGCCACGGGAGACGACCCGAGCCCCCGCGACGAGCCCCGAGCTGACGACGACCTCCTCGGCGTCACGGCCACCGACCTGCACCGTCCGCACCGCGTATCGGCCTTCGCTCGCCTGGACGAACACGACCGAGCCGGTCCCGCGACGGACGACTGCGCGGGTCGGGACGAGCACCCCGTGCGTCGGATGACGCACCTCGACCGCCACGATGGCACCGGGCGGCAGAGTCGCTGCGGCTTCCTGTGGCGCCTCGAGCCGGTCGCGACGCGTCCCGTCGGGCTCGACGAGCGCGCCGCGGCTCAGCAGCTTGGCGGAGACCGACCCTGCCATGCTCTTCACACGATAGGCGCCGCTGACGGGATCGCCCGGAGGAACGGCCAGATCGATCCATCGGGGCCCAGGCTGCACGATGCGGGCGATGACGGCCCCCTGATCCACGAGCGCGCCGGTGTCGGTTTCGAGGCTGGCGACCACGCCGCTGACCGGGGCCCGGAGCTGGATGCGGCCGCCGGTCAGGCGCGCGAGATCCGAAGCTGCGCGCTGCAGGCTCTTTGCGCGCGCCTGCTCGGCCGTCAGCGCAGCCTTCGCCTGGGCCTTCGCGGCCTCGGTGCTGAGCCCCGAGGCACTCAACCTGGAGACGCGATCCAGATCGTCCTGGCGCGCCTTGACCTCGGCCTGGGCACCTGCGACCTGCCCCAGTAGCTGGCGCCGCTGCGCCTGCAGGCTCGCCTGGGACGCGGCGCTGACGAGCGGTTGCAAAGTGACGATTTCATCGCCGATCGACACGTGCGTGCCGAGGGCGACCTTCGGAACAGCCAGGCGTCCGGTTACCGGAGCGACGACCAGAGCATTCTCCTGCGGCCGCCCGACCACCTTGCCGAATCTGAGCGAGCTCCGGGTGAGGACGCCCTTGTGGACGACTGTCGTGCGCAGGCCGATCGCCGTCCGCTCCTCTCGCGTGAGGACGATGTGTCCGCTGGCATCGAGTCGCTGCGGGGTGGGCGCTTGCTCGTCGTCGTCCGGGCTCGACTTGCAGCCTGCCGTCAGCAGCGCGGCAGCGAGCAGCAAACACCAGGCTGCGCGCATCTCACCGGGCCACGCCGAGCAACGCGTGCATGACAGTTTCGCCGTAGACGAGCCCGAGGCAGAGGGCGACGAACAGTAGGGCGACCCACCAGCGGCGGGCCAGTCGCGAGCGGGGACGTGCGGGCAGGGTCGCCACGTCCGGGGACAGCAGGCGGTGAACGCGCCAGGCGATACCGTCGCCGGCACCTGCCGCGCTGGCCGATGCGGGCGAACGTGAAGTGGTCTGTAGCCGCGCAGCGATCACGATGGCTTCTGCCAGATCGGTCGGGTCGGTTCCGCGCGCGAGAACGGAGCTGTCGCGATCGGCTTCCAGCGCGAGCAGCCAGGCCGCGAAACGCCGCGACGCGCCCGGGACGGGCCACTGGAGATCGGCGGCGACCTGGGCCAGCCAGATGCGCAGCGGATCGCGTCGTTCGACATGTGCTCGCTCGTGGGATAGCGCAGCCTGGACGACCTCCTCCGATGCGCCGGAGAGGAAGCTCGGCGAGACGACGATGCGTGGCCGCAAGAGCCCGACGGTCGCAATGGGCAGCCGCTGTCGGGACGTCGAGCGCAGCGCCCGGAGCCCGCGCAAAAGGGCACGCAGTGCCACGACTACAGCCACGGTGGCGAGTAGGTCGAGGCGCAGGCTGGCCCGCTCGTCCGTTGGGTTCGGTTCCCGCAACGACCAGCCCCACAAGAACGCAAAGGCGAGCGCCCAGATGATCAGCGGGCGTACGAGGACCCACCAGGCGCGCGGCTCGGGCTCATGAGCGGAGCTCGCGAGCCGGCTCTGTACCAGCGCGGCGAGCCAGACGATGACAACGAACAGCGCCGTCGCAACGACCGCAAGGACCAGCTCAGGGTCCATCCTTCCGCCTCCTCCTCGCCCGGAGCTCCGCTTCGAGCGTCTGGATCAGGTCCGGGGAGACGTCTTCCAGGGCGCCGACCAGCGCGGCGACCGCTGGTCGTGGCCCGCTCTCGGCGAGCTCCCGGATCACCCCGCGTGCCATCGCACGCTGGGTTTCGTCGCGCTCTGCGACGGCCTGGAAGGTGTGCGCCCGGGCCGTACGGCGTCGTTTCACCATGCCCTTGTCCACGAGGCGATCGAGCACCTTGGCGACCGTCGTGTAGACGAGCCCGCGTGGCGCGCCGACGTCTTCGTAGAGCTCCCGCACCGTCGCCTGTTCGCGTGCCCACAGCGCTGCGAGCAGGCTGCGCTCGAGCTCGCCGCCGGGCAGTTGTCCCCTCGAAGCCGAACCGGCTCGCCTTTCGATGTGTCTACGGCGCATGTCGTAGACGAGTGTGGGGCTCGCGTGCCGGGTCCGTCAAGTCCCCGCTTGCGCGCGCGGATTCCTTGCACAGTGACATCGCGTCGACCGCGCGCTGGGCGTGGAGCCGCGCGAAGGCCGCTAGCGTCCGCGACTGAACACGTGGAAAAGTACGGGGAGCATCAGGAGCACGGCTGGTACCGTGAGCACCAGGCCGGAGATGATGGCGATGGCGAGCGGAGCGAGCATCGCGGCGCCCTGTCCGATGGACAGAGCCAGCGGCACCAGCGCCAGGATCGCCGCCAGAACCGTCATCAGGATCGGACGGAAGCGCAGTACCCCGGCTTCGACCAGTCGCTCGTCGAAGGGACGAGCGGGGTCCAGCTCCTTCCACTGGCTCATGTAGAAGATGGCCGCCTCGGACGAGATACCGACGATCATCGTCAGGCCCATCATGGACGTCAGGTTGAGCTCGGTGCCCGTCCACCACAGCCCGGAGAACACCGCCGTGGTCGCGAGCAGTGCCCGGCACCCGCTGCTGGATTCGCTGGCGGACCTCGTCCATGATCGAGAAGATGGACCGCCGCGGCGTGGGCGTCAGTCTGACGAAGTAGTCGCCCTCGTTGGCTTCCGTGAGCCCGCCACCGAGCTGCATGCCGGTACGCCTGGAGTACGAGGCAATCTCCGGAATGCTGTCGAGTATCTTCTCGACCTGCCGGACCCGCCGGTCCGTTTCGGTGAGCGACGTGCCGGCCGGCGCCCGGTAGTCGAGCACGAACCCGCCCTCGTCCATAGGTCTTGACGGTGCGTTCGATGCGGCCGCGCGTCACCTTCGCGGTCTGGATGGCTGCGCTCGGCGTCGAGGTCTGGTCTCCGCCCTGCGACCCACTGTTGCAGCCGGACAGCACCAGAACGAGCGCAACAACCGCACCTCTCACGGCGACCTCCGGTTGCCCGACGCGGGCAGCCGACCCCCGCACGCGGTGTGCAGCCCGACCTCCGCTTCGGCCAGGGCCTGGGATAGGTTCGCTTCCTGTTGGCGCTGGTTGAACAGGGCCGTTCGCACGGTCTGGTACGACAGGCGATCGATGTCGCCACTTGCGACGGCGTCGCGCTCCTTGCGTTCGATCTTTTCCAGCTTGGGGATCGAGGCGCGAACCAGCGGTAGCTGTCGCCTCACGAGAGCGGACAGCCGGTAGAGCCGTGCCAGGTCGCCGCGGGTGGACGCGACGCGAGCGTCGTACTCGAGCCTCAAGTTCCGTCGTGTAGCGCGTCCGATCGCCACGCTACCCTGGTTGCGGTTGAAGAGCGGCAGCTCGAAGTTCACGAAGCCGCCAATGAACTGCAACGCCGTTTCGTTGCGTTGGTAGTGCACGCCGACCGTGACGTCCGGAAACTGCTCCAGTACCGCCTGCCGGACCCGTTGTTGTTCCGCGGTGTAGCCCTGGCGGAGCGCCTGCAGGTCGAGGCGGTGCGCGAGGCAGGCGTGGAGCGCGCCCGGACTCGCTGCGCCGGTGCCTGCGGGCGGCGCCGGCGCTTCGACCTGCAGCGGCTCGAGATGGGGCTCGCCGAGCAACACCCTCAGGTCGCTCTCCGTGTTGGTCGCGCTCTGGTCCAGATCATCCACCGTTCGCCGCACCGACTCGAGCGCGGCGCGTTGGACACCGACCTGTTCCAGCGTCGCGTCGCCCGAGCTGCTCGCCCCTGCCAGCGCGTCGGCGGTCTTCTGTTCGAACGCGAGTTCCTTGCGGGCCAGCTCCGCGCGCCGACGCAGCCACGTCAGGCGCACAGTAAGCAGCCGTGCTTGCTCGGCGACCTGCCACTCCTGCCACGCGATGCCGAGATCGATCTGCGCGAGTGACGCCTGGGCCGCCGAGCGACGTGCGCCGTGGGAGATGAGCGATCGGGTGCTCATGGACAGGCTCAGATCGAGCAGATTCGTCGTGCCGTTCGCGCCGCTGCCAAATGGGTGGTCGACGGCGATGCCAAACACAGGGTTCGGCAGAATGCCCGCATCTAGCACCTGCGCGCGGCCCACGTCGTGCTCGCTGCGCGCCGCCACCAATTGCGGGTCGAGCAGCACCGCGAGCACTGCCGCCTCGTCCGGGTTCAGGCCGTCGGACAGGTCGACGCGCACCGGCGCGAGAGCGGGATGTTTCACCTCGGCCGCTCGCACGCGCAGCCTGGGTGACTCGAGCTCGGGGGGAGGCGGAAGGGACTCTGCGGGCTGCCGCAGCGGGCGTTGATGCAGCGACGCGCAGCCACCAATAGCGAATACCGTGAGGCCGGCGCCGAGCGCGCGCCACCCGCACTGCATGGGTTTGTCTGTGAGGGACGGATTCATCCTTGATGGGTCCGGGCTTCCCGGGCGTTTCGCGATGGCGCCGGGCCCCGTGTCGTCGAGGTGCACGTGCACCTCTTGCGTGGTCCGTTCCACAAAGAGCGTTACATGCGTCGCCGGAGTCGCATGGCGCAGGGCGTTGTCGAGCAGGTTCGAAAGAGCCACTTCGAGTGCTTTTGCGTCGCCGTTCCCCAGGCCGGCTCAGCGTCGTACTCGACGGTGACCGCGGCGCTTGCCCCACGGGCACGGGGATGGGCGGCGACGACCGTGTCCGCCAGTGCGATCAGGTCGACCGGCTCGACTCCGACGAGAGGCGCGGCATCGGTCGGCGCGAGGCGCAGCATCGCGCCGACAAGCTGCCCGAGCCGCTTGATCTCGTCAAGGCGCATAGGACAATCGAACTGTCAAAACCCACCGACTCCGGCCCTACACCCCATGTCTGGACCCGTCGAGGGACGCTGCGGCAACGCACCGGAGCTCGGAGCGGGACGTCACTCGAGCCATGTAGGGGGCACACGTCATTCGAGCCATGTAGGGGGCACACGGCGCGCGCGCACACGTCCGCCCGAACCAACGCTGAACGGTCGCGCTCGGAGCGGCAGGCGGAGCTGGCCGAGGGGCGCGGACGCGGGCGCGCCGTGCGTTTCGGGAGGCGGCCCGGGGCCGAGCCCATGAGCGGCCAGGAGGCGAGGCAGCCCGCCCTTGTCTTCGGCTCGCGCGCGGAAGGCCGGCCAGTGCTCCGCCAGGGTCTGGAAGAGAGCGGTGTCCTCTGGCCGGTGACGAGCGTAGCCGTCGGGTCGGCTGCCCTGGTGATGCTCTCGAACTCGTGCGGCGTGGCCCACGAACCGCGGGCCGTCGCGAGCGGCGAGCCGGCATCAGAGTCCCGTGATGTCGCGGCGTTGGACCAGGCTCGCACTGGCGAACCGGGTGGCCGCCGGCGGCGGTGGCCAGGTCAGCGGCTCCGCCGGCGACGCGTTGCCCGGACGCAGCATCACAGCCGAGAGCAGCGGCACGCCGAGGAACGCGAACAGGTACGAGACGACCGGCGCCGAGGCCATCGTGAGCGACAGCGCCGTGAAGAACGCTCCAGTCACTTCACTCAGGAATGCGAGCGGCACGAACACCGTCACGGTTGCGAGCGACGACCCCGTGAGCCGCACCGCCATCTCGGCGCTCGCGCCCTCGCGCGGCCCCCTTCTTCAAGAGTCGCGTCATCCGCAGGAGGCTCGGCGAGCCTGTGCAAGCGGAGCTGTTCGACGCGCATTGAACGCGCGCCCGAAGAAGGCCGGAGTATGTCCGGATCGCCGCCAGCCGCGCGGATGCAACGCGCCCCCGGCCGATCCCGGGCCAGACTCGCCTCGCGCCGCAGCAGCTTGTCCCGTAGACTGCCACCGAGGCTGGGAAAGTGACCTGCAGCAGCGACGGGAGGGGCGTTCATGTGGATTACGCGCCGCGCGGTGTGCATCAGGCAGCAATGCTCCCGCCCAGCCCGCCAGCGTTGCCAGGCGCGCGGGAGCCCCCGCGTGGCCCCCATTGGACTAGCTCGACCTGGTCGCATATGACGCGATTCCGTCAATCATTCCAATCGCTTGTGCGCATGTCGGAGGCTACGCTTCGTGCGACGCGCCCGGTCGACTCGATCGACGCTGGAACGCGGCCGAGCCGTTGCTCTGCCTAGGCTCTCGCGCAGCCGACCCGCGACGGGAGGGGGCGCTTCTACCTACGGGCCAACGAGACAACGCAGGGACGTCTCCGTCGCCGAAAGACTCTGGCCCTGGAGATCCCAGCTGCGGTACTTGATCGTGCATGTGGTGGGCGGCCGTGTTCCTCGTCGGGCTCTGCGTCGTCGTGGGCTTTTTCGCATTGGTCGCGCGAAAGAAGGGCGAGCAAGCGCAGAGCACGGGCGAGCAAGCGCAGAGCACGGGCGAGCAAGCGCAGAGCACGGGCGAGCAAGCGCAGAGCACGGGCGAGCAAGCGCAGAGCACGGG
>Ga0114931_10012106_pt1 | contig 10119 bp, 6 predicted proteins | sample 2SBtaG_FD_89579 | JGI IMG/M metagenome (GOLD analysis project Ga0114931, IMG submission 89579) | Deep subsurface microbial communities from Kolumbo volcano to uncover new lineages of life (NeLLi) - 2SBTROV14_V59a metaG | ecosystem: Environmental > Aquatic > Marine > Volcanic | place: Kolumbo... | reverse complement strand
ACAAGATAGGTTTTTATATCAACATATTGAATGCGGGAAAGCGGATCTAAATTCGGTACTTTATCAAAATACGATTTCATAACCGAAAAGCTATCATAATCCCGGAGCTCCCTTGTCAGCGACTGCGAATATAGAAGACGTTTCATATCAGGATGAAACCATGTCATGGTATGATAATACGCTTCTTCAGGTGAAAGGGATAAATTGGTCAACAAGGTTTTACCGCGCAATACCTGCGGAAGCCAATCAGCTTTAGGGTAAAATCTCCCTAATGTGCCAAAAAAAGGTTGTCGAATCTTCATTGGCAATAACGACCGAATCCGATTCTCAAAAACATCAAAACGGTAGCGCCGATAGCCGGCGAAATTCTCATCACCACCATCACCTGATAGACAGACGGTAACGATGTCTTTTGCAACCTGGGATACATAATAAGTCGGTATCATCGAGGAATCCGCGAACGGCTCGTCGAAATGCCAAACAAGCGTATCGAGAATGTTTGCCGCATTCGCTTCGACTATTTTTTCATAGACATTTGTGTTGTACTTTTGTGCGACCACTCTCGCATAAGGCAGCTCATCATATCCATCCTCCCGAAAACCAATGGAGGCCGTATTAACAGGTTTGTTGATTAAATTGCTCATAATTCCTACGACAGCACTTGAGTCAATTCCTCCGGACAGGAATGCACCAAGTGGTACATCGCTCATGAGGCGAATGGATACAGATTCCTGGATTTTCTCAAGCAGTCCCGCCGTGTAGTCAGATTCTGACAACCCATTTTGCATCGCAAACGAAAGGTCCCAGTATTCCTGTTCTACAATTCCTGACTCCGAGACCGTTAAAGTGTGACCGGGAAGAAGTTTACGGATATTCTTGAAAATGGTTTTTGGAGCAGGGATATAGAGATAAGTTAGATAGTCATCCAATGCTTGAAAATCTATCTCTCGTTCCACAGTTGGTTCTTGAAGAATTGCCTTTATCTCGGATGCAAACAGGAACCTTTTACCATTCCAGTAATAATAGAGGGGTTTAATCCCAAGCCTGTCTCGGGTTAGAAAAAGTTGGTTTCTTCTCGAATCCCATAAAGCAAATGCAAACATCCCCTGTATTTTCTCAACAATTTTATCTCCCCATTCCTCGTAGCCATGAATAATGCATTCGGTATCAGTCTGAGTTTGAAACCGGTGGCCCGCCCGCCGGAGCTTCTCTGTGAGCTCGACATAATTGTATATTTCACCATTGAACACAATTGCCATACTTCGATCTTCATTGAATAAGGGCTGTTTACCTGTACTCAGATCAATGATGCTTAGACGGCGATGTCCCAGTCCTATATTCTTATAAACAAAGGTCCCCTCATCATCCGGACCACGGTGAACCAGAACCTGATTCATTCTGTTTAAAACAGATTTCGCCACCGGTTCACAGGGTTTAACATTGTAGATTCCGCAAATACCGCACATTTAAGAAATCATGGGTTTGGATTATTTATCAGGAACAAATTCGTAAGCGCCGATGTCAATTTTTTTGAACACGATACGCTTCTGACCGCTGGTAGGATGATGATATTGTGCCATAGGAGTTAGAGAAAACCCCTCCGCGGTTCCGGGGTTACTGCCGGCATCAATGGCAAGGGAGGCAGGATTTAATCGATAATCAAAATTAGCAATATCAACAAAAATCGGTTTCGAAATATTAAATCCCAGTAGTTTTTTCCGATTGATTATTAGGTTCGTTTGTAATTCAGCTACTTTGGAAATGACTGTCCCTTTTCCATAAAAAATATTATTGATAAGTTTAATCTTCGAGGTTTTGGGGTGGACTTTGATAAAAACACCATCATTTCGGTCGTTTACTATGGTGTTATTAACTACAAAAAGTTCATTGGTTGAGTAGCTTAAGCCTTCATTCCCATAAGAAATGATGTGATAATTGTCTGTATTTGGCCCTTGTTGAATGATATTGCCAATTAAATAACAAATACCTCCATTGGATATGTCAACAGCATAACTGGAGTTCCCTGTCTTTTCATCCATAATCCGGTTATACAAAATATAATTTGTTCGAGCCCGGCTTTTTAAATTATGTCCAACTTTGGCATGATGGGTATAGCTAAATTTTACTGTTAAGCTATTTACGGCACCAATATATAAATTGTGGGTATAACCATTTCCAAAGCCATTATTTGCAAATTCGCATCTGTCAATGACGATATCACTCTTTAAATTTTCCCCGGTTAAAATACCATTCTCATTGTCATGAAAGTAGCAATTCCGAACAGTCAGGTTGCTCCCCTCCAGTCGGATACCGGCGCCATTGTGGTCCGGAACGCTAGCGCCAGACAACTCTAAGTTCTCAATAACAGTGTTGTTGCCTTTGATCACCCAGATACCCTTGCCATCGGCGTTTTTTCCATTTGCCTCAATACGAGCTTTGCCGTGTACGCCGCGAAGGGTGAGGTTGTTTTGCTGCCAGACGGCAACATCACCACGGTAGGTGCCAGCCAGTATTTGAACGACATCACCGTCACCTGCCACCGCTGCGGCAGCACTTGGCGTATTATACGGAAAAGTCGGACCCACCCTGAGAATAGTTTTCTCAGTATTCTGGAAGCCGTAAAGGTCACAATGGCAGAACACCACCAATATCAACAAGAACCAAATCACCAAAGTTCGCTTTGTTAACCCTAAAAAGATAACCACAGAGACCGCAGAAATTTTGACCATATTGTCATTGAACTGAACATTTCAGAATAGAATACAGAAAAGGACACGAATTTACAAAACTAACAATTTTCTGCCTGTCACGATTTGTAAAGCCTGGCAAAATCAATTCCACGTACTCTATTGTGAACCGTCCAGACTAAATGCTTTCTCTAAGTAAAGACGGATTTATCGTCAAGAAGTCTGCAATGACGTTTCCCCGATTCGTCCGGTGGTAGCAATATCAGAAATATCTTTAACCTCTCCGGTCTCCTCAGTCCAGGCATCTTCGAACCACTTCCCTGAATAGACGAAATATTTCAGGCAAATTGCGGCAGCAAAAATGGCCCAGAAGAGGTCAAAAAAAGCACGTGAAAGGAACGCGCCATTGACCATGTAACCAAAAATACTGACACTCAGTCCCCGGGCATAGCTTGACAACAAATCACCATTAGGAAGATGATGCGACAACCGATACAGCCTGAACAATGAGACCAGTATTGAAGACAGACAAAAAAGATAAATTGCAAGCCCGATAAACCCCTGCGTGGCTAATACCTGAAAATATATACTGTGAGCGGTACTGCCAACCACCCCGCCATTTGCTGTATGTGATTTACCGAGATCAGCATTGGGGGCATAGCGCAAATACTGCTCAAGAGAAAAACATTTGAACCCACCGCCCAATAGATTATCCTCTGCAAGATTGAAGCTCATGTGCCAGGAGTTAAGCCGCATGTTTGCAGATGTATCTTCCTCATAAGTTTCGATAGTATTCATGCGTCCGAACCACTCCGGAGGCAGAAAATCGAACCCAGTAACAACCAAGAATACGCCACCTATTGCGATGATTATTTTTTGTTTTGCAGTTCCCCATATAAAATAAAACAGGCTTATGGTTGCAATGCCCAGCAAAGTGCCCCGGGAATAAGTTAGAACTGCTGACATGATCAACGATAAACCGGTTCCGAGCAGGGTTAGAGACTGCCACTTCTTGCGAACAGTTTCCCGCAAGGCAAAACACAAGGGTGCGATCATAACCATGGCAAGTCCAATATCATTGTTGTCTGCAAGGAAAGAATCCGGTGGTCCCCACACTTTGTAGTGACCGCCGGTGGCTATTCCAAACATCGCACCCTTGACGCCAAGAAACCCGATGAAGAAAACCATTGCGAACAGCAAGAGCCGCAAACGCTGCGGACTATTGGTCAACATTATGGTCATAATGGTCATTAGAAAAATTTTGCTAACGACCTGCTCAGGTAAGCTTCATCAGGATAGAAGGCGAAATAGGTCGTTATCGAAACGAAAACCCACCATAAAATAAAGAGATATGTCTCTCTTGTTGCCGGAAATTTCAATTCCCTAATATGAAAGACTACACTGACAAACGTCACAACGGCGGCACCCATGGCGAGAGGTAAATCATAGGCAAAACCCCAGCTATAGCGATGCGGATTCATGAAACTTATCCAGTAGAAGACGAGAATACCGACAAAGGGATTCCGCAGCGCATAGAGCAGCGCTACCACATAAATCAATACAATGAGTAAATCACGCATAAATGAGGCTCAAGAAAGAACAAAAACGTGTCGATACCAGGGGAAGCGAGAAATTGACTCTACGCATAATAAACAATAAACAAAAATTCCAACCCTATGATTAAATAATTCTGTTGCACAACCTTAACTTGCTGCTGAAACGATATCAACAAAACGCTGCCATAATAACCGGCTACAAAACGTGTTGGGATTTCGGTCCCACGGTACCTCCCGGTAAAGTGCAAAGCGATCCGTTGAAGGCAGATTCAAACCACTGTTTGTCGTTAACGCGCACCTGAAGCCTTCCTGACGGAGAATTTGTTTGCAGGAGTGATCATAGTCCGCCGGCTTGCCATTGGGGTAGGCGAATATATCAACTTTTACACCGATAGCAGCTTCAACAACCCTTTTTGAGCCGACAATTTCATTCCGCTTAGCTACATCACTCAGGGAAGATAATATAGGATGTGTTCGTGTATGTGCACCGAATGAAATACCCGTAGCACACATCTGTCGAATTTCATCCCAGTTCAGCATTAAGCGTTGATCACCAGTTGCTCTCTCTACCTTACAATGATCGAGGATTCGATTAATGTGGCAATCACGATCGGCCGGAGAAAAGTGCTTCAACCACTCAAGCAATGTAACGGCCACCTGCTTACGCACCGGGATACTTTCAAATGCCGTTGCAAGAATCCCGGCATCCGCAAACTCAAACCGGGTTACTGTAGATTGCCGGATGGCTGATAAAATCTGATCCGGCCACAATACGTTGTTTGTCCCGATAAACTTAGTGGCAAGAAAAATGGTTGCGGGGATACGATATTTTTGCAGTACCGGAAACGCATACTCATAGTTATCTCTGTAGCCGTCATCGAAGGTTATACAAATCGTACCTTTTTCAACCGCTTCAGTTTCAATCTCATCCAGAAGTTGGGGTAATCCGATTATCCGAAAATTTTCAGATAACACCCTGATTTGTTTTTCAAAATCGGTAAGAGAAATGGGATCGATCGCAAAGGGATCTTCTGATGGCAACACCCGGTGATACAGAAGTATCTGGAATGGCGTCGTCCGTCTTGTTCTCAGATGTGGAAACGGCTTGCGGACAATCCGGTGTGTATCGATAAAAGATAACAAGCGTTTCTGTAAAAATGGCTGGCAGGTTATACTGCTGAGCTGGTTAAATAAAAAGGATTTCAAAACGGTTGAATGGTCCTAAATGCCCATAATTGAGAGAGTCTGTCCATGGCAAAAATATCATGTATGCGGAACTGAGAAGACCCTGAATAACTCATGAATCCGGAAGTGCAAGAACGGAGACGAAAAATAAGTTAAAGGAATGTGTCAGGTGGTGTCGTTTGTATTATGGTATTAAATTCTTACTTGCGGGAATAACGTTGTGCCAGCCAGAATTTTGCTCCTTTTGTGGCCTTCCTGGTTAAAACAACATTACTTTACTGTCTATTTGAAGATACTTATATCAGTCATCTCAGGACACATGTCTGATCCAAACTCGTGCTTTGTAGATGCCAGTTGACGCTCACTTGATTAAGACCATTCTGCCGGCCTGGTATGCATTGGTATCGCTCTGTAATTTATAAAAATATACACCACTGGGCAGAAAATCCGCAATAAAAACGACACTGTATTGTCCGGGTTCTTTTAGTTTGTTTTCGAGCAGGGTTCGAACGGTTCTCCCGGTAATATCAAATATAGTCAGGGTCAGCTTTGACTGCTGAGTTACCTCAAAGCGAATGGTTGTGGAAGGATTAAAGGGATTTGGGAAATTGCCATACAGCTTAAATTTAGCCGGTGCATTCATACCCAAGGATTTGACCGAAGTTGGATTTGAGCCGTTCAGAGAGCGCGGCACTACATCGAACTGCGGAGATTCGGAATAGTCCTGCAGTGGAATGCGGGTTTCATATTTCAACCAGGCATCCATGGCATTCTCATACCCGGCATCAACGGCGGCAGCCAGTGCTGGCTGCATATTTGCCCCGTACCCCGTAGGGCTGTCCGGATAACCATCCATTTCGTAACCGGAACATTGATTACCCGAAAAATTGGCATCATTCAACTGAGCAAATGTTGCATAATCGACACCACCGGCTGTACCGACCTGCAGGCTGTACGCACTGGCATTGAGCCAGCAGTATCCATCTGCCACCATCCTGCCGACAACAAATTGTGCCTTCCAACTGAGTAACTGTTCTGCCCCGGTATAACCAAGGTCCACAAGATAACCGATACACCAGGTAAAAAAGTCATCCTGCCAGGGTGCAATGCCGTAGGGCCCGTAAACTAGTGCATAGCCCGAAGCTAACCATCCTAACTTGTTAGACTGGTTATTTTGCGGATATTCCGAGGTATACCAGTCAATGTTATTTCTCACTTTTTCGTCGAAATATGCTTTTAACGGATGTGAATCCGGCGTGATGAAAGCAGCCTGCCCGAGGGTGCGTAAAGACCAGGCCTGCCCGCGAACCTGACCTCTGTTTAACAGACCTTTTTGCAAATCACGATAATAGGGGTTCATTTGAATGAGATTGTAATTTGCCCAGAACTGTAATTCTTCAAGAAAGTAATAATCTCCGGAAATGAGATAGGGCAGAAATGCAATGGAGGGTTGATGCGCATCATCCGGCGTATATTTATCCAGACCGTTACTCACATCGGGAAACGCCTCATACTGACCGGTATCGGGATTATAAGTGTCACCTTCCCTTCCAAGGAGCGTCATATATGGATAATCATCTATGGTCACCGGTAAATCGGTTGTTTTATTACGGTAGTGAATCTGATAACTTCCCCCCGCGTCACCATTGACCAATGTATTGAACTGGGCACGCGCATCCATCGTCAATAAATAAATCGAAGCCCAACGGGGTAATGGACCGATATCGGCATTAGCGCCAGTTGCGGGCATGTAATCGTTAATATCCATGTTAGACATAGGCACAAAATCGGTAGTCATCTGCGATAAGACCGAACCCGGCACCTGGACTGAAAGATCATAATTTGGAACAGCGCCTGTGGAAAATAGATACTTCTGATCATATTTTACCTGGATTTGTGCTTCTTCCCCCCACCAGACAACCTTGCGCCATCTGGAATGGTGTGTATGCTTCAGGCCCATCTTACTGTAGACCACGATGTCACCGACTTTAATGGTGACATCATAAGTAAAGCCTCTTGGATTCGGTTCAAAGGCCCAGTTGTTTTCGATGATAACGGCTGTACGCACCTTATTCATACCCGCAAAAGCTCGGATATTGAAACGTGCTGTGAGGTGAGGATGCTCCTGACCGCCAGATTCTTTAACAGGAGACATGACCAGCCATTCCGTAACCAGTGGACCGGATAGCCACGTCTTTAATGAGCCGGTATTGAGCGCATTTTGCAACAGGTCACGGGCGGAAGCGGAATACAGCACACCCCCAACAGTCAATTCCACAGCTACGTCATAAGCTGTCTGCAGCAGTGCATCGGCCGATAAAGGAGACGCATTCTGGATTGGTTCAAGATTGAATTCAACCGGGATGGTTGTACTGCCGGCTAACGAGGCGATTTTTGCAGTTAGAATAGCATGACGCAATGAGCCGTCCGGATGGGTTGCCTTTGCATCGACCTGAAGTGGTAGTGCACCGGCACCCGGCACCTGCGCATTGAGAGTGAATCCTCTGGGAACATCACCGGGATTGTAAACATGTCCGAATGTTACATAGCCATTCTGAATGGTTTTGTTCTCTATATTGACTAACTGTACAGAGGGGATCTCGGCCTGTACCATCGTGACTGAAGGGAGAGGCAAAAATATCAAAAATAGGATAAAAAAAATTGTACTCAATTTACAGGTTTTTGAGAGCGATTTATAGTCCGTCATTCTGATGTCCTATTTAAGTAATAAAAGTTTTTTCTGCAGATGCAGATTTTTCATGTTAAGTATGTAGAAGTAGATACCACTTGCCTGGTCACCGGCGTGCCAGGTTGTCTCATGGTTTCCAGGTGCCAGGTGTTCATGCAATAACGTAGCGATTTCCTGTCCCCGTAGATTGAGAATTTTCAAAGTTACAAAGCCACCTACAGCAAGCGAAAATCTGATAGTTGTTGCAGGATTAAATGGATTGGGGTAGTTTTGCAGCAGCTCAAATTCCTGTGGGGGACCAATGTTTACTTCAACAACAGATGAATATTGCGAGGAGCCATCAAGAGCAATTTGTTGCAAACGATACTGGTACTGACCCGATGGAAGATCGCTATCGACAAAATGGTAGGCCTGTACATTTGAGGTGGTACCATAGCCGCGTACAAATCCGACAACCAGGAAATCACCGTTACCGGCTTTGCGTTCGATATCATATCCCAAATTTCCGTTTTCGGAAGCCGTCTGCCAGGAAAGTGAAACAGCATTTCCAGAGATATCCGCAGAAAAATTCATAAATTCTACAGACACAGTGGCATCAGAAAACTCATACGCTCCAATATCGATGGTATTCACAGAGGTGCGCGCCTCTTTGTCCGCGTCGTAAACATATTGCCAGATTGGCAGCAAAGAAAAACCGTTTATAGAGCCAGGGGCCATCCCGGCATCGATGGCAGAGGATGCCGAAGTCAGATGATAATCATAATTCGTTCTGTCAACAAGTTTCGGGGTATCGGTGTCGAGATTTGAATCGAGGTCTGCGCTTCCACTCACGATGTTTCCTGGTCCGACGAGTAGATTGTTCATCAATTTTGCAGCATCCCTGCCATTCTGAATATATACAAACGTTCCTCCGGAGTAATCGTTGACAATTGTGTTGTTGACGACGTATAATTCATTAGCAGGATTGCTCAGACCTTCTGCACCATACGATATAATCGTAGAGTTGTCATTGTCGGGACCTTGTTGGATGAGGTTGCCGATAATGTATGACTTGCCACCATTTGGCAGGTCCACCGCGTAGCTTGAGGTACCAGTATCCTCGTCCATAATGCGATTGTAGAGAATATAGTTTTCTTGAGCACGACTCTTAACATTGTGGCCAATCTTTGCATGATGTATGTAACAATGTTGCAATGTGAATGAAGCAGCATTCAGAATATACATATTATGGGTAAAGCCATCACCAAAACCATTGTTGGCAAATTCAGAGTATTCGATCAGAACATCGCCGGTTCCATCCGGTCCCAGAATGCCATTTTCATTATCATGAAAATAACAATAACGCACTGTCAGACCGGAACCTTCCTGTCGAATACCGGCGCCATTCTGATCAGGTACGGTAGCGCCTGAAAATTCAATATTCTCAACCGTAGTATTGCTGCCCTTTATGACCCATATCCCCTTACCCTGAGCATTTTCACCATCTGCACGTAAATGCGCTATGCCTCCAACACTACGGATAAGCAGATTATCCCGGGTCCAGACTGCAACATCCGCAGCATAAAGGCCGGCATCGATGTCAACTGTGTCACCATCGGATATAATGTTCGCAACCTGACTTGGTGCAGTGTATTGTCTTCCGGGACCGACCTGCCATATCGTAGCCTGAGCGCTTCCAAAGAGTATTGTCAGGTACAAAAGCGACATCAAAACAGCGTAATTATATCTGGTAATGATTCGTATAAGCATATCTTTCCATAGATTTTTCAGTTGTTATTCTTACCTAAATCATTATTTCCTATAGGGCCAAATGACCCCATTGATTAAGTTGTTGTTTTTTAGATAATTGATTTGATTTTGGTTGTTTTTTTTTATCAACATTATTATTTTTAAGGGTTCGGTGAAACGGGAGTAGGCTCTGCTGAGGAGCAACCTACCAGGGATAACCGAACCAACGGGAATAGACGGGGAGCGCAAAATGTGTTTTGTGTTTCCCGTTTTT
>Ga0114931_10012105_pt1 | contig 10120 bp, 12 predicted proteins | sample 2SBtaG_FD_89579 | JGI IMG/M metagenome (GOLD analysis project Ga0114931, IMG submission 89579) | Deep subsurface microbial communities from Kolumbo volcano to uncover new lineages of life (NeLLi) - 2SBTROV14_V59a metaG | ecosystem: Environmental > Aquatic > Marine > Volcanic | place: Kolumbo... | reverse complement strand
CGATGAAGTGATCCGCCAGATGGAGGTACGCCACCGCAAACGGCAGGCCTCGATCGACACCGCGTATCGGCTCCAGGCGGCACGGGGATGGTAAGGCTTTCGGACCGTGACAAAGTAGAATTAATGAAGATCGCCGTCGAGTGGGGCCGTCGCGCACGACCCGATCTGAAAGTCGGTATCTGCGGCGAACAGGGCGGACATCCATCTTCGATTAAGTTCTGCCATGAGATGGGCCTGAACTACGTCTCTTGCTCGCCACCTCGCGTCCCCGTGGCGCGTCTCGCCGCAGCCCACGCCGCGTTGTTGCAGAATGCGTAGCAGCGGTATTCAGTGCCCGCCCGGAAAGACGGGCACTACTATTCAGGAGAGCAAGGGAAGACACTCAACAGATAGCAATTTCATAAGTCTAAGTCCGTATCACTAGATCCAACCACGCTCGGAAAACGAGACCACTTCTCCGTCACCGATCACGAAATGATCGAGCAGGCGCACGTCGACCAGCGCCACCGCCTCCTTGAGCCGGCGGGTGAGCGCGCGGTCGGCGCCACTCGGCTCGGCGACCCCGGAGGGATGGTTGTGGGCCAGGATAATCGCCGCCGCGTTGTTCTCAAGGGCGCGCCGTACCACCTCGCGTGGATGCACGCTGGCGCCGTCGATGATGCCGCGGAATAATTCCTCGAAGCTGATCACCCGGTGGCGATTGTCGAGAAACAGGCACGCGAAAACCTCATACTGATAGGGGCGTAGGCGGGCGGCAAGAAAGCTCCGGGTATCGTCGGGGCTCGACAGCGCATCGCCGCGCCGCAGGCGCGCCTCGAGGTAGCGCCGCCCGATCTCCAGACAGGCCTGCAACTCCGCATATTTGGCCGGCCCCACACCCGGGGTGCGGCACAGTTGCTCGGGGCGCGCGTCCAACAACTGACGCAACCCCTCATGACCGGTCAGCATCTCGCGAGCGAGATCGAGCGCGGTTTTGCCCTGTATCCCGCTGCGCAGAAAAATCGCCAGCAGTTCGGCGTCGGACAGCGCCGCCGCACCGCGCGCCATCAATTTTTCGCGCGGGCGTTCCCCCTCCGGCCAATCCTTGATCGCCATCCGCCACCTCCGTACCTTGGCCCGAGGGCCGAACGTTTCGGTTACACTTAGTTTACATGGACCAACCTGGAAACCGCCGCGTGCTGCTCGGGGTGAGCGGCGGTATCGCGGCCTACAAGAGTCCGGATCTCGTTCGCCGTCTGCGCGAACGGGATTGCGACGTGCGCGTGGTGATGACGCGCAATGCCCGCGAGTTGATCGCACCGCTGACCCTCCAGGCGGTATCCGGGCACCCGGTCCACACCGAACTGTTCGATCCGCAGGCCGAGGCGGCCATGGGACACATCGAGCTGGCGCGCTGGGCCGAGACGATCGTGATCGCCCCTGCCACCGCCGACCTCATCGCACGTCTCGCGCACGGCCTCGCCGACGATCTGCTGACCACCTTGTGTCTGGCGAGCGAGGCGCGCCTGGCACTGGCCCCGGCGATGAATCGGGTGATGTGGGATGCGCCTGCGACGCGCGTCAACGTCACGACCCTGGTGAATCGCGGCACCACGTTGCTCGGTCCCGGCGACGGCGCGCAGGCCTGCGGCGAGGTGGGACCCGGGCGAATGCTCGATCCCGAGGAGATTGCGCGCCGTCTGTTCGATGATTCCGCCGCCGCGCTGGCCGGATTGACCGTGCTGGTCACCGCAGGCCCGACCCGCGAGGCGATCGATCCGGTGCGTTTCATCACCAATCACAGCTCCGGCAAGATGGGCTACGCGGTGGCCCGCGCCGCCGCCGCCGCGGGCGCGCGGGTCGCCCTGATCAGCGGACCGACCACGTTGGCCGCCCCCGCGGGCGTCGATCGATCGATGATAACCAGCGCCGCCGAGATGCACACCGCGGTGATGGAACGCGTCTCGAGCGCCGACATTTTCATCGCCGCCGCCGCGGTCGCCGACTACCGGCCCGCGGCGTACCAACCGGCCAAGATCAAGAAAGGGGAAGGCGCGATGGCGCTCGACCTGGACCGTACTCCGGATATTCTCGCGGCTGTCGCAAAACTTCCGCAGGCGCCGTTCACGGTCGGCTTCGCGGCCGAAACGGAGGACCTGGAGACCAACGCGCGCGCCAAACTCGAACGCAAGGGACTCGATCTGATCGCGGCAAACCGCGTGTCGGGACCGCACAGCGCCTTCGGCGCGGACCACAACGCGCTCAGCCTTTACTGGCGCGACGGGGCGACGGAACTTGCGCGCGCGAACAAAAATGAACTCGCCCGCCGACTCGTCGAAGTGGTCGCGGAACATTATCATCGTGACCGCGACGAATGACCGCCGGTCGCCGCAAAATCGATGCCACGCGGGGATCCCGCGCGGCCTGACCTGGGTGACAGCCCGGCGCGACCAATCTCGAACCACTTTCAACCGGCATTTCCAACCCATGCAAAGCATTCAGCTCAAAATCCTCGACCCACGCATCGGAACCGCCTACCCACTGCCCGCGTATGCGACCGAAGGCGCGGCGGGAATCGATCTACGCGCCTGCATCGACGAACCACTCGAGATTGCACCCGGCCGCACGACCCTGATAGCAAACGGCATCGCCGTGCACATCGCCGACCCGGGCCTTGCGGCCGTGCTGCTGCCGCGCTCGGGTTTGGGGCACAAGCACGGCATCGTACTCGGTAACCTGGTGGGACTGATTGACTACGATTATCAGGGCGAGATAAAGGTTTCGTGTTGGAATCGAAGTGAGCACTCATTTACCATCGCACCCGGGGAACGCATCGCGCAGATGGTGTTCGTGCCGGTTGTGCAAGCGCGCTTCGAGATCGTCGGTGGTTTTGCCCCCAGCGCCCGAGCGGAGGGTGGTTTCGGCCATTCCGGGAGAAGCTGAGCAGTCCCCGTGTCGGCTTGCCGGACGGATTGCGAAAGGCGCCGCGGGGCTCCGGAGCGGGCTGGCATAGGGGCGCCCGCATGACCGTCCGTGCGGGTCCATGATCCGTGGGTGAAGAATTCTTGACTGCATAGGGAACGGCGTCAAACACGATGGCAACAGGAACCGGACTGACGAAATCGCGTCGCGAACTGACCAAATTATGGCTCACCTACCGGGTGGCGTTGGTCGTGGTACTGGTGGTTGGCGGTGCCATCATCGGGGCGCTCAAAGGTTACGACGCATGGACCACCGGGAAGACCGAGGAACGACAGGCCGAAATCCAGAAAGCGGCACAGGCGAGCGCCGACGCGGCACGCACCCGCATCGCGAAGCTCCTCGCGACGCTTGCCGGACGCGCCGACGAAAAATCGCTCGCCACACTCCTGGCGAGCGGATCCAAACAGGCGATCGAGGCTCGCGCGGCGCAACTCGCGGCGAGCGACAAGCGCGTACTCAAGGTATGGCTGCTGCCGCCCGGGGCAAACCAGATCGACTACAGCTCCAAACCGCCGCTCGGCTACGCCTCGCTGGAACTGGTGCATCGCGCCGAGCAATCTTCCAAGACCCCGCTGCCCGAGGCTATCTTGATCGGCAAGGAAGGCCAGCATATCGCGGTCCTGCGACCCATTGAGTCCCCCGGAGGAACCCTCGCCGGGCACCTGCTGTGGGCGCTCGATGTCGCGGCGATCAAGAACGTATTCAACGGCGTGGACACGGCCGGCGGTTACGCCGAGTTGATCCAGCCGGCATCCAAGGGCAAGGCCGTGGTCCTGGCCCGGGCCGGCGACAAGCGCGCCCGGCAGGGGGCGGCCGCGATGCGCCTCGCGGTGCGCGGCACCGGGTGGCGCGTCGCCTTTTGGCCACCGCCGCGCGCGGCCGACTCAAGCGGTGGCGCTATACCGCTCCGGGCCGGCGCGGGCGCTGCGCTGGCGTTGGTGTTGGCGTTGGGCGGATTGCTCCTATGGCGTCGGCGCCGCGCACCGGGTATGGCGGCGCCCGAGGCAGCGGTCGTGGAGCCCGGCGCGGACGCCCCGCCCCCCCCGACGGCGCCGACCGCGGCGGCGACGAGAGACGTTTCGGACGAACAGCCGCCACCGATACCCGTGGAATCCACGGCGGGCGGTGAGGAGGAAACAGTGACAGACATCTCCAGCGCCAGTTTGCCAGGCTCGATCTTCCGCGCCTACGACATCCGCGGCGTGGTCGGCAAGACCTTGACGGAAGAGATCGTACGCGCGATCGGCCGGGCGATCGGCAGCGAGGCATTCGACCAAGGTCAGCAGACCCTGGTGGTCGGCTACGATGGCCGAACCTCGAGCCCGGACCTCGCCGCGGCCCTTGCCGAGGGCCTACGCGCCACCGGCCGCGACGTGATCGACATCGGACGCGTGCCGACACCGGTGCTCTACTTCGCCACCCATTTTCTCGATACCGGCAGCGGCGTCATGGTGACCGGCAGCCACAATCCGCCCGACTACAACGGCCTCAAAATCATGATCGGCGGCGAGACCCTGTTCGGCGAACGTATTGCGGCCCTGCGCGAGCGTATCGAGGCCGGCAAATTCACCACCGGCGAAGGCGCCTTTCAGTCGATGGAGATGATCGATGAATACATCCGGCGGGTGAGCGAGGATGTCCCGGTTGCGCTCGGCAACAGCTTCAAGGTGGTGGTCGACTGCGGCAATGGCGTCGCCGGGGTGGTGGCGCCGAAGCTGCTACAGGCGCTGGGCCATGATGTGATCGAGCTCTATTGTGAGGTGGACGGCAACTTTCCGAACCATCACCCGGATCCGTCGCAGCCCGAGAACCTTCGGGATCTGATCGCCGCGGTGAAGGAACACGACGCCGACCTCGGACTCGCGTTCGACGGCGACGGCGATCGCCTCGGCGTGGTCGACCCGAGCGGCGCCATCATCTGGCCGGATCGGCAGATGATGCTCTATGCACGCGACGTGCTGAGCCGCAACCCCGGCGCCGAAATCATATTCGACGTCAAATGCTCCAGTCGCCTGCCCAAGGTGATCAAGAAACTCGGCGGCAAACCGCTGATGTGGAAGACCGGACACTCGTTCATCAAGAACAAGCTCCAGGAGACCGGCGCGCCGCTCGCCGGGGAGATGAGCGGACACATCTTCTTCAAGGAACGCTGGTATGGCTTCGACGACGGGATCTATACCGCCGCGCGGCTGCTCGAAATACTGACCGGCTTCAAACAAAAGCCGGCGGCGATTTTCGCCAAGCTTCCGAACGGCGTGAGCACCCCCGAGTTGCGCCTCGACTTCGCCGAGGGGGAGCATCTGCGCTTCATGGAAAAACTCGGCAAGGGTGAGCAATTCGGCGAGGCCCGCGTCACCACCATCGACGGCCTGCGGGTCGACTACCCGGATAGCTGGGGTTTGGTGCGTGCCTCGAACACCACGCCCAGCCTGGTGCTGCGCTTCGAGGCGGATACGAACGAGGCGCTGGATGGCGTCAAGAACCGCTTCCGCGAGGTCTTGCTGGCGATCGACCCACGGCTCGAACTGCCCTTCTGAGGGCGCCGCCGCCCCTGCCCAGGATCGGACGTCGCCGATGAATTCAGAAAACGCCATGCGAATCGCACGCGTACTGTCCGAAGCGCTGCCCTACATCCAGCGCTTCGAGGACAAGACCATGGTGCTCAAGTACGGCGGCGCGGCGATGGTCGACGAAGCGTTGAAACGCGGCTTCGCGCGCGACGTGGTACTGATGAAACTGGTGGGCATGAATCCGGTCATCGTCCATGGCGGCGGCCCGCAAATCGGCGCACTGCTCGGCCGCATCGGCAAGGAGACCCGCTTCGTCGAGGGCATGCGCGTCACCGATCAGGAGACCATGGACGTGGTCGAGATGGTGCTCGGCGGCCTGGTCAACAAGGAGATCGTGAATCTCATCAACCGCCACGGCGGGAAGGCGGTCGGCCTGACCGGCAAGGACGGCGGGTTGATCCGCGCGCGCCCATTCAAGGTACGGCGCAAGGGACCGGAACTGGAGGCGCCGGAAATCATCGATCTGGGCCACGTCGGCGAGGTCGAGCGGATCGACACGGCGCTGGTCGACATGCTGGTCGGCGGCGATTTCATACCGGTAATCGCCCCGATCGGGGTCGGCGCGGACGGCACCTCCTACAACATCAATGCGGATCTGGTGGCGGGCGAACTGGCCGCCACGCTGAGCGCCGAAAAACTCATTCTGCTCACCGACACCACGGGACTCCTGGACAAGGAAGGGCAGCTCCTCACCGGCCTCAAGCCGCGTGACGTTGAGCGCTTGATTGACGATGGCACGGTCACCGGCGGCATGCTGCCGAAGGTGCAATGCGCGCTGGAGGCGGTCGCGGCGGGGGTCGGCGGCGCTCAGATCATCGACGGACGACTCGAGCACGCGGTGCTGCTCGAACTTTTTACCACCAAGGGCGTCGGCACCTTGATCAGCGCCGATCCCGACTGATGGGCGCCGCTCGCAAGTCCTCCCGGCGTCACCAGATCCTCGAAGCGCTGGCGGGAGAACTCGAACGCGGGACCGGCACCCGAATCACCACGGCGAGGCTTGCCTCGGTAGTCGGGGTGTCCGAGGCGGCCCTCTATCGCCACTTCCCGAGCAAGGCCAAAATGCTGGAAGCGTTGATCGAGTTCGCCGAAGAATCGGTATTCGGTTTCACCACGCGGATCCTCGCGGAAACTCCCGAAGCCCCGCAACGGTGCATGCGGATCCTCGCTTTGTTACTCGGCTTCGCCGAGCGCAACCCCGGCATCACCCGGGTCCTGCTCGGTGACGCCCTGGTCGGGGAAAACCCACGCCTGCGAAAACGCACGGTGCAGTTCTTCGAGCGGGTGGAAACTCAGCTCAGGCAAGTCCTGCGCGACGACCCGCACTACCGCGATGGCCCCCGCGCGGGATCTCTCGCGAGCGACGCGAATCTGATGCTGGCGGCGGTCGAAGGACGCCTCAGCCAATACTGTCGCAGCGAATTCAAGCGCCACCCGACCGAGGGTTGGGAACGCCAGTGGCGGACCCTCGCGGCCGCGTTGTTCGCCGCCTCGTTCGTGTCCTAGTCCGTGGCCCGCCGTGAACAGCGCCACGCGGGCGCCGTGTGGCTCGGCGCGGATCGCATCGACTACACCTTGGTGCGGGTCGCGGGGCGCCGCCACGTGCACCTGCTCGTCGAAAACGGCCGGCTGTCGGTCCGGGCCCCGTGGCGCGGCACCCATAGCCTTGCCGAGACCGCGATTCATGCGCACGCGGATTGGGTGCAACGGCGCCTGACCGCCGAGCGAGAACGACTGCGCCGGCGTGCGCCGCTCGCCCACGGCGCCTGGCTTCCCTTATTCGATAGCCGCTTGCGGTTATGGGTACACGGCGCGGAAAGTCCCCTGGCGTGCGGCCGCGATCGCGGGCCGGCACGCCCCGGCAGCGCCCGCCGCAACGGCGACACGCTGGCGGTGTGGCCACCCTCCTCCACCGAGGAGGCGCTGCGCGAAACCATCCACCGCTGGTACCGCGCGGAGGCCCGCAAGGTGCTGACCGAGCGGCTGACGACGCTCGGGGAACAACTCGGTCGCGGCCCGAACAAGGTCCGCATCGCCGCGCAACGCCACCGCTGGGGGAGCTGCTCGGCGCGCGGCACGATCAGCCTCAACTGGCGCCTGCTGTTGCTTCCGGCGGCACTCGCGGACTACGTGATGATCCACGAACTCTGCCACCTCCGGCATCTGAATCATTCGCCACGCTTCTGGCTGGCGGTCGAACGCGCGATGCCCGACTATCGTGACCGCCGCGCAGGTCTCAAGCGGATCGAAGGGACCTTACCGTTATAGGCCCGTGCGAACCTGATCTTCGGCAAAAAAGAGAAGAGTAGGCGGCGCCCACCCTCGCTCATCAGCCCCGGCCCTGATCCGGCCTTCCCCGCACGGTCGCGAAGCCGGTGCGAGAGCCACGCGGTGCTGTTGATCTTGCCTTTCCCCGCCGAATACTGGATCAGATAATTGTGCCCCGCCCCCTCGGCGCGCGCCGCGGCCACGATCTTGCGCACCGCGTCGAGTCGGTTGTAGCGGGGGAAGATCACCGTTTCCTTGCTAAGCTGCCGCGTAACCGTCAGCCGATTTTCCCGAGAGAGCGCCAGCGCCTCCTGGTTGAGCCCGGGCGCGCGCTTGAAGTAGGGGCGACCGGCCGGTCGCCCCTACCATCGCGGGTTATCCATACGATTCCATGAAAATGGTTGGGCATCACCACCCATTCGCCTAATTCGATTTCATCACGGATGTGTCCCGTCTTGATCCATTCGTCCATGACGACCTTTCCATATTCATTCAACACCACGTCCCCATCCACGACATTGCCGAACAGGCATGTCCAGTTGTGAACGCAGACGGTGACGAAATATGCACCGGGTTGCGAATAGTCGTACCCCTGCAATCGGATCGATCGACGCCGACGTGTCGAGGAAATCGGTTTCATGTCGTTTCCGGCGATTGTCGTGTGTGCAAGGAAGCGTCCCGGCGGCGGCGTACCTACCAGCCGGGCACCAAACCCGACCGGGACAGACCGCGCCGCCGGCGCATGAAATGTCGTGCCCGTGACACGCAATCGGGGTGGGCGCCGCCGGCACGGCTTGCCATGTTGGAGGAAAAATCCGGCGCGGTCCGTGTCCGTGCGAGGCACGCATCGCGGAGGCGTCGACCGCGGCCGACGCCTCCGCAAGCGACGCACGATTCACCGAATGCGATAGCCTGAATGGCAGGCGACGCAAGCGGAGGTGATCGCCGCGAGCGCCCGGTACGCGGGCAACAAGTCGCCTTCCTGCGCGCGTAGCGCGAAACGACTCGCCGCCCGGTGCATACGGGTACCCGCGTGACGCATCCCCGCGGGCATGAACTTGGCCAACCGGCTTGCCCCGTGTAATCCGAGCGAACTCATGCCGAGCCGATCTTCGGCAATCTCCGCCGCCGCATCCAACTCGTCACTGTTCATTCTCGTCAGGATTTCATTCAACGTCTTCAGGTGGTCGCGCATGTTCGCCAGCATGTGTTGCTGCATCATCGCCGGCAACTGCACGAATTGCCTGGCGTCATGGTCGACCGCCGATAGCGGATTCGCCAGGGTCGACAACAGCAACGGTACAACCAGCAAGCGCTTGCGCATTTTCAGGATCCGCATCATTCAGCAGGCCGCGAACCGCCGCCACGGTTTGCCCGGTCGCGTCACGGGCTGCCTACCGGTTTGCCTGCCTTGAGTTCGCGATAGCGCTTCAGATCGGCATCGAATCGTGCTTCGAGCGAGGCCCGCTCGCGATGACGATCCTTGATGATGCTTTGTTGCTTCTTGATCCGGCTATCGATGGTTTTGATATTGGCCAGCAGCTTGGAAGACACCTTCTTGCCGCTCAGTTCCTGCTTGGCCGCTTCGGCGCGGAGTAGTTCGCGCTTGCGTTTGAGATCCTCGACGATTCGTTCGGCGTGTTTGATTCTTGAGTCGATCGCGCCGCGCTGTTCATCGCGCGTGAGGCGCATCTCCTCCTCGGTAGTGTAGGTTGCGAGCAGCACCCGGTCCTTGGCCGCCCGGACCTTGCGTTTTTCGGCCGCCTTTTTCTTGAGTTTTTCGGCTTCGGCTTCCTTGCGCAGTTCCTCGTCAGTCTTGGCACGCGCGGTGGTCTTGACCTTGATCCCCTGCTTGCTCAGTTCCTGATAGGATTTCTGTGCGTATTCAGGCGGCACGGTGTTGCCGCACTCACGCACGCCTTCATTATTGGTCCAGCACTTGATTCGCGCACTCGCTTGCGGCGTCGTCATGACGACAGCCACCAGCAGCGCAAGGGTCATGGGAGTAGTTGACGGGAATCTCATGGTACTGCCCCTATTCTCGGTTGCTGGAATTATCTTATGTTCATCCGGCAACGACTTACAGTCGTCGAAAATGCCGGTGCATCCCTGCACCGGACTTAGTGCCCATCTGGAAAGACGGGCACTAATTATTTCTACTTTGTCACGGTCCGAAAGCCTTACCATCCCCGTGCCGGCTGGAGCCGATACGCGGTGTCGATCGAGGCCTGCCGTTTGCGGTGGCGTACCTCCATCTGGCGGATCACTTCATCGGGTCCGATGTCGCGCCGCGGTAGGAAGTGCGCCAACAGCACTTCGAT
>Ga0114931_10012104_pt1 | contig 10121 bp, 9 predicted proteins | sample 2SBtaG_FD_89579 | JGI IMG/M metagenome (GOLD analysis project Ga0114931, IMG submission 89579) | Deep subsurface microbial communities from Kolumbo volcano to uncover new lineages of life (NeLLi) - 2SBTROV14_V59a metaG | ecosystem: Environmental > Aquatic > Marine > Volcanic | place: Kolumbo... | reverse complement strand
TGTTTGTCTGAAATATTTTTATGTTCTTTTTTATCAGCCATTACTGCATGTGGGTCAAGTGAATCAGCGACTATACCACCTTTTGAATCTGATAGCGCAATGATCTGAAACATTGAAGTACCATCAGGGGTACGTGCATCATATAAATATTGAGCCAAAAAGTGTACTACATTTCCAAAACCTTGTATTGCTACGGTAAGTGGGTAATGTATTGTATTTTCCTGTTTTGTAAGAATATTTTTGAGCACCATAGATCCTCCCAAACCTGTAGCTTCTTCACGACCTTCGCTCCCTCCATATGCAACTGGCTTACCCGTAACTACTGCAGACAGTTTAGTATCGTTGTTTTGCCTTTTGTCTTTTTCCTTTTTCGTTTGAATATGTATATATTCCTCAACCATCCATTGCATGATTTGAGCAGTGGTATTCACGTCTGGTGCAGGAACATCAATAGTGGGGCCAATAACAGCTGAAATACGGCGGACAAACGACTTCGTAAGTCGCTTGAGTTCACCGGTACTTAACGTTTTTGGATCGACTTGAATTCCACCCTTCCCTCCACCAAATGGGACATTTACTACAGCATTTTTTACCATCATCCAAAAGGCCAATGTTTGGACCTCATCTTCATTTACTTGAGGATGATAGCGCATACCACCCTTATAAGGTCCTAATAAGGAATTATGTTGTATACGATATCCATGAAAGAGTCTATGAGTGCCATTGTCCATTTTGACGGGAATGGAAACACTTACTTTGCGCTCAGCTGTGGTAAGCACATCGAGTAAATCATTTGGCGTATTGAGGTTTTTTGCAGCTTCGCGCAGTTGCTCAGTTGCTTCCTTAAAAATAGTTTGAGTCATATTCACACCCTATCATACTTTTTTTTTGTTTTCAAGAGGTTTTGTGTTTTGGGCGTCTGGATGCATTATTACATCTGGGCGAAAAAGATCGTGAATAAAAGTTTTTGCTTCTTTTTCTTGTATATGTATCAAAATAACCACTTGATCATGGGACACCTGTAAAATCGCTCGATCGATGCGCATGGTTTTTTTATGATGATCAGGTGTATGTATATCTATGTGAGTATCAATAATTGACATAAAAAAACTATGTTCCGGCAGGACATCAAACTCACCAAGTGAATTTTGACAAGAAACAGCGATTGCTTCACCTTCAAATAGGGTTTTTTCAGGAGACATCATGAGTACATGAAGCAGTTCTAGATTCTTTTTTTTTCCATGAGGGTTCATTAGTTATTTTTTATTTATATCTGCTAAGGTGAGCATATTTTTGAAAGTATCTGGCGGAGTTTGATCGTAATCACCATTGAGAATAGATTCTATGTCAGCAATCGTGTTTTTTAAGGGGACATAAGTGCTTTGGTTACTATTATCGCCAGATGCAGTTACGAAAGGTTGTGTCATATAATTTTTTATTATTTTTGAGCGCTTATATATTTTTTGATTTTCTTGAGATAGTTCTGTTTCTCCGATAAGCGATGCAATTTTTTCTAAGTTTACTCCTTCTTTTACGATCCTTTGTGCTTCCAAATAACATTGGTAATGTTTTGTTCCGATGGTATCGGGGTTGAGTGCACTTGAATTAGATGCGAGTGTGTCAATAGCAGGGAAACGGCCTTCCTGATAGATCCAGCGAGATAGTACAATTCGTGCATCTAAATAAGGGAGCACTGCTTGTACTCCAGGGTCAGTAATATCATCAGATGGCACATATATCGTTTCAAATGTGGTAACACTACTTTCAGATGTAGAGTAGAGTCGTTCATGGAGCTCAGCCATATCTGATGCTAAAGTAGGAGGATATCCGCCCTCAGATGGAATCTGACTCATAAGGGTACCTAATTCGTATCCAGCTTGTGCAAACCGATACATATTATCAATAAATACCAATACATTTTTTTGCTCAATATCTCGGAAATATTCAGCAAGTGCCACACCAGCATATCCAGTACGATACCGCACTGCAGGATTCTGGCTCATCTCACCAAACACAAGAGACACTTGCGAAAGTACTCCTGTTGATTCGAGTGATTCCAAAAGCTCTTGCCCTTCACGGCTTCGCTCACCAATGCCAGCAAAAACCGACATATGGGAGTCTTTTTGTTGTCTGCTTACATTATGAATAATTTCAGTCAAAAGTACGGTTTTACCGACCCCCGCACCCCCAAATAATCCAATCTTCCCTCCACTCAAAAGTGGGGTAAAAAAATCCAATACCTTAATACCAGTCTCAAGTATTTTGCTGGGAATAATAAGTTTGTCTTGATTAGTTTTTGATGCAAATATTGAAACATGTTGAGTAAAATCCATATCTTCTTTCCCATCGAGCACTTCACCAAATACATTTATTGCACGTCCGTATAGTTGTTTTCCTACGGGAAGCGATAGCGTTTTTCCCGTATTGATTACTTCTGCGCCGCGTGTATAATTATTGGTAGGGGTAAGTGCCAAACAGTATACTGAACTGGGGGAAGCTGAAGCATACACTTCCATAAGTGTCCCATCTAAACCCGCTACCGTATAGAGATCATATCGCTTTGGTGGATTGTTATAGTAAGCTACTTCTACAATATGCCCCTTAATCCGTGAAATGGTTCCTTTTTGTTTTAACATACGTTATGTATTTATTATTCCATACATTCCCGTCATTCTGTTCATTTGTTTATTTTGTTCATCTGCCGATCGAATTTTTCTCATGATTCTATTAAGCGTTTTAGACCGATTTTTAACATTATTTAAGAGTAAATCCATAGCCTTTATCCGTGATGCATAGCGGGCAAGCTGAGAATCAAACAATGATTGACGAACTAAAGAGATGGTAACCGTGTCATTTAAAAATGAAGCTATTTCTTCACCTGATGGCTCAAATGCATATTGAGGCATGTTTTTCTTCTTTCCTTCAACTCGTGCACGCTCTTTTTCTTGAGCAAGTAAGGTGTCAATATTTAATATTTTCGAACGTGCGGGTTCTTGAGTAAGAACTGTTTTGAATTGGGCATAATAAACATATACTTTTTTGTATTCTAGGAGTGTTTTAATAAGTTTAGCTAAGTGTTTGTATTCAAAATTATTATCGGGAATATCAAAATACTGATATTCTGTTTTACTATCTTGTTCTATTACATACCCTTTACCCACACTCCCAATGAGAATGATATCGCTTTGCTGATCAACATCACGCATAAAGAATGCAAATGTTTGACGAAGTATATCGCCATAAAAACGCGAGTTTGCTGTTATAAGAACGCGTGCTGAATCTTTGGTAGCATGACGAAATGCATCAATATGTTTTAAATAGGGGTAAGAATAGCGAAGTGACATATATATAGCAGTGAGCTTTTCTACAAATAAATGGGCGTGCTGTATTTCATTACGCGTATTTTGCATATGCATAACTGCTATTTTTTGGTACTTAGTCGCGACGATGTCAAGGGTATTCATAAATGTAATATCATTTATGATTTCGTTTTTGTTGCGCATAGAGTTGCTATGTTTGCGTCCCCTTTCAAGGCTAATAAATAATCAGAAAGAGATTCTGAAGCAATAAGTTTTTGTATTACACGACGACCTTGAGCATCTGCATAATAGCCAAGGACTTTTTTGAGAAGTTTAGCATATTGCGTTTGATTGGTCAGCGGAGCAAGGTTGAGCCAAATAATACCAAATAAGATAACTTGTACATCTTGAGGTACTATCATACGTTCTTGGCGAATCATCAGTTGAAGCGCTTCGCCTTTTTGAAGTGTGCGGAGCGATTCACCAGACAGTTCATTTCCCAAGTGAGACATGCTTTTAATTTTGGTAAATTGACTGAGAATAGAGAGTATTTCTATACTAATGCTTCTGAGAAGCTTAGATTGAGTTTGGCGCCCTACCCGAGTTACCGAAAGAGGGATATTGATAGCTGGTCGATATCCTTTATTATAAATATCTACGTCAAAAAGTATATGTCCATCAGTCATTCCCATCAGATTAGTAGCGATATATCCACTTATGTCTCCTTCTACTGTGGTAGCAATGGGAAGGCATGTTATTGAGACCTGCTTTTTTTCTGGGTGTTTGAAGTTGCCAGCGCGTTCCAGAAGTTGTGCATGGGTAAAAAATATATCTCCAGGATACGAATCTCGTCCAGGGAACCGTTGACTTAATAATGATATTTCTCGATATGCTTGGCCATGAATCGAGAGATCATCCATAATGATAACTACATCTTGACCTTTATCTCGAAAATATTCTGCTACTGTCATGGCAGTGTATGGAGTAAGGTATATCATACTTGACACATCAGATGCGGTTGAAGCTACGATAACCACATTTTCCAATACCCCTTGTTGGTATAATTGAGCAGTAATCTGCTTTATTTCACTACGACGTTTTCCGATGGCTGTGTATACTCCCACGCTTTCTTTATGTTGAATCTGGTTAACCAGTATGGAAAGTGCTAGTGATGTTTTTCCCGTTTTTACATCTCCGAGCACCAGTTCACGTTGGCCCTTCCCCAAAGGAAGCAAGAGATCTGTTATGGTTATCCCTGTTTGGAGCGATTTGGTTATACGTATCCGATCCTTTACCCCTCGTGCCGGACGGAATATTTCACGCATTTCCGTCTGCTCCAAAGAAGTGTTGGAAGATAATACCTTCCCCAAAGCATCTATAGTTTGCCCTTGAAGCCCATCTCCTACACCAATACTTGCTTGCAAGGTTGTCCGAGTAGCATGGGTTCCCAGTGGAATAGGCTCATTGGCAAATACTATTGCATGAACACGGTTCAACTCAATATCCATAATCATCCCTGACATACCAGTTTCAAACACGATGATTTCGCGTGGCTTCACATTGGGTAATCCATCAATATATACCAACGGATGTTTGGACTCTATTACCGTTCCATATACGCCAGTTTCTTGGAGACAAGTTTCATACGTTTTCATAGGGTGATTCATTATTAATGGGCCTTGTTTTGCCCAAGTGTTGAACTCAGATATTTGTTAAGAGTGAGATCTTGCATAGTTCCTTCAAATCCTATAACCGCCCCAGCAAGTACCTGTTTATCAATAGTAATATCTAACAAAATATACTCGTTAGTAAGATGACGCCACCAAGTAACAATTTCTTTTAATTGGGCATACGTTGGGGTGAAGGCAAGTTTAAGTTCCAAAATGGGGAGTGCCGTAAGGATATCTATGAGTTCTTGATAAAATGATTTGGCTACTCTGGGTTGTTCAAGTCCAATATTTTCTTGTCTTGCTATGTCTAAAATTGCATCAACAAAGGTAAAAGGGAGTGCCATCTGGAGTTCATGTAAGGGGTTTTTTATTATGTCGTATTGCGCATCAATCGCCTTTTGTAGCGCGACCACGGTAGTATCGCATTGATAAAGGGTGTAGAGTTCATTTAATAATGAAGTATAGCGTTCATATGATTGTTCCATAGTTATTTCTTTTTAGTATGGCGTAGTTTGAACTTCTCAAACGCATTGAATAATATTTTTTTATGGTTATCTTTGCTTAGCTTGTTGCCAAAATAATCAGAGACAATCTGTTTTACGATGTTATCTGCATGTGCGTCAATGTCACCAAATGTTTTATCTCGATAGTCTTTAATTTCTTTCTCAACGCTTTTTATTTGAACTTCAATGTTTGTTTTCATGGCTTTTAATATCTCAAGCGCCTCCTTTTGCAGTTGCTCTGCAAAGGTGCGTCGCATCTCGCGTGAATCGTGTTGGAGGTTTGCCATAAGCATCTGGGTCTCGCTAGTAAATTGCTGTATAATTTGACCATAGCCTTCATTGAATTTAGCCAGAATAACAGCCTTTTCTTTATCAAGTTCATTTTGAGCAATATCGGCTGTATCATCTACCAGCTTATCGAGCTTATAATCAAGTAATTTTTTAGTTCCATGGGCCTGAAGTACTATATCCCTTGCTTTACCAGTAGCCACTTCAATAATAGAAACAGATTTATTTTCTGCTTGTTTGATGACATTTATCATCTCATTCTCTATTGTCTGCTGTTCTTTTGATTTTAATTTTCCTCGTTGTACCGCGATAACGAGAAAAATTGTCAAAAGAAAGTTCAAAAATACACTTATTACTGGGATCCAGAATAAAAGAGGGAGTAACGACTCCATACCAATAGTCATAATTTTATTCTACAGAACAATTTTGGAGAAAGGAAGAGCAGAATTTATACTGCTTTTACTATCGCCTCAGCATTAATCTTTTCAAAAGAGAGAAGCTGGTCTGATGTACCCGATCGAGGTATTTTCCCTACTGCAAGATGAGTCATCTTTACATCCGTAGTATCAAGATCTCCGACTTGGAGATTGAGTGCTTTGCCCACGGCTTCTCCCAGCCCGCCATCTGGATAATGATCTTCTACCACAATTACATGGCCTGTTTTGGTGGCATATTTGATAATTGTTTTCGTATCAAGTGGTTTGACTGAATAGGCATCAATGACCGCAATATTGGTGCCTTTTTTAGCAAGTTCTTTTTGCGCCCTGAGTGCCTCATGTACGGTAATGCCAGCTGCAACAACAACCGCCTGATCATCATCATGCTCTGTAAGCACTTTAGATCCGCCGATAGGAAATGATTCATCAGTATTGTAGAGTGCGTTTGTCTTTGCTCGAGTAAGTCTCAAGTAAGAAAGCCCTTTATGTATTCTGAGTTCATCAACAAGCTTGATGGTTGAAACAGGATCCGATGGATACAGTACGGTTGCGTGCAAAAGTGCGCGCATCAGAGCGATATCTTCCAGTGCCATCTGTGAAGCGCCGTCTTCACCAATTGATACACCGGCATGGGAACCAACGACTGTGACGTTTGGGTCAGCATACTGGCACATACGAATTTGATCGTAAGCGCGACTTAAAAATGCGGCAAAGCTTGATGCAAAGGGAATAAATCCAATTTTACTCATGCCAAGCGCAACTGATATCATATTTTGTTCCGCAATATACATCTCAAAAAATCGGTCAGGTGCCACTTCTTTCATAGTTTGAGCAAAGGTAGAGTTTGAAGTTTCAGCATCAAGGACCACTACACGGGGATCTTTGGCAATAAGTTTGAGCGCCGCACCGTATGCTTGGCGAGTAGCCATAGGTGTACGAAAATTTGAATTTGTCTCGGTTTCGTGCTTCGCCTGCCTGCCGGCAAGGCAGGAGTTTCGTGCTTCGAGTTTCTGCGGTAAAGGTATTATTCCTCGTGCTTCTTTATCAATTTCTCCCAGCTCTTTTATCGCGTTTTCCATCATGTCTTTTGGCAGTGGTTTGCCGTGCCATCCATTTTTATCCTCAACCGCTGATATCCCCGCTCCTTTTTTGGTTTTTACGATGATCATGGTGGGTTTGTCAGCGGGTAGCAAAGAGCGCATAGTGGATAGAGATTTTTGCACTTCGTCTATGTTATTACCATTTTCAATGACAATCGTGTTCCATCCAAAGGATATAACTCGTTCTTGGTAGGTTTTCAGATCCCATCCGAGCATGGTTTCACCCCGTTGTCCCAGCCGATTCACATCGAGAATGCCAATGAGATTATTGAGTTTATATTCAGATGCAACCTGAAGCGCTTCATAAACTTGTCCTTCGCTAAATTCGGAATCTCCCATGAGAACGTACACGTTTGGAACACGAGTGAGATTCTGACCTTGCTTCATTTGCAACATAATTCCGAGTGCCATACCAATTCCAACCGACAAACCTTGTCCCAGAGATCCCGTCGTAACGTCAACCCAGGGAAGTTTTGTAGTTGGATGCCCTTCAAGCCGTGAGGTGAATTTTCGTAAGGTGAGAAGCTCCTCATATTCAATCCAGCCTGCTACATGATAGAGAGCATAGAGGAGAGGAGCAGCATGACCTTTAGAGAAAATCATACGGTCGTTAAAAATATATTTTGGATCTTTGGGGTCATAATGATAGTGACCATCAAACCATAAAGCAGCCATGAGCTCGACGGCAGAAAGAGAGCTGGTAGGATGACCAGAACCAGCAGCCGTGGTCATTTGTAGTATGTCAGAACGGATAAGGTTAGTAAGTGGTTTGAGATCTGATTTCATATAGAAATTAGTATATCATACGAAGATAAATGAGATGTATCCTACTTAAAAAGGGTGGAAGCGATTGGGTATTGACATATAGCCTATAATATGTAATAATGCACATTTATTACGTATTAAATATGTAATTTATGCATTATATTGAACGAAAAACTATTTTAAGGAGCCAACTGAAGAACCTAGCTTTCGTTGGCTTACTTTTTCTCGGAGCGATAGTTGCATGTAAAAGTGGGGGAATTGACTCGTCTCATTCATTTGAAATGCAGTGGAAGCTTGGTGAAGATGGTACCTGTTATGCTCTCGATAAGGATGCAACTATGCATGAAGCCTCTGGAGATGCCAGATATAAACCCGGGCCAGTATCTGGTTGTGGTTGTCCGCCTTCTGCACCAAGTTATATAGGTGATGTTTTGAATTCTAAGGGTGCAGTTTTGTGTGCTTATAAAGATGGTCGATTAAAACCATAGAGTAATACCGCCAGCAAGCTCCATCATCAATTGTAAAAACGGTTCAGGGTCATCGACCTATCTTGTGATCTGATAGGTTTTGACTTGTTTGAGGAGGGCGGCAGCTTCTGCATTTTCTTCAAAATGCTTTCTCACTGGTTGGAGGAGCATATCTAGAATATCTATCACAGCCGATTTTAAATCCATCGGGTGGAGTGCTTTTGAAGCGTAATCTTGTTCCAATTCTTGATACGATTGATAGGTTTTTGTACCGCCAAATTTCTTCGGACGTGTAATATCTAAGCTTGTAGCTTGTAGCTGGTAGATGGTAGATTCTTGAAGGGCGGGAAAGATAAGATATTTGCAATATTCCAAAAGAGGATTTTCTTTCACCACTCCTTCTGGCGCCCACGCTTTGGTAATTTTTCGTTTTATATCTTCTTTGGTATCGGTCATGAATATGGCAGAATCAGGGTTTGATTTGGACATTTTGAGTGCAATGACCCGAGAAATCTTTTCTTCGTGAATTTCCTCAATTTTTGATCCAATTTCAGTTAAATTTTTTGGAGGATTAGTTGATTCGGATAGTGTTGATATATTATTGTAAAGTTGTTCTGCTCCTAATTTTGCAGGGGGAATGAGCCCCATAAGCATATGATGACTCACCACCACTGGCTTCCAGTATCCAAGTTGTGGACCTACTTCTCGTGCAAGCATATTTACTTTCCGTTGATCCATGCCGAGTTGGGTAATTTTTGCCCCCAGCATAAAGATATCAGCTACCTGCATACAAGAATAGATGATATGTGCTCCAGTCAGATTTTCAAGCGATTCAGCCCGTCCCATCATCTCTGCAGTGCGTACAAAACGTTTGAGCGCATTCGATTTTCCGACTTGCAAAACAAGTTTCCAGTAATCAGGATCTTTTACTAAATCAGATGCCCAGACAAACTCAATATTTGCCAGATCCATCCCACATGCCTTCCAGACTTCAATAAAGTATTTCCCCACCGTTTGAATTTTTTGCAGATCACCGCCCATTTTGTTATTGGCATAGGCATGCCAGTCGGCAACAAACATCTTAAATTTGATCCCTGCTTTGGTCATCTTGTTTACATTGATTGTTCGAAGGATGCCTTGGGCGATATGAATTTGTCCTGAGGGTTCAAATCCATCATAGGCGATAGGCTTGTCCTCTGAGTTTGAGGATTTATCAGAGGAGAGAAGTGCTTTTAGGTCTTCTTGGGTAATAATTTCTTCTCCGACTTGGTTTATGAGTTCTAGTCGCTCGTCGAGTGTCATAAGGGTAGTATATCAAATACCAAGGTACAAATTCCAAGTTACAAGCACCAAGTTACAAACTCTTTGGACTATTTAAAATTACTCATTGAAATTTGTTTGTATCTTGATATTTGATATTTGATATTTGTTTGTAACTTGTAATTTGTATCTTGGAATTTATATAGGGGGGAGGGGTATGTTATATCCGTTTATTCAAATTGCTTAAGAATACCAGCTACAATGTCTTTCTTTTTCCCGTAACACTCACATATACAATTCCTAGATTAGCTTGTCCATAAATGACCATAGCA
>Ga0114931_10012103_pt1 | contig 10122 bp, 8 predicted proteins | sample 2SBtaG_FD_89579 | JGI IMG/M metagenome (GOLD analysis project Ga0114931, IMG submission 89579) | Deep subsurface microbial communities from Kolumbo volcano to uncover new lineages of life (NeLLi) - 2SBTROV14_V59a metaG | ecosystem: Environmental > Aquatic > Marine > Volcanic | place: Kolumbo... | reverse complement strand
TCATCGACGAACACGAACGGACCGTCCGACTCGATCACCAATCGCACGAACCGCCCGCGTGACTCGGGTGTTTCTATCGTGAACACGTGAGCCGTGCGGCTCCGCGCCGCCTCGCCGCTGCGCGACTGCGCGAGCCGTTGCGCGTGGGCGCTGCCGGCGACACGAAAAGCCCGCGCGTCATCGCTGACGAGCACGAGGATGCCGGCTGGAAAGAAAACGCCCGCGTGGCCTCCGCCGACGCTGTGCAGGCGGACGCGCTCGATACGCGCCGCCTGTCCCAGGTCGATCGTCAGCGAAATCGGCTCGACGTTGTTCTGCCAACCGACCGTGGATTTTTTTCGCCAATCCGCACCCGCCGCGACACCGTCCGTCAATTGAGTCCGATCGCCGGCGTCGGTACACAGCGCGTAGTTGGGCGCCGGTCGCAGTGTGTACGGCCGCGCCAGCGCGAGGTTGACTTCGTCTCCAGCGATCTCCATGCGGCTCGCGGAGCAAGCGATGTTGACGCAAAGCAGACCGACACCAACCATTGCCGCGCGATGCATCATGTATCGCACCGCCGGACGCATCGACCGCGAATCCGCCTCTGCGTAGGGCCGGTTCCACCGGCCGCCGCGCAGGACGTACGCTTCCCATACAACCCGCGCGGCAATTGGCGGTCGCCACCAACGCCGGGTGAAACCCGCCTTACGCGAGGCTAGTTCGATCGTGCGCACCAGCCGCCCTCGTACTCCGGCATCGCGTCGTGCCCGCTCAACCCGCGAAACAGCGCCGCCGCACGCTCGGCCGCGGCATCGGGACGAAAGTTCTTTATCCGGTTGCGCGCGGCGTGGCGCATCGCCTGGCACAGGTCGCGATCGCCGGCCAGGGTTCGCAGATGCCCCGCGAGCGCGTCCTCGTCGCCGCTCTTGAATACGAACCCGCTCACGCCGTGTTCGACCAAGGTGCTCGCACAGCCCGCGCCGTCGCTGACAAGCGTCGCCAGCCCGTGCTCCATCGCCTCATTCACGACCGCACCCCATCCTTCGTACGAGCTCGGCAGGATCAACACGTCCGCGGCGCGGTAGACCTCGGGCATCCGCTCGTGCCCGACGGTTCCCACGAATTCGACCCTGTCGGCGATCCGCGACGTGCGTGCCAATTCCTGCCAATCCTGGCGCTGGTTTCCGTCGCCAACCACGCGCAAGAACCAGGAATCGCGAGGCAACTCCGAGGCGGCGAGCGCCCGCAGCAACACATCGAGCGCCTTCTTTCGCCGCAGTGCTCCGACGAACAGCAATCGCAGCGGTCCGCCGGTCGGACACAAAGTCTCGCTGTCCGCAAGCTCGACCGGCTCGACGGCGTAGCCGAACTGCCAGCCGCGCCAGCGCGTCGCTCCGTACGCGCGAAAATCGTCGAGCGCCCCGCAGCCCATCTCCATCAGATGCACGTTGCTCCCGTTCGCCAGACGTACCGCAAGCTTGAGCAACAGCGCCTCGCGCCGGCTTCGCTCTCTACGCGCGATGAATCGTTCGGCCCAGATCACGCTGATGCGGCGGCGCATGCGGCGGGCGAGCAGCTTGCGCACGCTGCCGTCGAACTTCAGTCCCGGCCAAACGACGATCTCCGCGCTGCGTGTCAGCGTTTCGTATGTTCTTCGATCGCGCTCGCTGCGCCACGGCTGGAGCATCTCGCTGTGCTCGGGCAATTCCGACCAGCCTAGCTCCGCGCGCCACTCGGGCAGCGGCTCGATCACGCAGCCGGTGAAGTCGATGTCATCGCGTCGCGCCAACGCCGCGAACGTCGGCAGCACGTGCGGATTGTTGACGCGTTCCACGCCTAGCACCACGGGGCCGGACATCGCTGTTTCCCAGTGCCGCGGATCATGGTGTCATTGCTCGGCGAGAATGGCGGCAATCCGCTCCGCCGCTCGGCCGTCCCATTTCTCGGGCACCGGGCGCGTTGTCGAGCGCGTTGCGCGGCGTGAGCGGTACGCGTCGAGGATTTTTGCGGGGTCCGAGCCGACCAGCATGTTGGTTCCATGCGTGATCGTCACCGGGCGCTCGGTGTTCTCGCGAATCGTCAGGCACCATACGCCGAGAATCGTCGTCTCTTCCTGAATCCCGCCGGAGTCGGTCAACACGACGGCGGCGTTTCCGGTGAGCTTGAGAAAATCGAGATACCCGAGCGGCTCGACAATCTTGAGTTGCTTCATGCCGGCGAAACGCTCGGCGAGGCCGAGCTTCGGCAGGTTGCTCCGCGTGCGCGGGTGCATCGGGAAGACCGTCGGCAGGTCGCGCTGAATCTCGTCGAGCGCGTCCGCGATGCGCGCGAACCCCTCGGCGCTGTCCACGTTGCTCGGGCGGTGCAGCGTCACGACATTGTACTCGCCCTTCGACAGACTGAGATCATCGAGCACGCTCGACTGGTTCGCTTTGGCGAGGTTGGCCTTGAGTGTGTCGATCATCACGTTGCCGACGAAGTGTACTTTCTTGCCGTTGACGCCTTCGCGGGTCAGGTTTTCGAGCCCGCTCGGTTCGGTGACGAACAGCAGGTCCGAGATCGAATCGGTCAGAACGCGGTTGATCTCTTCGGGCATGCCGCGGTCGAAGCTGCGCAGCCCCGCCTCGACGTGCGCCACGCGGATGCCGAGCTTGGTCGCGACCAAGGCGCAGGCAATCGTGCTGTTGACATCGCCGACGACCAATACGCAATCCGGTTTGTGCTCGAGCACGACCGGCTCGAAGCGACGAATGATCTCGGCGGTTTGCACCGCATGGCTGCCCGAGCCGACCTCGAGATTCAGATCAGGCTGTGGAATGCCGAGCTGGCGAAAGAACAGGTCGGACATGTTTTCGTCGTAGTGCTGACCGGTGTGTACCAGCAGCGGCTCGATCGAATCGAACGCGGCGTAGGCGTGCATCAGCGGTGCAATCTTCATGAAATTCGGCCGAGCGCCGCAGATGTTGATGATGCGCTTCATACGATCCTCTCGAACAACGACAAAACTTCCAGCGCGGCGCCACTGCGTCCCGCAGACTCCGCGCCGCGATCGAACCACTCACCCACAACGCCTTGCCATCAAGAGAATTGCGGCAAATGCACGGGGCAATCCATTAACAATATCGGTCCCTGCCGCCGCGGGCTAGAGTGCTGGATGCAGACACCGCGCTCTGGGTGCGTGACACAATCTGCGGATCGGGTTTGCCGCGGAAAAAGTAGCGCCGGCCCCCCCGTGGCGGACGTATTCGCGGCCGGCGCCGCCGCCATTCTACGTCGCCCACGGGGGGGACGTATTCGCGGCCGGCGCCGCCGCCATTCTACGTCGCCCACGGGGGGACGACGCTACGAAGTCGCCTTGCAGACCGCGGATTCTGTCACGCACCCCCGCGCTCTGGGTGGTATTACGCAATCGAAATGCGACGGTTCGATCGTTCGCCCGCCAGATGCCGCGTCCGCAGGCTAGCCGGCGGCAACTTGGCGCGCCCACGAGGGGGGCTGCTTTTCGATGAAGGCGCGGATCCCTTCGCGCGCATCCGAGCACGAGAAGCACAATCCGAACTGGGTCGATTCTCCGCCTTCCCGCAGCGTCTGCTTGATGCGACGAATCGCCGCCGGCGAGCCCGCACGCAACGCGTCGCACCACGAGCAAACCGCCGCATCGAGCGCCTCACCGTCCGCAACGAGTTCGTCGACCAGCCCGATCGCTGCGGCGCGCTCGCCGGGAATGGATTCGCCGCTGAACAGCAGCCGCCGAGCACGCCCGGGGCCGATCAGCCGCGGCAAACGCGAGGTTCCGCCCCAGCCGGGGATCAACCCCAGTCGACTCTCAGGCTGGCCGATGCGGGCGGCGGCGCTCATCAGGCGGAAGTCACACGCCAGCGCCAACTCGCACCCGCCGCCGAGCGCATGCCCGTTAAGCGCGGCGATGGTGACTTGCGGCAGAGATTCGATCGCGTCGAACGCGCTCTGGCCATGCCGACTGTGAGCTTCGCCCTGATCCTCGGTGAAGTGCGCCATTTCCTTGACGTCCGCACCCGCCAGAAACGTCTTGCCGGTCCCGCGGAACACGACGAATCTGATCGTCGAATCCTCGGCGATGCGCTCGATCTTGTTTCCGAGCGCACCGATCACCCTCGATGAAAAAACGCTGATGCCGCTCGGACTCGAGAAACGGATTTCGGCGACATCGCCCTCTTGACGATACTCGACGTCGGTGTGTTGCAGCTCGCCTTCAGGACTCATAATTGAAGAAACCCCTTCCGTTCTTGCGGCCGCGCAGGCCCGCGCGCACCATGGTCCGCAACAATGGGGTCGGTCGGTAGCGGTCCTCGCCGAGGTCGCGATGCAGGACGTTCATGATGTTCAGGCATACGTCCAGCCCGATCAGGTCGGCCAGGGCCAACGGCCCCATCGGGTGATTACACCCGAGTTTCATCACTTCATCGATCGTTGCCGCGTCCGCCACGCCGTCGCTCATGCACGCGATCGCCTCGTTGATTAGCGGCATCAAGACACGGTTGCTCACAAAACCGGGATGGTCCTTGACGCGCAGCGGCGTCTTGCCGAGCTGCTCAGCCAAGTCTGTAATCGCTTGCACGACCGCTTCATCGGTCCGCAAACCGACGACGATCTCGACCAGCTTCATCAGCGGAACGGGATTGAAAAAGTGCATCCCGATGAAGCGTTCGGGGCGACCGCTCGCCGCGCCGAGCTCGCTGATCGAAATGCTGCTGGTATTGCTGGCGAGAATCACATCGTCGCCAACCACTTCCACGACCTGTGAGAACAGTTCGGTCTTCGCCGCCGCGTCCTCGAACACGGCCTCGACGACGAGGTCGCAGTCCTTCGCGTCGCTGAGCGATGACGGTCGCAGCCGCGACTTGGTCGCCGCCGCGTCCGCCGCCGCAAGTTTGCCCTTGCTGACGAACTTGTCGAGCGAGGTGTGAATCGTTTTCATGCCGCGCTCGATCGCGCCCGCGAGCGGATCGTACAACAGCACGTCGCGGCCGGATTGGGCGAAGGTCTGCGCGATCCCCGCGCCCATCGTTCCCGCACCGAAGACGGCGACAGTCTTGATCTCCGTCCGCATCTCCATCGTCCACCCCCTTCGTTCAGACCGCCTCGAGCGCCAGCGCGACCGCGTTCCCTCCGCCGAGACACATCGTGACGATACAACGCTTCGCGCCGCGCCGCCGCATCGCGTGGACTCCCGTGACCAGGCAGCGTGTCCCGCTCGCTCCGAGCGGATGCCCGAGCGCGATCGCGCCGCCGTGGACATTGACGTTCTCGGTATCGAGTTCGAGCCCGCGCAGGACGGCGATCATCTGCGAGGCGAAGGCTTCGTTGAGCTCCCACAGTTCGACCGAATCGCGCTTCCAATCGAGCTTTTCGCACAGCGCCTTGCACGCCGGGATCGGAGTCAGGAACACCTCGCGTGAATCGAGCCCCGCCGTAGTATGGCCGACGATGCGCGCCAGCGGCTTGGCGTCGATGCGCTTCAGCCCGGCGTCGTTGGCGACAACGACCATCCCCGCCCCGTCGGACAGTTGCGACGCGTTCCCCGCCGTCACCGTTCCACCCGGTTTGAACGCGGGCCGCAGCAGCGCCAGCCCGTCGCCGCTCGTGTCGGGGCGGATGCCTTCGTCGCGCTCGACCGGCGGCTTGCCGGGTTTGACTTCGATCGCGACCAGCTCGTCGTCGAACAACCCCTCCGCCGCCGCCCGCCCGGCGCGCTGATGGCTCTGTGCCGCGAAATCATCTTGCTCGGCGCGCGTGATGCCCTTCTTCTCGGCGGTCTCTTCCGCGATCACGCCCATCGCATCATTGTCGTACGCGTTCACCAAGCCGTCGTGCAGCAGACAATCCACCGCCGTCGCGTCGCCAAACTTCCTCCCGCCGCGCATCTCGCGCAGCAGAAACGGCGCCTGGCTCATCGACTCGATTCCGCCGGCGAGAATCACGTCGGCGTCGCCGGCGCGAATGATCTGGTCGGCGAACATCACCGATTGCAAGCCGCTGCCGCACACCTTGTTGATGGTCGAAGCGGAGATCGATGTCGGCAAACCCGCACCGAGCGCGACCTGACGGGCCGGGTTCTGTCCCGCACCGGCTTGGAGCACCATCCCGACCAACACGTCGTCAATCGCCGCCGGGTCGATGTTCGCATCCGCGAGCGTTTTCCTGGCAACCTGCGCCCCGATTTGCACGGCGCTCAATCGCGAAAGCCCGCCGAGAAAACGCCCGACCGGACTGCGCCGCGCCGCGGCCAGATACGTGTGGTTCTCCGCCATGTCTTACCTCTGCTTTGCCCACTCGGGCTCGGTGATCAGCTTGCGCGCGATGACGATTCGCTGAATCTCACTCGTCCCCTCGTACAATTCCGTTATCTTCGCGTCCCGCAAGAGCCGCTCCACGGGATAGTCCTGAACGTATCCATAGCCGCCGAAAATCTGGACCGCCATGCTCGTGATGCGGGCCGACGCCTCGCTGGCACACAGCTTGGCCATCGCCGACTCCGCACCGTGCGGCCTGGCCTGGTCTTTCAGCCACGCGCCGCGCCGTGTCAGCAACCGGGCGGCGGCGAGCTGCGCATGCATGTCCGCCAGTTTCCACTGCGTCGCCTGGAACTCGCAAATCGCACGGCGGAACGCGGTGCGCGTCTTGCTGTACTCCAGTGCGGCGTCGAGCGCAGCCTGAGCGATTCCCACAGCCTGCGCAGCCACGCCGAGGCGTCCACCGTCGAGCGTGGCCAGCGCTACGTGCAACCCGTTATTCACCGGGCCGAGCAGGCGGTCTTTCGGCACGACGCAGTCCTCGAAGATCAGCTCGGTTGTGCTGCTGGCGCGAATCCCCAATTTCTTTTCGAGTTTGCCGACGCGCCAGCCCGGCAGATCGCGATCAATAATGAACGCCGAGAGGCGGTGCTTGCCTTTGTCTTCCGGGTTTGTGACGGTAAAGAGGATGACCACATGCGCTTCCGCGCCGTTGGTGACGAAGCACTTGGCGCCGTTGATGTGCCAACCGTCCGACTTTTCAACCGCGGCACAAATCGCAGCGCCCGCGTCGCTGCCGCTGCCCGGCTCGGTCAGTGAGAAACACCCGATCCACTCGCCGCTGCTGAGTTTCGGAAGATAGGCGCGTTTCTGCGCGTCGCTGCCGAACTTCAGAATCGGATCCACGCACAGAGAATTGTGGGCCGACATCAGGATGCCGGTCGCGCCGCACGCCCGCGACAGCTCTTCAACCGCCGATACGTACCCAACGCAGTCGAGCCCCGCGCCGCCGAACTCGGCAGGGACATAGAAACCGAACAGCCCCATTTCGCCGAGCTGCGCGATCAGCCCGTCTTCGAACGCACCGTTGCGGTCGCGCTCGGCCGCCCGCGGCGCGATCCCCTTCTCACAGAACGATCGCACCGCTTTGAGCAGTTCGCTTTGATCGTTGTCCAGTGAGAAGTTCACCCGCTATCCCTGTCCATTATGTCCCGATGGGTTTCGAACCCGCCGAAATCGCCTTACGCGGCGTCGCTGTTGAGCAATTCGCGCGCGATGATGATTCGCTGCACCTGACTGCTTCCTTCGCCGATTTCGCACAGCTTCGCGTCGCGCATGTAACGCTCGACCGGCACGTCCTTCGTATAGCCGTACCCGCCGTGAATCTGTATCGCGTTCAGGCACGCCCGCGTCGCGATTTCGCTGGCGAACATCTTCGCGACCGAAGCCTTGAGCCGCGCCGTCTGCCCGGCGTCGAGCGCCAGGGCCGCGTCGCGCACGAGCAGCCGCGCCGCCTCGATCTCGGTCGCCATATCCGCCAGCATGAATTGAATCGCCTGCAATTTGGTAAGCGCGCCGCCGAACGCTTCACGCTCGCGCGCGTAGCTGAGCGACTCTTCCAGCGCGCCGCGCGCCAAGCCTACCGAGAGCGCTCCGATCCCGACGCGGCCGCGTTCGAGCACCTTGAGCGCGTCAATGTAGCCCATGTTGAACTCGCCGAGCAGCGCGTCCGGGCCGGCGTAGACGTTCTCCAGATTGAGCGTGACTGTGTCGCTGGCGCGCATGCCCAGCTTGTCCTCCTTGTGCCCGATCTCAAACCCGTCCGCGCCGCGCTCGATCAGAAACGCCGAGACGCCTTTCGCACGCTTGTCCGGGTCGGTTACCGCCATGATCACGTACACCCCGGCCCGCGAGCCGTTGGTGATGAACTGCTTGTGCCCGCTGATCCGCCAGCCGTCCCCGTCCGCGACGGCGCGCGTCTTCATCGCGGCCGCGTCGGACCCGCAGCCCGGCTCGGTCAGCCCCCACGCGCCGAGGCATTCACCGGACGCGAGCCTCGGGAGGTATTTCGCAGCCTGTTGTTCGGTCGGGCCGGCGACGAGGATATGCGTTAGACACAAGCCGTTGTGAGCCGCAAGCAGCAGAGCCACCGCCCCGTCCTGACGGGCGATTTCTTCCATCACCACGCTGTTGGCCAGATAGCCCAGCCCGGACCCGCCGAACTCACTCGGCACCATCACGCCCATCAGTCCGAGCGCCGCGAGTTTTTCGATCAACTCATCCGGCATGTGCTGGTCGCGGTCCCACGCGCGCGAGTTCGGACGAATCTCCTGAGCGGCGAAATCACGCACCACGTCGCGCAGAGCGGCGACGTCTTCCGGTAAGTCAAAACTCATCATAATTGACATGCACCCACAAACCCGCACTCGTGTTCAGACATTTCAGAGGTCGAGGCCGACAGCGTACAGAGTGTAAGGGGATATCGCCGGAAGTTTAAGCGCACGGAACGGTCGCACGCCGCCGTGTACAACCGATCGGGCCGGGATTCGACCGTCGTTTACGATCGTCGTTCGACGTGCTAGCCTGTGACACTTCATGACAATGACTTCCACGACGCGAACGCACATCCAATTGCTCGGAATCGCCGCCGGCGCCGGCGCGGGAACGCGCGGCGCGGAGACCGGCCCGGACAGCTTGCGCGAGCTGGGTCTGGTCGCGCGTCTGGAGGGCGGCGGCCGCACAGTCAACGACCTCGGAAACGTGCCCGGCGATCAGACTACCGATCACGCCGTCGGCCAGGGCCGCAGCGTCCACGCGTTTCACAATGTGCTTCAGTTCAATCGCCACACGCATGCCGCGGTGCTCAACAGCCTGCGAAACTCCGGCGGCGCGTTCCTACTAATTGTCGGCGGCGATCACAGCCTGGCGATCGGTACGCTGGGCGGGTTGGCGGACCATGCCAAACGGCTCGGCGTCCTGTGGATCGACGCCCACGCCGACTTCAACACGCCCGCCACCAGCCCCTCCGGCAATATCCACGGCATGAGCCTCGCCACCGCGTGCGGCAGCGGGCAGCCGGACCTCAAGCGCATCGCCGCACGCGATCCGATGATCGCCGAGGCGGACGTGCATCTGTTCGGCGTGCGCGACGTCGATCCCGGAGAACAGCGGACGCTCGACCAGAGCGACGTACACGTACTCGATGCGGCCCAGTGGCGCAGCGCCGGCATGCTCGAAAGCGTATGCGCGGCGTGCGACGACCTCGCCGCTCGCTGCGATCACATCCACCTCAGCTTCGACATCGACGTGCTCGATGCGAAATTCGTCCCCGGCACCGGCACACGCATCGCCGACGGCATCACACCCGCCGAGGCGCGCGAGGTGCTCAGCGCGCTCGGCAAGCGCGGCGTGTTGAGCTCCGCGGAATTCGTCGAGTACAACCCGACGATTGATATTGAGCAGCGCACCGGAAAGCTCACAGTCGATCTGATCGAAGCGCTGCTGAAGGCGCCCGCGTAGGGCGGGTTCTACCCGCCGCCGGACGCGGGTCCGACTTGCGTATCGCGCGCACGGCGTGGGGTTTGCATCGCGCAGGACGGCGGGTGGAACCCGCCCTACGCGCTACGCATGCTCGGTCTGCGCTCCGCCGGGTGCTGCGCCTCAGGCCCCGTCAAAAAAAGCTATTGACAATCCGGAAGCCGAAGAACCAGAATCATACCTGCGGAAGCCGCGTTCGGGCGGTTCAACTCTCGCCGGCGGGTTTCCCGGGGCCGATTCATATCCGACCGAAAGGAGAGGAGCATGGGTTGTGTCCATACACTCCGGCGCGACGCGCTGTTTGTCGGGCCGGTCCTGATCGCGTTGTTCT
>Ga0114931_10012102_pt1 | contig 10122 bp, 10 predicted proteins | sample 2SBtaG_FD_89579 | JGI IMG/M metagenome (GOLD analysis project Ga0114931, IMG submission 89579) | Deep subsurface microbial communities from Kolumbo volcano to uncover new lineages of life (NeLLi) - 2SBTROV14_V59a metaG | ecosystem: Environmental > Aquatic > Marine > Volcanic | place: Kolumbo... | reverse complement strand
GTCGGGGTGATAGTCCGGCTCGGTTTCCGGGCCACGGATATGGATTCAGGAGAATGCCTGCAATTCGGGGATGATTTGTGCTACTTGCACGGCGGCTTTGGTGGGGTATTCCCCAAAGTGGAGGCGTATCTGGAAGGCTGCCGACTGTTGCAGACTATTGAACTCACGCTGACGCCCGAAGAAGGCTACGGCCACTATGATGCGCAAAAACGTATTCAGCAGCCGCTGCACAGCATTCCCCCGGAAGCCCGGGCTATCGGCTGTGTCCTGGAGGGCGAAATCGGAGACAACCTGGCCTTGCCTTTTACCGTGGTAGACATCGACGGCGACCAGGTGACGTTGGAAGGCAATCATCCCTGGTCGGGACGCAATCTGCATTTTGCATTCGAAGTATTGGCAATCCGGGAAGCCAGCAGTGCGGAACAGGCCTGTGGTTATCCGCTGTACTAGGGCCTGGCAACGTGAATGTAACGTGTCGACACGGGCCACGTCCCTACGGATTGCGCCTCAAGATGCTTCCGCGACCCCGTGCAACATGGCAATCAAATCGGCTTCGCCACGGGTCAGACCACATTTTTCGACCAATTCTCCGGCATCTGAACCCTGCCGTACCAGTTGTATGGCCGCCGAATAGGGCCGCTCGGTCGAAGTCCGCATTTCGGTCTGGGTCTGGCGTTCCAGCAGCCGGTTGACCTGATGTTCGAGTTTCACCACATGGTCACCAGCGCCAACCGACGATTTGCACAGCGCGGCAAGATCGGCATGGAGCCGGGTGATATCTTCCCGCATCTGTTGGCGCGCCTGATGTTCGCGCTGCTGACGCTGCCACAGTTGGCGTAACAGCACCATCAGCCCAGCAGAGAGTACAATATTAAGTATGGTGATCAACTCGGCAAACATGTTTTCTCTCACGCATAGTCATCGATATGAGGCTTACCATCATCAGGCGCACGCCGCCGGATCTTTTCCTGCCGGCCGGGTTCTTGCCGGCGCTTGCGTTGGTCTGAACGTTGTTTTTCCTTGACCCGGTTCAAGGAACCGGGCGGCGCGACTGGCGGTGTATTGCGAATATCCGTCAGGTCCGCCATCGCCGCCACTTACAAAGACATCAACTCCATCCATTCTTCGTCAGTCAGAAGCTTGTTGATATCCACGAGAATCAACAGGTTTCCGTCACGACTGGCGACACCCTGGATGTATTTGGAACTTTCGTCATTGCCGACATTCGGTGGGGATTCGATTTCGCTGCTGTCGAGGTCAACCACTTCGGCGACAGCATCCACCAGGATGCCCACCACCTGATGATCGGTCTCTATGATCACGATGCGGGTGGAATCATCGCTTTCCCGGGTGCCCAGCCCCAATCGGGAACGGGTATCGATGACCGTAACCACATTGCCACGCAGATTGATGATGCCCAGCACATAGTGCGGAGCTCCCGGTACGGGCGCAATTTCCGTGACACGCAGTACTTCCTGTACCTGCATGACATTGATACCATAGCTCTCATCTTCCAGCCGGAAGGTGACGCACTGTATCACCTGATCGTTGGTTTTTTCCGCGGTTTGGTTCATGGTTCGCCTCTACGTATACCGAATGTTCCGGTCAGCAAATGGATGCGCCGTCAAACATCAGACGCCCAATCTCAATATCAACAAAAAAGCATAAGTCATGCCATCATGCCCCAGACAGCCCTTCTTCGCGTAACATATCGCCAAACGCATCGACATTGAGCAACGCGCACATGTGTTCGATAACTGTTCCGGCCAGCCACCGCCGGTCGCCGCCCGGCGGGCGCCATTTCACGGCATCGGGTTCCAGCGTGATCATCTCCGCGACATCCTCACAGGCCAGGCCCCATTCATAGTCATTGATCAGCACGACCTTGCCCAACCGCGAGCTGTCAGCCGCCGCCAAGGACGCATAGCGATCCGGCGGCAATATCACAGCGGCGATATCGATAAGCTTTACGCGATGCTGCAAATGATCCCTCAGACCAAGGAACCAGCCGCGATGATTGGGCATTTCGGTCACCGCTTCGTCCAACCAGGGGACCACGCCATTCAACTCGACCAAGGGTATGGCCAGCTGCAGGCCGGCAACTTTGAACAACAACACCTGAAAAGGTTCTTCGGCCCAGGCCGGGCGGCCTGACCCGGCAGCGGTTGCGACCGGCTCGGACTCGCTCCGGACCGGGTCCGGATCCTCTATTTCCGGTTCCGGTAACGGTACGGAAGGGATAATGGCGGGCGCGAAGACAGCGGGTGTAAGCACTGCCGGGGAGCGGATTGCCAACTGCTGCGGCACCGGCTGTTCCGTCCCGGTAGCGGAGTCGGCTTCCGACACCGGTTGCAGCAACGCTTCCAGATAAGCGCCGACCGCCTGTTCCTGATCCATCAGCCCGGATTCCTGATTTCGGGTTTTTTCATTCATACCGCCACCGGCCCTTCCAGAGTTTCTATGAGGTGTTCCGAGCGCGGCCGTTCCAACAGATCGTCGACCAGTGTGGCATAAGCGCGCGCGCCGCGTGATCGGGGTTGCCAGATGGACAGAGGTTTGGCCGCGGTGCTGGCTTCCCGGAACTGCGTGTCAATCGGAATCACGGCCGACCATAGCTGGTCGGCGAAGCGTTGCTGTAACATTTCCAGTCCCTCTGATGATGCCCGGATACGCCGGTCAAACATGGTCGGCACGATCAGATGCGGTAAGGGCGCGCCGCGCGAGCGGGTGATCATTGTCAGGGTGTGCAGCATCCGTTCCAGACCCTTGATCGCCAGGAACTCGGTCTGCACCGGGATCAGCAGTTGTTGACAGGCCGACAGCGCGTTGACCATCAGCACGCCCAACATCGGCGGGCAGTCGATGAGCACATAATCGAACTGCTCACTGAGATCGTTGACCGCCTCGGCAATGACCAGCCCCATGCCGGCCTTGGCGCCCAGCTGCAGGTCCAGGGTGGCCAGCGCGGTGGAGGCCGGCATCAGCCATAGGTGTTCGAACGCCGTGGCATGAATTACCTGCCCGTAATCCGGTGGCTGTCGGTCCGCCTTGTTCTTGAACAGGGTATAAACCGAAGGATCTATGGTATCCGGATCCAACTGAAAATAAGTCGTCAGCGAACCATGCGGATCCAGATCGATCATCAGCGTGTTGTAGCCTTCCCGGGCCAGTTGTCCGGCCAGCGTCACCGTGGTGGTGGTCTTGCCGACCCCGCCTTTCTGATTGGCCACGGCCCAGATTTTCTTCATCTCAGCCTCACTCCGAGGCCGCAGTTGCGCGATGTTCGCCATGTCCGGCTCCTTGCGTGTCACCCGGTGTTCCTGTCTTCTTGATCGAGGCGCTGTCCTGCTCATCCAGCAGGGTCTTCACCTGCCGGGGACTGCGTTCCCAGCGGGGATCCTGACCCGGCAGGACCACCAGCACCACCCGGCGGTTACGGGCCCGGCCATCAGGCGTCAAATTGCTGGCGACCGGATGGTGGCTGCCGTAGCCAATCGCCGCCATACGCGCCGGATCGACCCCATTGTCCTTTAAGAGATGGACCACACTGGCGGCCCGGGCCGCGGATAAATCCCAATTGGAGCGAAACGGCGGGGAAAACAGCGGCGTATCGTCGGTAAACCCTTCCACGCGGATAGCGCTCCGATAAGGTTTCAGGATCGCCGCGATTTTTTCCACCAGGGGATAAGCGTTCGCGGCCAGCATGCTGTGCCCGTCACGAAACAATACCTGTGCCCCGATTTCGATTTCCAGCCAGCGCTCGTCGCGGCGGATATGGATCTGATCCTGATCGGCCACGCCAGCTACCGCAGCCGCTACCTGACGCGCGATCTGTTCCAGGTCCGGATCGGCAAAGCCTTGAGGCGGCTGGGGTTTCCCAGGCGCATCTGAAGCCCGGGCCGGGTCCGTGCCCGGTTCCCATTGCTTGGGGCGGGTTGGAAACGGCAGATCAATGGCTACTGCCTCGTCGAAGGGACTGCGCGACCGGCGGTCTGGAGAACGCGCCAGATCACCATGGCGCAAGGGTTCCGTGGTCCGCGCAGACTGCCGGAAAGCAGCCTCGAGTGCATCCGAGAGCACCCGGTACTTGCCTTCATTCACTGAAGATATGGCATACATAACGACAAAAAATGCAAACAACAACGTGATGAAATCGGCGTACGAGACCAACCAGCGGTCGTGGTTTTCCGCCTCTTCCGAATGACGTGGTCTGTTGCGGCGCATAATCTCCGTGACTCGAATCAATAAAAATAAATGCAAGGTCGGTGCCACGATCCAGGGAAGATCTGACTCATTCGTCATCCCGGCGTCCCAAGATCCCTTCGGGATCGTCAGGGATACATCAACTCGCGTTGCGAGTTCGACTAAAAGCCGGGGTCCAGGATTCTGAATTTTCTGGGTCCGGCCTGCGCCAGAATGACGCTTGTAGAATGAATCAGACCTCCCTAGATCGACGGAGACGAATACCCTTTCAATTTAATCTCAATAGTGCGGGGATTTTCCCCTTCCGCAATCGCCGCCACGCCCTCGATCAACATTTCCAAAAAGGTCGAACGGCGCCGGATCACTGCCTTCAGTTTATTGGCCACCGGCAGCAACACCAGATTGGCCATACCCACACCATAAATGGTGGCAACAAAAGCCACCGCTATACCGCCCCCAAGCTGAGCGGGATCAGCCAGATTGTCCATGACATGAATCAGCCCCATCACCGCGCCGATAATCCCTATGGTTGGTGCATAGCCACCCATGCCCTCGAACACCCGCGCGGCGTCCATATCGCGCTGTTCGGTGGCAAGCAGCTCCACTTCCATAATCTCCCGGATCAGTTCCGGCTCATTGCCATCAACCAACAGCTGCAAACCCTTGCGGGCGAATTCCTGGGATTCGTTTTCCGCCACGGTTTCCAACCCCAGCAAGCCTTCCCGACGAGCCACATTACTCCATAGGGTGACCTTACTGACCATCTCCCTGAGTTGCATGGAAGGCGGGTGGATTATCCAGGGCAACAGGCGCCAGGCACGAAAAAAAGTCGCCAACGGCGTCTGTACCATCACCGCTCCCAGGGTGCCACCGGTGACGATTACGAACGCCGTAAGCTGGATCAAGGAATCGGCGTGACCGCCTTCGAGAAAATTGCCCAGCAGGATAGCCCCGACAGCCACCACCAAGCCCAACAGGCTCAATACATCCACGGTACTAAGCACCTTCCTTGTGACACAAATTGACCTTTATCGGGTTAGCAGCACCCGGCGGATTTTCTGATGGGGAAAATCGGCGCTTGTAAAGGGCGCCGGACAGCTCATTCAAATGGCCTCGAGAATAGCCGGACCGATTCTATCCAGCGGCAAAATCAGGTCGGTCAGTTTGGCTTCTGCGACGGCGCCCGGCATGCCGTAAATGGTACTGCTGGACTCGTCCTGCGCCCAGACTGTGGCCTGTCCTTGTTTGAGGGCACGGGCACCTTCCCGACCATCCGCCCCCATGCCGGTCAGAATGATCGAGAGCACCTTGCCCGGAAACACTTCGGCCGCCGAGGCAAAGCCGACATCCACCGACGGTTTGTAATGCAGGCCGGCATCGCCATCGAAAACTCTGATCTGAACTTGTGCACCCCGCGCCTCGACCGCCAGCTGCCGGCCACCCGGCGCCAGGTAGGCGGTACCGGGAGTGAGGACGTCGCCGTCGACGGCTTCCTTGACTCGGATCCGACACAGTTGATCGAGACGTTTGGCGAATGCCGGGGTAAATGAAGCCGGCATATGCTGAATCAAAATGATTGGTAACCGGAAACCTGCCGGCAGAACACTAAGCACTTCCTGCAATGCCACGGGGCCGCCTGTGGAACTGCCGATTGCCAGCAGACGATAATTACCGCGCCGGATACTGGTTTCGGAGGCGTTGACCAAGGTGCTGGCAGGCTGCTTGCCGGGCAAGGCGGTGGCGCGAACTGGGGAACCCGCCCGGGCCATGTGTGGGGTGATTTTTTGCCGGCCGACGGCGCGGACTTTTTCACACAGCAGGCGTTTGGCAGCTTCTTTGTCCTGCGTGATTTCGTCAAAACGCTTAGGCAGAAAATCGATAGCCCCAGCTTCCAGTGCATCCAGCGTCGCCTGGGCACCATCATAACTAAGTGAGGAAAACATCAATACCGGCGTGGGACGTATGGCCATGATACGCTTCACGGCTGTGATGCCATTCATGACCGGCATCTCGATATCCATGGTTACCACATCGGGCAGCAACTCACGGACCTTGTCGATAGCTTCCTGGCCATTGGCCGCCGTTGCAATGACCGAAAGGCCGCCATCTGCCTCGAGAATCTCGACGATTCGGCGCCGGAAAAACCCGGAATCATCAACCACCAGCACCCTGACTTTGCCTTGGGGACGTTGTGATGAGAGCATCGCCTCGCCTGCCTGCTACCTGATTAAAATGGAGCAGCGTATTTTTTCATCAGACTGGGGACATCCAGAATCAGGGCGATTCGGCCGTCGCCGGTAATGGTGGCACTGGCAAAACCCGGCATACCCTGCAGCATTGCGCCCAATGGTTTGATCACCACCTCTTCCTGACCAATCAGCTGGTCGACCACAAAACCCACCCGTTGATTACCCACACTCACCATCACCACATGACCCAGGTGTTCGTCTTCCGTTGCCAACGGTTTGTGCGGCGCCAACCAGTTGCGCAGGTAAAACAATGGCACGGCTTTTTCCCGCACCCTGACGACCAGCTGGTTATCCACCACGTTAGTCATGTCTTCATTAAGATCGAAGATCTCTATTACCGATGCCAACGGCAAGGCGAAGGGTTGTTCGCCAACCACCACCATCAAGGTCGGCATGATCGCCAGTGTCAGCGGCACACGAATACTGAGACGCGAGCCTTTTCCCAGCTTCGAATCGATCTCCACACTGCCGTTCAACTGGGCGATACGGGTTTTCACCACGTCCATGCCCACACCGCGACCGGAGATATCCGAAATTTCCTGCTTGGTGGAGAAGCCTGGCGCAAAAATCAGATGATAGGCTTCCTTATCATCCAGCCGCGCGGCGCTTTCCGCATCCATCAGGCCTTTTTCCACCGCATTTTTACGTAGGGCATCAGGATTCATCCCTTTACCATCGTCTTCTATGGACAACAGGATATGATCACCTTCCTGCTCCGCGGCCAGAATCACCGTGCCGGAACGGGCTTTACCCACAGCTTCCCTGTCCGCGGGAGGTTCAATACCATGATCGACCGCATTGCGCACCATATGCACCAGCGGGTCGGCCAATGCCTCTACCAGATTTTTATCGAGATCCGTATCCTCACCGATCATCTCAAGGTTGATTTCTTTATCGAGACTACGCGCCAGATCACGCACCACGCGCGGGAAGCGACCGAAAACCTTCTTGATCGGTTGCATGCGGGTCTTCATTACCGACGACTGCAGATCCGCGGTGACCACATCCAGATTGGATACTGCTTTACCGACCTCCTCGTCTTTCAAGGTTTCCCTGAGCGTGGCCAGCCGATTACGGACCAGCACCAGTTCGCCAACCAGATTCATAATATCGTCAAGTCGTTTGGTATCAACCCGTACCGAAGCCTCGGCCTGGGCAGCCGCCGGTTTGGCGGCCGGCTTGTCCATCTTCGGCACCGCCTTCAACTTGGGCTTGGCCGCCGGTGCCGGTTCGGGTTCGACCAGTGACGCGGACTCAGTCCCTGAGGCAGACTTGGCTGAGGCATCGCTGTTGTCAGCATCCGCCACTGCCGGCGAACTCATCTTGCCCTTACCATGTAATTCATCCAGCAATGTTTCGAATTCTTCCTCCGTGATATTTTCATCAGCACCGGCGACGCTTGCTGCCTGCCCGGCTGTTCCGCTATCCCCGTCGGAACCATCCGCGGCGGGTGGCGAGTCGCTGTTATCAGGAGCGGCAGCGGTTGACATCTTGCCCTTGCCATGTAATTCATCCAGCAGCGCTTCGAATTCCTCCTCGGTAATATCCTCACCGCCCACCGCCTGCTCCGTCGAGCTTTTCTGTCCCTGAGATTCAGCGGTAGGCGCTATTGCCTCCCGACCGGCAGCGTCCAACAACTGGTCGAATTCAGCATCCGCCGATATTGACTCTGCTGACGGCGCTTGCTCCACCTCCGGCGAAGTCGCAGCCGCCGGCGCGGCGGCAGCCGGTTTTGTATAACCTTCCAAAGCGGTAAGGAGTTCCGGATCAGCCGCGGTCGGCTCCTCGCCGGCCTGGATCTCGGCAAACATATTGTTGACATTGTCCGTGGCCTGTAAAACCACATCCATCAAGGCGGAATCCGCGACGCGTTCGCCATTACGCAGGACATTGAAAACATCTTCAGCACGGTGGCAAACCTCAACCAGGCTGTTCAAACCTAGGAAACTGGCGCCCCCCTTGATAGTATGATAACTACGAAACACGGCATTGAGCAGATCATTGTCTTCCGGGCTCTGCTCCAGCTCTACCAGTTGCTCATTGAGCTGTTCGAGCAGTTCGCCCGCCTCGACCAGAAAATCCTGGAGAATGTCGTCGTCCGTATCGAGACTCATGAATCCTTCCTTTCCAAATTCACTATAATCCGTGAAATACAGTCTTAAAAACCCAAACTGGAGAGCAGATCATCGACTTCATCCTGCCCACTGACGATTTCCGCCTCGCCGACATCATCAATACCTTTCAGTTGCGGACCGTAACCCTGACTGTGCCGATCGGAATCCGCTGACTGTTTTGCTTCCTCGGACGGCGCGACTATCTTGGCTCCGGAGACCCGAATCAATTCGACCAGGCCGTCCTCGACTTCCGTGACCAAGTTAATGACCCGACGAATAATCTGGCCGGTAAGGTCCTGAAAATCCTGCGCCATGAGAATTTCCGACAGGCGATTGTTGAGGACTACAGCATTTTCGGCGGTAAACTCCAGAAATTCATCCAGCTCCGGAACCAGGTCCCTGAATTCCGACACCTGCATATCGCGGCTGCGAAAACGCTGCCACTTATCCCGCAGCTCGATCGAGCGTGACTTCAGATCTTCGGCGATCGGCAAACCCGCCTCAACCGAATTCAGTGTACGATTGGCAGCCTGCTCCGTCATTTCAATGACATGGCGCAGCCGTTCCTTGGCATCCGGAATTTCGCTTTCCGTCATGTTCGCCATGCGCGTATCAAGCTGGAAGTTTCGTAGTGCATCGTGCAGGTCCCGGGTCAGTTTCCCCAGTTCCTGAAACAGGCCCTGCTCCCGTTTATGAGACAACAGGTCCAGACACTCATTCACTCCCAGTCCGTTGCCAGCCTCCAGTTCCGAGATCAGCCGGCGAGCGGCATCGAGCGATTCTTCGTCCGCAATGATTGTATTATCAGTCATCAAACCATCCCTATACTGTCGCTCTATCCGGTCGCTTCCAGGCGCTCAAAGATTTTGTCAATTTTTTCTTTCAGCGTCACAGCGGTGAACGGCTTGACGATGTAACCGTTTACACCAGCCTGGGCCGCCTCGATAATCTGTTCTTTCTTGGATTCGGCGGTCACCATCAACACCGGCAGGCTGGCCAGATTGGGATCGGCACGTACCGCCTTGAGCAACTCGATACCGGTCATACCCGGCATGTTCCAGTCCGTAACCAGAAAATCGAAAGAAGTTTGCTGCAGCATCGGTAGTGCCGTATTGCCATCATCCGCTTCCTGCGTGTTGTTGAACCCAAGATCGCGCAGGAGATTCTTGATGATTCTGCGCATCGTGGAAAAGTCATCCACGATAAGGATCTTCATGTTCTTGTCCAAAGCGACCTCCAGTAATTACGCTTTGTGGCCTGTACCCGTTATTCCGAGCCAGCCGGGAAAAATCATTGCTAACGGTATCGGCAGAAAAACGATAAAACTTAGTGCCTGTTAATTCTATTCCGCAACCCACTCGGTCATGCGAGCGCGTAATCTGATCAACGCCTGACCATGTATCTGGCAGACCCGGGATTCGGACACGCCCAGCACCTCACCGATCTCGCGCAGATTGAGTTCTTCATCATAATAGAGGGCCATCACCAGGCGTTCCCGCTCCGGCAAACCGGCGATCGATTCAGCCAGAGTATGCTGAAAATCCTCGTCCTGCAGG
>Ga0114931_10012101_pt1 | contig 10122 bp, 7 predicted proteins | sample 2SBtaG_FD_89579 | JGI IMG/M metagenome (GOLD analysis project Ga0114931, IMG submission 89579) | Deep subsurface microbial communities from Kolumbo volcano to uncover new lineages of life (NeLLi) - 2SBTROV14_V59a metaG | ecosystem: Environmental > Aquatic > Marine > Volcanic | place: Kolumbo... | reverse complement strand
TTGGGTGAGTTTGATTATACAACTTATTTTGCTTGTCATTCAAAGAAATGCTAAAAGAAAATGGGCTTATTCTAATATGGTGTCTGTTATTAGATTTCATTTAATGACTTACATTGACTTGTTTAAATTTCTGAAAAATCCGGATTCTAATTGTAAATATTTAACAACTAAAAATAATGAGCAACTACTCCTTTTTGGTTGATGGGGGTTCTATTTCTATTCTTGATTATTTAATCTGTTTTTATTCGATATGGTTAACTATTTTTCTTATACTAATTTTTATTGGACAGTAATGATTATAAATTATTAAAAAAGAGATTTCAAAATGAAAAATGTTAAAACCATAATTGCCTTAATTTTACTTTTAACGGTTTCCTCAACTTTATTTTCACAAAATAAAATAACGTTTATGACGTATAATCTTCTAAATTATCCAGATGCTTCTTCAACTAGGAATCCTTACTTTAAGAAAATTATAGAAGCGGTAAAACCGGATTTATTGGTAGTAGATGAAATGAAAAATACTGGCGGTGTAACTAATTTTTTAACAAATGTATTGGATACGAGTTTTGCTGCTGCAACATTTATTCAAGGATATGATACCAACAATGAATTGTATTACAGAAAAAGCATATTTACTTTTATAAGTAATGTACCTATTCATACGGCACTTCGCGATATAAATCAATTTAAAGTTGTAAACAAATTAACATTGGACACTTTATTAATTTATTCCGCACATCTTAAAGCAAGTTCAGGAAGCACTAACGAACAGAAGCGTCTTGAGGAAGTAATAAAATTGAGGGCTGTTACAGATGCGCTTCCGGCAAATACCGATTATATTTTATGCGGCGATTTTAATTTGTACAATTCGTCCGAACCGGCGTATCAGGCATTGATTAATCAAACAAATCCCGGATATTTTATTGATCCGAGCAGAGCAGGCAATTGGCACAACAACAGTGCATACAAAGATATTCACACTCAAGCAACGAGAGTAAACCAAGTTGGCGGAGACGGCAGTTGGGGTGGTTTGGACGATAGATTTGATTTTATTTTCTTTTCAGAAGCTATTAACCAATCTATCGGCATCAACTATGTGGCGAATAGTTACCATAGTTTTGGGAACGATGGTAATCATTTTAATCAATCAATTAATTCCGGAACCAATACAGCTGTTTCACAGGCAGTTGCTAACGCACTTTATTATGCATCCGATCATTTACCCGTAATTGCACAGTTTGATTTTGGCCCGACTGTGTCCGTTTCGGATAATAATATTATTTCAAAGTTTGAGCTTTCACAAAATTATCCAAATCCGTTTAATCCGAGTACAACAATTTCTTATTCCATTCCAAAAGAACAATTTGTTACGTTGAAAATTTACAATTCAATCGGTCAGTATATTTCAACATTAGTTAATAAAAACGAACCGGCCGGGAAATATCAAATAAACTTTGATGCCGGAAAATATTCGAGCGGCATTTATTTTTATAAATTGAACGCCGGCAATTTTTCAAAAACAAAGAAGATGATGCTTTTAAAATAAGGAAAGACTATTCCAACTTTGTGATAGGGAGGATAACAGCTTTATCAAATATATCCGTTTGGTTTAATATAAAGATTGACTTATTTCTAGGATGTGTAATAATCAGGAAACCGGAACCATTCGCTTTTATTTTAATTAAAATATAATTTAATTAAGTTTGAATGATTTGTTCCGATTATTTTTATTTAATAAATTATTAAATTAAAATACAGAAAATAAAAACATTGGATAGAAACAAATGGGAAACAATGATAAATATAGTAAAAGACCTTCTTGGGATGAATATTTTTTAAAAATGGCAATGCTCGTATCCGAAAGAGCAACTTGTCCGCGAATGCACGTTGGCTGTGTGCTGGTAAAAGATAAGCAGATTCTTTCAACTGGTTACAACGGTTCGTTGCCGGGCCAACCTCACTGTGACGAAGTTGGCTGTATGATTGAGGACAATCATTGCATTAGGACAATTCATGCGGAAATGAACGCGCTAATTCAATGTGCAGCACACGGTACAACTACCAAAGGTGCAACTGCGTATGTTACAAATTTACCTTGTACAAACTGTACAAAAGCACTTATCTCAGCAGGAATAAAAGAAGTTGTTGTTTTTTCCGATTATCACAATACCAAAGCTGATGAATTTTTTAAAGACTCGAATATAAAAATAAAGCGAATGAAAATGCCGCAAACTTTAATTGATTATGACTTGGACAGTTTTTCTTCGGCAAAAAAAATTGAGCACAATCATCTGGACAAATAGAATTTAGTGAACTATTTAACGGAATAAAAATTCCTTTGTTTTTAGTGCGGCAACCTTACGGAAATTCCGGTTCCCCAAAACCAATTGAGTTCATTTGTAATTACATTTGTACCGGCATACAAATCCAATTGTAAATTTGCTTTGATTAGAAACATAAATCCACCATCAAGAATGTTTATAAATTCATTTGCCGAATTAATATTTTGATAAGTCCCCGAATACTCCGCATAAATACTTAGTAAATCAGAAAGAGAAATATCGGAACTCAATGAATAAAATAAAATTGAATTTTTCGCTTGACTATCCCAATGCCAGCCTGCATTAATTGCTACATTAAATCCATTTGTAATATCCTTATCAAATGCAAAAATTATTTCCGGTTCAATATTATTCGGGACTAATTCCTTTTTACCCCAAGGCAAAAGGAATTGAGCAAGAACAGCAAAATTAAATTCGCTATTTTTTTCTTTAATAAGTTGAAATTTTGCCCCTGCCATTGTTCCGGATAGACCTTGAATCCGGTTTTGGAAAGGATTGCTAAAATTATTTCCCGTATTTAATGCAACTATGCCCGGGTTAATTTTTAACGATTGATATTCACCGGCAAATCTTAATTCAATACCTGGGGTTAAACCGAAACGAAGTAATGTCGTCCCAAAATGCTCTGCTGAATTAAGTCCGTTTTTATTGTACTGATAACCCGTTTCAATTTGAACAAAATGAAATGGAACAGTAACAGCCGATGCGGTTATATTCGGTCTGTCTGTTATCAAATCTTGAGCATTTAACTGCAAAAAAAAAGATTGGGTAAATAACATAATGAGTATCAAACACACATTTTTCAAATATTTAATCTTAATCATTTAAAATAATCTCCAATTTGTGCTACTGCAAAAGTTAGAATTATTTCTATCACAACAGACAGCAGTGTTGAAAACATTGTTCATCTTATTAAGCCTGTTTCTTTATAAAGTGTGTAAAAGTTGTTGGACAAGGATCAAGCCGTAAATTAAAAAGAATTATATTCGTTTTCAATTTATTTCAAATGCTACTTAATTAAAATAACATCAATTTTATCCGTTATTTTTTCGCTTAGTGAAATAGAAGCACTTTTATTTTGTATGAGCAATGTATTATCATAATTTAATTTATCATTAATTTGAATTTCCGCATTTAACTTAAAATTTATTTTTGTCAGATAATCCATAAGTTCTCTGCTTTGATCATTTACACGTGCAATCTTGTATTTTTCACCAATCTTTACATCTGATAATTTTATAAGCTTCGGCAGTGGAGGCATAACTCCGTTTCTATTTGGAATCGGATCTCCGTGCGGATCAAATTTCGGATTATTCAGAAAATCATCAATCTTATCAACTAGTAAATCGGAAGTACAATGTTCCAATCGTTCAGCTTCTTCATGAACTTCCGACCAAGTTAAATTCAGGACATTAATTAAAAATAATTCCCACAAACGATGGCGTCTTATTATTTGTAAAGCTATTTTTTCCCCTTTCTTAGAAAGAGATATACCTTTATATGGTTTATAATTAATCAAATTAAGTTTTGATAGACTTTTTGCCATATCGCTAACAGCAGCTTTTGTAACACCGAGTTTTTCCGATAAAACAGATGACGTTACTATGCCTTTGCCATTATTACATTCCGTATAAATAGTTTTTAGGTAATTTTCTTTTGAAATTGTTGACATAAATATTATAGTGATTTTAGTATAAAAGTTAAATATACTTTATTTAATTATCAAGCTCGTTTTATTTCTCTAATATGCAGATAAAGTTTGGTAATATTAAAAAATTTTCAAATTTACTTTATTCTTTTATCTTACAACTTTTTTGCGATATGGTTATCAAATAAATTTTAGTTAATTTTGTATAATATAATTTTATTTAAATGAAAGGTTAGATTAATGGCGATTACAATAGAACAAGTTACAAATGCGTTACGCAAAGTAAACGATCCGGATTTACACAAGGATTTGGTTACCTTGAATATGGTAAAAGATATCAAAATTGATGGGACAAATATCACTGCCGATGTTGAACTAACAACTCCTGCCTGCCCTTTGAAAGGGAAAATTGAAAATGATTGTATCAATGCCATCAAGGATGAAATTTCTGATGCCGGAGAAATAAAAATAAATATGCTCTCCAATGTTAGTACTCATAAGGATTCTACAAAAAATGAAATTATTCCCGGAGTGAGAAATACAATTGCGGTTGCTTCAGGTAAAGGAGGCGTGGGCAAAAGTACAGTTGCGGTGAATCTTGCAGTAGTCTTGGCAAAAGAAGGTGCAAAGGTCGGCTTGGTTGATGCGGATATTTATGGACCAAGTATTCCACTTATGCTGGGAATTACGGGCAAACCGAAAATTTACCAGAAAGCAGGTACGAACAAAATGCTTCCACTTGAAAATTACGGCGTAAAACTAATGTCGATAGGATTTTTAATTGATGAAGACAATCCTGTAATTTGGCGGGGACCAATGGCAAGCGGAGCGGTTAAACAGTTTTTATCCGATGTTGATTGGGGAGAGTTGGACTATCTCATTTTTGATTTGCCTCCGGGAACCGGGGATATTCAGCTTACACTGGTACAAACAATACCATTAACAGGAGCCGTTATTGTTACAACTCCGCAGGATGTTTCGTTGATAGACGCTAAAAAAGGATTAAAAATGTTTGATCGTGTCAATGTACCTGTCTTTGGAATAATTGAAAATATGAGTTACTTTATTGCACCCGATACTGGTAAACGTTACGATATTTTTGGTACAGGCGGCGGTGAAAAATTATCCAAAGAATTGAATGTTGAATTCCTCGGTGGGATTCCAATTGATTCCCGTATTCGTGAAGGTGGAGACTTAGGAAAACCAATTGTAAATGAATTCCCTGATTCGGAAAACACGGAAAAAATACTTTCAATCAGTCGAAATCTCGCGGCACAAATTAGTATTACTAATCAAAAAAATATGATGTCGGATGTTGAAATTGTACTTGATTAAACTGACAAGGAAACTATATGGCTGATTCGATGAACACAAAAATATTAAATGCTCTCGAAACAATTCGTCCGTATCTTAAAGCTGATGGCGGAGATGTTGAATTGGTAAATGTAAAGGAAGACGGTACTGTTGAAGTCAAATTAACCGGAGCGTGTGCAATGTGCCCAATGTCCCAAATGACTTTGCGTGCCGGTGTTGAACGTGCATTGATTCGAGATGTCCCCGGAATTCGCCGTGTTGAAGCAATAAATTAATTTTAAATTATTTTGGAGTAATTAATGCGTAGAACTGTAATTGCAGGTAATTGGAAAATGAATAAAGATTTGTCCGAAGCAATCAAATTAATTTCGGAAATAAAAAGCAATATCGGCAATAAACCGGAAAATGTGGATGTAATAATTTTCCCTCCGTATATTGCGTTGGAAACAGCGAGTACGTTAATAAAAGGAACTCCTATTAAACTTGGGGCACAAAATATGCACCAAGAATCGAGCGGTGCCTTTACAGCCGAAATTTCGGCTCCGATGTTAAAAAGTGTTGGATGCGAATATGTAATACTCGGACATTCCGAAAGGAGAAGTATCTTTGGTGAAACAGACGAATTAATTAATACAAAATTAAAAAAAGCGTTTGCCGAAAATTTGAAACCCGTATTCTGTATAGGTGAAACATTGGAACAAAGAGAAGCCGGAATAATGAAAGATATTATCAAAAACCAAGTGGAAAAAGGATTGTCCGGTATTCCTGAAACAGATATTGATAATCTGATAATTGCCTACGAACCGGTTTGGGCAATAGGTACAGGCAAAACCGCAACACCCGAACAAGCAGAAGAAGTTCACCTGTTTATTAGAAACCTAATTGCTGATTTATATTCAACGGAAACAGCGGAAAATATTGTAATTCAGTACGGCGGAAGTGTTAAACCGGCAAATGCCGAATTATTACTTACCCAACCGGATATTGACGGAGCCTTAATAGGCGGGGCATGTTTAAAAGCTGATTCCTTCACTGCTATTATCAATACAGCAAATTAATTTTACAAAAACCTCAACGAAAATGTTGAGGTTTTCCTTTTTTCGGAAAGAACTTCCGATATTGACATGAATTCTAAGAGTAGACTCACAATTACTACTACTATAAATCTTTGTATTAATACACTTTCCGATGCGAACCAATTCTAAGTTTATACTATAGCATTAAACTTTGGAGTAAGACAAAACAACCTCTACAAGTAAATAAACAAAAAATCCCATAATAACTCATGTTCTCATTTTGAGGCAATGACTTTTCGTCTCCTTTTCGTTAAAAAGTTGAAATTAAATTCAGAATCTTACTTTTTCTGCTTGGCATTATTTTTGGCTATTTGCATTCGCACGAAATTTTGAAATCAATTAATTCAACAATATAAGGAGAGTCAAATGAACTCAAATCACTTTACAAAAATTCTAACAACATTATTGATACTTTTATTAGTAGCAAGCACAAGTTTTGCACAAACTAATAATAAAAGTGTTGGTAAATTTATTCCGCTTAACGGAAATACCAAAGGCGGAGGTTCATTGGATGGTATTCAATCCGTGACAGCTCAAGTTTCAGGTACAAATGTGGGTGCAACAGTTAAATTCCACAATCCTGTTTTGAATAATACATATAATAATTTTGCCGGTACATTTGCCGGAACAATTGGTCCGGATAGCGTCGGTTTTTATTGTATTGATCTAGGACATTACATTCAATATAATCACGATTATGTAGATGCCGGTTCAACAACTCCGGAAATAACATATGTTTTAAATAATCATTATCCTTTCAAAACTCTACCTTATACCGGTTCACTTTCTGCTCAAAAAGAAGCAGCTGCAGTACAAACTGCAATTTGGCATTTTAGTGACGGCCTGGATTTATCTACTTTTACAAGTCCATCGGATGTAAAAGCAAGAGCACAGGAAATAATTGACGATGCGAATGCTAATGCAAGTTCAACTGTTACACCTGCTTACATTATAATTACTCCTGCTTCACAAACAGTAACAGCTGGAAGCCAAGCAAACTTTACTGTATCGGCAGTTGATGAAAACAATAACCCGATTCAGGGACTTGATATAAGTTTGTCAACAACTAATGGCAATTTAAGTGCATCACAAGTTACAACAGATGCTAATGGTGAAGCAACATTCAGTTTGGATCAAGCTATAGCAAATACTGCTACAGTAACAGCTTCTGCAACCTTAACTGTCCCTCATGGAACGAAATTTGTACATTCAACACTTCCGGATGGAAAACAAAAATTGGTTCTTGCAACACCGGTTGATGTTACCGGCTCTGCCGAAGCCGTAGTTTCTTGGTTTACTCCTAATAACGGTAAGTTATTATGCGCAATAGATAAAGACGGAAATAAACAAACTTTGGCGACTCTTACGACAACAGTTTTAAACAGCGGCGATGTAAAAGTTGTTTTGGAATATTCCAAAGATTTTAACGATAATACTTACGACGATAGCCATAATGGCAACACTATCGGATGGCCCGGTGGAAATCACAAATTCAGCCATTTAGCCAAAAGTGATAAAGCTGAATTTGAAGTTTTTGACGGCAACAATAATTCTGTAATCCATTTTGATTTGGATTACTTAGAAAGCGGTCAAAGTAGCTACCCGAGCAATTACGGACCCAGAATTGAAAAATTATACTCCGGAAATTCATCGGACATTGTAAATTTTAATTCTTCATTGAGCAAAAATTTCAATGATTATAATTATGTATTGACTCATTCTTCTCCGGCTACCGATTCCAATTATACACAAAATCCAAATTATCCCAACTGGAATTTTAACATGGTTTATGAATTTACGATATCTGCAAATGCATTTAATGGTAATGGATTTGGTGGAGTTGACGTCGTATCATTGCATAATTCTCCGAGTAAATTAAATTTTGACAACAAAGTATTTCCCTCAGATTGCGGAAGTACTCCAAAGGCTTCCATAGGCGATAAAGTTTGGGAAGATTCTAACCAAAACGGTATTCAGGATAACGGCGAAAACGGTGTTGAAAATGTAACGGTTAAATTGTATGATTCTTCAAATAATTTATTGGCAACAACTACAACCGATGCAAATGGAAATTATCTGTTTGACGATTTAACACCGGCAGATTACCATATACAATTTATTCTTCCGGGCGGATATGTATTTACTACAAAAGATGCCAATTCTAATAGTAATGACGAATTCGATTCCGATGCGGATGAAATGACAGGCACTACTGTTAATACAACTTTAGATGACAATGAAAATGATATGAGTTGGGATGCCGGTATTTATCAGTGTCAAAATACAATTGGCGACTTTGTTTGGCATGATGCAAATGTTAACGGTATTCAAGATAACGGTGAACCTGGTATTGAAGGCGTTATAGTAAAATTATTGGATGCTTCAGGTAATTTTATTACTTCCACTACTACCGATGCAAACGGTTTTTATCAGTTTACAGGTTTACCGAATGGTACTTATAAAGTTAAGATTGCAGATGCTAATTTTAATAACAACGGCGTAATGCAGAACAAACCTGATGAAAAATGGTATATTACTTTTGCAAATAAAGGCAGTGATGATGCTAAAGATAGTGATGGCAGCATGGATCATAACACAGTTACCGTTACATTATCATGTTCGGATAATCCGACAATTGATTTTGGATTTTTCAAAACATCATTTACATTCAAAAAAACCGGTCCTCAAACGGTTAATTCGGGTGATGTAATAACATATCATTTCAGAGTAGAAAATACAGGTGATGTAATTCTTCACGGTGGTGTATCGGTATTTGATGCTTTAATCAATCCTTCGGGAAATCATCAAATATGGAACCATGTTGTACAGCCCGGCGAAGTATTTGAATTTGACAAAACATATACGGCAACTGATAACGATTGCGGACAGTTAGTAAATAACGCAAATGCGGTCGGTCATCCTGTTCGCCCTGATAGTCATTCTCTTCCAATTATAGAGCTATCATCAAGTTGGACAACTACAGTTGTTTGCGAACAACCAGGTTCAATTGGTGATAAAGTATGGCTAGACACAAACGAAAATGGAATTCAAGATAACGGTGAAAACGGGATACCCGGAATTACAGTTAATTTATTCGATTGTAATAATAATTTCTTAGGCAGCACTACAACTGATAATAATGGCAATTACTTATTTGCCAATCTTACCCCGGGTGATTATTATGTACAAGTTGTAAAACCAAATGGATATGTATTCAGTCCTAAAAATAGCGGTTCAGTTAATACGGTTGATTCGGATGTTGATTTAACAAACGGTAAAACAACATGTACAACAATTGATGCCGGCGAAAATGATTTAACGTGGGATGCCGGAATGTACTTATCAAAAGCAAGTATAGGTGATTATGTTTGGTTAGATACAAACGAAAATGGTATCCAAGATCTTGGTGAAAACGGTGCTGCAAACGTAACTGTTAAATTATACGACTGCAGTGATGTATTTATCAGTTCTACAACAACAGATAATAATGGAAATTACCTATTCGATAATCTTACACCTGGTGATTACAAAGTACAATTTATTTTACCTTCGGGATTTACATTCAGTCCTAAAAATGCAGGTGGAAACAATACAAAAGATTCCGATGCAAATTTGAGCAATGGTAAAACTACTTGTACAACACTTACAGCCGGCGAAACAGATTTAACTTGGGATGCCGGTATTTATGAACCAGCTCCTGACGAAGCTGATTTAAGATTAGTAAAACATGTTGATAATG
>Ga0114931_10012100_pt1 | contig 10123 bp, 9 predicted proteins | sample 2SBtaG_FD_89579 | JGI IMG/M metagenome (GOLD analysis project Ga0114931, IMG submission 89579) | Deep subsurface microbial communities from Kolumbo volcano to uncover new lineages of life (NeLLi) - 2SBTROV14_V59a metaG | ecosystem: Environmental > Aquatic > Marine > Volcanic | place: Kolumbo... | reverse complement strand
GCAATTTAGAAAAAGGCAGGTGGATAATCAAGGGTTTTTCTGCAAGAGCGTCGAGTTGATTTTGCAGGTGCGACGCACCTTTAAGCTTTATCTCTTTCCTCGGCCGTTATTTTCGTATCAAGGGTATTTCTATTACTGACAGATACTGGATACTGGATACTGGATACTGGATACTTGATACTGGTTTCTTGATGTTGGTTGTTTCCAGGTACGCTTTTTATATCCGGTATCCGTCATCCGTTAACGTCAGCCTAAACGCAACATTCCAATAGTCCTTCAATATCCGGTGTAACTTTCTACTTATTGGGCAAAATTCCCCTTGCTTTTTGAACACCAATTTATTATAATATGGTGTACATTATAACAACTAATAATCCACAACCAATAAACGTGAACGTTTACCAAACCTTCGAAGGTTTGGTAAACGCTTTAAAATATGATCATCAAACAAACACACGATCCCATCGAGGTCATCTCTTATTTTGACGGCAAAAAAATGAAGCCCATCCGCTTCCGCTGGAAAGGGCGCGCCTACCATATCTCCCGGGTTAACGGTGTATGGGATAGTGTCCAAGGAAAGACGCGGGAATATCATTTTCATGTATCCACCAGAGAGTCCGGTTCGTTTGAATTGATTTACAATAATTCCGGTTTGATGTGGAAGTTGGGGAGAGCTTGTCTTGATGAGTGAATCAGTTTAATGTGCGACGCACCTGCGAGGTGCGTCGCACATCGCAATCGAAATATTCTTCACATCCCAATGCCATCGATCGCAGCGCCGCAATTAAAGCATTTTCCATTCTTGATTTTATTGGATAAAACCTGAAACCCATAGCGTTCGATGAGCTTTTCGCCGCACGAATAACAAAACGTATTTTCACCAATATCGCCGGGGACATTGCCGCTGTAAACGTAGCGCAATCCGACATCATAACCGATTTCTCTGGCGCGTTGCAAAATAGCGGTTTCGGTTGGCGGCAAAAAGTTCATTTTATAATGCGGATAAAAACGGCTGATGTGCCAGGGGGTTTCTTCTCCTAACTCATTTTTGATGAAGAGGGCAATTTCCCGAAGGCTCTTTTCATTGTCAACAAAAGTGGGAACCACCAGGGTCGTCACTTCCAGCCAAATGCCCAACTTTTTATAAAGCCGGAGAGCGTCCAGCACACTTTTCAAATCGCCGCCGATGACTTTGTGGTAAAAAGCTTCATCCCAACCTTTGAGGTCGATATTTGCCGCAGCGAGAAATGGAGCGATCTGGCGCAGGGGCTTTTCGTTGATGTAGCCGTTGGAAACGAAAACCGTTTTAATTCCTTCTTCATAAGCCTTTCGGGAAATGTCGTAAGCGTATTCGTAAAAAATTGTCGGTTCCGTGTAGGTACAAGCGATGGTCCGGCACTTGTACTTTTTTGCCAGTTGCACTACGCTTTCCACGGACAACGTCTCCCCTGCTATCCTTGCCCCACCGCCGCGCGGCATTTGCGAAATATCATAATTCTGACAAAAATCGCAGCTAAAATTGCAGCCGACCGTAGCGATAGAAAAAGAAGCAGAACCGGGATGAACATGAAAAAGTGGTTTTTTTTCAATGGGATCCACATGCGTGGCAATGGCTTTTTCGTAGACAAGCGAGTAAAGGGTGCCGCCTTTATTTTGGCGAACGCCACAGATACCGATTTTGCCTTCATTGATTTTGCAGTTATGCGGGCACAGCGTACAGAGGATACGTTGCTTGTCCAATTTTTCGTAAAACAATGCTTCTTTCATGAGATTGGCCTGTTTATCGGGAAAAAATTATTATGACTGATCAATTGTTTATGATTTTAATCCCCCTAAATCCTCCTTTGGGAAAGGGGAACTTGGATCCCTCCCCTCGGGAGATAGGCGCTTGGTTCCCCCCTTTTTCAAAGGGGGGCAAGGGGGGATTTACAAATAATGCCATTAGTGGCGTCCATCAGATTTGACAAAATTTAAACCTTGCGAAAGACAAGATGCACTTTCACCTGTTTGAACATAAAGCATTTTTTGTTTTATTCCACCGGATTTTCAAGCGCTTTCATGATGATCTTGGTGGCTTTTTCAATGCTTATCTTTGAATGATCAAAATTTATCGGTTGGCTGATGTGCAATGAAACACGGTGAAATTGCAGGCCTTTGTCCCAGCGGGGCAGCACCTCGAACGATCCCTTGATTCTGACCGGAATAACCGGCACACCGGCACGAATGAGCAATTTGACAGTGCCTCTTTTGGGCGGCAAAAAGTTTCCATCCCAGGTGCGCTCTCCTTCCCAGAAAATACCAACGGCTTGTTGCTGTGCAATTTTGTTCAAAACATTTCGCACGCATCCCGGGTCAATTTCATAACGTCTTACCGGAATTGACGAGAATATTTTTAAAATATAACGATTCAGCGCATTTTTAAACTCGCTGTTTTTTGCCAAAAATGAAATATTCCTCGGCAAAAGCGACTGGGCGAAAAACGCATCCAAATATCCTTCATGATTTAAAATAACGATGCAGCCGCCACGCTTCGGCATATTTTTTTTGCCATAAATTTTTACGCGAAAAGCAACGCGAAAAATCGCTGCCGCGATACCTCGAATCACAAAATATGCAAATTTATCCAAAGAATATCTGTTATTGGTTTTTACTCTCCGGGGATAGCGATGAGGAGTAAGCTGTTCTGCAAGTCCATCCTTAAATATCAGTCGCGGTTGATATTCCAGAATGTAGCGTTCTTCTTTTTCCAGCCAGTATTTATCCAAAAGCCGACGAGAGAAAATTTCCAACTGCAAAGGACTTTTTGCATCGATTTGATAATAAGGCAGGCCTTTTACTTTAAAGATGAAATGATTTGAATCTGTGGTCACGCAGGTAATTTTATCAAGTGAAAAAGACCAGGTCTGGCTTTTACCCTTAAAAAGAAGTCTTTTATTTGTAGCCGTGAGGCAGCCAGTAGCAATAACCTGCGGCAATTCCAAAACCGCATGCAAACTTTTTGAGGGAGACCAATCGGAAAAGAATTGTGCCTGTGAAAGCGTCGCGTTGTTTTCGATAAAGGCACATTTTTCCCCGGGATGCAGGCTATCCGGCTCTTCAGCACAGGGCGGGATTGGCATATCCTTTATTTCGGCAAACCATTCATCACTTTTTCGGAAATCACCGTTAACGCCGATCATGCGTCCTTTTCGGACGATTTCTGCATTGCATTTTTCACAAAAAGCTCTACGACCTTTTGTTCGGATTGAATTCAGTGTTTTGCAATTCGGGCAGAAAAAGAAAAAATCCTGAATCATTCATTTCCAATCCGGTTAACAATTTTCGTAAACGCCTGAACTCGCACATAATCTGTTGCAAATACTTGAACTTCTTTTCCATTGGTGCTATAAATCAAAACTTCCGTGGCGATAAACAAAGGTTTCGGTGTATCAGATGTATTTTGAAAAAGCCGGACATCGTTTCCCCCGATTGAAAGCACGGATTCTTTGCTGACTGCTTGGGTGACGGTGCCATTTGCATCTACTGATGCCGGAGGCAGATCAATTGGTCCCAGAACAAGGTCAGGATTTTTGTCCAGATTCTTTAAATCCGTGGCAAAGCGAAACCTGATCCCAACGCCAATCGGTAAGTGGTTTTCAATTTGTGCGTGCAGCTCCAGCTTCTGCAAGTCTTTGGTGACATCCGAATTTAACGTCGTTGTATTATCAGTCGAATTATCACCATATCCCGGGGGCAAAACGCTCAATTTAGTTGTATCCGCATTTATCGTTCGTTCCTCCCACGAAGCCTTGAATGCAGATTCGAGCACATATTTTGCCCGCAGATAATCGTCCCGGGAAACCCGGCCAATAGTAGCACCATCTCCAACCCAGGCTTTGCCGTCAGCCAGCACGCGTTTTGGTGGCAAATTGATGAACGCTAAAATATTACTGTTTTCCGGCGTAAACGGCGGAATGACCGTCGCTACTTCCTTGCCGCTTTGTCCGGGATGAATGCTCTCATTCAATGAAAATGTGGCCGTTTTACCGGATTCACTTGTTCCTGTAATTGATCCTTCAAAACGAATAGGAATCCCCATTGTATTATAAATCGTGATCATTAATCGGCCATCCCCAACGTGAATCCCTTCCAGCCCGCCGAATTTTTCCGGTAAATTTATCGTGGATTCTGTTGTATTTAAATTGACCTGGTGTTCGCTCAACCACCCTTCAACATAATCCAGGACAATATTTTTCATGGAAAAGTCAATCTGAAAACCGTTTCCGGCCTGCACTTTCACAGGACCATCAGTGCTCTCAAAAGTTGCACCGGTTACCGTAATAGGCGTAGTTTGAACTTCTCCCGGTGCAGCGGTCTTCATTTTGGCAACATATTTCGAAAGATCATAATTTACTGTGGATGTACCTTTGGATTCAAGATCAATGGTGAAGCTTATCGGTTTTTTCGTTTGTTTGTCTAAAAGTTCGTTCAATATGAAATTAAGTTTCGCGGGTATCGGTGTTGTATTGACAATGTGAATACTCGCTATTCCGCTTTTAAATGCTGCTTCTTTGATACCCGCTCCAATGTCCAGATTGAGATTGTCCATCTCATTAATGTCAATTGCCGGCAATCGCGCCTCAATTTCATCCACCTGGACATTTAAAAGATTCATCAATATCTCCAATGGTGCATTCTTGTTGATAGGAAGAGTTGCACCGCCAGAGCCCGAAGATTCGCCGGAAATGATCCAAACCGTATTGGAAGAGATCGTTTTGCCGGAAATATCAAACTCATGATTCGTCGTAGCGAGAGCGGGAATATTGGCAACCAAAGTTTCGAGGATGAAATGCCCCGTACTTTGATCTTTCAGCTTAAAGGTAACGTTTTTAAGGGCAACTGGAAGCTGATTATTGATGACAAGCTGCGCAGTCCCCTTGTTAATTTTTGTGGCAACAAGCTCCGAGGAACTAAATGAAAGCCCCTCTACGTCATTAAACGTGAAGGGAGCGATTGTCGAAGACTGCCCGTCTTTTGAGACTGCTTCTGCAGAAAGCTGCGAAAAAAAGTATTGACTAAAAGCCGCCGCGATGATCGGAATTTGCAGTGTATTAAAAGCGACCTGAAAGGAGTGAGCCACATCATCAAGGGTCAGTTGATCGCCGACTCTTGTCGTATCAAATTCGGCTTCATAATGAAAACCGACAAGGCCGTTTTCCAAAACTTTTATGTCGTCCTCATTTTTAACAAGTTCCCGAAGCGTAAAAGTGCTGTCCACGAGCGGGATGTTGACGGGTAAATCCCATTTGGGGGACTTGGGAGGTTGAACGTTGCAGGCAAGGTTTAACACAAATAAAAAGGACAGGAGTGGCAGAAACAAAAAATAAAATCTTTTTTTCATATTGATGTTCCCAATTAAAGGAAATTTAATATTGTACTAGAAATCAAGTGCTAATTATAACAACCAAAAAATTAAAATATTCTTTTTAAATTTATCCGTCACAAATGGAAACTTTATGAGTCCGAAATAGTTACATTTATGTAGTTGGAAACAATGATAAAAATTATACGGTTTATTTTATGACGAAAAACAATTTTTGTTGAACGCCTCACCGGGCTTTTCCCCTCTCATTTCAAAAGCAATACGAATTTGCGCCTGGGGGCGTGATATTTGATGACCGGCGCATCCCTTATTCCGATTAGAGTAGCTTTCATCCCATCTCATGGTGCTTGGCTTTGTCAGCTCAAAAACCAAATTTTGACTTTTGGGACAATCCGCCGCTCCATCCAACTTGACCAAAGATGCAAAACATTTTCCGATGCGCCGGCAAATAAAAGCGTGCATTTGAGCACCATCCGCAAAGAAAGGAGGCCATTATGCAAAGCAACAATAACCCTACAACCTATGATGAGATCGTGCAAGGCATCATCCATCCCATCTCGGAGAATTTTTTTCTGACTTTACACCTTCTCCTCAGTTGCTATTTCACGTTTATTCTATACATCGCCGCACTACTGCACACTGATGGGACAATTTGCTTGCTTTGGTTTTTCATTGATTGGCACATAAATGCGATCTTGTTATACCCACTTATGAGATATTCGCGTAAAGTAATAAGAAAGCCGCTGGGAATTCCATTATTTCTCATTACATTGCTTGGCATTTTTTTCTTAACAGCAAATTACCTGGCTCACACTCTCCAGGGCGCAATAAACTTGCTTCCACATAGCGGATATATGCCCATCATCATTCAGTTACTCGTCAAATAATGCCTTGGTTATTTTTTTCTGTATTTTCGGCTTTTAATATACTGTCGGATTTTCACGAATGGGATTCCATAACGAGAAGTCAAAAATTTAAATAGCGGGAACCTTGTCGCTTTGCGGCGGCCAAGGAACATGATGAACGATTCGAGACGCTCGGCACGTAATTCAGCTTTGGTTGTTTCGGGCAGCGGTCGATCATATTTTGGTGTAGGCTTGCCCTTTCGTTGCAGCCTGGCCACACGGATCGGTGCATTTAACCCTTTCTTTTTTGTATGCAATTTGTGGGTTTGAAAATGTTTATTTGTTGTCACGTCCCGCGCCACCAAAGCACCGGAAGCAATGGCCGCTTCCATAATATTGACGCCCACATCTGTGCGCGCCAGCAATTTTGATTGAGATTGAAAAAGATAATTACCAGATTCATCGCGGGTCCAGGCATCACTTACAGAGATATCGGAAAACTCGCTTGCGCCGTCGATACACGTTTGGCAGCGAAAAGGACTGTAAAGATAAGTGAGGTAATTAATGGCGCCGTCTTTGAAATTGGAATAATGCAGATTTTTAATCTGGCCGTTTTTCATAATGGCACGAATTTTACCGGGCCAGTCACCGCCACGAAAATCAAAGTTTTTGATATCCCGCGGGTTGATGCCCCGGCTCTGCATCATCTCTTCGGCCACATAAGGTTCCAGGGCCGAAGCACAAAACAAGCCGACGATCAGATGGATTTTCTTCATAAAAGTCGGCTTTTCTTTTTGCACCTTTCTTAAACCATGAATCTGGCATGGAAGCGCTGCGATGGCATATTTGCCTTTCAGTTTGCGTATTTTTTGTAAAATGGAATTTACAGGAATGACGATGTATTTAGATTGTTGACTCTGCAGCAATTCCTCAAAAGTGCGGGCAATAAACACTTCGCCATGCCACGGACGGTCGGGATTCATTCGCGTAACGATGCAGCCATCCACCACGCCACGATTGAGCACATCCCAAAGCAATGCAGTCACGACACCACCACCTGCGCCGCCCTTGCGTATTCGCGCATCACCGGAATGGCCGACATAAGTGCGCTGCACATGGCCGTCAAATTGTTCCGCAACTTTTGTATGGCCAAAAGTTGTTTCAGTGAGATTGGCAAAATTCACTTCTCCACCGGGACATGTTTTCGCGCACAAGCCGCATTCAATACATTTATCAGGGTCAAGTTCAGGATAAAAATCCTTACCAACCGACAATGCATTCGTTGGACAAACCCCAATGCAGGTTCCGCTGCGAGTGCATAATTCTTTATTTGTAAAAGCGATGCTTAGCTTGGTTTTATCGATTTTTTTCATTCAGAATACTACTCCCGGATAAAAGCGCTTGCAAAAATTAATATTTTTGTGTAATATCATGTGTAAGGTTGTGTAATCTTTTAAGAGAATACAGGGACTTGTTAATATGGATCAATTTTTAACAATCAGGCAAGCAGCCGAAATATTAGGCGTTAATACTGAAACGCTGCGAAGATGGGATAAATCAGGTAAATTTCCATCTTCCAGAAATCCAATTAACAATTACAGAGTTTATCAAATCGATCAGGTTCATCAATTCGTCAAAGAACTTCGGCTCGAATATGTAACAGAAAAAAAAGGTGAAAAACTAGGAAAACCATTTTTCAAAACACACCTGGGAGCATTATACAATTTAGATGCTTTCAAGTTCCTGAGAGGCATTGATGCTGAAAGCGTGGATATTATTTTCGCCGATCCTCCATATAATATAAAAAAAGCTGAATGGGATTCTTTCCACTCACAAAAACAGTATGTTCTATGGAGCCTTGAATGGATAAAGGAAGCACATAGAATTTTAAAACCAAACGGCACTTTATACATCTGTGGTTTTTCAGAAATTTTGGCTGACATCAAATGGGCTGCAAATTATTTATTCCAGGGCTGCAAATGGCTTGTCTGGTACTATCGCAACAAAGCAAATTTAGGAAAAGATTGGGGCAGGTCGCATGAAAGTCTGCTCCACTTTAGAAAAAGCCAAGATTTTATTTTTAATATTGATGATATACGCATCCCGTATAATCAGCACACTTTAAAATATCCAACAAGGCCCCAAGCCAAGACCTCACAATACAATAACGGTAAAGATAAAAAATATATCTGGCAACCTCATCCAAATGGTGCGAAGCCGAAAGATGTTATTGAAGTACCCACGATCTCTAATGGGTCCTGGGAAAAAACAAGTCATCCGACACAAAAGCCTGTCGAGTTGGTAAAAAAATGCATTCTCGCTTCTTCAAATCCAGACAGTACAATTGTTGACCCTTTCGGAGGCTCGGGGACTACTTTTGCTGTAGCAGAAGCTTTCGGACGGCGATGGTTAGGAACCGAATTAAGTCCTGATTATTGTCAAATTATTATGAACAGACTTGGCGATCAAGAACATATTATGAGAATTGCTTCCGGCAAAGATGAAAGTGAAGCAATCCGAAGACGGAAAAAATTAAGAGCTAAATAATTTCCAGATATCCTCAATAATAAATTTAGAAAAAGGAAAAATATGCTGATTAAAGGGTTTGCCTCGTGCCTTTAATGGAATGTCCAAATAGTAATAGCCATCCAATTTTGTTAAAAATCGAGTATACACCATAAAAAGATTTGAGACAAAAGTGTAACTTGTTTTGTTTTCCTTTCTTTGAATGTCATTTAACGAAATGCCAATAATTTTAATAGAATGGCCAACAAACCTCTCCATCAAAATCTTGTCTATAAAAATTTTGGGCATTCTGTCTTTGGTTGTAGTCTTTAAAGAGATAACAATTTCTTTGGCATTAATGTCCTGCGAATTTGATTGAACATCCGCAAACGGTGAAATAATTAAATCCGCCTCACATCGATAGTATTTCACTCCTTCATCTGTATTATAAGGTATATTTAAAACAATCTTCTTTGCCGGAACGTTTATTTCAGCCAGTATATTTTTTACAAGATCTTCAAATCTGTTCCCAACGTGCTTTCTTTAACTATTCGGTTCAACAACTAAATCCAAACCAATACCAAAGGCCTGTTGCAGTGTATATGCCACTCGGTCGATAATTGCGTATTCGCTCTGTTCAAACTGTCTTACACCTTTTTTCAACCGGTGTAATATCTCGATGAAATTATCATATTCATTTTCAAAGACCTTTTTGTCCCGGAGAAACAATGCATAGTTGAAAGGACGAATTCTTTTTTTCGATCCTGCTATTGTGGAAGAACACAAAATATAACTCGAGTATTCGACTTCCTCAGTAATAACAGCCGGCAAATAGTTTAATACTCTGTCAGCCGTTATTTTTAAATCATGCAAACTCTGTTTGGAAATTTGCAAATCTTCAGCTAGTGTTCTCATAAGAAAGCCTTTTGCTTGACCATTCGCGATGGCAACCAAGCTGAAAATATCACTTGATCACCGACATTTTGTAAAATACAATCTATGAATAATTTTGCGGATTATAAAGTGCCTGGATCATATTTAAATATTTTAGCCAAAATAGCCCAACATTAAATGCCTTATTATTCGTTTTTCATTATTCATTAAGGATATTAGTATTCCTCCAACAAATCTCCAATCGTTTTCAAATCCTCTTTGTCAATATTCCAACCGGAGCCGCCAATATTTTCTTCAACCTGCTTAACACGCCGCGCACCGACAATTGCAGACGTTACAGCACGATTATTCAAAACCCAGGCTATGGCTAATTGCCCTACGGTTTTGCCATATTTTGCGGCAATCGGCCGGAGCTTTTCCACCAATGCAAGTTTTTGCGAAAGAGCCGGTTCTCTGAATTCCGGACTTTTTTGCCGCCAATCATCACCGGCAAGTTTTGTCCTGTCAAATTTTCCCG
>Ga0114931_10012099_pt1 | contig 10123 bp, 11 predicted proteins | sample 2SBtaG_FD_89579 | JGI IMG/M metagenome (GOLD analysis project Ga0114931, IMG submission 89579) | Deep subsurface microbial communities from Kolumbo volcano to uncover new lineages of life (NeLLi) - 2SBTROV14_V59a metaG | ecosystem: Environmental > Aquatic > Marine > Volcanic | place: Kolumbo... | reverse complement strand
GATGTTTTGTGTATCACGGTATGTCAGGCCAAGGGCAACCATGATTATTCATATGCAGTACATCTTGGCCCTTGAGTGAATCGGCTTTCTTCCACGCTTGCTCTTCTTTTTTGATGCAGTAGGAATATTTTCATTAACCAAAGAAACTATGTGATTTATCAGGAAATCTCTTTCCTGAGTGTGTGCCAAATGGTAGTACTTCCAGTACCCATCCCTTCTCTTATGTTGTATCATAGAGAAGGCACACTTTTTGCGATCAAAATGTAAGATGCTTGAGAAATCTAGACTGCATATTTAAGGGAATTAGGCAACAACCCCTGTATTTACATAATATGTTTTGATATTTTACTAATAGTCATAAGAGGATTCTCTATGATTTCATCATATGAAATTAAACAAACATTTTCAAATTTTTTTTGAAATTGTAAAAACTCATGAATTTTTTATAGTTATTATTACATCATCCAATTTTTGATTAAATACTTGCATCCCTGATGTAATTGCTTCCAATGGATTCCTATATGTGTAAATTATCTTTACAGAGTGATGACTGATCAAAGATTTCCCAAATTTATCTAAATTATGACATTTGATTACAATATTATCATATTTTTCAATTTTTTCGTTTAACACTTTTTTTACATCTTCATTATATTCAGAAAATATTGGGGCACCTGGATTGCTTTTCTTCATGATAGATTTTACAATATTAAATGACCATGTAGAACCACTTCTAAACATTCCAGTACACAAAACAATCAACTTGAATTCCTTCTATTTTTCAAAGTATAAAGATCCATCCAAATTCTATTTTAATTATTTTTTAATCTCATATTGTTTTTTCATAATAATTGCCAAGAAAATTGTGTAACCAATAGATGACAGCAAAAATGCAATTGATAATCCAATTAATTCCAATTCTGGGCCAAGAATAATTATTAATCCTATCAACAATCCAACTCTAATAATAGCTGAATATCCTGCCCTTGTTGACTCCTTAGCCTGTAGTTTAGCTAATAAAATGTAAGAGATAGTGATTGGCATTAAAGAGAAAATTAGGATTTGAAGGCTGGGGATTCCCTCTACAAATTGTGGGAAAATTTGTTTTATTGCCATCGGAGATAATAATACTACAACAAGAATCATTATGATGGAAACCATTAGAACAAAAATATTGATTTTATTTTGATTATGTCCACTAGATTCTTCTGATAAAAGGAACGAATGAAGTGCTGAGGGAATAATTGATGTTGCAAATAAAATTTGTAAGTTTAATTGATACACTCCAGCAATTTCAAAACCTAATAAAGGAACTATTGCCAATTTATCTACCCACCTTGGCAAATTTTGAGATACATTTACACCAAAATTATTTAATATAAATTTTATATCTTGAAATAATTCTCTAAAATTTAAATTCTTAATTTTGATTTTTGTTAAAAAGTCAAATCCTCCTATCATGTAACTTAATGCCATTCCTAACAATGCACCTGATAAATCAAATACAAAAAATAATCCAATTGGCAAAACTATGAATAATAAACCTCTACTAATTGCAAATATGAAAAGTTTCTTGTATTTTTTTAATCCTAAATAATTATTCTGATTCATTACAAAAAATGAAATAGATATACTTAGAAATGCTGCTAATGGATTAAAAAATAATAAAATTACTGCTCCTATACTACTACAAATAATTACAAAAACATTTATCTGATTTGCTAATTGTTTTTTTTCCTTTGCTTGATAAACAACAACGGTCTGTGAAAAACCAAAACGGATTATAACTGAACTAGTTCCAGCAATTGATAGAACATAACTTAATTCTCCATATATTTTGGGATCTGATATTGTTGCAAAAAGTATGAAAAATGCTGTTTGTCCTAAAGTACTTATTACTCTTCCAATAGTTACAAATGAAAAATTTTTTAAGTCTTTTTTAAACATGAAATAATCAATTTTTATATAATTACTGAATTCTTAAATTTTATACTTTTTTTTGACACTCTCTTTTGTTATGGTTATATATCCCATGGAAAAATTTCCCCTTTTTGTGATCTTTCCCATCTACAAATATCTTCTTCTACCATAATTTTTACCAATTTTTTGAATGTTGTTTTTGGTTTCCATTTTAATTCTTTCTTTGCTTTTGAATAATTCCCTTGAAGATGATCTACATCAAATGGTCTAAGATGTGTTTTAGATGTTTTTATCTTTGAAGTTGAAATTCCAGCTATTTTACATGCTTCATTAACAAATTCCATAACTGAATGTGATTCATTGGTAGCTAAAATATAATTATCTGGATTTTTCTGTTGTAGCATTTTCCACATGCCTTCTACATATTCTGGAGCGTATCCCCAATCTCTTTTTGCTTTTGTGTTTCCCATTTCCAATTTATCTGCTAATCCAAGCGAAATTTTGCAACTCCGTTTGAAATTTTTCTAGTGACAAACTCTAGTCCTCTAACTGGTGATTCATGATTAAATAAAATTCCATTCACACCAAAAATTCCATATGCTTTTCTGTAAATATTTACAGCCCAATATCCATATAATTTTGCAATAGCATACGGACTTGAAGGATGAAATGGAGTATTTTCTGTTTTAACAGGGGAACTCTCACTACCATACATTTCACTTGAAGCAGCTTCATAGAATTTTATTTTAGATTCCATTTTTCTAATCCCATCTAGCATTCTAACAACTCCTAGACCCGTAATATCGCTAGTGTATGTAGGCTGATTAAAAGAGGCAGCAACAAAGCTTTGAGCTGCAAGATGATACACTTCATTTGGATTAGATTGTGTTAATGCTTCTGAAATTGAATTAGAATCTACAATATCTAGAGGCAGTAACTCAACTTTGTCATATATGCCCAAATAATGCAATCTCCAGAAATTTGGTGTAGATAGTCTTCTAAAGCCTCCAAAAACCTTGTATCCTTTGGATATGAGAAACTTCGCAAGATAGGAACCATCTTGTCCTGTAATTCCTGTAATTAACGCAGTTTTAATTTCAAAATCACCTGAACCTTAAAACAACTAGAGTTTTAAAAACATATGTCTAAAAAGGATTTATTTGGAATATACAAACAAATTCTGATGCTTTTTGAGTAAAATACTTGTAACTGGTTATGATGGTTTTATCGGCTCTCATCTAACTGATAAATTATTAAACGAATACCAAGTGATCGGCTTATCTAATAACAAGAAAGGAAAAAAAGAAATTCAACAAATAAAAAAAGACATAAGAAAAATTTCCATATATGATATTCCAAAAAACATTGACTGTATCATACACCTTGCAGCTATTACTGATGTTGCATTTTGTCAAGATCATCCCCTAGATTGTTATGATGTAAATGTTTTAGGGACCCAAAAATTACTAGAGATTGCACGAAAAATAAATTCTAAGTTTATTTTTTTAAGTACAAGTCATGTATATGGAATTCCAACAAAACTTCCTATATCTGAAAACCATCCTCGTCATCCTACTTCAATTTATGCAGGAAGTAAGTTGGCAGCTGAAATTATTTGCGAATCATATGCAACATCATATGGAATGAACATTTCAATTATACGACTTTTTTCAGTATATGGACCAAAAAGCCCACCACATCTAGTTATACAAAAAATAATATCCCAACTAATGAAAAACAACACAATCAGGTTAGGAAACTTGTCTCCAAAAAGAGATTTTATATATATAGATGATGTAATTCAGGCAATTCAACTAGTTTTAAAAAAATCCAAAACATTCAACGTATACAATGTTGGAAGTGAAAAAAACTATTCTATACTACAAGTATGTGAAATTATAAAAAAATTAACTCAAAGAGATTTTAAAATCAAATCGATAAAATCACTTTCACGTAAAGTTGAAATAGACAAAGTGGTGTCTAATTCAACTAAAATTAAAAAACTAGGTTGGAAACCTAAAACATCTATTCAAAAGGGATTGAAAAAAACCTTTGAATATTATGTTTCACAACTTAAATAAATTGAAAATACTATGTGTTATTCAAAGATTCACTCCTGCAATTGGGGGCGCAGAAAATCTTATGAAACAATATCTAGATTATCTTTCATTAAATCATGAAATAACAGTATTTACTAGTAACGCAATAGAATTATTTTCTTTTTGGAATAAATCCAAAGAAAATATTACAATTAAAAATGATGCTAAGTACAAAATTTGTAGATTCGATGTATTAATCCCATCTGATGTTTCAGTAAATCAATATTCGTTTCCTTATTCAATATCTTCATTTGGACCATTTTGTCCTAAAATGTGGGAATCCCTGTTAAATCTTAATGAAAAATTTGATTTAATCATTGCAAGTTCCTTTCCATATGATCATATTGTACCTGCATTTCTGGCATCTCAAAAATTCAATATACCTTTTATGTTATTGCCTCATATTCATTCAGAATTTTTATATCATAATTTTACTGCTCAAAAATTATCTATTTTATCTAATGCTGATGCCATTGTTGTAAATACTGAATATGAAAAAAATCAATTATTACAATTTAATATATTATCAAAAAATATTTTTATTAATTCTCCTGGAATAGTCACAAACTTTGATAATTCAAAATTGTTTGATGTTAGAAAGAAATACAATATAGATTCCAATTCACTTTTATTGTTATTTGCAGGAACTAAATCCTTTGATAAAGGAGCTATTTTTCTAGTTGATGCTCTTGAAAAATTGGAAAAAAATAACTTAATTGATGTTATTTTTATTGGACCAGAAAATACGGAATTTTCTAATTATGTATCCGGCAAACCAAAAAATATTCGACAACATATTTTTAATTTAGGATCTGTCTCTGATATTGAAAAAAATGCCATTTTTGATGCATGTGATATTTTTGTAATGCCTTCTAAATCTGAATCATTTGGACTTGTTTATCTTGAAGCATGGTTGCATAAAAAACCCGTTATTGGCTGTAAAATAGGTTCAGTGATGAATCTGATTGATGATCAAAAAAATGGAATACTTGTATCCTTTGGTAATATCTCTGAACTAATCTCTGCATTGGAAACTCTACAAAATCCTTTATTAAGAAAAAAATTAGGTGCTGACGGATATCAAAAATTATCTGATAATTTCAACTCTGAAAAATTATGTAAAACTTTTGAAAGTATCTGTTTATCCCTGTCTAATCACTAGTTATTTTTACTGATTTTATTCCAACCCCTAATGGAAAATTTGGAAATAATTCATAAATGTGGTTAATATTCCAACATCTATCTACAATAATTCTAATTTTACTGACCTCGTTTTTAATTTGATTTGAATTTATTTTTATTTTGATTTGTTTAGTTTGAAACGATCCTATTGTAAAATCATTTAAAATTTCATTTTCAATTTTTATTTTACCTGAAATTTTTGGAACAGAAATTAATTCTATGTTTAAATTTTTCTGTTCATGCTTATCAATTTGAAAATAAAATTCAGCTTCTTTTTGTGTAAATGCTATAGTTTTTTCAAATGCTGATGGAATGTATACTAATCCTGAACCTAGATTTTTAATGCCTTTTTTATCAAAATCTATTTCATTTTCTAATTGATATTTGTTTAATGTATTTCGTATAATTCCATCAAATTCTGTTACTGTTGTATGAAGTAAATCTATCTTTTCAATATGTTTATTATTTGAATTCTGTTTTATGTATATGTCTCCAAGAATTTCACCAATTTTTATCCTCAAACTTATAATTATTAGATTAAATAATCCTTCATTTCGAAATATTGTATTTTTTCTATTTTCATATAGTAATTTAATTATTTTAAAATTCATTCTTGTTTGATGAACAAAAACATTCTAATCAATATAAACAATTTCAAAAAGAATTATAGTATTATTAATTTAAAAAATCGTATGAATCAAGCACCCATGAGTAAAAAGTCGATTGTGACAACTGATTTGGGCATGGACCTTGATACATACAAAAAATCTATGTTAGATAATTCAAATAAACATTATTCTCTAGATGACAATATTTTGTATTTTTTACATATTCCTAAAACTGCAGGAACTACATTTACTTTTAATTTAGATAGCTATTATGATGTTCAAAACATATATCCAGAACGTGTACTTTCAGGATTTTTAAAAAATCCCCCTTCAAACTTTCTTTCTTTGAAACTTATTCGAGGACATTTTGGTTATAAGATTAGTAAATTTTTAGAAAAACCCCCCTTGTTTCTTACTTTTTTACGAAATCCTATAGAAAGAACATTATCTTTTTTTGATCATATTAAACTTGATCCATATACAAATAACTGGGTTAATCAAAATTTTATTTTAAATGAAACAATATCTGATTTGTTAGTGGATGAAACTAAATCTAAGATTTTTACAAATAATCAAACTAGACATATTGCAAATGATTTAGATTATACAAAATTAAATGACTCAAATAATTTTTTACTCGAAGAACATGAACAATTTGTAAATCCTAAATTAACTGATGAACAATTAATCACACTTGCTAAAAAACGTCTTTCAGAATTTGCTTTTGTTGGACTAACTGAGAAAACCAATGAATCTTTATTGCTATTTTGTTATACCTTTAATCTGCAACCTTTAGGTAATTTTTGGAATTTAATGGTTGCACCAAAAAGAACACATATCAATGACTTTAATTATGATACAATTAACCAAATTAAAAAATTGAATAATTTAGATTTTGAACTATACGAATTTGCTAAAAAGATATTTGATTATAGATATTCAAAAATGCTAGATGATTTCAAAAATCTTTTTCCAAATAAAAAATTCTCTCAAGGAGTATATGACTTTCTTGATGATAATTATAAAAAATTCCTAAATTACCCATTGCAAAATTCTGTCAATTATGATTTTAGTGAAAAATTTAATGGTCGAGGGTGGTATTATAGAGAAACTATTCCTGAAACTGGAAACTATTTTAGATGGACAGGTCCCTCAACAGAATCTATTATAGACTTTCATCTACTTCAAAATAAAGAATATGTTGTTGAATTCAGTGTAATAGATTACGTCACATCTGAACAGTTAGAAAATTTCCAGTTATTTGTAAATGAAAACAAAATTTTATTAAAAAAAGAACAAAAAGAAAATAAAGTATATTTCCAAGGTTTTATTCCTGAATCATACATGAATTCAAAAGAACCATTCACACGCCTTAAATTAAAAATATCTAAAGTAAAACAAACTAATTTAACAAATCTTTCATTATCTGATTCTAGATTAGTCGGTTTAGCGTTTGATAACATCAAAATTTTTCCTAACAAAAAATAATTTAATCTTGATTTTGCAAATAAGTTTTATAATTAGAAGTTACGTTTCAAATGATTAATAAAATAATTTTAATTCTCTCCAAAAGTGTTTTTCAATAATTTTTTTTGTTTCATTATCATAATAAATACTATGATGATTATTGTTTTGCCTAGAATATGCTTTTTCTTTTGTAATGTTTCCATCAAAAGGTATGTTGAGATCTTTACAAACATTTTCAAAATCTACAGATAATGACTCATATTTTCCAATGAAATCGACAACAATTTTTTCATCAATTGAATATTTTTCAAAATCAGTAGGTAAATCATATATTCCATCTTCACATTTTAAACAAAATTCCTTAAAATTTTCATTAATGTGATGTTGATGTTTGATCCACCAATACCACGAAACCATTTTATCATAAGGATTTCGTTCAAAGGTAAATTTGAAATAATTTTTCCAAACATCGGGGTGAACTTTTGATTTTATTTCAGATGCACCTATATGATTGTAAAAACCTGAATCATTTCTTGGTTCATGTAATTCAACTGGAGGGAGAATAGGGGTGATAATATCATCTTTCCCGCAGTATCGGGACAAAGCCACTTCTAAACTTGTACCTGCAGTCTTAGTTGTTTTAATGAATATGAACTTGTATTTGTGTGATAAGATCATTTTGTTTTACTCATCAATGAAATATACTCTTTAATTACTTCATCTGGTTTTCCTATTTTTCTAATCTTCCCTTTTTCTAATAAAATCACTTTATCACAAAATTGTTTCACCTGATCTAAATTATGACTAACAAAAATTATTGATTTACCCGAATTTTTCACTTTTAAAAATTCATCTGTACTCTTTTTTTGAAAAGCATAATCCCCAACTGCAATAATCTCATCTACTAGTAATATATCTGGATCAACACATAATGCTGTAGATAATGCTAAACGCATTTTCATGCCAGTTGAAAAATCTTTAAATTTTGAGTCTGCAAAATCATCTAATTCTGCAAATTTAATAACTTCAGGTAATTTTCTCGCCATTTCCTCCTTGGTTTTTCCCAAAATTATTCCATAAAGAATCACATTTTGTTTTATTGAAAGATCTGGATGAAATCCTGACCCTAGTGATAGTAATGATGATACTTTACCATTAATCTTCACATCACCTGATGTTGGCTTGAGAATTTTCCCAATAATTTTCAATAATGTGGTTTTTCCTGAACCATTTCTTCCTAAAATTCCTAACATTTCACCTTTTTTTAACTCAAAAGAAATGTTATCTAATACTTTTAATTCATCATACCCTCCTTTTTTAATTAGAAATGACTTTATTTTTGAAAAAATATCTTCAGAACTTTCATGATGCTTTCTAAATATACGTGTCAAATTTTTAATATCTATAATTGCTCCTTCATTATTTTTATCAATCATATTAATTCATCAACTCTATTGTTTAGTTTTCTAAAAATTATCCATCCTAAAAATAACATTACCAAACTTGATACTGTAACATATGTCATGTCTTGAAGTGATGGTAATGTATCATACAATAATGAATCATGTGCCATTTCAATAAGTAATGCTAGTGGATTTAATCTAACAATACTTGCAACAGGTTCTGGTAAGAAGTCTATTTTATAAAATATTGGTGTTAGAAAGAACAATGCTTGTGTAATAATAGTCCAAATTACTCTCATATCTCTGAATCTTACATTTAAAGCAGATAATGGCATAGAAATTCCCAAACAAAAACAAGCTAAAAGAATGAAAAATATTGGCAACATTAAGCTTGTAATTGTTGGCGTGAATTGAAATATTATGACAAATACTATTACTATTGAAAATTCTATTAACATCATCAATATTGCAGTCAAATTTGATGAAATTGCAAATACTTCCCGTTTAACATACACTGATTTTATTATCTCTGCTTTTGATAACATACTTTCCATTGACATTGATGTTGATCTCACAAACATGTTATACATTGTTAAACTAAGAATTAAATAAATTGGAAAATACTCTATACTGTTTACTAGTATTGTACTAAAAACTAAATTTAATATTGTCAAAATTGACAATGGTTCTAAAAATGACCATGCTATTCCTAAAATTGAATTTCTATATCTTATCTTCAAATCAATTATTGCAAAAGTAGTGATCAACGCCCTAAATTTTGCAATTTCTTGAATTTCCTTTAACATCATTTTAACTCCATTTTTGACATACTAATCATGTTTTCGTTTGATTACTCCAAAGATCAATTGTATGTATCAACCTTTACGCCTAAAATCAATGAAATTACACCACAAGATCTAAGATCAACATTATTCATTTTGGGAATGTGACAGATTATGACAAGATTATTTTAGAATTAAGACAAGAAATCAAACAGCTCAAATTACTCATAAATGATTTAATAAAATCAAATGACGAGCTTCAACAAAAACTAGCATACTATGAAAATCCTCACTCCCCACCGTCTCAAAATTCCTTATCATGGAGAAAACAAAAGGCAGAGAAAAGACAAAAAAATAACGGAAAATCAAACCGTGGCGACATACAAAGACATATTGGTGCAACACAGAAGTTCATCCCACAAAGAACGACACATCACGAATTATCTGCGTGCCCCAGATGTAGCAGTACCAACATCACTACAATTAAAACCAAAAAAAGAATCATGGTGAGTGTTCCACCACCTCAACAGTACGAGGTAACAGAACACATCTTGTACAGATACAGCTGTCAAACATGCCACAATGAGTTTCAAAATGACGGCAACTTGCCACCAACTGGAGATTTTGATGGTTCAGTGATTAGAAATGTTGCAGATTTATTT
>Ga0114931_10012098_pt1 | contig 10124 bp, 10 predicted proteins | sample 2SBtaG_FD_89579 | JGI IMG/M metagenome (GOLD analysis project Ga0114931, IMG submission 89579) | Deep subsurface microbial communities from Kolumbo volcano to uncover new lineages of life (NeLLi) - 2SBTROV14_V59a metaG | ecosystem: Environmental > Aquatic > Marine > Volcanic | place: Kolumbo... | reverse complement strand
GGACAGCGCCACTTTTTTTCGCTATTGTTTTGTCAATGCTTGGCTTGTCGGTATCCCCGCCCCCACCCAGCTTGTCTGGGTGGAGCCAGTGATTCCGCACTACCGCGCCGACAACATGACGACTTCTCGTCACCGCTTCGTTCATCCTGGTGGAACGGTCATTCCGCACCACACACGTCGCTCGCCCGCGTGTCTGCCGGCGTCACAATATCGTCGGTGCCGGCTAGCGGGTTGTTTTCGTTGACTTGTCCGCGGTCGCGGGCGCCGGTAGCAACTGTTCGGTGTAGCGTGCCAGGTACTTCATCAGGCTGCCGGCACCCCGAAAGCCCACGACGGTCTCATCCCAGTCGATCCGCCGCGATAAGAGGCGCCCCGCATCGACGTCGAATTTCACTTCACCGCGAGTCAGCTGCTGGATCAGCTGACTCTTGATCCGCGGGTCATTCACCGGTGTCAATACCTGCTTCTGGACCCCGATCGTGGCGATCCCCGTCTTCACCGATCTTAGCGTGTAGACCATACGCGTCTTAATACGTTTCGAACGCCCACTCTCCGTGCGCACACGGATTTCGTCCGGCACGAACCATTCGGCCCCCAAGGCCACCGGTTGGTCTGGCAAGGGCAGGGCGATGCCCCCCAATCCCAAGTCCATTTTCGCCGCTTCCTTATCGCGTTGAATGACACGTCCGAACGGCGATAACGTCACGGTCACGATCGGCACGCCAATCGTCTTGGCCGCCAGTGCGAACTCGGGCGGCGGTACCGTGTCCTTCGTGCTGTCGTAACGAACCTCCGGGCGGTCCGAAACCTTCTGCCATGCGTTCATGTCGGATACCGAATGGACGAACGTCGCGTTGCCCGCGTTATCGACGTTCTTCACCTGCCATACCTTGGTCGAGAGCGTCCGGACTTTCGACGTTTGCGTCGTTCCCTGGATCGTCGCCTCGGTGGTCGCCAAATGCACGACCTTCCAACGAATCGTCTCGCCCTGCGTCCATTTGTACCGTAGCTGGTACACCTGGGATGTCGCGCGCCGCGTCGCAGCCTCGAGCTGGGCGGCCAAATCCTTCTGGCCCGCCGGCTCCCCGGCGCGGGCCGCGCAAGCGGTCAAAACCAATAAGAAAACAAGTGACGCTACATGAATGACGCGCATGACTTCAGCCTCCGTGCGGTGGGGGAATTCGCCCCTAAGTTGTGACAGATCGGGAAAATGGATTCAGATTGCCTGGTGCGGGTGGCCCGCAACCCACATGGAAGCGTGCCCTCCTTCGGTCGCGCTCCCGCCCGTCGCTTCGAAACATGCGCGCACGGCGCGCGCATCCTGCAACCCAGGAATCTGATCCTCTCGTTACTTCGCGTCGGGATCGTCCTCCGGCTGGTACTTGTGACCCGTGCGATAATGCATATGCCCGCCCCAACCCAGCTTCTCACGCAACGTTCGATAATACGTTTGCCCCATGACCTCGATCATCTTGAATGTCGGTGCGGCACGCTGAACGCGCACGCGATCGGCGGATGTCAACGCACACAGGACCTGGCCGTCCACCACGACCGAAGTCGTCTCGTGCGGCGAACGAACGACGACCTCATAGACGTGGTCGGCACGGTCAACGACCGGTCGCACCGTTAACGTGTGCGGACTGATGGGCGAAATCGCAAACGCATGCATGCTCTTTTCCAGAATCGGCCCGCCCGCCGACAGGTTGTGCGCGGTCGATCCGACCGGTGTGCTGATGATCAAACCGTCGCAACTATAAGTCGTTGCGAGAATCGAGTCAACGTAAAGATCGATATCCAAGATCGTGAAGGGCGGCCCACCCAATATCGCCGTCTCGTTCAATCCCAATTGTTCCACCAGCACGTGCCCATCGCGCAACAGACTGCACTGAAACATCAGATGGTTGACGATTCGACACTCACCACGTGAAATCGCGGGAAATGTGGACTCGAGCTGCGCGGGAGAAAGTGTCGCCAGAAAACCCAATCTACCCAAATTCACGCCAAGTATCGGAATCTGTGTGGTTCCCAGCTGGTTCACGGCATGCAAAATAGCACCGTCTCCCCCCAAGACAATGGCAAGATCAGCCGTAACTTGTCCCAGATCTTCCTTGCATAAGAAGTCCGTCAGAACGATATCGGCACTCCGTTCGATGATGGGGCGCAGCCGTGTGGCGGCATCCGTGACATTCAGCCGCTGACCGTTGCCCAGCAAGAGGACATGCAAGCGGCGCTCCGAATCGGTCCTCCACGGCGGGCGAGAATCGCGGCCCGTTTCGCACATGTTGAGTTTCCTTTGCAACACCCCGCGGATATCCCAATCCATGCCGCCAAGAAAAGGACACACCTTGAAAGTCCACTCTACTGGATATCGGCCAAGCCGAACTGACGCGCCAAACAGCGGCAGATTTGGGCGATTCCGGGCGCGTCCAGCTCGAGGTCAGCAAGCAACTCAGCACGTTCGCCGTGCTCGACGAAACAATCGGGGATACCAAGTCGGCGGATGCGCCGAGTGTCCAAGCCCAGGTCCGCGGCGGTTTCGAGCACGGCACCGCCAAAGCCGCCGGCGAGCGCGGCCTCTTCAACGGTCAGCACGAACCCACACTCGGCCACTGCCCGGCGTACGATGTCACCGTCAATGGGCTTGGCGAACCGGGCGTTGACCACGCCAACATCCAGGCCGTCCTGTGCAAGTGTATTCGACGCTTATATACAGTCGGCTAACTGCGCCCCGAGACACAGGATGGCACCATCGCGTCCCCACCGCAACACCTCGGCACGCCCCCACTCGATCGGTGCCACGGTCCGTTCGATGCGTGCCGCCGCCGCTTTCGGGTAGCGCAACGCGACCGGGCCACCATGTTCCAGCGCGAACTCCAACATCGGCTCGACGTCGAGCGCATCCCCGGGCGCCAGCAGCGTCAGGTTGGGCAGCGTCCGCAGATAGGCGATGTCGAACAGGCCATGATGCGTCGGTCCGTCCGGACCGGTCAGGCCGGCACGATCCAGCGTGAACACGACCGGAAGGTCCTGGAGTGACACCTCCTGAAATATCTGGTCGTAGGCACGCTGCAGGAACGTGCTGTAAATGTCGACGATCGGGCGGATGCCCGTTTTCGCCATGCCGGCCGCGAACGCAACCGCATGCGACTCGCAAATACCTGTATCGAAAAACCGTTGCGGAAACGCCTCGCGAATGGCGTCCAGTTTGTTGCCCTGGCACATCGCGGCCGTCAGGACAACGACCTTGGCATTGACCTGCATGCGCGTCTCGATCGCCTGACTCACATGGTCCGTGAAATTCCGCGTCGTGCCCTTACCGGCCGTGTTGGCGACCGCCGTTCGCGCCGCCGCGGGTGGCGTGTGAAAATAGACCGGATCGACCTCCGCCGGTTCGTACCCATGCCCTTTCTGGGTAACGACATGAAGCAAGATCGGATCGGCCAGATCCTTGACCATGCGCAAGTACTTGCGTAACAGCGCGATATTGTGCCCGTCAATCGGTCCGATGTAGCGGAATCCGAGATCTTCGAACAACATGCCGCCATGGATCCCGGCCTTGATCGCTTCCTTGATCTGGGTCAGAAATCGCTCGGTAGGATCGCCCAGCAGCGGCACCTGCTTCAGAGCCCGCACCACCTCGTTCTTCAAACCCGTGTAAAACGGATTGGAACGGAGACTATCCAAGTATCTTGCGACGCCGCCAACTCTGGGACATATAGACATTTGATTGTCATTTAGAATCAGCAACAGATTCTTCTTCATGCCACCGGCATTGTTCATCGCTTCGTAGACAATGCCCGAGGAAAACGCGCCGTCTCCGATCACCGCCACCGCGCGCCGGTCAGGCTCGCCACGCAGCTCGTCACCGATGCGCAGCCCCAAGGCGGTTGACAGACTGCAACCGGCATGCCCGGTCATGAACAAATCGTACGGGCTCTCCGCCGGGTTGGGGTAGCCCATCAGACCACCCTTGGTCCGAATCGCGCCAAACTCGCCGTAGCGGCCCGTAACCAGTTTGTGCGGATAGACCTGATGGCCCGTGTCCCAAATCAGCCGGTCATGCCTGAAATCAAACTCGCCATGCAACGCCAGTGCTAACTCGACGACCCCCAGGTTCGACGCGAAATGGACCGGGCGTGTCGCCATCAACTGGCATAGTACGTCGCGAATCTCGCCGGCTAACTGGGTAAGGTCGCGATTCGACATCGCGCGCAGCTGATCCGCCGATTGAATCTGTGCAAGCATTTTGTGCATGCCGTTCATCGCCTTCTCTCTATGACATACCGTGCCAGGGCCTCGAGGTCCTGGCCGCGCGGCCGCAAAACATCGAGTGCCGCACACGCCCCCTCAACCAATGCGCCGGCCCGCCGCGCACTCGCCGCCTCTCCCAAGAGCGCCGGGAAGGTCAGCTTCCCCTGCGTCACGTCCTTGCCAGGGTGCTTGCCCAACGTCCGTGCATCGCCCCGCAGATCAAGCAAATCGTCGACAATCTGGAACGCCAGACCAAGCTGGTGCCCGTACGACGCCAACGCCGCATGCTGCCGGGAATCGGCACGGGCAACCAAACCGCCCAACCGTAGCGAAACGCATATCATGGCGCCCGTCTTGCGGCGATGAATCGACTCGAGGACCTCCAAACCCGCTGCCGCCGATTCGGGTGCCGCCAAGTCGTCGACCTGCCCCCCCACCAGGGCCATCGCTCCGGCGGCCTCCGCAAGACTCGCAACACACCGCGCCGCAACTGCCGGCGGCTGCGTGTCCCGCGCCACAACCTCAAATGCCAAAGTCAGCAGCGCGTCGCCAGCCAAAATCGCGACCGCCTCTCCAAACATAGCATGGCAGCTCGGCCGGCCGCGGCGTAAATCGTCATCATCCATCGCCGGCAAATCGTCATGGATCAGTGAATACGTATGCACCATCTCCACCGCACAGGCCGCCGCCAGCGCCCCATGCCAATCCGTACCACACGCGTCCGCCGCCATAAGCACCATGATCGGCCGCAGCCGCTTACAGGGCGCTAACAGACTATGCCGCATCGCATCCCTCAAACGTGCTGGACACCTATCATTGAATTGAGTGTAACGATCGAGTGCGTGATCGATATGCGTGCGAAATTCGCGCGTTTGCTCGGCAAAAGATTCAGAATGTGCAATAGCCATCGAGAAGATCGATCCTGAGAATTGTGACCCTCCGTGCGACCGTCACGGGCTACCAGCAACCCCCCCGTTAACAACCATTCTAAAACAGAGTTGGCGGCTCGTCTATTGGCGTTTCGTCGACCGCCGGATTGTGCGTCGTGCGGGAACGCCGCCGACTGCGCGCCTGCTGCTTTTCCTCCAACGACATGCCTTCCTCCGCAAATGGCTGCGTGACCACATGGCTATCGGCATCGACGCCGGTGAGCAGCTCGATATGGCGTTCGGCCTGTTCGAGTTGGTCGTAGCACTGCTTGAGAACGCCCGTGGCCTGCTCGTATGCGGCCAGGGACTGGTCCAGCCCGAGCTGACCATCTTCGAGTCGCGCGACGAACTGCTCAAGTTTCTCGAGCGCCTGTTCGAACGTCAGCTTCCGGGGCATGCTTTTCTCACTGTTTTTTTTCTTGCCCATCACATCCTCGGTCCGTTTGGTCTTCGTTATATTCGCCATCCCGATCGATCCGATTGATCTGGCTTATGGTGGCCCCGGTGGCATAGAGGGTACGCACGCGCGTGCCCGTTTCAAGCGTGCCCGCATCGCGGATTGGCCGCGGGTCGTCCAAACGCTGCGTGATCGTGTACCCGCGTTCCAGCACGGCCAGCGGACTGAGCGATTGCAGGCGGCCGGCGGCATGCTCGGTCCGCTGGCGCGCGGTCCGCAGACGCGTCTGCATGGCGCGCTGCATGCGTGACGACCAGTCATCCAGACGCCGCTGGAGATCATGAATCGGCGTAAATGGCCGCCGCAACACGCGGCGTGACGCCAACGCGTCGAGGCGTTGGCGCGCCGTCGCAAGCCGGCTGCGCAGGAGCATCGCCAACCGTTGTTGGACCTGATCGAGCACGGCGGCCACGTCTTGCGCCGACGGGACCACGCGTTCGGCGGCCTCGGTCGGAGTCAGTGCCCTCTGGTCGGCCACCAAATCGCTTAGCGTGACATCGATCTCATGTCCCACGGCGGAAACGACGGGAATCCGACATTGAAAGAGCGCCCGCACGACGATCTCGGCGTTGAAGCACCATAGATCTTCCATGCTGCCGCCACCGCGCGTGACGACCAGAACATCCAACGGCGGCTGCAAGGCTCCGGCCAGCTGAATAGCGCGCGCGATTTCCGGGGCGGCCAGTTCCCCCTGCACGCGTGCTGGGATGATCAGCACTTGCACACCGCGCCAGCGGCGGCGGACGACTTCGAGAAAATCACGCACCGCCGCGCCGGTCGGGCTCGTAATCACACCGATGCGTCGCGGGAACCGCGGCAGAGGTTGTTTGTGGCGTGCATCGAACAGGCCTTCCGCCGCCAGACGCTTCTGCAACGCGCGCAGCCGCTGTTGCAACGCTCCCTCGCCACGCTGCTCAATCTTGCGAACGATCAATTGATATGCACCACGCGGCGGATAGACATCCAGCGCCCCGCGGCAAATGACCTGCTGGCCGTCTTCAAGCGGAAAAGAAATTCGCGCCGCGGTGCTTCGCCAAATGACGGCCCGAATCGTCGCGGCGCTGTCCTTCAACGTCAGATAGACATGGCCCGACCGAGGCCGCGCCAAATCCGTGATTTCGCCCGTTACCCAAACCGACGGGAACCGCCCCTCAAGCGTCCCCTTGATCCGCTCGGTAAGCTGCGCCACGGTCAGCGGCCCCTCGTCGTCGGCCAAGTTGTTTGTGTGCGCCAAGTTCATGGCCCTATGTTAACCGAATCCGGCTCCAGGTCCACCGCCATGCCGGTCGCGCTCGGCATGCGGCCGCGATCACGAGACGCCGAAATCGCGTGGATCATTATTCTCGCCGTAACCGTTCCACAAGGCCTGACCCGCGAGACGCGCCGTCTTTCAGGCGGCTCGACGGAGTTGTTTGGGAGTGGCGGTGGGTGCCAACTCGGGGGTAATGTTCCAGCGCGCGGCGCGTGCGCGGCGCATCATCGGACGATCGTCGACGTAATGGCATGTGGCGACCGCCGCCCACCTCTGCGCCGTCGCGGTCAGCATGTTGAGCAAACGTTCCACGCGTTGACGATATTGCTCCACGCCGGCTCGATCCAAACGAGGCGGCAAATACAGTTTGGGACCGACGACGCACCGCGCGCGGGAATACGGGCGCGGGACCGCGAATTGGTCCCAAGTTCGGCGACAACGCCACGGCCGATCGTAACCGAGTCCGATCGGAACCAACGGTATCCCGAGGCGCGAAGCCAGATAAATGCACCCCGGAGCAAGCCGCCGGCGCGGGCCACGCGGCCCGTCGGGCGTCATGGTCAGATTGAGATTCCGACTGGCGCGCATCAATTCGCGCAGTGCCGCCACGCCACCACGGTTGGTCGAACCACGAATCGTCTCGAACCCCATGTGACGGGTCGCTTGCGATAACCACTCCGCATCCTGATGGCGACTCAGCAGCATCGCGATCCGGCAGCGCCCACGCAAATAGAACAAGAAGGGAATGTACTCGTGCCAGAACAAGAACACGGCCGGCCCCGCAAACGCCGGCGACGCCGGGTCAACTCGAGGATTGTAATAGACCGCTCGATAACTCAAGGTACTCATCCAACTGCGTGTCACCGCCGTGACGGCAAGACCGCCGAGTTTCATCAATACGGGGTTTGTGAGGCGCATCGTGACTTTCCGTGCCTGGTCGCAACAAATCATTTCGTGGGGCACGCAAACGGCACAAGGCCCCACCCGGCGTTTCCATGGCAACTTACCCTATTCTGTAACCGTCCAGCCAAAGGCTTCTCCAAGATGGCCCTAGGCACGCTCGTCGAGCGCGAAACACGGCGGCGAGAAGAGCAAGAATACGGTAGGCAAGAACATATCAGGCCAAATGATTCTTGCCGCTTTCTTATTTCTAATTTTCCTAATTTCTTATTTTCCTCCCCTCGCCATCGATTCCTCGTCCCGCCATTCGCCCGAGAACACTTCGACGGCAGGGCCCGTCATGTAAACGTGCTGGTTTTGCGCGTTCCATTCAAGTTCCAGGTCGCCGCCGAGCAGGTGGTTCACAATCCGCCGGCCAGTACGTCCCGTCAAGACACCCGCGACGCACACGGCACTGGCGCCGGTGCCACATGCCCAAGTCTCTCCCGACCCGCGTTCCCAGGTGCGCTGTCGGACCTCGTTGGGTGACACGACCTCGATGAATTCAACGTTGACCAACGCCGGAAAATGCGCATCGTGTTCGATCTTCGGGCCCCACCCCAAGACCCAGTCGTCGGTCACTTCGTCAACGAACACGATACAGTGGGGATTGCCCATCGATACGCACGTGACCTCGAGCTGGACTCCGTCCACTTCCAAGTCCTGGTCAACCACTTGCGTTTGCGCCCATGTCGTCGGGATATCGGGCCCGCTCAAGATGGGGCGGCCCATGTCAACGCGTGCACGTGCAACGCGGTCGCCCCGCAATTCCAAGTCGACGGCCAGAACACCGGCCCCCGTTTCTATGCGTAGCGTCGGCTTGGTGCATATGCCGTGGTCGTATACGTACTTGGCAACGCAACGGATTCCGTTGCCGCACATCTCGGCCTCGGATCCGTCCGCATTGAACATCTGCATGCGTGCATCGGCAATTTCAGAAGGGCGGATCAGGATCAGGCCGTCGGCGCCCACCCCAAAATGACGGTGCGAAATCCGGGCGGCCAGCGCTGCGGGATCCGCGGGCACCGCGTGGGCGAAGCAGTCGACGTAGACGTAATCGTTCCCGGCACCGTGCATCTTGGTAAACTGCATGATCAATACTCTCTTGCGGTTCCTGGTCCCCGAATCCCAACAATCATACGCTCCACCCCCACAAGGTGGGCGGGGGCGTAACTTCCTCGATTGCAGTGACTTGCGCCATGCGTGACAGACCAAGTGGCGCTGCCCGACTCATTTTAGCGGCTAAACGGAGTCCCGCGAAGGCGAAAAACGCGTCTGCTGTAAACAACTGGGACCCATCGTACCTGTTTGAAATCAGGTTTTGGGACAAGTTCCGCAACGGGGAGGAACGGGAACCACGAACCACGCGAACAAGAGCGCGTCACAAAGCCTGGCGACCAACGAGCGTTCGTGTTCAACGTCTCCTTCGTGGTCCATTCTAACCACTCAAGTCCAGGTTTCGGCCGCGTTGGCCGGTCGGGTCCTTGCTCTTGAGCGCGGGCGGTCGCGCATCGTCGTCTTGGTCAGGCGGGGCGGCCTCGTCGCGGCCTTTCCCGACCTCCCACGGACGCCGGCCATCGGCGTCGCGATCCCCCGCCTGTTCATCTTCTTCCGTCTGGCCAACCCCTTCGGCCCGCGCCGCCTGCTGGCTCAGTTTGACCTGGCGCGCCTGATCGGCGGAATCCTGTTGGGCCTTGTGGACTTCGGGACCTTGTCCCTGGGCTAATTGGGAGCCGGCGGCACTGCCAAGCGATCCCATGGGGCCAACACTCATTGCACACCTCCGTTCTTCGTTGCAGCTTGCCGACGCGTCAACGGCGCAGAATCTCGGGCAGTCGCCAGCCGAGGGATGGCAATCCGCGCGGCGCCGGTTCGATTTCCGGGAACAGTTTTTGTAGTGTTTCATCCAGTTCGGGTAGCGGCTTGCGCGCGACATGCGGTCGATCGACGGTCCCGGTGACGTCGATGGCCAAGATATTGCGACTGGCTTCGGCCAACAGCTTGCTGACCAACGGCACCTGGAAATCCTGACGGCCGACCAGCGCGTAGAAACTCAAGTGGATCTGGCGACTCAAGTCCATCCAACCACTCCCCTTGAGGCTGACCGCGTCCCCGGTGAAATCGATCCGATCCAGGTAGACCTGGTCTCCATTCAGTCGGTAGTCGACGTCGGCACGCGTGAACGCGGTGGTATCGGGTTGCCGCAAGCTGAGCACTTTCAGCAGCGCGACCATGACCGGCAGTTCATAAACATCGGCATCGAGCAGACGCACTTGTCCCGCTCCACGGTACGTAT
>Ga0114931_10012097_pt1 | contig 10124 bp, 8 predicted proteins | sample 2SBtaG_FD_89579 | JGI IMG/M metagenome (GOLD analysis project Ga0114931, IMG submission 89579) | Deep subsurface microbial communities from Kolumbo volcano to uncover new lineages of life (NeLLi) - 2SBTROV14_V59a metaG | ecosystem: Environmental > Aquatic > Marine > Volcanic | place: Kolumbo... | reverse complement strand
GAGGCGGCGCGCGTTCAATTGCCGCACCCACTTGCGGATGGCCACGGCCAACTTCGGATCTTCGGGTTTCGCCTCTTCAGGCTGGCCGGGTTTTGCCGGCGCGGGCGGCTTGGAAAGGGCCGCGTCCGGCGGATCGGCCATTAACCGCCCGGTCTGTCCGACGATCAAAGCGGCAAGCAGGAGCAACGCCCGTGGCATGAATTGCCTTCCTCTGCGGAATCGATCGCGGCGAAAGCGTAAACGGAGAATTGAACACCCCCGACATCTTTATTTTAGGCCTCCGTGACGGGGCAAGCCAGACGGAACCCTTGGCGATGCGGCTTGGCAACAAGGTTGCAAGCGGGCAACATGGCATGGCGAAAATCGTGGCGGCACCGCGCGCCACGGGCCGTTGGTCACCCTTTCCACGGTGTCGTTCATCTTCTCAGCGGTCAGATCGCGGCCCATCTTTCGCGGCGTGTATGACGTAGGCTTTTTGTATGTTCCCAGCTTGTCGCGGCGCATCGTTGATTCTGGAGCCTGCCTTGCCCGACAGCCTGACTTTCCCGATGAAAGAAAGCGAAGTCGCTGATGTGTCGGATGCGTTTTGCCATTTCGTTCGGGGCTGCTGCCGCCGTGCTGCTAACCGCCGCGCCGCGCCGTGCCGTGGCCAAAGACGTCGCGCGGTGGACGATCGAGATCGAGCTTGACGGGCGAACGATCGAAGGTCGGCCGCTTGCCTGGTCAGCACGGCAGGTTCACCTTCTCGGGCGTGACGGACGTTTGTGGGAGTTTTCGCCCTCGTCGGCAACCAAATTTCATAAGACTTCGTCGACCTTTTCCAGCTACGCCGCCTCGGCGATGCGCAACCAACTGATCCGCGAGCTTGGTCGGGCCTTCGAGGTCACCAGCAGCGGGCACTATCTCGTGGCCCACCCGGCGGGTGAACGTGACCTGTGGGGTAAGCGGTTCGAGAAGCTGTATCGTTCGTTTGTACATTATTTTTCGGTTCGCGGTTTCCGCTGCCGAGAGCCTGAGTTTCCCTTGGTGGCGATCATCTTTCGCAACCAGCAGCAGTTTATGCAGTATGCCGCGCGTGACGGAAGCCCCGTCGGCCGCGCGGTGCTCGGCTATTACTCGCCGACCAGCAACCGCGTCGCGCTGTTCGATGCGGGCGGCGGCCGGTCGGACGATCAACAATGGCAACAGAACGCCGAAACGATTATTCACGAGGCCACGCACCAAACGGCTTTTAACACCGGGGTTCACAACCGGTTCGCCCAGCAGCCGCGATGGGCGGTCGAAGGCTTGGGCACCCTGTTCGAGGCTCCCGGCGTTTGGGACTCGCGGGCCCACACACGCCGCTCCGATCGTGTTAATCACGGGCGGCTCGAACGGTTCAGAAAGTATGCCGCCACGGGCAAATTGCGCGGCATCGTGGGTACGATGATTGTCTCGGACCGCCTGTTTTTCACCTCTCCGGATCTGGCATACGCCGTGGCCTGGGCGTTTAGCCACTGGTTGGTCGAAACCCAACCGCGGCAGTATTCGGCCTATCTCAAACGCGTCGCCGAGCGGCCGGCGTTCGAGGGCTATTCCGATCAGCAGCGTTTGGCCGATTTTGTCGCCGTTTTCGGCGGCAAGCTGCCCATGATCGAGGCCAGATTTCTCCGCTTCATGAAAACGGTCGAGTAAACGCTCGCGGTCACCGCGGCCGGTTTGCCCTTGCGCAAACGCTTGCCCGCTGGGAAATAAAGGTCGAACCGCGGCCCGCTTCGGTATAGAATAGCTAGCAGTGCTGTCGAACAAAATTGGGATTCGTCAAGGCGATTCACCACCGCTTCGGCACGCATCACGCCGAAAATTTATTTAGCCGAGATAGCAGTGGAGGCCCGGCTCGTCACCAAAACAATAGCGATCGTAAGGCACCGGGAAATGCTCACCATTTACATCGCCGTGGCCGTCGGTTTCGTGTTGCTGGTTGCCTTGGCTCTCATGGTGGTTACTCGACCCAAGTCCGGCGGTCGGCATCGCGAGAACCCGTAACGTTTCGCGCGACGGTGCGCGGCGGGGCTCTGTTACCGAATCCTTGGTTACGCGCCTTGGTGCGTCATGTTCGTTCGTGGGCGTGGCAGATGCTGCTCAGTTTTGCGGATCGTCGCCCGCAAGCATGCGCGACCAATCGACCGGTTTGTCCTTGCTTAATCGCGGAAGTTCAGCGGCCATCGCTTCGGGATACTTTTGTGCCGCGCCGGTGTTGAAGATCACGACCCGCTCCTCGGGGGAAATCCAACCTTCGTCGGTAAGTTGCTCCAGCGCGCCGACACAGGCGGCCGCTTCAGGGCAAACGCCGATTCCTTCGAGCGACGCGGCCAACCGCATCCACTCGCGGATGCGTGTCTCGTCGGCGGCGATCGCGCGGCCGCCACTTTCGCGTACGGCATCAAGAATCATAAAATCACCCACTGCGGAGGGAACACGAATGCCGCTGGCGATCGTGGCCGCGCCGACGAAAGGTTCAGCGTGCCGCGCGCCGCTTTCGAACGCCCGCACGATCGGCGCGCAACCGGTCGATTGCACGGCCACCATCCGCGGCCGCCGATCCTCGGCCAACCAGCCGATGGTGGCCAACTCGGCAAAGGCCTTCCACATGCCGATCAGACCGGTCCCGCCGCCGGTCGGATACAGAATCACGTCAGGCAGTCGCCACTCGAACTGTTCGGCCAACTCGAGCCCCATGGTCTTCTTGCCTTCGATGCGGTACGGCTCCTTGAGCGTCGATAGATCGAACCAGCCGACCGTCGGCTTCCCCTGGCGGACCATGCGCCCGCAGTCGGTGATCAGGCCATCGACCAGAAACGTGCGTGCCCCGGCGAGCCGGCATTCGTACTGGTTAATGGCCGGCGTATCTTCGGGCATGAATACAAAGGCTTCGAGTCCCGCACGGGCCGAATAGGCCGCGGCGGCGCCTCCGGCGTTTCCCGCCGTCGGCACGGCCACCCGCTCGATGCCGAATTGTCGAGCCATGGTGATGGCCATGGCCATGCCCCGGCTTTTGAACGAACCGGTGGGTAGCTGCGATTCATCTTTGATCCATAGCCGGTCAAGTCCGAACCGCCCGCCGAGCCGTGGACAGGCCAACAGCGGCGTCATCCCTTCGCCCAACGACACCACCGCTTCGTCCGACGCATGCGGCAGCAACTCGCGATACCGCCACATGCTCGGCTCGCGCGAGGCGACTTGCTCCTTGGAAATCGCGCGATCGACCGCATCGAGGTCATACCGAACCCAAAGCGGACGATCCTTGTGCATCGTCTGCACTTCATCCGCCGCCAACTGGGTTCCATCAATCGCGCTTTCCAAGTGAGAAACGAACGATGCCATCGTGATGGGAGCCTTGAATGAAAAAGTGGAAAAGAGGTGAAAGAAAACGCACCCCGCGGCAAATCACGGGCGTGCGTGTCGCCGCGGCATGGTGCGAGCCCCTATAAGCCCGCGTTCAGTCCTTGCAGGTCGTCGGGAACGAACCGTCCGTCTTGGCGGATCAGCTCGCCGTCGAACCACAGTTGGCCGCCGCCGTACTCAGGCGTCTGGATCATCACCAGATCCCAGTGCACTCGGCTGCGGTTGCCGTTGTCTGCCTCGTCGTACGCCTGGCCGGGTGTCAGGTGAATCGAGCCACCGATCTTTTCGTCAAACAGCGTATCGATCACTGGCCGCCGCACGCGGTTGTTGCAACCGATTGACCATTCACCGATATAGCGGGCCCCTTCGTCCGCGTCGAGAACGCGGTTCAGCGCCTGTGGGTCGTTGCTGCACGTGGCGTGGACAATCTTGCCTTGCTCGAAGGTGAACTCGACTCCGTCGAACACCACCCCCTGATATCGCGACGGCGCGTTGTAGCGGATGGTTCCGTTGATGCTGTCGCGAACCGGTGCCGTAAAGACCTCGCCATCGGGAATGTTCCGTAGCCCGAAGCAGGGCACGACGGGAATGCCGCGAATGGAAAACTCCAACTCCGTGCCGGGCCCGACCAGCCGCACGCGGTCGGCCTTTTCCATGCGGCGAACCAGCGGCTGCTGGTCTTGCTGCATTCGCACATAGTCGGCCGTACAGACATCGAAGTAAAAGTCGGCGAACGCCTCGCTGCTCATGCCCGCGGCTTGCGCGAACGAGTCGGTCGGATATCGTAGCACCACCCATTTCGTTTGCGGCACGCGCACCTCGGAATGCACTGGATGCCACCAGTGCTGTTGGTACAGATCCATCCGCTCCAGCGGCACATCGGCGAACTCGTTGCTGTTGGCCGCTCCGCGAATGCCGATGTAGGCATCCACCCGCTGCATACGAAAACGTTCGACTTCGCCGGCCAGCCCAAGGCTCGCCTCCGTGCCCGAGCGATACAACGCCCGCAATACCCGGTTGCTTTTGATCGTGACCAGTGGCACGGCGCCGCGTGCCGAGGCCATTTCGATCAAGCGGCAAACCAGCATCGGCTGGGGAAGATCGTAGGCCTCGATCAGAACCTTTTCACCTTGCTTCAACTGGCAGCTATGGTCGAGCAGAATTTCGGCCAGCCGGTCTAATCGTGATTCGGCCATCGCACAGGTTCCCACGGTCGTTCGTAGAAGAAAACGTAGAGACGAGTTCCGCGGCGAACAAACGATTCACCCCGAAAAAAAACGAAAAACAAACCCACTGGCAAGCAAGCCTCCGAGGGCTCGGCGGTCGGAGTCCGATTTCTTCTTCACACGGTAAGGAGCGTTCGTTTTCGCCGGATGGCGAACCCGCGCCGAGCCCAAGTTTCGTGCCGCATGATAGGATAACGATCTCGCGTTCACAACTCGCCGACTCGCCGCCGGATTGACCGCATGGCCAAGTTTCGCGTACTGCTGACCGACTTTGCCTGGGGCGATGTCGAAATCGAACGGCGGAGGCTCGCACGCTGCGACGCCGAACTGCTCGTGGCGCCGCGTACGGACGAGGCGACACTTTGCCGTCTGGCGGTGGATGTCGACGCGATCATGACCTGTTGGGCGCCGGTCACCGGCAAGGTGATTCAAGCCGCCAAGGCATGTCGCATCGTTGCCCGATTGGGAATTGGTCTGGATAACATCGCGGTGGACGAGGCCACGCGCCGCGGCATTCTGGTCACCAACGTGCCCGGTTATTGTCTAGTCGAGGTCGCCGAACACACGCTTGCCCTGCTCTTGGCGCTCGGCCGCAAGGTGGCCTGGTACCACCAGCAAACGAAAGGTGGAATCTACGACATTCGCTCCGGCCCGCCGCTAAAGCGCATTGCCGGGCAAACGCTTGGCCTGGTTGGGTTGGGCGGCATTGGTAAACAGGTCGCTCGCATGGCGAACTGCCTGGGGCTACGGGTCATCGGAACCAGCCGCACCAAGAACAAGAAGGTTGCCGGTGTGCGGTGGTACGGCTTTGATGAACTGCTTGAGCAGAGCGATTTTGTTTCGCTGCACCTGCCGCTTTCACCGGCCACGCGGCACCTGCTCGGTGCTGAACAGTTTGCGCGAATGAAGCCCGGCGCGTGGCTGATCAACACGGCTCGCAGCGGCTTGGTCGACCACGCCGCGCTAGCCGCCGCGCTGCAATCGGGGCATCTGAGTGGTGCGGCACTCGACGTCCAAGATCCCGAGCCGCCAGACCTGACCTTGCCCCCCTTCAGCGATCCTCGCGTGATCGTCACTCCGCACGCGGCGTTCATGTCCGAGACGTCAGTCAACGATCTCAGGCAACGTGCCGCCGAGCAGGTCGCCGCCGCACTCACGGGCGGCCGCCCGGAACACGTGGTTAACCCAGAAGCGCTCGACTGATTGGCGGCACGGTTACCACGGCGAGCTGGACCCACGTAGAGTGTTTTGCATCGGCTCAAAAGTGCTTGACTGATCGGCAGCATCGGTGGCTTGGCGGCTCGATGGCGGGACAATCGTCACGTTCGTTACCACGCGGCCGATTTGCCGGCGTCCTGCTTTGACCGGGTCACGGTCGTGGCCTATACGTTTGTATGGCGCTATCTTTCTTTTCTGCCTGGACTTACCGTCCGGCGCAATTTCCCGGTGGCCATTCACTCGCAGCGTGACGAACCGGCCCATGGACGATCAATTTTCTCAGGAAGCGGCAAAGACCTTTCACGACGAGACAACCCGCGCGCTAGGCCAACGGCGTGACCGGCTCGGCGAGTTCGTCGATCAACATCGGCAGCGTGTTGCGCGAATCGAAAACGAGCTGGCTGAACAGCTTGGCCGCATCACCGCCGAGCTCAAAGATCAAAGTGAATCGGGCCACCAGCAGCAGCAAGCGCTTGCCAGCCTCGAAGCGGAACTTCGCCAGCAGGCAGAAACCCTGGCCGAAGAACGCCGAGCGCTTGAAGCCTCGGCAAACGAACTTGACCAGAAGAGGCACGAAACAGAGCAGCAGCTCGCGCGGCAGTCAGAAAACATCGCGCAGCGAGAAGCCGATCTTAGGCAACGTGAGCAGGAGCTTGTCACCCGCGACGAAGCGTTTCAAGCCAACGCGCGGCAGCACGAAGAGGCGGTTACCGAATTGGCCCAGGACCGCCAGCGGTTCGAGGTCCGGTGCGGCGAGCAAGAGGCCAGCCTTAAAAAACGCCGCGAGGAAATCGAGCAATTGGCCGTCGCCGAACAGGACGAACTTCGCCAAGCGGTCGATGCCGCCCGGGCCGAGCGAGACGAGCTAAAGGGGCAACTCGAAACTCAGCAGCAGCTCAACACGCAGCACGAACAATCGTTGTCCGAGAAGCAGCGCGAGCTGTCCGAGCGCGACACGCAGCTCGAATCACGCAACCAACAATTGGCCGAGCTTCAAGCACAACTGGATTCGTCAACCGGCCGGCTGGCCGATCTCGAAGACCAGCTTGATCGGCTGCGGGAAGAAAACGGCCAGCTTCATCAGCAGCTTGAATCGGCCGCGGATGCCCAGGATCTGGAAGCCCGGCTCGAAACGCTTCGCGACGAAAATGGGCAGCTTGTCACGCAGCTCGAACAGGCTCGCCAATCGGCCGAGCAGGCGACCGAACAGGTCCGCGAGCTTGAAGCCGGGCAGGAGTCACTGCTCGCGCGGATCGAGGAAGCGCATCAGCAGGCCTCATCGGCCTCGTCGGCGGATGAAGACCTCCAGCGGCGATACGAGATGGCCGTTTCCGACGTCCGCGAAACCAACGCAAGGATCAAGGAGCTCGAGCAGCAGCTTGAGCAGGCGAAACAAGCTTCGGTCGGCGGGATCTCGTCGGTCGCGGACAACGCCATGGATTGGGAATCGCAGAAACGCCGCATGATGGCCTCGCTCGAAGCCGAAAGCGACGACTTGCCCGAAAGACAAGCCGAGCGACTCGACATCGAGAAAGCGCTTCACACCACCGAGGCCGTGATCGCCGCCAAAGATGGCGAGATCGCCGAACTGCGAAGCCAGCTTATTATCCAAACCGCGATTCCCGCGGCCGAACCTCACTCGAGTCGTACTGAACTGGTCGACGAGGACGAAATCGTTCAGAAAGAGCGCGAAAAGCTGCGCGAGCTAAAATCCCAGTGGGAAGAGAAGCTGCGCAAGGCCGAAGTTGAACTTTCCGTCGAACGCGCTTGCATCGCCCGCGAACGAGCCAAGATCGAAGAGCAACTCCGAGCCATCGAGTCGCGGCAGGCCTCGCACGAGGCCTCCGAGGCTTCGAACTCATCACCGGCCGACGAAGGGAAGCCGACGCGGCGATGGCTGGCGCGCTTGGGCCTGAAAGACGACTAATCGCGCCGCCCTCACCTGAGAGTGCCGCTTCTTCATGTCGCGGTTTTCTTCCGATCGCACGCGGCAGTGGTGCCTTGTGGATCGCTCGGCGGCGGCGAACTTCGCCTTTAACGGCGACGCCTGGCTCACTCGCCTTCGTCACGTCGGTGGATACAATAGTAAGATCGTGCCTGCGCCGGGAGAAGCGCTCTTCCTGCCGGCGTGCAGTGCGTTTCGCGACAGCCGAACCACCGAGGGAAAACGCTATGTCACAGGCCACGTTCGCTGCCGGATGTTTTTGGGGGGTGGAAGCGGCCTTTCGCCGCCAGAACGGCGTAAAGGATACAGCCGTCGGCTATTCCGGCGGAACAACGGCGAACCCGACCTATCAGCAGGTCTGTTCCGGCCGAACGGGCCACGCCGAAGCGGTGCGCGTGGAGTACGACCCGGACGAGATCAGCTATGACCAGTTGCTCGACGTTTTCTGGGCATGCCACGATCCCACGCAGCTCGATCGCCAGGGCCCCGACGTCGGCACGCAGTATCGCTCGGTCGTTTTCTCTCACAACGACGCACAGCTCGCCGCCGCCAGGCGGTCGAAACAGCGGCTTGCGGAAAGCGGCAAGTTCGGCCGCCCCATCGTCACGCAAATCGTTCCCAGCGAAGCCTTCTATCGCGCCGAGGAATACCACCAGCAATACTTCGAGAAAAACGGCATCACCGGCTGCCGCACCCCGTAAAATCGCGCTCTTTTCTTGCTGCCTCAAGCGGTTCTCGTCCGGCTTGACCCGACAACCCCGACCGACCAACGCCACCGGCGACGATCTTGGTGGGAATCACCCATCGGATGAGCGGCACCGCCAGTCGATTCGCTTTGCGGTCGGCCCGAGTTGCCTGGAAGCGGGTGGAATTATTTGAGCGTGAAATGCTCGTCGGGCGTGCCAAGATTGATTTCGGGGTTCATGAATCGAGTATCCTTGGCAAGCGTTTGGCCTTCGAAATCGCGCCGGCGGCGGAGCAAGTGGCTCTCTTTTTCGATCCACATTTCGTAGCTCGTCACGGCCGTTTTCGTGGAAGAGCCCACCGCCGCGATGACGTAGCAATCGACGCCGTCGAAGGTTTGATTCTCCAGTCGCCGCGGTTGGTAGCCTTCGTCGATGGCCCGCCGCAAATCGCCCACTTCGTCCGCCCAACTGGCTTCGAAGAACCGCCGTCCACGAAGGCTGCGGATGCGCTCGTCGTCTTCTTTGAGCGTCAGCACGATAATACTCAACACGCCGCCGTGCCTGCCGTGAATCACTCCTTCGGCGTTCCGCGTCACGCATCCGCCTTCGTTGTCGCCCTCGATCACCTCGTTACGAAACATGCCCGGCCGCTTGAACGAGACATTGAGCACCTTGTTCTCGGTCTCCTCGCCCGCCCGGGTAAAGACCTTCGACACGCAATGGTAATCGTCGATCGCGTCGCACTTCGCCTCGGCCAGGGCAAGAATTTCAGCCGCCGTTAGCTCGGGCTCCGGGGCAGGAGAATCGCCATCCGCCGACCCCGCGACCACGGCCAACCCATCCACGCCAGCCACCGCCCGCCCCGGAACCGGCGCCGCATCCGCCGGCACCGCCCCCGAACCCATCGACCCCCCACAGCCAGCAGCCGAGAACAGGACAGCTAGCGATAATGTCCACGCAACAAGCCCCACTCCCCGGCAACTCGTGCGGCATCGCATGATAGGCGACCTCCATCCAGCTCGTTTTAGACAACCAAAGCGATGAAGTGCGGAGACCATCGCTCCGCCCGACGTCCGCCAACCATCTTACACCGGCCACGATTTTCCCACGCACGGCAGTTTAGTGTCAACGGAAAAAAATGATCGCATCAGATCCGTGAGATCAAACACGCCGCGTAGCCCAAACAACTGACGGCATTCTCTGCCTTACCTTGCTGAAAGAACTGGCCATAGAGGCGCTTTGACAGGCGGCGGTTTCCTTGTGGGTTTAGATGATGATCGCCGCGCAGAATGTCTTGGTCGCGGGTGGACCAGACTATGTATTGTCTTGCGTGCCGTCAGGCACAAGAGGTCACGGCGATAACCGAGCCTCTCGCGACTGACCCGCACACCGTGGCCTATTTACCACGGGCAGATTCTCGGTGGCACAATTTTTTTTGCGAGACATTGGCGACACGCCGACCGGCAAAAGTTTTTTCCCGCGCCCCTTGAAATTGGGCCACGGTTTATGGCATGGTGTGCGTAGTTGGCTTTGGCCGGTTTACCTGACTGTGTTGCCTAAAAAAGGTCGTGGACGTTCAAACGAGTCGCGTGTGAGGATTACGGTTCTTGGTCCTTGCGACTCCATGGCTAGCCGACGTCCCCAGCCGGGTCCATCGTGGCGGAT
>Ga0114931_10012096_pt1 | contig 10124 bp, 7 predicted proteins | sample 2SBtaG_FD_89579 | JGI IMG/M metagenome (GOLD analysis project Ga0114931, IMG submission 89579) | Deep subsurface microbial communities from Kolumbo volcano to uncover new lineages of life (NeLLi) - 2SBTROV14_V59a metaG | ecosystem: Environmental > Aquatic > Marine > Volcanic | place: Kolumbo... | reverse complement strand
GGAATCGTCTTCCCTGGTGACCCAAGGCCCCTACCGCTTCACACGCAACCCGATGTACCTGAGCATGGCGATGGCGCTCTGCGGCGCCGCCGTCGTCCTGGGCTCGATCACCTGCCTGCTTATCCTGCCCCTGTTCGTCTGGCTGATCGCCACCCGGTTCATCCGGGTCGAGGAGGCCATGCTCACCGAGCGGTTCGGCGAGACGTACCGGGCCTACCGCCAACGGGTCCGCCGCTGGGTGTGACCGGGTCGGCCTGAACAACCCCGACGCAATCATCTAACCGATCGTGGAACGCAACCGCGAGCTTTGCCTTACACCGGTTGCCCGGTGGCCAGGGGCTCGGGCCGCTTGATAGGCGCTGCTAGGGACAAGTCATAACCCGGCCGCACCCGGTACCCGCCGGGCACCCCCGCCGGGGACAGAACCATCTGCCAGACCTGGTACTTGCGTGAACGGAAGGCCCCCGCGCAGGTCCGCAGGTAGTACTTCCACATCCGGTAGAAGCGCTCGCCGTAGCTTTCGCGCAGCTTCGGCCAGTTGCGGTCGAAGTTGTCAAACCATGCCATCAACGTCGGGTCGTAGTCGGCGCCGAAGTTCTGCAGGTCCTCGACGACGAACCGGCTGTCCTCCAGCGCCCGGCCGACCTGCCCGAGCGTGGGCACGACCATGCCCGGGAAGATGTGCCGGGCAACCCAGATCACCTCCGAGTCCAACCGGTTGGGCCAGGGCCGCTGGGTGGCGAAAAAGTGCAACAGGCACAGGCCCTCGGCACCCAGGCATCGGCGGACCGAGTTCATGTACGAACGGTGATTCTTCTGCCCGACGTGCTCGAACATCCCCACCGAGACCACCCGATCAAACCGCTCGTCGACCTCGCGGTAGTCCTGCAAACGGATGTCCACCGCCAGGCCTTCACAGCGCCTGCGTGCCCACTCGGCCTGCTGCGGCGACATGGTGATCCCCACCACGTCACAGCCGTAATGCGAAGCGGCGTACTCGGCCAGGCCCCCCCACCCGCAGCCGATATCCAGCACACGCATACCCGAAGCCAGACCCAGCTTCCGGCAGATCAAATCCAGCTTGGCTTCCTGCGCCTGCGCCAGCGAATGAGTCCGCGCCCAGTACCCGCAGGAGTACACCATCCGCGGGTCGAGCATCGCTTCAAACAGGTCGTTGCCCAGGTTGTAGTGCGCACGCACGTTCCGCCCCGCCCGGCGCGGGCTCTGAAGATTCACCAGCCGCTCCCTCAAACACCGGCCGATCACCCCCGGGTGCCACGCCCCGGCCTTGGGCAGGTCCGCACGCAGGCAGCGGTCAAACCACTGGTCCAGCGCGTCACACTCCCACCACCCATCGACATACGCATCGCCCAACCCCACCGGGCCCCCCGTGAGCACCCGACCAAACACCCGCCGGTCGGTCACCCGCATGTCCCATGGCCGGGTGCCGTCAAGTAGTATCCCCGCCTTAGCGAAGCAGCGTTCCAGATACGCCTGACCGATGTGTCGCATGGGAGCCTCCATCGTGTCGCGAACTGATTGAACAGTATATCGTCACGGGCCCGTTTAACGGACCCGGTCGTGCCCGGCCGCCGTGGAAAAACCAACGGCCGTCCTGACAACCCGCCCCGGGGAGATTGTATTTCATCACCATGCCCGCGCCCCGTTGTGAAACCAAACGACGATTTATGATACTCACCGCATTTCGGATCGGTAGGATCGGTTGGCATGCAAATGCTTGAAAATCCACAAAGATAGGGCTTAACCTGGGTTATCAATGGTCCGTTGCCCGCGGTTGTGCCGGTTCCAGGGCCACCACAAACCGGGATCGAGCAGGGGTCAAATAAATCTGATAAACCTGACCAGGAAAACCCCGGCCCTGACTCCCGCTGGCAGCGGTGTCCAGCCGGACAAACACAAACATGACATCCCGGTAAAACCCCGACACAATCTCATTTACCCAACCAACCGACGCCTTAAATTAGGTATGTCCTGCCCCCGCGAAGCGGACGCGCCACAAGCCGATTAACCGTAGATGGTTGCCGAGAACAATCCCGCCTAAGGGAGAGGTGCGGTAGGCTCGGCCATGTGGAACCGGCCGGGACGCTGGCCCGCGGTGGCGGACCTGCTACCTTACGCGGCTGATGGCATTAGTCAGCGTGGCCAATCTGGTGTTGAGCTTCGGCGATCGGCGTATCCTCGACGGGATCAACCTCACCCTCGAGGCCGGCCAGCACGTGGGGATGGTCGGGCGCAACGGCTGCGGCAAGTCCACGCTGCTGAAACTGATCGCCAGACGCCCCGGGCTCAAGCCCGACAGCGGGCACGTCCAACTGGCACGCGGGGCCAAAGCGGGGTACCTCACGCAAGACCCGGACCTGAACCCCAGGCACACGCTGCGGCAAGAGGCGGGCACGGCGCTGGCGGAGCTGGATGCGCTGCACAAAGAGATCGACAAAGTCAGCCACGACATGGCCGAGGCCGCCGGCGATGAACTGGACCGGCTGCTCAAGCGTTACGACCAGTTGGAAGTGAAGATGCACGCCTTGGGGGGTTACGCGACCGATCACCTGGTCGACCAGGTCCTCCACGGGCTGGGGCTGACCGACGACGTGTTTCATGTCAAGGTCCGCGACCTCTCCGGCGGACAGAAGGGCCGGCTGGCGCTGGCGAAGCTGTTGCTCTCACACCCGGACGTGCTGCTGCTGGACGAGCCGACCAACCACCTGGACATCGCCGGGCGACAGTGGCTGGAAAGTTTCCTGGCGACCTATTCAGGCGCGGTCCTGATGGTCAGCCACGACCGGTGGGTGCTGGACCGGGTGGTGACCAAGATCTACGAGATGGAAGCCGGCCGTCTGGTCGAATACCCGGGGAACTACCAGCAATACCGGGTCCAGCGTGCCGAACGCCGCCTGGCGCAGCAGCGCGCGTTCGACAAGCAGCAGGCCTCGATCAAGCAGGAGGCCGCGTTCATCGCCCGGTACAAGGCCGGCCAGCGCGCCAAGCAGGCCAAGGGGCGGGAGAAGCGCCTGGACCGTTTCAAACGTGATGATGCGCTGGAACGTCCGATCGAGTTCGAGACGATGAAGCTCTCGTTCAAGCCCGGTCCACGCTCCAGCGACAACGTGATCATCACCCACGATCTGGGGGTCGGGTACGACACGCGAAAGCTGTTCGATCATTTAAGCATCACGATCAAGCGCGGCGACACGGTCGGGATCATCGGGCCCAACGGTGCCGGCAAGAGCACGGTGATCCGCTGCCTGCTCGGTGAACAGGAGCCGACCGCGGGCAGCACCAAACTCGGCTCGCAGGTGGATGTCGGGCATTACCGCCAGACCCACGAGCACCTGGACCGGTCGCGGACGGTGATGGAATACCTTCGGCCTTTCACGCCCCATCAACTCGAACAGGAGGCACGCGACCTTGCCGGGGCGTTCCTGTTCTCCGGGGACGAACAGGACAAACAACTGAACGTGCTGTCCGGCGGGGAGCGCAGCCGGGCCGTGCTTGCCGGGCTGGTCGCCGCCGGTCACAACCTGCTGGTCCTGGACGAGCCGACCAACCACCTGGATATCCCCAGCACCGAACGGCTGGAAGAGGCGCTCCGCCGATTCTGCGAACCGGCGGCCAAGTATGGCCAGAACCGCAGCCCCGAGGGCACGCTGATTATCATCAGCCACGACCGGATGCTCCTGGACAACCTGGCCAGGCAGCTTCTGGTGTTCGATGGGGAAGGCGGCGTGAAGCATTTCCTGGGGACATACAGCGAATACCTGCGGACCCAGGCCGGCCATGCCGTGGTCAAGGACGACGCCCCCGCCGGGCCCGCCAAGGCGGTGAAGCCTAAAAACACCAGGCCGAAACAGCCTGTCAACGCGAAAAAGAGTAAAGGCGGCAAGCCCAAGGGTAAGAAGTCTCGCTACTCACACCTGAATCAGGCGAAGCTCGAAACGATGATCGAACAGACCGAAGCCAGACTCGCCGAACTGGACAACCAGCTCGCCGACCCCGAGGTCTACCGGGACCGCAAGAAGTTCAACGAGTTGCACGACGAACATGAAAAGATACGGGCCGAACTGACCCCGCTTGAAGCGGAGTGGGCCCGGCGGGCGGACGATGGATGATGATGGTGTTGGAACATGGCCAGTCACAATCAGGCGCCCGAATCGTCGGGGTCCGCCGGGCCCAGCCCCACCGGGGCCTGGGGGTGGACCACTTGGGGCTTGTCCCAGAACTTGATCTTTTTGAGCTTGCTCGGGGGCTTCTGGTAAGGCATGTAGGTGTACCGCTTCTGCGCGGCGAAAAGATCGCCGGGGTGTTTGGCCGCGAAATCCAGCCAAGGCCCGCCGTCGGTGCCCAGCTCCTGCCCGGTCAGTTGCGACAGGGACACCTCCGCGGTCTGGACGACCCCGAAGTTGTGATCGGACAGCGCGCCGACCAGCGAATTGAACACCGCCCGGGTCGGGTACTGCCCCAGCGCCGCCGCCGCCGCCAGGCGCACGTCGGGGTCTTCATCGTCCGCCATCACCTGCATCAAAGGCCCGGCCGCGTCAGGGTAGTGGATCTTCTGGAGCGCCTTGGCCGCCTCCCAGCGGACGAACCCGGTGTCGTCTTTAAGCAGGGCGATCAGGGTCGGGGCGTCCTGCGTGGTCCCGTGCAGACCCAGCGCGTGGGCGCAGGCGGCGCGGACGGTCGGGTCCTGGTCGTCGATCAGCAGGCGGTACATCCGAACGTAAGGCTCTTCTTGGCCGAAGTAGGAAGACGAGAGCAGCGCGACACTGCGGCGGCGGAGGTCGGCGTCGTAAACATTAAACGCCTCCCGGGCGACCTGCGAGGGCTTGGGCGGGATCAACGGCTCGATCAGGTCCGCGAAGACGTCCCCGGGGCTGCTGTTCGGGCCGGTGCATCCCGACACCAGACCCGCCAGGCAGCACACGGCCGGTGCCCACAGCGGGCCGACGAGATGAGAACTGGCGCGAGGTTTGGTCCACATGGTAGAAAAGTGTATCGTGAGTCGATCCATCCTGCACCGTTGTCAGCGGTGAGACCGGCGTTGCTTGACCCGCGGACTTGCCGGGGAACCCCGGTGGGTCGGGGTAGCCAGCGGCGCTGGGGCTGTGAACGAACCGCCTGGAACCACCGGGCCGAAGACGGGTCGGGGGCATGAAAACCAAACCCACTAAGCTGACCCGGTTGCTGGCGTTGACCCGCCCGGATGTTCTGCCCGCCTTGGTCAGCGGGCCGTGGCTGATGGTGTTTCTGGCGTTTCATATCGAGCCGGCGGACAGGCGGAACCCGGCGTTGGACGCGATGGGGCCGGCCTTGGCGCTGGCGTGTTCGGCCTTGATCGCCGGGGGGCTGGGGGTGTTCATGATGGCGATGAACGACGCCTTGGACGCCCGGCACGATCGGGCCTTCCAACCGGATCGGCCGATCCCGTCCGGGCAGGTCACCCAGCGGGCGGCGTTCGGGCTGGCGATGGCGGGGCTGCTGGCGTCATTGGGGGCGGCGGTCGCGTTGGGGCCGGTCAGCATCATGCTCGCACTGGCCGCGGCCGGGGCGATCGTGTTTTACAACGTCGCGGGACGCTTCGTGCCGGCGGTCGGCATCGTCACGTTGGGGCTGGTGGTCGGCCTCCTCGTCGTGATCCCCAACCCGCGCCTGGCATTCGCCTGGCCGATCCTGCTGACCATGACTCACGTGATCGCGTCAGCGACCCTGCGCTACTGGCTGGCGGGCAAACGCCCCAGGCTCTCGCCGATCGACGCCTGGGGCATCTGCATGGGCTGGGCGTTCTGGATACTGGTCGTGCTGGTCCTGACCCGCGTACGCGCTAAGGGGGTGTCCCACGAACCGCTGGACGCGGTCTGGGTCGGCCCAACCCTCGCGGCGGTGGGGTTTGTCTTGCTCACCTGGCTGTTGCTCGGGCCCTCGGCACTGATACCCCACGCCCGTCGTGGCACAGCGGCACGGTTCACCAGACTCGCCACCGCCTGGCTGATCCTCTTCAACTCCAGTTGGCTCCTGTCAGCCGGGCTCTGGTGGCAGGGGATCGTGCTGTTGTTCTTGCTCCCCCTGGGGTGGATGGGTGCGACCGGGCCGGTCCCCTCACCCCGCGCAGCCCCAACGCCGTCAACCCCCTCCAGTGAATCCAGTTGATCCGAACCCGCGTATTTTCGCACACGACTCCCGGCCGACATTGATATGGATAAGTCCACATGGTACAAACGGGGATGCCCCCCCAAAAAGACCGCCAACAAGAAGACACCGACCCCTCACAGAACCACCCGGACGCTTCGGACGCCTCGGATTCCGCGGACGTCGCGGACCTGTTGCAAGAGGCTGGGCACACCACGCAGGAGTCGGAGTTTTTTAACCCGATCCCCCCGGGCTACCAGCAGGGCCGACACAAGTACGTCGTCGTCCTGGGTACGGTGATGAGCGGGCTGGGCAAGGGGATCTTCTCGTCCAGCCTGGCGAAGCTGCTCAAAGACAAGGGGCTGCGCGTCGCTCCGAGCAAGATGGAGGGGTATCTGAACATCGACTCGGGCACGCTGAACCCCTACCGCCACGGCGAGGTCTTCGTCCTGGACGACGGGCTCGAAACCGACATGGACCTGGGCACCTACGAAAGGATGCTCGACCAGAACCTCACCCGGCAGAACTACACCACCAGCGGGCAGGTCTACAAGCGTGTGCTGGATAAGGAACGCCACGGCGGATACCTGGGCCGGGACGTGCAGATGATCCCCCACGTCACCGGGGAGGTGAAGTACCAACTCCGCGAGCTGGCGGTCAAGCAGAACGCGGACGTGGTGTTCGTCGAGGTCGGCGGGACGGTCGGGGACCACGAGAACGCTTTCTATATCGAGGCGTGCCGACAGTTGGCGTTCGAGGAGGGCCAGGCGGTGTGTTTCGTGGCGTTGACGTATGTGATCGAGCCACCGGCCCTGGGTGAGCAGAAGTCCAAAGCGGCGCAGCTGGGCCTGAAAAAACTGCTGGAAGCCGGGGTCCAGCCACACATCATCGCGGCTCGGGCGAAGAACCCGGTGGAATCATCCGCATCCCAGAAGATCGCCATGTTCAGCAACGTCCCGCTGCACCGGGTCTTCTCGATGCACGACCGCGACTCGATCTACACGATCCCAGACTCCATGCGTCAGGCCGGGCTGGACCGCGAGGTGCTGACCAAGCTGGGCCTGCACGGCCGGGTCGACCAGGGCCACGAGGACCGCGCCCGCGCCGATTGGCAAGCCTTCGTCGGCAAGCTCTCCGGGAAACGCAAGTACAACGCCCGCATCGGGATCACCGGCAAGTACGCCTCCCTGCGTGACGCCTACGCCTCGATCGACAAGGCCATCGAACATTGCGGGACGCACCTGGGTTGCCAGATCGAAACCGTCTGGATCGATACCACCCGGTTTAAGCCGGCCCAGGCCCCCGAGAAACTCAAGGGCGTCGATGCGGTGATCGTCCCCGGGGGGTTCGGGCATCGCGGGACCGAGAGCAAGATCGCCTGCGTTAAGTATTGCAGGGAAAACAACCTGCCCTACCTGGGCATCTGCCTTGGGTTCCAGATGGCGGTGGTCGAATACGCGCGCAACGTAGCCGAGTTGCCCGAGGCGGCCAGCACGGAGTTCGACAAGCTCTCGGACGCCCCGGTGATCGACATCCTGCCGGAGCAGAAGAAGATCGAGGGGCTCGGCGGGAACATGCGCCTCGGCGGCAAGGATGTCTTGATCCAGCCCAACACGCTGGCATCGTTCCTCTACATGCCTGACGCCGACAAGCCCTTTACGATCCGCGAGCGGTTCCGCCACCGCTACGAGGTCGACCCGAAATACATCGAAGTGCTTGAGAAGTCGGGCCTGCTCTTCTCCGGCCGACACCCCAGGCAACCGATCATGCAGGTTCTGGAACTGCCCGGACACCCCTATTTCATCGGCGCCCAGTTCCACCCGGAATTGACCGGCCGACCGCTGCGCCCCCAGCCGATGTTCATGGGCCTGGTCGCTGCAGCGATCCGGCATCGCCACCGGGATGCCGAACCTGCCTCGATCAGCGAGCGGTGGATCGCCCCGTGCAAGCCCTCTTCCACCCCCGCCTGAGGGTTCTATAACCCTATGGCTCGCCAATAATATAAGCCCTTACCGCAGCCCCTGTCCGGCACCGGGCACGGTGTCCTGGCGGTGGCCTTGCCGGCACCCACGGGCGACCGGAAAATCGGCTCCCGTCTTTCACAAGGCCATGGCTCTGACCGATAAACGGATGGACCTTTATGTGGTTTTACAAGATCGGAGCGTGATATGTCTGGCCCGGAAGCCTCCAATTCGACCAGCAATTTCTCAAGCAAGCTGACCTGTCGGCTTGTCGAGCAGGCCGAATCCCTGATGAACCTGGGGGACATGGATAACCAGCAGATCGAACAGCGGTTTGCCGCTATGGGTCAAGGCGCCGTCGCCGCGTTGAACTCGGGTCAGGGGGAACAAAAGGATCTGGCCATGCTGCGTCGTCGTTAAGCAAAGGCTTGACAACGGCCAGTTGAAGTGATTTCACCGCCATCGGGTTACACCCGGCGGCTTTTTTTTGCGCTCAATCACGCAGGCTATTGCCACACCGCTGGCAGGGCCAACGCATATGGAACTTCTGGGTGGTCCAACCTCAGGCTGGCGAGTGAAGCATACCCACTGATTGCGTCCAAACGCTGACCGGCTGGTTGGGTGAACAACGATCACAGGGGTTCAGAAGCCATATGCGTTTGCCCTGACACCGCTGGGCAGGTGGCCTCTGGACAGTGGGAGTTGGCCTAAGTTATCTTGTACGGTTGCATTAACAAGTCATCGTACTTGTGCTACCACCTACACGGATCAGGGACCCGCCGTGCGAAATTTTTATTCAGCTATCGTTATCACTTCCGTTGTATCCACCCCGCTGTTCGCCGATTCAGTTGAGCTGATATCGGGCGACCTGCTGCACGGCACGGTCGTGGAACAATCCGATCGGGTTGTCATCCTGGATCACCCGGTTCTGGGACGGATCGAGTTGCCGGCCGGCCAGGTACAGGCGGTCCTGGTCACACCCGACCGGGAAGAAGACGACGCGGGTACGGCCACGCCGGGTCAAGCCGCTGAGAAGAACCGGACCCAAGCCGCTGCCGTGCCCAATGAGGATGAAAGCAAGGCGCTCTGGGGGAAGCTGCTGGCGGGTTTTGACAAGCACTTCGAGTTGGGGTTCAACGGCAGTGACGGCAACAGCCAGACGTTCAACCTCAACTCGGCATTCCTTGCGACAAAGGAAGACGAGGACGCCCGCTGGAAGCTCAGCGCGACCTACTACCAAAACAATGACGACGGCAACCGGACGCGTAACGAGTTCGTCGCGGAAGCCGTCCGAGACTGGCTCATGCCCGACAGCCGGTGGTTCAAGTTCGCCAACGGCAGGTTGGAGTACGACGAGTTTCAGGACTGGAGAACCCGGACTAGCGGGTTCGCGGGGGTGGGCAAGCTCCTCGTTGACACGCCCAAGCACAACCTGATCGGGCGGGCGGGTCTGGGCGGCAGCTACGAGTTCGGCACGGTCAACGAGTTGGTCCCCGAAGCGTTGGTCGGCCTGGAATGGGTCTACCAGATCAATAGCCGCCAGAAGTTGGAAAGCCACGTCACCGTCTTCCCCGATCTGGACGAGTTCGGGGAATCACGGGCGTTGGCAAGCACCGCGTGGTCTATTCAGATCGACGAGGCCGACAACATCAGCCTCAAGTTCGGGCTTTACGACGAATACGAGTCCAAGACCCAAAGCACCACGAAACACAACGACGTGAAGTTCTACGGGGCTTTGGTGTTTGATTTCTGATCGATGTGTGCCTTGAACCCGATGTGTGCCTTGAACCCATTTACGGGTGATCCCCCGCAAGCCCCGCGACGCTGCCACGGGGGACGCATACACAGAGTCGTGGCTTCTACAAAGAAAGCCCACGTGGTTCAATGTGGGCTTTCGTGTTGTTGTTGGGATTGAAAGAACCGGGGATCAGTTCTTTTTGCCCCCGGGCATCTCTTCGCCGAGCAGTTGTGCCACCAGGCGAGACTCGCCGACGGTGGTTTCGATCTGGTCGGGGGTTT
>Ga0114931_10012095_pt1 | contig 10124 bp, 8 predicted proteins | sample 2SBtaG_FD_89579 | JGI IMG/M metagenome (GOLD analysis project Ga0114931, IMG submission 89579) | Deep subsurface microbial communities from Kolumbo volcano to uncover new lineages of life (NeLLi) - 2SBTROV14_V59a metaG | ecosystem: Environmental > Aquatic > Marine > Volcanic | place: Kolumbo... | reverse complement strand
CGTGGCTCTGGGCGAGGACCGTTCCTAGCCCAAGTCCTGCGTTTGGAGGAGCACTCACTCCTCTTCCCACAACCAGCCTTCTGTCAAGTGTGAAGGGTAGCGAGGCATGTGTTGAACCGTGCGTGAACGGTACACGCGTGACGTTTGTGGTGCATCCTGGGAAACCGCCCAAAACAACATACTCCGGCGCCAAGATCGGACGAGGGCGATATCAGTGCCTCCTCTCCAAGACACCAATCGAGCCGTCATACCTCAAAGAAGTCGTTCGGGAACAAGGGATTGGCACTCAGTCGCTGGCCATCGTTGCCAAAGGGCGGCGTGAGCGTCTGTATCTACCGGCTGATTCAGTCACCCTGCCAGCCGTGGAGCGGAACGACCTCTTTTCTGACATCGCCACTCCGCCCATCTCGGGATACTTCAACCCATGGATCTACGGTTATAGCACAATGAACGCGTTGTTCACGGATCGCCAACTGTACATGCTCGAGCAGTTTGCCCAGCTCATCCAGACAGTTGCGACGAAGGTGGAAGAGGACGGCGGGAGCAGTGATCGCGGCAACGCTGTCGCAACCTACTTGTCACTGAACCTGGCAAAGCTAATGAATTTGAACAACGCGTTCTGCACCTGGCACCTCTCGCGACAGACAATCACGCACATATTCGCCGAGCAAGGCGTTGGCATGGCATGGGACTTCGCAGAGGCTAATCCGATTAGCGGCTCGACTGGCAGTTGGGAGACAACGCTTGGCTACACATTGCGAACACTTGAGGCGTCGCCTATGGGGCAGGGCCAAGCCCGTCAACACGACGCTGCAATTGCGTCGACCCGCCTCCCACAACTGCCTCTGATATCGACCGACCCGCCGTATTTTTCCAGTCTCACTTATGCGGACTTCTCCGATTTCTTCTATGGATTACATCGTCATTGCCTGAAGAGCATTTACCCAGATCTGTTCTCCACGATTGCTACGCCGAAGGACGACGAGATCGTCGCTGCGTGGCATCGATTCGATGGCAGTAAGGCAAAGGCGTCTCAGTTCTTTACAGAACGACTATCCCGCGCATTCTCCGTGATGCGAGAGGGCTACGCTCAGGAGTATCCGCTCGCTATCTACTATGCGTTTAAGCAAAGCGAGTCAAAGTCTTCCGATGATGCGCTTATTACTGCCTGGGAGAGTATTCTCCGCGTCATTGTTGAAGCTGGCTATGTTGTCGAGGCCACGTGGCCTATGCGCACCGAGTACACAACGACTCGCAAGGCGCACAAGAACGTCCTCGCGTCGTCGATTGTAATCTGTGTTCGCCCTCGTGTTGCTGATGCGCCCATGGCTACTCGGCGAGAAGTGACAGACGCTTTGCGGTCCGAGCTACCCAAGGCGATCGGCCATCTACAACAAGGGAACATCGCCCCCGTGGACTTGGCTCAAGCCTCCATCGGCCCGGGGATGGCAGTGTTCAGTCGGTACAACAAAGTGGTGAGCGCAGATGGTTCGCCTATGACTGTGCATGACGCGCTTCAACTGATCAACCAGGTTCTCGATGAAGTACTGACTGAACAAGAATCCGATTTTGATTCAGAAACTCGATTCGCCCTGAAATGGTTTGAACAGTTCGGCGCTGAGGTGGGTCCGTTCGGTGACGCCGAGACCCTTGCCAAGGCGATGGCCGTAAGTGTGCAAGGCGTGGTCGATGCGGGCGTTGCCTTGAGCAGAGCTGGCAAAGTACGCCTGCTGCGTACCAATGAGTTGGAAACCAATTGGGACCCACAGACTGATGAGCGGCTCACCATGTGGGAGGTGACGCATCACCTAATACGAGTCTTGGAGGCAGATGGCGAATCCGCGACAGCGGATCTACTCCGCCGGGTCGGTTCGGGCGCGGGGCAAACCGCTCGCGAGCTTGCCTACCGCCTGTACCAAATCTGCGAACGGAAGAAGTGGGCGGACGGGGCGCTCAGCTATAACGGCCTCGTCGTGTCGTGGCCCGAGATCGAGCGTCTGACTCGAGAGGCCAAGACAGCACCAGTGGCCGCCGATGCTGGCCTGTTTGAGAACGAGTGATCCACGATGCGTTGCAGCAGAAAGCAGGCCTGAACCATGGCAAAGTCCAATCGCGACAAGATCGGAGAGGCACTGGAAGTTCTACGCGATGGGCTCCAGCCCTTCGTCGAGCGAGAGCTCAAAGCCCAATACGGCGATGACTGGCTCAAACAAGCGACTGAGGACCTGCGATTCACGCCCAAGGGCGATGAGTTGGACGCGTCGGCGCTTCTTTCCATTATGTGGTACCAGTGGAACATTGTATTCCGCAACACGCTGGGCCACGGTGAGCGGAGCCTCGTGAGCCTCATCCGCGATGCGAGGAACGACTGGGCTCACCAGAAGTCATTCTCGTCCGACGACACCTACCGGGCGTTTGATCAGATGTCGCAGTTGCTGGCTGCCGTGAGCGCGGGCAAGCAAGCCATCGAGCTCGACAAGCAGAAGATGGAAGTCATGAGGCTCAAGCTCTCAGAGCAGACGCGAGCCGATGCACGAAAGCGAGCGAGCCAGGCGACGGAGGGCAAGCCGGCGGTAGGACTGCAGCCGTGGCGGGAGATCATCGAGCCGCACGACGATGTGGCATCAGGCAACTACCAACAGGCCGAGTTCGCGGCAGACCTCTACCAGGTCTGGAAAGGTATTGCCACGCCGGAATACGGCGACCCGGTGGAGTTCTATCGCAGGACATATCTGACCGAAGGCCTGCGCGATCTACTCAGCAATGCGATTAGGCGACTCGCCCAGAAAGCGGGCGACCCGGTTGTGGCGCTCCAGACCAACTTCGGTGGAGGCAAGACCCACTCGATGCTCGCGCTCTACCACCTCTTCAACCCGAAGGTGAAGTCATCAGATCTCCCGAACGCCGATGAGCTGCTTGCCGAGCTTGGCGTCACGACGCTGCCTTCCGTGCAGCGTGCAGTTCTTGTAGGGCAATACATCTCCCCCGGTGAGGTTCACAAGATGCCCGACGGCACCAATGTGAACACGCTCTGGGGAGACCTCGCGTGGCAACTCGGCGGGAAGAAGGGGTACAAGCTCGTCGAGCAACCAGACAAGACAGGGACAAATCCCGGTGAGCGGCTTGTCGAGCTCTTCAAGCAAGTGGGCCCGTCGATCATTCTGATTGACGAGTGGGTCGCTTATGCACGACAGCTCTACGAGAAGCATGACCTGCCCGCAGGCAGCTTCGACGCGCAGTTCACCTTCGCGCAAGCACTGACCGAGGCCGCCGCGGCGGCAAAGAACATCCTCCTAGTCGTGAGTGTTCCCGCCTCCGATATCGAGACGGGCGGATCTGCGGGGCGCGAGGCTCTGAACCGCTTGGAGAACGTCGTCGCTCGCAAGGACGCACCATGGCAGCCCGCCAGCACAGAGGAGGGCTTCGAGATCGTGCGGCGCCGGCTCTTCAAGCCGATTGCCAGCGATGATCTCTTTCGTGAACGAGACAACGTCATCCGGACATTCATCGAAACATATCGCTCGAACAACAAGGAGTTTCCCTCGGACGCCGGGTCGGCGGAGTACGAGAAGCGCATGAAGTCCGCGTACCCGATCCACCCGGAGATCTTCGACCGGCTGTATACCGAATGGTCCACGCTCGACCGGTTCCAGAGGACCCGGGGTGTACTGCGACTCATGGCGGCGGTCATTCACGAGCTGTGGGAAAAGCAAGACCAAAATCTGCTGATTCTCCCGGGGATGGTGCCGATTGACGAGCCGTCCGTGCGAAAGGAGCTCACGCGATATCTGGAGCCGACCTGGTCAGCGGTCGTAGAGGCCGATGTGGATGGTGCTGAATCAACGCCACTGGCCATCGATCGTGAGAACAGCACTCTGGGGAGGTACTCAGCGTGCCGGCGCGTCAGTCGCACGATCTTCCTCGGCACCGCGCCGCTGCGTGGTACGGCGAACCGCGGAAAGGATGTCCGGCAGATCAATCTCGGGTGTGTCCAGCCTGGCGAGAGCCTCGCGACGTTTGGCGACGCCCTTCGACGGTTGCAGAACAAGGCGACGTACCTCAACACGGACGGCGAACGAACGTTCTACGACACAGCGCAGAACATCAACCGTGATGCGGAGTCACGGAAGGAGGGATTCTCTGATGACGACGTGAAGGATGCGCTGCGGCAGATTCTCAAGAAGCAGGAAACCACGAAGGGCGAGTTCAGCCGCGTACATGCATGCCCACAAGCGCCATCCGATGTCGGAGACGATCGCGAAGCCAGGCTGGTCATCCTCGGTCCTGAATCGGTGCACTTGTCGAACGAGGGCGGCACCCCTGCGATCGAATCGGCAAAGGAGCTCCTTGGGTCACGAGGGTCGGGGCCGCGAATCTACCGCAACACGCTGGCGTTCGTCGCTGCGGATAAGGGCCGCCTGGTGGAGCTCGAGGATGCGGTACGTTGGCAGCTTGCATGGCGAGCGATCAACGAGAAGAAGGCGGACCTCGACCTCAATGAATCTCAGCGGCGAACCGCCGAAGCGAAGGATCGCGAGTGGTCGGGTGTAGTCGAGCAAAGAATTCCGGAAGCCTACTGCTGGCTTATCGTGCCGAGCCAAGCCGACCCGCACGCGGATGTTGAGTGGCAAGCGAGGCGGCTCACAGGCCAAGAGATGTTGGCACAGCGTGCGTCGAAGAAGATGAAGACTGACGAGTTGCTCATCCCGCAGCTTGGAGCCGTTCGGCTCAGGATGGAGCTTGACCGCGTTCCGCTCTGGCGGGGTACCGAAGTTGAGGTGAGGCAACTGGCTGATGACTTCGCGCAGTACACATATCTCCCGCGTCTGACAAGCCCCCGAGTGCTGCTGGATGCTATCGCTGACGGCGTCAACCTGATAACCTGGGAGAGCGAGGGTTTTGCGTACGCAGAGTCAATCGATGACAACGGGCGGTATGCTGGACTGCGTTGTGGTGAAGCTATTCGTCCCGCGCTGGATGGTTCCGCTCTCGTCGTGAAGCCGGACGTGGCTGCCACACAGCGTGCGGCAGACTTGGGCCAGCAATCGGCCACCAAGTCGTCGGGCTCGGAGGAGTCGTCCACGGATCAGGGAGCGCAGTCGACAGGTTCTGAGAGTGGATCCTCGGGCGCGGCCGCGACGGTGTCAAAGCCCAATCGCTTCTTTGGCAGCACGGAGTTGGATGCGACCCGCCTCGGCCGAGACGCGGGGCGGGTGACAGAAGAGGTGCTATCCCACCTCACTGCTCTCAAGGGCGCCAAGGTCACCGTTCGTATAGAGATAGAGGCCGTGGTGCCAAGCGGAATCGATGCTTCAGTGATGCGAACAATCGGTGAAAACTGCCGCACTCTCAAGTTCGAGTCATTTGATTTTGAGGCGGAGTAGTTGTTCTTGCTTCATTGCGGGACAGTGTGACTATGAGCGCCGAACATCCCGGTTGACACGGCGATGAACTGCCCCCTCTAGTTGTACCAATTGCAATGTTACACATTCTGCCCTAATCTGCAAGTCCAGAGGCGTGCGGAGCGTAGCGGAGCAGGCCTCTGAGGTGTTTAGTGCCTGCGGCGCAGGCGGCCGGTATCCGAGCGACGAGTGTGGCCGTTTCGTGTTGTAGTGATTCCGCCATCTCTCGATGAGCACCTTGGCCTCACGCAGCGTCATGAAGATCTCTCCGTTGAGCAGTTCATCGCGCAGCTTGCCGTTGAAGCTCTTGATAGACCCGTTCTCCCAGGAGCTTCCAGGCTCGATGTAGAGCGTCTTGACGCCGACTCTACTCAGCCAGCTGCGCACAGCCTTGGCCGTAAACTCTGCTCCGTTATCCGAGCGGATGTGTTCTGGCACGCCGCGAATCGCCATCAGCCACGCAAGGCGTTCAAGTACATCGTCACTCATGAGTTGCCTCGCCATATCGATCGCCAGGCACTCTCGCGTGTGCTCATCGATCACCGTCAGCATCCGAAAGCTCCGCCCGTCGTGCGTCCTAGCCTGCACGAAGTCGTAGCTCCACACATGGTCTTTGTCCTCAGCTCGTAGACGCACGCAGCTGCCATCGTTCAACCAGAGTCGGCCTCTCTTTGGCTGTTTCTTGGGCACTTTGAGCCCTTTCTGTTTCCAGATCCGCTCGACTCGCTTGTGATTCACACGCCAGCCCTCGTGCCGGAGAATCGCTGCGACTCTCCGGTAGCCGTACCGCCCGTACATGCGCGCCAGCTCGATGATCCGCTGGGTCAGCGGTGATTCATCATCACGCACAATGGGCAGGTACCGCTGAGAGGCCCTTGATTGCTTCAGCACCCTGCACGCCCGCCGCTCGGGAACATAGGAATGGTCCAGCAACACATTGACCGCCTCACGCTTCCGGTGCTGGCTCAGAAGTTTCCCGATGCGACTTCTTGTAGCATGGCCTTGTCCAGCGCCAAGTCGGCAACGACTCTCTTCAGCCGAGCATTCTCACGCTCGAGCTCTTTGAGCTTCTTTGCCTGATCGGTCTTGAGCCCGCCATATTCTTTCCGCCACCGGTAATAGGTCTGTGCCGTCACGCCGAGCTGACGGCTGACCCAAGGGACCCTCGCCCCTTGACTCAGCAGCACCTCCGCTTGGCGGAGTGTGTTGATGATCTGCTCGGCTGAATGTCGCTTTCTTGCCATAACGATCTGTCCTTCCCAAATGCGTCCAGACCGCGACTTTATCGCATAAGACTGGACTCGGTTTTGGAGGGCAGGTCAGCGCAGCCCTGTATAATTCGGCTCATCGAGCTGCAATCGATATACGAATCCGCCAAGCGGACCCATCCGAACGATCTTGTCATCGCGGATCTTTGCGAGCCCTGGCCAACCGGACCCTGCTGTCATCGAAAAGGCCGCGCGGCGTGAGCGAAATCCTGTCTTCGTAGTCGCTCTCGAATCCCATCCGAATCCACGCCCTGACCCGAGACGATGGTCTCAGGGCGGTCTTTCTCAGATATAGCACGCCCTATACACGCACCGTGCGACCGATCGAACAGCATCGGCGGTGGCGGGGATCGAAGGCCCCTCGGGCTGGATCAGCTCGAACCTCCGCGCGGTCTGGCTCATCCCCTTCGGCCGCACAACCCGAGCGATGACCGAAGACGCGCCCTTCATATTCGCCGTCGGCGACAGCACGCACAGATCGCCGGGTTTGCAGCGCTCGACACCAACAAACGCGAATACCAGAACTTCGTCACGCTTCCAGTGCGGCGAGGTCTCTCTCATCGACAGCGCGATCGCCCTGGTCCCGATCTCAAGCCGCAGCGTGACCAGATCGACCGCTGGGCGTGATGTTGGATCATCCATCAGATCGAGCCGTTGCGTCCAGGCTGCGACGGGCAGGGTGACCGAGACCGGCGCCATTCCCGCCCCGATGCTGGCCTCGCTGTCCAGAAACGCACCAAGGCGCGGCTTCATCCCCCGCTTGTCGTAGATCGCCCAGAGATCCTTTTGGATTGAGTGGCTGATCGCCATCCGACCGCTCTCGATCAGGGAGATCGCAGCCTGCGTGACGCCGAGCGCGTCGGCGAGATCCTGCTGGCGAATGCCCAATGCACGGCGAAAGCGGCAGAGCGTCGGTCCATCGATCATGCGTGCCTCGACCATTTTGTGGGACTCCGGAAAAAAAACGATGGGAATTTGCCGCTGGCGTCCTGATCAGTGCGCTGGAACGGTATAATAAAACACAAGATGGCGTATGTCATCGACACAGTAGCAGGGTGCGCCCTTGGAGTCAAGGGTTCTGACAGGATAAAACAAGGATGCATATCAGTGAAATCAAGGTATTACAAGGCCATTCAGGCCATCAAGGAGAGCATGATCTACCTGCTCACCAGTGATCCATCTCTGGATTTATTCGAGTTTCAGATTGCTCGTATAAGTCATTTATATCAGTGTACGACCCTGCCAAGAGCGGGAGGGCCGATCGGCCTCGAGCTTGAACTTCGCCCGACTCGAGCACCTCGGCTGGCGAGATCCAGGCGTCTGCGTCAGTCTGTACGGCTGCAACGAGCAGTTCGAGAAACTTGGGATCGAGCTGGTCCTCATGCGCGAAAGACCGGGCTACAGCCGTGTCGAAATCAGCTGCTTCGAACAAGTTGCCATGCTCGTGGAGGCCCTCGATCTGGCGTGGCAGATCCGCGCTACGAAAGCGCCCGGAAGAGATACCCCGTACCGCCCGATCCTCACGCGCAGTGGAGGTCCTCTGCGCAAGAGTTCCAGCCGAAGCCAAACTCGAACCACACCAGAAAAAGGAGTCAGCCATGAACATCGAAACCACCATTACATTCATCCAGCAGTTGATCGATACCAAGGATCCAAAGCAGCTCAGCCGTGCCGCCGCATTAGCGATCATCATCTCCGAGATGGATGGCTATGATCAGAAGAGCCACGGCACGCAGATCAGCGAACTCGCCCGGATCTGGTGGGAGACCTTCGAGTTATTGCCGGAGCATGCAATCAACCAAGTCGATGCCAGCATCGTCAGACTCCTCCGGGGCTTCTACCCGCCCGAGCTGCCTGACCTACGGAGTACCCATCCGTGGGCGCTGAATGAGCCTGTCTCCGAGGAGGCCAACGCATCACTCGATCCGATCACAGACGATGAGCGAGACCTCATCCTGTCCAGACTCGATACCGAGGATGGCGTTCGTGAGGTCTTCGAAAATATCGGCGCCGTCAATCAGGATGGGCGCCTCCCGCTCGAACCCCTGCTGGTCGTTGAGGAACTCGTCGTCTTCGGCCACGCCATCGTGAATCTCTACCATGATGGCAGCATTGGTCGGACCTGGGGCGTCAATCGCAGTCGATGGGAGTATCAGTTCATCGAAGACCTGCTTCTGGCTCGGACGGTGACCGAGGGGCACCTCTCCGGACGCGCACGGAATACCTACGCCCGATTCACGAAGCCCTACCTGCCGCTCCTGACCGAACGCCAAATCCTGAGCCACGCCCGGCGGATCGAACGCGATCTGGTCAAGCGAGGCCTCTTGGAACGCATCAATCACCAGACCGTGCGATGCACCGAGCAAGGCGAGGCAGGGGCGATTGATGATCTGGTCCCCGCGTGGCTGGAGTTCGCGATCGAAGAGCCGTTCTAGGATAAAGACCGAGCTACCATTCCCTACAACACCTGGTCCCGTTCAAGACGAACTCCTATAGGCTGAACCCGGTACTGGGGGTTGTGCACTATCACTAATCGCCAGTACGCGTCACTCACTTTGACGAGCACCTGTTCGTTGCATGAGTGCCTCACAGCATTCCTTCTGGCCCACCAAGAACAACCGAGACTTTGCCCGGCTCAATGTCACATGGAATCTCTGAATAATCGCGCAACCCCCCAACCATTTGATCCGTACCGTCTTCTGACACAAATTCTTTGCCTTGAAACAGGAGAATCCCAATACCGATCAGGAAGAATGCACCGATGGGGTTTGCCGATGTGGTCCTCGAAGACCTCGGCTCCACACGCACATCCAAACTCCTCGCAAGGCTTGATGTGGCCACGCCTTGGGAAAATCTCGATCGATAAGAATCTCCACCGCGAGGGGTTCAAGAACGCGATGGGCCTCAAGTTCCAGACGCGGATGCGTCCGTACCTCAAGACCCATCGCAGGGCGAAAAAGTTGGCCCGAGTTGGTGCGGCCGACGAACTCGGGCAACCAACCCCCGTTACGCCGCCGGTTTCCAAGGCTGAGCTATGAAGAAGTCCAGCTCAAAGCGAACAAAGCGATGGGCCTCGGCTGTCGATTTGGATCCAAATGATTCCTCAAGGCCCATCATCCGATCGTTTACCATAGCCCACGATGGGATGCTGATGACGAACGAGACCTCCCGCGTCTCCAGATCGACAAAGGCTTCCTCGACAAAAATATCGACCAGCTGCCGCAGCATCGCGGGATCAAAGTCATCCATCAGCTTGCCCAGGGTTTGGAAACTCTCCAGCAGTTGGTCTACGACCCTCTCGATTTCCGGGGCGGTCAGATGGGGCAGGCCGCTGTCAGCGTCCAGCCTCTTCTTGATCTCTTTCTTTTCCTGGATCAGATCTTTGAGTTGGCGGGCGATCTCCTCGTCATCGGATTCGAGACTCAGGGCGATCCTGATCTGCCGATCAATCTTG
>Ga0114931_10012094_pt1 | contig 10125 bp, 30 predicted proteins | sample 2SBtaG_FD_89579 | JGI IMG/M metagenome (GOLD analysis project Ga0114931, IMG submission 89579) | Deep subsurface microbial communities from Kolumbo volcano to uncover new lineages of life (NeLLi) - 2SBTROV14_V59a metaG | ecosystem: Environmental > Aquatic > Marine > Volcanic | place: Kolumbo... | reverse complement strand
TATACTGTTTACTCTAAACACGAGCATTGTTGTTTGACCGCAATGTTCGAGAATTGTTTTCGAGTTAAGAATCTTGTGAAAGATTCTATCGACAACTTTAATTGCTAGGAAAGGAGATTGAAATGGCTGGTGAAAAGAAGTTCAAAGAGATTATTCGTATGAAAGATCAAAAGAACTATACAAGGGCTGCTTCTTTAGCATGTTGTTGTCCTTGTGTTATTGAAGAGAAGGATAATGGCAACTTTCGTCTGCTGATCAATAAGAAGGAGGATTTCATTTTTAAGGATGAAAATGATCTCTTTGTGTTTATTGTTGGCTATCATTTTGGTATGGTAGCTGGAAAGAGAGTATAAAATGAATAGAGGAGTCTACGATAAAGAGCTCATGAGTAGTTATTTTATGGAGCTTATGGAAACGCTTCCTGCTGATGGATTTTGCAGTGAGGCAAATTGTAATTATTGGAAAAAAGAGGAGGATGGGTATTATTGCGATAGTTATTCTTGGATGGATTGTCCACGAATAATGGATGCTTTTTTAAGTAATCTTTCAGAGGCTCAACAAAATTATGGCAAGTAAAGAAAAAACAAAGACTTGGTATAGTGGTTTTGTAAAAGAGTTGCTAACAAAATTCTCATATGAAAAGGAGACTATTCATAGATATCAATACTTTCATGTGCTAAACAATAAGACAACACTAAAACAGAGTTACAAAGATTATGCTAGGCATATGTATAATCAGCTTAAAGTGGGTGATGATGTGAGAGTTGAAGATCTTCATAAAATCTTAAATAAAGGAGATTGAAGATGCCAACTGAAAAGAATAATAAAACTTGTATCTGTGGATCAACTAATATTCGTAGAGAGAATAATGTAGGATCTGACTTAATTAAGAATGGATATGAAGAACAACATATTGACTACTGTTTGGATTGTGGAAAAGCTAGAATAGTTTGTGATTGGCATACATATTCTGGAGAGGAGGGAACCTCATACAGTGTTTGGTATACAGACTCTATTGTACATTAAAGGAGATTGAAGATGACTGTTTCTAAACTGATGGAATTGCTAGATGTCTCAGAAGATGTAATCTATGAAATGATGGAGGAAGCTACATATGATAGTGTTTCTCCAGCTATTTGTCCGGTTCATGGAGAAGTTGGAGTAGTTGAGCCGGATGGGTGGATGGATTGTCATGAATGTGGAAGGAGAGCAGATAGTATTCTATTACATACTGGGATTATTTAAGGGGGTTGTAATGTCTCATTTCTTTTTGCTGAAAACTGCTTGCCCTACAATTAATAGTGATGGTACTATTACCTATTGGGATATTTTCACAAAGAGGTTTGTTACTACATATGAAATTGCAGAAGAGAATATCCTAGCAATGGAAGATGATGATCAGGTGCAGGTGCGTAAGTTTCTTAACTCCAGAAATAAGGAGAATTAAAATGGCTAATGTTGAAGTGAAGGGTGATCTTGTAGATTATCAGGTACTTAATGTTTTTACTTCAGGAAAACCTGAGCCTGATAAGCATTATTTTAATGTTACCAAATCTATTCATTTGGTAAAGCGAACTACTACAGAAAAGATTTATTATCAAGTAGTACTTGTGTCAGAAGTTCCTAATGAAAATGCTACTTTTTCTCGGGATGTTAGTTATACGGGAATTAATTATCTAGAGGTAGTAGACATTTATTTGCTAGAGATTGAGAGTCTGCTGCTGGATAGAAAGGATAAGTAATACTATGAAATGTCCTTGCCAACATTATAGTGATAGGGTAGTTCGTATTTACATTGGTAAAGTTGTAATAGCACTTATTACAAACTATACTGATATTTCAACTAGTAAAGGACACAAAAATATAGTGCCAAAGTACTATATTAGCAGGGACTCAAAGATTTCATACTTCTTCGATTTTAAAAGTGCGCTTATTTATTATAAGTTTACCGTTGATCTTCATAAGAAATTGCATGAAAGGGTATGGTGATTTAAAATGGTTCTTTGTTCAACTAAAAGTGAAGACGATATTTATGGAATGCTTTTTGATATTGCAATCTATCTACAGGCTAAAAAGATTGTGATAGATACATACGGATATTTTATCAGAAAGATTGAGTTCTATAAAGATATTGAAAAGAATGAGCCTACCTTTGTATTTGATACTATTTGTAAACTGCCCATAGGTGAGTATAAACTTCGTACTGATCCTGTTAGGTTTGAAAAGGAGGATGATTATGACTGTGATTGCAATGAGGTAAATGATGGTTACTAATGTACAGTTACCAGATACTACATATACTAAATGTGAAGATATCTATGGAAAGGATATTATTCAAGCTACTCTAGATTACCAGATGTTGTGGAAATTGCTAGAAAATAACTACTCAGACAATTTCCTAGATGTACGTATAAAGTATGTATATCTTATTAAGCCGTACTTTGGAAAGGGGATTCTTTTAACAGAAAACAAAACAACTGGAGAAGTAAAGCTATTCAGGCTTATTTATAATTCGAGTTTGGATATTGTTAAAGTTGGGACTGCTAGAAAAGAGGATAAGCATTTTTTGGTGGGTATTGTGCAAGGGGAATTAGATAAAGAAATTACTTCTCTACTACTTTTTTCTTGAAGGGATTGAAATGTTCAAGTATCTTACTGGATTTCTTTTTTTCATGCTGGGAATGTATGTAGATATTAAACTCTCTGAGCAGATTGTATTTAGTTTTGATAACTATACAATTGGGGTAATTTTGGGATTTGGTTATTATATGTGTCTAGCTGCAATTATCGGGGGTATTTCTTACTGCATTATTAAGGAGTGGTAAAAATGAAATTTCTAGGAAACTTGTATTGCTCTTAAGATTAGGGGGATTGTATGAAATCAGAATTATTAATCATTAGTTCCAATATCCTAGCTAGAAATGGAGAGGAGTTTTCAGTAAAGACTTGGATCAAAGTAACTAACTTGTATAAATACACTTATGACACTATTACCTATAAAAGAAATGGGAAAGATACTACATGGGATACAATAGAAACAACATCACATACAGTTAGAAATGATGCTGTTGCATATCATAATAATCAAATTTGTAAGTATGAATAAAAGGAAATTTTAAAATGGATATTGAAAAGTGTTATGATATTTATCAGCGAGAAATTGCACCAGGACAGTACCAATATAGTGTAGAGTTTATCTTTCCTAATGTAGATAGTAAACCATCGAGGAGATTTTGGTATGATGAATATAGTAAAATCTTTCCTTATAGTTCATTGATTCGCACCTTCACTAGTGAGGCTGCTGCTAGAGAAGAAGCTAGAAAGTATATTCTAGAATATTACACATCTTTTTCAGTATGGGAGAAAATCTCTAATGAAAATTAATTTGAATATAGACAATAATGCACTTCGTTTAATTATGAAATTTGGGTATAGAGAGGTGGCTGAAAATATATACAGATTACCAAAGTCTATCTATTGATAGATATGTTTCTCTTATGCATGATCTAGAAGATAGACTTAGTATTGTAAGGGCTATTCATGGTATTGGTCGTGAAACTGTGTGTAATACTTTGGCTGAATTGGGAAAGTTTAATGAAAAGGGGTAATAAAATGGACATCAAGAGATTCTATACTGTTTACTATGAGCCAGTTCCTTCTGGTACCTACATGTATATTGTTAAGTTTAGGTACAAAGATGGTACTAGTGAATTTTGGTATAGTAGGGATCATGTAGTTCTTAGTTACCCTACTTTACAAACAGCTAGAGATGCAGCAGAGTATTACATTATGGGTAATCTGGCAAAATTTACTATTGGAGAATGAATATGAAAAGAATTATTAATAATAATTTGAGTGTTATTTTATTTTTTGGTATTTCAGCAATAGGTGCTTCAATTATATTAAAACTAATAAATTGGATGGGGCCAATTTTTTATAATCCTTTTATTGGTGGAAGTATATTTATTATAATGGGATGTATTAGTGCTTCTATTTTTGTAAGAGCACTTAGTTTATTCTCTAAGAAAGGATAAAATGCAAAATTATAAATTAGAGATTGAGTTAGAAGATGAGATTGATCTGCTAATTAAAAAGTATGGGTATGAGAATGTAGAGGCAGTTACTAGGTGTATGAGTAAGCTAGGAGAATACTCTATCAAACAATTCCTTAACATAAATAAGTATAATAATCTACATGTGTTGCTTGGAGTAGGTAGTATATATTTAGCAAATAGACTTGCTATTGTACATGAAATAAATAGGATTGATTGATATCCTACTACTAAATATGAAAAGATTTTAGAGATTCTAGCTAGTAAAGAGAAGAAAAAGTCTCTCAAGAAGGCAGCATTTTTTGGTGGGGATTGTGCAGGGTGGTTTAGATAAAGAAGTTACTTCGCTGCTTCTGACCCCAAACAAAGGAGGTAAAAATGGACATTAATTTTAATCTTCAGGTTCATGACGATGTTGTTAATCTCTTTATTGACTACGGCATGTCAGAGGTTATTAAAGTTCTCGATAATATTGATAATCCGGATACTCTAACAGATAAACAAAAAATCATTAAGAATAAAATTATGGATATTGGCAAGCATATTGTTAGTAAAAATATTAATGATATTAATTCCACAGACTGGATTGATCTTCGTGATAAGGTCAATAGAATTACTTATTACTCTGGCAAATCAAAACGTCTATTCGACTACATCTAATAATCTCTACCAGGAGGTAAACATGATTAATTGGCTCTCTAGTTTTCTCTTTTTTATGTTTGGGATGTTTGTAGATATTGAAATTTCATCAAAGATTGCTTTTGCTATTAAGAATTATTGGGTCGGGATTTCTGTCGGATTTACATATTTTATTATTGCGGCGATTCTTATCGGAATGATTTCTTACTACTTGATTACGGAAGGAGATAATAATTGATGAAATCTGAACTGTTAATCATTAGTACGAATATTCTTGCTAGAAGTGGAGAGGAGTACTCTATTAAGACTTGGATCAAAGTGTCCAATCTGTATAAATATACTTATGATACAATTATTTATAAAAGAAATGGTGAGGATTCAACTTGGAGTAGGAAAGAGTTTACTTCATTTGATAAAAGGGAGGATGCCATAGATTGGCATAATAAGCAAATTACTAAGTTTGCTAGCTAATTTTTCAGTATGGGAGAAAATCTCTAATGAAAATTAAAATTGATATAGAGGTTACTGATTCTGTAATCAACCTTATTGAGGAGTTTGGTCTCTATGAAGTAAGTTGGGTTCATAAGCATATGGATAAATTTGATCCATATGATACAAAATACATTTATAAGATATATAAGAATCCAAAATTCTCTAGGTTTGCAAGACTATTTAGTCTTGATACTAACCTAGTAGATCAAAGAATTCGTATCCTGAAAAGAATTCTTGAAATTGGATGGAAGACTGTAAATCGTGATCTAATTAAGATTAGTACAAATTGTTGCGAAACTTTTTCAGTAAAGGAGAAAATCTCTAATGAAAATTAAAATTGATATAAAGATTGATGATCGCATTCTTCATTTGCTAGAAGATTACGGATATAAGGATGTTTATGACACGCTTTCTTATGTAGGTGCCTTTTCAGATAGTACTATTGAAGAGTTACTTCAATTCTTTCATAATAATGAACCCGCAGAGAGGTTTTTTGGTGTGATTGGTAAGCTGTTTGTAGATAGGCTTGAGGTTATGCAAGAGATTCAAACGATTGGATGGACTAATGTAAAGGATACATTGGAAGAGCTTGGTGATATTAATTGGGGAGAGATGGAAAAGTTGGTAAACCTGTTTAGGTGATTTTCTGCTATGAGATAGAATTATGAGACTTGAAGAAATTGGATTTTACACCCTTAGTGAAGAGCGTGCAGCTAATACTTCTCCGCATTCACAAATGAAGCGTTGTGAAATGATTATTAATGAGTACTGTAATTTTAGATGTCCCTATTGTAGAGGACTAGCAAAGGAAGTATTTGCGGATAGAGCTAGGAAGGAGCTATCAATCGAGGAAATTAAGCAAAATATTGATCTATGGTGTGATGGTGAACCACTTGAAAATATTCGTTTTTCTGGTGGAGAACCAACTTATCATAGAGGTATTGTAGAAGCTGTACAGTATGCTAGAAGCAAAGAGATTAAGAGGATTGCGATCTCTACAAACGGTTCCAATACAAAAGAGATGTATGAGAAGTTGTTGAGTGCTGGATGCAATGATTTTAGTATTTCACTTGATGCGGCAGATAGTGAAACTGGTGATAAGATGGCTGGGAATATTAAGGGAGCTTGGAATAAGGTAATTGAAAATATAAAGTGGATTTCTTCACGAACCTATGTAACAGTTGGTGTAGTGCTAGAACCTGCAAATGTTCCACGATTTGTTGATATCGTACATTTTGCTAATAGTCTAGGAGTTGCAGATATTAGAGTAATTCCATCGGCGCAGTGGGATCAGCCTCTTCCAGAACTTGCTTATATTAGAGAAGATGTTCTAGAGAAACACCCAATCCTAAAGTACCGAGTATTAAACTTTATTGCTGGAAAAAGGATTAGAGGGTTGACTGAGAATGATGTAAATAAGTGTCCCTTAGTGCTTGACGACTCAGTTATTGCTGGAAAGTATCATTACCCTTGTGTTATTTATATGAGGGAACAGGGTGATCCTATTGGTAAAGTTGGTCCTAATATGCGTAATGAGAGAGTAGAGTGGTATAAGGATACTAATACTTTCAATGAGGCTATTTGTAAGAAAAACTGTCTTGATGTTTGCGTAGACTATAATAAAAAGGCACAACAAGCATTGATTTTTAAACATACTAGCACTAATGAAATGATTGGCTGCTAGAAAAGGAAGAACTATAATGAAAGTTACTATTAAACTAGAATTTGATGATACAGTATATAACCTTTTTACTGACCATGGATATAAAAATGTAACTGATCTATTGCCCTATGCAGATACATTTTCTATGGATGAATTGAATAAATTTATTAATTTCTTTTCAAACATGGATTTGTCTACTGAACAAATGTTTGGTGTAGATAGTCCAATTCTACTAGATAAACTAGAGACTATAAAGGATATTCAAAATGCTAAATGTAGTACTGTAATTAACACTATTGAGGATATGAAAGCTATTGGTGAAAAGTGGTTCGACTAGGAGATAATAATAGCCATGACTGACTCAAAAGCCAAATTACTACATAAGCGTCTTATTGATATAGATGATAGTATTTTCTATGCATATCGGGAATTGGAGGGGTTATCTAGTGAAGATCGAAAAGTAGTGTATAAAAAGTCTGGCCGTACATACAAAGAGATTATGACACTATTGGCTAGTATTAATTTAGATATGGAGAATTTTTTAAAGTGGAGAACTAGTTATGTTACTTTTAAATCTAAACTAGGGAGTTGAAAAATGTACTTTAATGAGAAAGTTATTCAACTAATTAGAGAATATGGTCTTAGGGATGTTCTAGAAATGAGAAATATTATTGCTAAATCAAAGACATATGAGGGTTTTGATGCAATATATGATCTCTTTACTTTATTTGATATAGTTGATTATAATAAAAAAGATTGTAAGGTAGTATTTGGAGTATTAGATGTTATAAGTAGTATAGGTAGAAATAGACTACTTGACACTGTGGATAACTTATTGAATATTGATTGTAATAATAAAGATGCACTAATGAAAGTGTTTTGCTAGGAAGTAAAGGAGAATTGAAATGGACGTAAAAACTACTATAGAGCTGGATAATAGAATAGTAAAACTTATTGAAAAACTAATTAAAGAAAAAGGAATTGAAAGATTAATTGATAAAATAAAAGCAGACTATCTAGACACATAATTCTATAAGATTGTTCAGTTTTAACCACTGCTAGGAAATAGAGGTGATTATGAACTATAATAAATACTACGATATTCACTTACGTCCTGGGTCTGGTGTATACGCTATTAATGTTAATCTTATGGATGGTAATAGCTATATTTTTAAAGGAGACTATACTGGAGTAGATGAAGCACCTACCTTCTTATTTACCAATGAGGATATTGCTAGAAAATATGTAGAGAGATATATTGAGAGAAATCTTTCTAAGTTTGTCGAGGTGGAGAGTTTGTTTAAGGTGGAATACTAAAAAAGGTAATTGTTCGCTTCGCTCAGCTACGCTCAACTTTGTTCAATTAGGGTAATTGGTTCAATAAACTCAATGGAGGCGATTATGGTTTTTGAAACTAATTTAGTACTAGACGATGCTGTTATTAGGCTTATTGAAAAGTATACCTATGATGAAGTCTTTGATGTAATTTATGTCATGGGAGAGTACACTACTGATTTTATTGCGCAGTTAGTTAACAAATATAAACTGTACAGATTGCTAGGAATGAAGGATACACGGTTCTATTCTAGGCTTGACTTAATAGAGGATATTAGGGATATTGGGTGGGAAGTTGTACATAGAGATGTTAATAAAATAGAGGCGTTATCTTGGGAAGAATTGGATAATGTTATAAAGGTAGTTTCTGGATTTACTAACTCATCGGTATTTATAACTAGGAAGTTGAATAGTGAGTGAATTGGCGCGATATAAACTCAATGGAGGCGATTGTAAACCATGCTAAAAACCATCATCACTATTTATACAATTATCACTGTATCTGGCTTCTTCATTTCAACCAGTGCTTTTGTTCTAAAGAGGTTCGTCAATGATAAGTATGAAAAGATTCTTGATAGAGTCTATAAGCTAGCATTACTTGTAGCTGTTCTAATTGGCTCTATTGGGATGATTTGTAATATTACTATTACTTTTATGTGTTTGTGTAAGGGGTGATTTGGGAGACTTCGCTCAATGGAGGCGATTGTTGGCAATATCACGAATCTTTCATACGATCGTTTGAATTGCTAGAGAATGAAGAAGTAAAACTTGACACCTTCATGACATAATGGCAGTAAAGTTGCGATATATCACGAAATTAGATAGGTTAGTTGCGTTTGAGCGCAAGTGAATGAGTGAAAAGTGCCTAAAAAAGAGGCAGATTGTCACATTTATGTCACAAAAGTGTTACAAAGTGGTTACAGAACGGCCATTCTAAGTAGTAAAGTGGCCAAAAAGTAGCCAGTAAATGAGTAAAAAGTGGGAAAATAATCCCAAATTTATTGTCATATTCGATTTGGCGCATATATGATCTGTCCCTGTACCTAAGTACGGGGTTTGCAAATGCTCGTAAGTCATTGATTTATAAGGGTTTAGTAGTTTTCAAATACTTAAGCCTGACCCCACAATACTTAAGCCTGACCCCATTGAGTTATTAGCTTATTGTGTTGTGTATTCATTAGCTTATTGTGTCATAAATTGTCTTTAGTTGGTTTTAGTTGCCATTTATTGCCAATTGGTGCCATTTTATGACATAAATTTACCAATTTAAAATCCGGCAGAGAAGCTACGTTACAGATTATCAAAGAGTGAATGAGTTCCAACTATCTAAATATTCGATAGATCCCCTCAGCCAGCAGGAGCCACTGGTACGAATTGGCCCGGTAAAAAAATGAACAGCGATTAAGTAAATAGTCCATTATCATCTAGCAATTGGCCCCTTAGTTCTTTATGGATTAAGGGGTCTTTTTTTACCTAATGAGATAATTGGTTCAAAAGAAGTAGTTTGGCCAAATGCACTAATAGCTGGCTTTGAAGTACATTGTGAAAAACAAATGCACTAATAGCTGAACATCCACTAATAGCTGGCTTTGCGAGGGTTGGATGCTCGCAAATGCACTAATAGTTGAAGATGCACTAATAGTTGAACATCCACTAATAGCTGGCTTTGCGAAGGTGGATGGTCTGTAAAGGGTTGATTTTACTGGACATGTACTAATAGCTGGGTTTGTACTAATAGCTGGCTTTGCAAAGGTGGATGGTCTGTAAAGGGTTGATTTTACTGGACATGTACTAATAGCTGGATTCTTTATAATTGGCTAGGAAATAGAAGAGAGAATCAATTTGGTGTAATTGAGGCTATTGGTTCATATGCGCCAAATCGAATATATTGTCTTTATACGCCAATTGAGATAATTGGGATAATTGGGCACAATAGAGGCAACT
>Ga0114931_10012093_pt1 | contig 10125 bp, 8 predicted proteins | sample 2SBtaG_FD_89579 | JGI IMG/M metagenome (GOLD analysis project Ga0114931, IMG submission 89579) | Deep subsurface microbial communities from Kolumbo volcano to uncover new lineages of life (NeLLi) - 2SBTROV14_V59a metaG | ecosystem: Environmental > Aquatic > Marine > Volcanic | place: Kolumbo... | reverse complement strand
ACTGCCACGCCGAGGTCTACCTCGACGCGAAGGGCCGGGCCGCGAAGCTGATGGCCGCCAAGCTCGGCGAACCAGAGCCCGGGAGCGCCCCATGAGCAGCCCCTCCGACCGCCTCGAAGGCCAGCGCCGCGACGTCCGGCACGCGATGACCAAGGTCCGGAACCAGCGCACCTGGGGGATGTACATCGACCCGCACCGGTGCAACGGGTGCCGCGCGTGCCAGGTCGCGTGCAAGGCCGAGAACAACACGCCCCCCGGCGTCTCCTACATGGTGGTCCTCGAGCAGGAGCGCGGGGAGTTCCCGCACACGCGCCGCAGCTTCGTGCCCCGCCCCTGCATGCACTGCGGCAAGCCCAGCTGCATCCTCGTGTGCCCGGTCCAGGCCACCTTCAAGCAGCCCGACGGCACCGTGGTCATGGACTACATGAAGTGCATCGGGTGCCGGTACTGCGCGACGAACTGCCCCTACGGCGCCCGCTACTTCGACTTCGGCGAGAGCTACGCGGACGGCGCCCCCGCCCCCGCCGCCTACGAGCAGCGCCCCTCCCCCGAGTACGCCCGTGCGTGGCCGCGCCAGCCGCGGATCAGCCCGATCGGCAACGTCCGCAAGTGCCACCACTGCCAGCACCGGATCCTCAGGAGCCTGCTGCCGGCGTGCGTGGAGGCGTGCCCGACCGGCGCCATCACCTTCGGCGACCTGTCCGAGAAGGAGAGCCCGGTCGGCATCGCGATCTCCGAGAACCCCACCTACCGCCTCCGCGAAGAGCTCGGGAACGAGCCCTCCGTCCACTACAAGGAGTGAGGGACGCCATGGAACGAGAGCCCAAGGGACTCACGCGGCGCGACGCCCTGCGGATCTCGGCGTTCCTCGGCGTGTGCACGACCGTCCCCTACGTCGCGCACGCCATCGGCCCGGGCCTGCCCCAGCGCGGCGAACACGAGAGCATCTTCCAGGCCGACTACCCGCTGATGGACCCCCAGCGGATGGTGATGTCCACCTGCGCCGGGTGCCGCGGGAACTGCCCGGTGCGCACGCAGCGCGAGGTCGGGATCCTCGCGAAGGTCGACGGCAACCCCTTCAGCCCGCGCCAGCACAGCGATCCGGCGCCCCGTGACCTCGCCCACGCCGCCACCCTGCGCGGCGTCTCCTGCGCCCGCGGCCAGGCCCGGGTGCAGAACGTCCACGACCCGTACCGGATCGTGCGCGCCCTCGCCCCGGACGGGCCCCGAGGGAGCGGACGCTACCGCACCGTCGACGCGGGCACCGCGCTGCAGGCGCTGCTCTCCGGCGAGGAGGGACGGCCCGGCCTGTCCGCCTTGCGCCGCGCCGCCCTCGGTCAGCCGCCCGGCGAGAGTCGCCCCATCCTGCTCGCCGTCGACCCGCGGCAGCAGGATCGGCGCCGCACCGTGGAGGCCTTCACCGCCGCCTTTGCGGGCGCCACCGCGCTCCTCGGGCACCCCGCGCCGGTCCTCGCCGCGATCACCACCCGGCTCCTCGGAACTCCCGGATGGCTCGCCGCGCCGCGCTGGGACCGCGCGAAGGCGCTCGTCGCCTGGGGCGCGAACCCCCTGGCCGGCGGGCTGGACCCGGTAGGCACGTCGTGGTGGATGGCCGAGCGCCAGGCCGACGGCGCCCGGATCATCTCGATCGACCCGCGCCTGTCCGACGTCGGCGCCCTGGCGGACCTGTGGATCCCGGTGCGTCCCGGCGGCGACCGCGCCCTCGCCCACTGGATCGCGCGGCTGTGGGTCGAGCAGGGCAAGGTGCCCGAGGCCGCCGTACCCGTCTCGGTCCGCGGGCGTCCGGTCACCCAGCTCGAGCACAGGGCCGGGCTCGGACCGCGGCTGGTCGCGGAGCTCGCCGACGCCCTGTGGGCAGCGGGCCCCGGGCTGGCGCTCGCCGTCGGCGGCGGGGTGACCGACCACGAGGGCGGCGCCGCCACCGCCGAGGCCATCCTGCGCCTCGCGGTGCTCGCCGGTGCCTTCGGGCCGGGCGGCGCGATGGAGCCGGTGCCCGACCCAATCCCAGTGGTCGACGGGCCGCGTGCCCTGGCCGACGCCCTGACCTCGCCCCACCCGCCTCGGGTCGTGCTCGTCGCGGGCGACGCCGGCGTGCAGGACACGCCCTTCGAGGGTCCGGTGCTGAAGGCCCTGGCCGACCCGGCGCGGGTGCCCCTGGTGATCGCGGTCACCACCGCGATGAACCGGGTCGCCTGGTACGCCGACTACGTGTTCCCCGACGTGACCGAGTTCGAGCGCGTCGGGCTGGTGCGCCGCCACGACGGGACCTCCGTGGTGCTCCCCGTCGTGGGCTCGATCCCCGCCGCCGCCGGGCTCCAGGGCCCAGCAGCACGCGGACTCGGGGGGCTGCTCCAGGGCCTGCTCGCCGCCGAGGCGATCCCGGTGGGGCTGGAGCGGACCGCGTGGGAGGCCCTGCGAGACGCCGCCAGAGAGGCCGATCTCCCTACCCTGACCCACGACGAGACCCAGGGGGTCGTCGCGGCCCTCGAGAGCCGGATCCCGCTGGATCTCGCCGCGGACGACACGCTGCTCGCCTGGCTCGCACGAGGCTGGACCCCGCCGCCTCCCGCCGGTCCACCGCCCCACCCGGCGTCGTGGACCGGCGGCGAGGCGGTCATCGCGGAGCCCACCCACCGCGCCGCGCCCATCCTGATCAGCTTCCGCGAGACCTTCGGGGGTCAGCCCGACTCCGACGCCCAGCTCTGGGGCGCGCGCGCCGTACGGCGAGACAACCCCCTGCGGGCCCATCCCGAGCGGATCGAGGCGATCGCCGGTACCCGCGCCGACCAGGTGTGGGTGGGCGAGGCGCCGAAGGTGCTCGCGCGGGTCCGCAAGACCCAGGGCATCCGCCCCGACACCGTGGCGCTCGCCGTTGGCTACGGCCAGCTCCACGGCTTCGACGGACGGATGGTGATCGACGGGCAGGCCGTGCCGCCCTCGGACGCCCGGTGCTGCGGCGTCCCGGTCGGCCCCGTGCTCCGGCCCGAGCGCACCATCGCGCTGGCCTGGGGCGAGAACCGCCGCGACCCGAGCCTGTGGGACCTCCTGCGGCCAGGTGGCCACCGCCCGCTCCCCAGCATGCAACGGAAGCACGATGAAGACCTATGAACGGCCGACCCTGCCTCCGCTCTGGATGATGATCGTCCTCGGCCTGCTGGCGATCGTCGGCGGCTACGGGATCTGGCTGCGGGTCCTCGGAGGCCTCGGCACGACGAACATGACCGGCAAGGTGCTGTGGGGCCTGTGGGTCGCGTTCTACATCTACTTCATCGGCCTGTCCGCCGGCTCCTTCCTGCTCTCCACGCTGATCTACGTATTCGGGGTGCACAGCTTCGAGAAGGTCGTACGCCTCGCGATCTACTCGGCGCTGATCCTGCTGTTCACCGGGCTGTCCTTCATCCTGCTGGACCTCGGGCACATGGAGCGGTTCATCACCGTCTACACCCACCGCAACCCGACCTCGGTGCTCACCTGGGAGATCCACTTCTACGCGGTCTACATCTTCATCCTGATCCTGGAGATGTACTTCCTGATGCGACGGGACTTGATCCTGCTACGCGACGACCCGCACACGCGGCTGCGCTGGCTGTACCGCCTGCTCGCCCTGGGCAGCACGGACCTGTCCGAGGAGAGCGCGCACCGCGACCACAAGATCATCGTCGCCCTCGGGATCTGCGGGCTCCCCGTGGCCATCGGCGTCCACGGCGGCACCGGCGCGATCTTCGCCGTGGCCAAGGCGCGCCCCTACTGGTTCACCGGGCTGTTCCCGATCGTGTTCATCGTGTCCGCCCTCGCCTCGGGCGCGGGCCTGCTCGCGGTCTCCTACATCATGACCGGCGACAAGCACGACGCGGAGTACCAGCCCCTGGCGCGGAGCATCGGCAAGATGGCCGCCGGGGTGCTCTCCTTCGACCTGCTCCTGCTCGTCTCCGAGCTCCTCGTCGGCCTGTACTCGGGCATCCCCGAGCACCTCGAGGTGTACCGCGCCATCCTGTCCGGCCCCTACCGGTGGGTGTTCTGGTTCGGCCAGGTCGGGTTCGGGGCGATCGTGCCGATCATCCTGATCCTCGCGCCCACCGGGAAGCGGATCTGGGTCGTCGCGGTGGCGTGCACGATGATCTTCGTCGGGATCATCGGGGTGCGGCTGAACATCGTGATCCCCTCGCTCACCGTCGAGATGCTCCCCGGGCTGCACGCGAGCTTCGTCGACACCCGGGCGTCGTCCTTCTACTTCCCGTCCTGGATCGAGTTCCTGTCGAGCTTCGGAGTGATCGCGCTCAACGGGCTGCTGTTCTGGGTCGGCTTCTCGCTGCTCCCGATCTACGACCGCCGGCTGGCCGTGCGCCCGGCCGACGACGCGAGCGTGGTGACCGTGGACGAGGAACCCACGGCGAATCCCGCAAAGTAGAGCCACGGCGGATCGAGACTCGGGTCTGCGGCGCCACCGCGGTACACTGGCGGCCGTTCCAGCAGTGTCTCATGCGCCACACCGCCCCTCTGCTCGTGTGCCTCGCGCTCGCGGGGTGCCAGAACAGCTCCGACCCCCAGATCGCGCAGCTCCAGTCCGATCTCGCCCAGACCCGGGACGATCTCGCCACCGCCCAGTCGCAGATCGACAGCCTGCAGTCCCAGGTGGACGCGATGGCCGGTGCCGACGACGACACCCAGCTCACCCAGGACGTCCAGGACCTGTCGGGCCGGGTGGACGATCTGTCGGGCCGCACCGACACCCTCGAGACCACGGTGACCGATCTGGGCGACCAGGCGACCGGTCTGCGCACCGACGTCGACGCGCTGGACGGGCGGGTGACCGCCGCCGCGGCCCGCAGCACCCTCGCGAGCCCCCTGTCCACCGTGGAGAGATCGATCACCGACGCGCTCGGCAGCGACTTCGCCAGCCTGTCGGACATGGCCGCCGCGGTGCTCGCCAACGGCGCGAGCGCCACCGACCTGAAGGACCGGGTGGCCACGATCGAGGGCGACTACCTCACCAGCACCGACAAGACCGCCCTGCAGGGCAGCATCGACGCCGTGTCCGGCCGCATCGCCAACATCGAGGGCGACTACCTCACCAGCACCGACAAGACCGAGCTCGCCAAGCCCACCGCCAATGTCGACGGTCGCCTCGAGACCGTCGAGGGCGACTACCTCACCAGCGCCGACAAGACCGCGCTCTCCAAGAGCATCGGCGACCTCGACACCCGTCTGGGCACCGTCGAGAGCGACTACCTGAAGAACGCCGACAAGGTGGCGCTGTCCGGCAGCATCTCCGACCTCGACTCGCGGCTCGCGACCGTCGAGGGAAGCTACGCGACCACCGCCGAGGTGAACGGCAAGATCGCGCTGCACTTCATCGCGACCCCCCAGAACAACCGGCTGACCTGCACCGGCGAGAAGAACGTCACCGGGATCGTGCCCCCCCAGGTGCCCGCCGGCGCCATCGCGATCGTCGCGAACGTCAACACCTACTCCACCGCGCAGGATCACGTGGTGCACCACTTCGGGCGCGCCTCCGTCAGCGGGACCACCTGGGACAACGAGACCTACAACCGGAACACCTGGCTCTCCGACGTGTACGTCACGAACAACGGGGACTCCGCGGGCGTCGACTACTACGGCATGGCCCACGGCACCGAGATCATCCCGCTGCTCTCGGACGGCACCTACATCGCGAGCCTGTGCCACGGCTACTCCAGCGGCAAGCACTACATCACGATCGAGGCGGTCGGCTACTTCGAGTGACCCGCCACGAAGTGCACGATTTGGTGACGAGGCGTCGCGACGGACGCACGGGCCGCGCGGGTCGCGATGGACGGAGATACGGTCCCCTCCTGCCAACGGAGGGCCTCCCCGATGAAGCGCGTGTCGATCCTGTTGCTCCTGCTCGCCGGCTGCACCGCCAAGGTGACGCCGCAGACCCTTGCGAGCGTGACCTCGCTCACCGGCGACCCGGCCGGCGGCGCGCCCCTCTACCGGCAGCACTGCCTCGAGTGCCACGGCGTCGAGGGCGACAAGGACAAGCACGCCGTCCTGCCCGACATCCTCTCCAAGGCGAGTGACAAGGAGGTCGAGCAGGCGATCCTCGCGGGCCCGTTCATCATGCCGAGCTTCCAGAAGAAGCTCACGCCGCAGCAGGTGGCCGACGTGACCGCCTACCTCCGCCGCACCTGGGGCAGCAGCCCGCCACCCCAGTAGTCACTCGGCCGCGCTGACCTTCTTCACGCGGATCCCCTGCCCTCCGGTCATCGCGAAGCCGAAGAGCGCGGCCTCCTTGCCCTCGACGACGACGTCCCGGCCCTCGAGATCCTCGGGGACCGGGCCGTCGAGCGGGCGCTCGCCGTCCTCCGTCTCGAGCACCCAGGCGCCGGCACCCAGGTCCACCTTCTTCAGCTTGCCGACAAAGCGGGCCATCAGGACTTCTCCACGTCGAGCTTCTCGGTACCGGCGAGCGCCAGACCGACGATGAGGGACACGGTGGCGTTGCCGGCGAGCCAGGCGGTGCCGAGCACGCCCGGCAGGAACCAGGGCTGCAGGTTGCCGGTGGCCGCCGCGTGGAACAGCCCGGCGCCCAGCCCGGCCGCGACGCCCAGCGCGAGCGGGCGCAGCGGGCGGAAGGCGCCGAGGAAGAACCCGGCCGCGATGGGCAGGAGCGCCGAGCACCACAGCGGGAAGGCGCTCCAGCTCGGGCCGAGGAGCAGCGCCGGCCACGCGAGCAGCGGCGAGGCGACGAGGTGTGCCCAGGTCGCGTCGGGCCAGAAGGGCACCGCCTCCAGGAAGAACAAGCCGCCCGCGGCCCACCCGCCTGCCAGGGTGGCGAGCGCGCGGAAGCGGACGCCCGAGCCGGCGAGCTGCGCGATGATCAGCGCGAGCAGGCCGCCCAGGAAGAAGCGGATGCCGCCGCCGGACTCCTCGACCCCGTGGATCGCCTTGCCGAGATCGAGGCGGCCGTAGCCCAGGTGGTCGTCCCACCCCTCGCCGTCGGCCGACGACAGCAGGGTACGCTGCACGCAGTCCGCGTCGCACATCCCGGTGCAGAGCAGGATCGCCGCTGCGCCCGCGACGTGCGGGGTGGCCATGGACGTGCCCTGGAACTCCTTGTAGGCGTGGCCCGCGTCCTTGTCGATGGTGTCCTGCCACACGCCGCCGCCCGGCTTGCGCTTGTCGCCGCCCGGGGCCGCGATGTCCACGCCCTTGCCCCAGGAGGAGTAGGGCGCGATGGCACCGCCGGGGCCGGTGGCCGACACGCCGATGGTCTCCTTCAGGCCGCCCGGGTAGCTGACGCCCTTGCGCCCGGAGTTGCCCGCCGCCGCAACCACGATCACGCCCTTGGCGCGGGCCTTGCGGATCGCGTTGTGGATGACCATCGAGTAGCTGCCGCCGAGCGACAGGTTGATCACGTCCGCGCCCTCGTCGACCGCGTAGTCGACGCCCGCGGCGATCCAGGGCGACATGCCGCTGCCCCAGCCCGAGAGCACCTTGACCGGCAGGATGGTGGCCTCCGGCGCGACGCCGGCGACGCCGATCCCGTTGTTCGTGGTCTCGGCGATGGTGCCGGCGACGTGAGTGCCGTGGCCGTTGTCGTCGGCCGCGGTCTTGACGCCCGGGACGAAGGAGGCGCCCTTCAGCACCCTGGTGCCCTTTAGGTCCTCAACCTGGGTGACGCCGGTGTCGATGACCGCGACGATCACGCCCTTGCCCCGCGGCGTCTCCGCCCAGCCGACCGGGGCGCCCATGGCCCGCAGGTGCCACTGCTTTTCGTACATCGGGTCGTTCGGGTAGCCGAGCGCGACCTGCTCGATCTCGGGCTCGGCGACCTCGACGAGCGGGTCGGCGGCGAGCGCGAGCACCGCCGCGTGCAGGTCGGGCACCTCGCCGACGGCGAGCGCCTCGTCGCGCGTGCGCGGATCGAGCCAGTGCAGCGACGTCCCCGCCTCCTTCGCGACCTGCGCGAGATCGGCGTCGCTCGCCCCGTCGACCAGATCGACGACCAGGGTCCCGCCCGCGTCGGGCGCCGTCGCCGGCACCGGGGTGGGCAGGTGGCGGACCTCGGGGCGCGGGCGCAGGGCCCACAGGACGGCGACGATCGCGGCCAGCAGGGCCAGGCTCCGCAAGGTGCGCTTCATGGGGTCTCCCGGGAGACGGGGACGGCCGGGCCGCCCCCACACGTTCACGTATACGTCCTGGGACAACCCGGCATTGCATCGGGTTCCTCCCGGGACCCCAAGGACCCTCCGGGCTATGCTCCCGGAGAATCGACGGAGGCCCGTCCCGATGCGTCCCGCTCTCGCCGCCCTGGCCGCCCTGCTCCTCGGCACCCCGGCCCTCGCCCAGTCGTCCCCCGACGGGTTCGAGCGCCCGCCCGAGGGCCGCAAGTACGTCGCGGTGGTCGTGGGCCTGTCCACCTACCAGAACCTGCCCGACGAGGTCGAGCTCGACTTCGCCCGCTCCGACGCCGCGCTCGTCGCCGGCGCTCTGCAGGACCAGGCCCACTTCGACAAGGTCTTCCTGCTGACCGACCGCGAGTCTACCAAGGAGTCGATCCGCGACACCCTGCGCACCAAGGTCGCGCAGCTCGTCGGCCCGGACGACTTCCTGCTGTTCTACTTCGCCGGCCACGGCATCGGCGCCGACCTCGGCATTCCGACCCTGCTCGCCTTCGACTCGACCCTGGCCAACGGCCAGGAGGACGGCCTGGTGCTGGATGCGCTGGCCCGCGACTTCCAGACCTGGGACAAGGCGGGCTCGACACTGATCGTCACCGACGCGATCCACAGCAACCAACTCGACGGCATCTACTTCTACGGCCCCGCGGCGACCCAGTGGCCGCCGATGGACCAGGGCACGATGATCCTGTCCTCGTCCCAGGCCAAGCAGCCCGCCACCGACGGCGCCTTTGGCCGGGTCTTCGCCGCCGCCATCGCCGGCGCCGCCGACACCAACGACGACACCTACGTGACCGCCGCGGAGCTGCAGTCCTACGTGATCAGCTCCCTGTCGACCTCGGGCCAGACCCCCGTCGCGGCGGGGGACTACAACGGGTACATGGTGCTGTCCCAGGGGGTCGACCGCTCGAAGGTCAGGGTCGGCGTCCCCACGCAGAACGCCCAGGCGAGCGACGTCTACCCGGACGTGCAGATCGACAAGGCGAAGTTCGTGTTCACCGAGGGCGCGGCCCAGACGGTGAAGTGCGTGGAGCGCCCGCTCGTGCAGTGCGCGCAGAGCTGCTACGTGTGGGACTTCAAGGCGGGCCCGTGCGAGGTGAACGCGGTGATCGACGGGATCCCGATGAAGGGACGGTCGGTGATCCTGTCGAGGGGCCGGTACACCTGCAAGCGGCAGGGCCCCGACCTCACCTGCAACGGACCCGGCTGATCAGCGAGCGATCGTGCGAAGCCGGCCTGTCCACCCGGTCATGCTCTCCGGAACGCCGCGGCCAACATGGGCGACGCGCTACCGTTTGGAATGGGATCCGAAGTCGACCTTTTTCAGGCCCTCTGCACCGTTCTCGAAGAATCGCCCCTCGCCGCCACGGAGATAGCCCGTCGCCTGCAGCATCTTCTGTGTGGCCTCCAGGCTGCGCCCGATCGCCCTGACCCGCTCACCCGATACTCGAAGATCCGCTTCGAAGTTCCGGTCCGATCCCCCGGAAGGTGAAAATGACCGCGGACGCTGCAGCGTGATCCGCAAGGTTCCTGCTGGAGCCGTCTCCGATCCCATGGACCGGTAGGGTCCGATGCCGGACAGTTCGCCACGGTGTTCGACCACTGCCAACGTGCATGCCCAGGGCGTGGCAAGAAGGCGGAACTCACCCCTGGCGTCGATAGCCGCGACGTCGCCACAGCCCGTGACCCAGCCCTGAGCGGACGGTTCCCAACTATTGACAGTGCCCGAGACAAGACGCGCCCTCTGATAGTCGAAGGTACACGCCTGGGACGACCAGCGAAGGTCGCCCCCTCCCACCCCCGGACGCCACCAGCGCCTGTGGCCGAACTCCGAGCCGGCAGAGAGTCGGATGGCTTGGCCGATGGTCACCACCTGCTCGAAGTTTCCGGTGTCCGTGTCATCCGTGTTCGGATAGCGGCCGCTTGATCGCGTGAAAGAGGT
>Ga0114931_10012092_pt1 | contig 10126 bp, 10 predicted proteins | sample 2SBtaG_FD_89579 | JGI IMG/M metagenome (GOLD analysis project Ga0114931, IMG submission 89579) | Deep subsurface microbial communities from Kolumbo volcano to uncover new lineages of life (NeLLi) - 2SBTROV14_V59a metaG | ecosystem: Environmental > Aquatic > Marine > Volcanic | place: Kolumbo... | reverse complement strand
CAGGTCGTCAGGCGTCAGATCTTCAGTCATCCGGAAAATCTCGTCGGTCGCCGCTATCCCCCGCTGGTCAGGCAGCGGATGGGCGGCGGTGCGGACGATAATCCGCCGGGGTCCGGCGCCCGCCGGGTAATCATAGCCGTCGGGAACGATGACCAGACCCGTCAGATCGCGGCCCCGGTAGTGGCGCTCGACGACCCCGGCCATGGCCGCCGCCGCCTTGCCGGCCCCGATGACGAGCAGCCGCCCCGCGGGCGCTGGCGGCAGATGGGCCGGCAGGCAGGTCTCGGCGCTGACGCTGTCGATGGCCAGCCAAAACAACTGCTGCAGGAAAGCCGCCCGGTCGGTCATTATCGCCCCCGGGCCGTCCGCCACACGGAATCCACCAAGACAGCTTTACGCCTTGCAAATAACGATATTCTCCCCCAAAATAATAAAATACCGGAAATTTCTTTCAAATAAATGATCATTTGCGACAGAGGATACTTTTTCAGGCCATGGACGAAATAGACATTCGCATTCTGGCGGAGCTGCAGGAAAACGGGCGGCTGACCAATCACGAACTTGCCGGCCGGGTCGGGCTTTCCTCCTCGCCCTGCTGGCGGCGGGTCAGGCGGCTTGAGGAAGCGGGTATTATAAACCGCTATGCGGCCATCTTGTCACCCGTTGAAATTGGCCTTCATGTGGTCGCCTTCGCTCATGTCCTGCTGGAAAGCCACCATACCGGGGTTATTACCGCTTTCGACGAGATCGTAAACCGTCACCAGGCGGTTCAGGAATGTTTTTCGACCAGCGGCGAATATGATTATCTGCTCAAGGTGGTGGTGCCCAGCATGGAGGATTACGAACGCTTCCTGAGCAACAGCCTGCTGGCTTCGGGAACCGTCCGTCAGGTTAATACCGGCTTTGTCCTGAAACAGGTAAAACAGACCACCAGCCTGCCATTGCAGACTGTCGCCGGGGCTTAATCCCGGGCGCTTTCCCGGGGCCGCCACGATGCTGCCCCGGCATAGCTTTGGCGATAATGGCGCAGGCCGGAAAAGACGATTACCGCCGCCGCCGTCGGGGCCAGGCCATGAAGGATGGACAGCGACCAGCCAAGGGTCATGCCGTCGGCGAACACATACTGGCTGAGCGCGGCGACGAAAAAGGGCCCCAGCCCCAGCCCGATCAGATTGATCACCAGAATATAAACCGCCGACACCTGGGCCCGCATCCGGTTGGGGGTAATCACCTGCAGGGCCGCCGGCCCGATGCCAAACGGCACTGCCTGCAGGACAATCATCGGTACCGCCAGCCCGATCATCGCCGGCAGGCTGGATTGCAAAGGGGCGGCGACGCCGACCGGAACCAGCAGCACCGCGGCGACCGCGATAATCCGCATAGTGGCATCGGTTATCCCCCGGGCGCTCATCCGGCCGGCCAGCCAGCCGGCCCCGGCGACCCCGACCGGCGCCAGGACCAGCACCATCAGGCCATAATAATAGGCCACCTCAATGCGCCCGTAGCCGTGAACCCTGATCAGGAATTCCGGAGTCCAGGCGGCCCCGCCATAGCCGGTCATGGAGAGCAGGGAAAGGCCAAAAAAATGGGGAAAAAATGTCCGCCAGCGCCTGAAAATAAAGTCAACGGCGGCGGAAAAGGACACTTTTTTGACGATATCCTCGCCGGCAAGGCCCCGGCGGGCCGGTTCCTTTACCGTCCACAGCAGCAGGGCGACCAGAAGGCCGGGCAGGCCGACCAGGAAGAAGACCATCTGCCAGGTAAAGACCGGGCCGATGAGCGGCAGGACGATGTTATCGATTCCCGAGGCAAACGAAATCACCGCCCCGCCGAGGATATAGGCCAGGCCGGCGCCGATATAGATGCCCATGGCATAAACCCCGAGCGCCGCCGACAGGCGATGGGGCGGAAAATAGTCGGCGAGCAGCGAAAAGGCGGGCGGCGACAGCGCCGCCTCGCCCACCCCCACCCCCATGCGGGCGGCAAACAGGGCCGGATAGCTGCGGGCAAAGCCGCAGGCGACGGTCATCAGGCTCCAGGCGCCGACCCCGGCGGCAATAATGCCGCGCCGGCTGTGGTGGTCGGCCAGGCGGGCGATGGGAATGCCAAGAAGGCTGTAGAAAACGGCGAAAGCCAGCCCCTGAAGAAGGCCGATCTGGGTATCGCTGAGGCCCAGATCGCGGCGGATCGGCCCCACCAGCAGGCTTAATATCTGCCGGTCGACAAAGGAAAAGGTATAGGCGACGGTAAGAACAAAAACCACATACCAGGCATAAGCGGGCCTCGGCCATCCATCGGATGGGCTGGTCAAATGGTGCCGGGCGGCATTGGACACGGCCCACCCTTTCTTTACTGCAATCGGGCAAAACCCGGCGTGGCGACGGTCGGCGGCAGTGTCCTATGGACGCCACCGCTTGGCAAGGGCCCCGCCGGCCCGGCTTGCGCCCCGGGCGCGTGACGGGTAAAAGCGGAGCGGGGCAAGGGCTTGCCGGTTGGCCGGCGGCTTGCCCTCAGGCATCACCGGGGGATTCTCATGAAAAATTTAACAGCCGCGCTGCTGACACTTCTGGCATTTCTGACTTTGGCCGCCTGTTCGGCGGAGACTGAAAAGGGGACGGCGGATCAGGAAGCGGGTATCAGCCCGCGGGCGCTTGAGGCCCATATGCGCTTTCTGGCCGACGACCTGCTCGAAGGCCGGGGAACCGGATCGCGGGGCTATGACATTGCCGCCCGTTACGTCGAAAGCCGCCTGCGGGGGCTTGGTCTGGCGCCGCTTTTTGCCGGCAGCTACCGGCAGCCGGTGCCGATGCGCGAATCGGTGGCGGTCGAGGGCAGCGGCGCGCTTACCCTGACCCGCGACGGCACGGCGACACCGTTGCGGGCGGATGAGGATTTTCTGGTCTTTGCCAGCTCCCGCGAAACCACAACCCGGGTTGGTGGCGATGTGGTCTTCGCCGGTTTCGGGGTGGTCGCCGAAGGCCGCGCCTACGACGATTACGCCGGCCTCGATACCAAAGGGCGAATCGTCGCCATACTGGATGGCGCGCCGGCGCAATTTCCCTCCGACGAGCGGGCCTATTATTCTTCCGGCGCGACAAAAGCCGCCGAAGCGGCCCGGCACGGGGCCATTGGCATGATCATCATCATGACCCCCGACAGCGAAAAACGCTATCCCTGGGCGGCCCGTGTCGCCAGCGCCCGGTCCGGCGGCGTCCGCTGGCTGGACAAGGACGGTCAGCCGGCGGGCAGCGCCCCGGCGATCAGGGCTACCGCCATGCTCAGCCCCGGCGGCGCGGCGCGGTTGTTCGGCGGCACCGACGGTCTGGCGGCGGCGATCGAAGCGGCTGCCGACGGGTCACTAAAGGCCCGCGATCTTGGGGTGTCGGCGGCAATCGCGGTCGACAGCACCCGGCGGGACTTCACCAGCCTTAATGTCGGCGCCATGCTGAAAGGCGCCGATCCGGCGCTGGCCGACCGCTATGTGGTCTATTCGGCCCATCTCGATCATCTCGGCATCCGCCCGCCGATTAACGGCGATTCCATCAATAACGGGGCCTATGACAATGCCTCGGGGACCGCGATGCTGCTGGAAATCGCCGCCCGCTTCGCCCATTCGGCAAAACGGCCCCGCCGGTCGATCATCTTCGTTTCGGTTACCGGCGAGGAAAAAGGGCTTCGGGGATCGGACTATTTTGCCAGCAATCCGCCGGTTGCCATCGATAAAATCGTTGCCGATGTGAATATGGATATGTTGCTGATGCAGCACCCGGTGAAGGATATTGTCGCCTTCGGGGCCACCCATTCATCGCTTGGGGCGATTACCGAAAAAGCCGCCGCCGCCATGGGAATCACGGTTTCCCCCGACCCCTTCCCCGAACTGGTGGTGTTTATCCGCAGCGATCATTATTCCTTCGTCAGGAAGGGGATTCCGGCGATTTCCCTGTTTCCCGGTTTCAACACCGGCGATCCGTCCGAAGACGGCAAGGAAATGTTCGAGCACTGGATGGCCACCACCTATCACAAGCCGGGCGACGACATGAACCAGAAGTTCGATTTCGATGCCGGGGCCACCATCGCCAATCTGAATTACCGCATTGGCCGTGCCGCCGCCGACGGGGATGCGGCGCCAAACTGGGTGGCCGGCGATTTCTTTGGCCGCCTGTTCGGCCCCGGGCGGATGGCGGCGGCGGGCGCCAACCATTAGACGGGTGCCCGGTCTTTTGCCATGAAAAGGTCAAATTTGGGTGGTTTTTTAAGCATATAGAAGTTGAGACAGGGCCTTTCCTCCTGTATCGTCGCCGCCCTGGGCCGGTGGCGCCGGGGGGGCGGCAGGCGAATTTGAGAAAAGTTTTTCAGGACCGGAAATGACACATTTGCTGGAAAGCCGGGGACGGCGGCGTAATCGCGCCCGATTTGCGCTGTTTGCCGTGACCCTGTTCGCGCTGGTCTTTGCCGCCACCTGGATTGCCCTTGCGGTCGCCGCGCCGGCGGGGGGCGCGGCGCAGCCCGCCAGGGCGGACGCCGGCAGCCCGGAACGTGACCGGGCATCGCGAAATGGCGCCCGCACCATGCCGCCGCCGATTGTTCCGGCGCAACCGGCAGCCGCCGCCGCTCGGGCAGCGGAAAATTCCGCCGCCATGGCGACGCCGCAGGACCTGCGGCTGATCTTCTTCGCCAACAGCCCGGCGCTGACCCTTGAGGCAACCGAGCAACTGGAAAAGCTGGCCAGCGCCCTTAATGGCAATAGCCGGCGGCTTGAATTGCGTTCCTACGCGGGCAGCCCCGACCGGGCCGCCAGCGATAACCGTCGTCTGGCCCTGAAACGGGCTCTGTCGGTCAGAAGTTATCTGATGGAACGGCGTATCGATGCCATGCGGGTTGACCTGCATGCCATTGGCTCGGCCCCCGACGACGGCCCGCCCGAGCGTGTGGATGTGGTACTTCTGAAGCCCTGAACAGGACACCGGCAGGATGACCAGACAACGGCGATACATCACCCGCATGGTTGTGTTCCTGGTTGTGGTTACCGTCTTTCTGCTGGTCATTATCGCCCCGCTTGAGCGCGCCTTCAGCGCCAATCCGGTGCTTAACGGACTGATTCTCGGGGTCCTGGTCATCGGCATTATCTATGCCTTCCGCCAGGTTCTCATGCTCAAGCCGGAACTGGCCTGGATTGAAGGATTCAAGCGCCAGGACAGCGCCAGCCCGAATGCCGCCACCCCCCGCCTGCTGGCCCCGATGGCGACCATGCTGGCGGAAAAGCAGGGTCGCTTTTCCCTGTCGGCGACGGCCAGCCGCTCGCTGCTCGACGGCATCGCCTCGCGGCTTGACGAAGCCCGCGATATTTCCCGCTATCTGATCGGCCTGCTGATATTTCTCGGCCTGCTGGGGACTTTCTGGGGGCTGCTCGGGACGATTGGCGCGGTGGCCGACACGATTGACGGGCTGAGCGTCGACACCACCGATATCGCGGTCATGTTCGAAGAGCTCAAGCACGGCCTGTCCGGCCCTCTCGGCGGCATGGGAACCGCCTTCAGTTCATCGCTGTTCGGCCTTGCCGGCTCGGTCATCATGGGTTTTCTCGATTTGCAGGCGGGGCAGGCCCAGAACCGCTTCTATAACGATCTTGAAGACTGGCTGTCGGGCCTTACCCGGCTTGGCTCGGGGGCGGCCCTGGCCGGGGCCGATGGCGAGGCTTCGGTACCGGCCTATATGAGCGCCCTGCTGGAGCAGACCGCCGACAGTCTGGACAAGCTGGAACGGGCCTTCAGCCGTTCCGAGGAAAGCCGCAATACGGCCAATGACGCAGTGCTGGAACTGGCCGGGAAAATGGCCGCCCTGTCGGATCATCTGCGCGACCAGCACGAGGTCCTGGCCGCCCTGGCGGCTGCCCAGGGGCAGCCGGCACTTGACGAGGCGAGCCGCGACCACCTGCGCAACATGGACGTTCACCTGACCCGGCTGGCCGGCGAAGTCAGCGACGGTCGTGACCGCATGGTCGACGAAATCCGGGCCGAAATCAAACTGCTGACACGGACCCTTGCCGCCACCCGGGGCGGTGACTGAGCGGCCATGGCAGCGGCCCGCCTGAGACACCATCGCAGCGCCGATATCTGGCCCGGCTTCGTCGATGCCCTGTCCAGCCTGTTGATGGTCTTTATCTTCCTGCTGTCGGTTTTCGTCCTCGCCCAGTTTTTTCTCGGGCGGGCGCTTTCGGGGCGCGATGAAGCGCTGGAGGCGCTGAACCGGCAGGTGGCGGAATTTGCCGACCTGCTGGCCATGGAACGCCAGGCCAGTGCCGAATTGCGCAGCAATGTGGCCCAGCTTTCGGCTTCCCTGCAACGGGCCAATCTAAGCCGCGACCGGCTGGCCGAGCAAAATCGCAAGCTGAAATCGACCGCCAGCGGGGCGACCGCGAAGGCCCGCCGGCTAAGCGAGGCCGCGGCGAAACAGGAAGCGCTGCTGAATGCCCAGCTTGCCGCCCTGCGCGATCAACTGGCCAGCCTGCAGGTGGCGCTTGAGGCCTCGGAAAAGAAAGACAGGCAGCAAAAGGCGGTGATTGCCACCCTGGGCCGGCGGCTCAATGTGGCGCTGGCGGCCAAGGTCCATGAACTGGCCGGCTATCGTTCGGAATTCTTCGGGCGGCTGAAAAAAGCGATTGGCAACCGGGCCGATATACGCATTGTCGGCGACCGTTTTGTCTTTCAGTCGGAAGTGCTGTTTGCTTCGGGCTCGGCTGAACTGGGGGCCGCCGGCAAGGCCGAACTGGCCAAGCTGGCCCGCGCCCTGATGGATATCGCCGGTCGTATCCCGGACGATCTGGCCTGGGTGCTGCGGGTCGACGGTCATACCGACCCGGTGCCCATCAACAACCGGCAATTTGCCTCGAACTGGGAACTTTCGGTCGCCCGCTCGCTGGCCGTGGTGCATTATCTGGCTGCCCAGGGGGTGCCCCAGGAACGGCTGGTGGCCGCCGGTTTCGGTCAGTTCCAGCCGATCGTGCCGGGCTTTACCGAGGCCGCCAATCGCCGCAACCGGCGGATCGAATTCAAGCTGACCGAGCGCTAGGCGCCGAATCCTGGAATTGCAGCCGGGCCAGCCGGGCATAGAGGCCGCCCTCGGCGACCAGCGCCTCGTGGCTGCCGGCGGCGACCAGCTGTCCCTGTTCGATAACAAGAATGCGGTCGGCCCGCTTTACGGTCGCCAGACGGTGGGCGATGACCAGCGTTGTCCGCCCTTCCATCAGGTTGGCGAAGGCCCCCTGGACGCGGGTTTCGCTTTCCGCGTCTAGCGAACTGGTTGCTTCATCGAGCAGCAAGACAGGGGCATTGCGTAACAGGGCGCGGGCGATGGCGACGCGATGGCGTTCGCCGCCCGACAGCATCGAGCCGCGCTCGCCCAGCCCGCTGTCAAGGCCGTTGGGCAGGCGGGCCAGGAAATCATCTGCCGCCGCCGCCCGGACCGCCGCCTCGAACGCCTCGTCGGTGGCCGCCTCGCTGCCGTATGACAGGTTGTCGCGGGCACTGGCGTTGAAGATCACGCTTTCCTGTGGCACCAGCGCCAGGCGGCGGCGAACCGCCAGCGGGTCGGCCTCGGCAATATCGACGCCATCCAGCGTTATCCGTCCTTCCAGACAGTCGTAAAAGCGCAACAGCAACTGAAAGACGGTCGATTTTCCGGCCCCCGAGGGGCCGACAATGGCCACCGTTTCACCAGGATTGACGACAAAGGACAGATGACTGAGGGCCCGTTCGCCGGGCCGCCCCGGATAGCTGAAGGAAACATTCTCGAAGGCGATGCGGCCGACCGCCGGCTCGGGCAGGGGGCGGGGGCTGGCGGGGGTGGATATCTCGGAACGCACTTCAAGCAGTTCGCTGATCCTGCTCGCCGCCCCGGCGGCCCGTTGCAGGTCGCCGTAAACCTCGCTCAGAGCGCCAAACGCACCGGCCACCATGATCGCGTAAAACAGGAAGGCGGCCAGTTCACCCCCCGACATGACCCCCGATGCCATGTCCTTGGCGCCGCTCCACATGACGAAATCGATGGCTCCGAAGACAATCAGGATAACGAAGGCGGTCAGCCAGGCGCGGGCCCGGATACGGGCTACCGCGACCCGGAAGGCGGCTTAGGTATCATGGCGGAAAGCGCGGCTTTCACGGTCCTGCTGACCGAAGGCGAGGACCGTCCGGATGGCCCCCAGAATTTCCCCGGCCCGCGACGATACGTCGGCGATGCGGTCCTGGCTGTGGCGCGACAGCTTGCGCACCCGGCGCCCGAAGATGACGATGGGCAGCACCACCACCGGCACCATCAGCACCACCAGGCCGGTCAGCTTGGGGCTGGTAATGATCAAGAGGGCGATACCGCCGGTCAGCAGCAGCAGGTTGCGCAGGGCGACCGAGGCGCTGGAGCCGATGATCGTCTGGATCACCGTCAGGTCGGAGACCAGCCGCGAGGCAATTTCGCCGGGCCGGTTATTATCGAAGAAGCCGACATGCAGCCGCAGCAGGTTATCGTAAACGGTCGCCCGGATATCGGCGACCACCCGTTCCCCCAGCCAGGAGACCAGATAAAAGCGGCCGAATGTCGCCGCCGCCAGAACCGCTGCCACCGCCAGCAAGGCGAGGAAATAATTGTCAATGAAGGTCGAATCGGCGGTCGACAGGCCGTAATCGACAATCCGCCTGATCGCCAGGCCAATGCCCAGGGTGGCGGCGGCGGCGGCGATCAGGGCGAACAGCGCGCCGCCAACGGTTGCCCGGTAGGGAATCAGAAAACGTCCCAGAACCCGCAACCGGCCGAGGGGGGCCTTGTCGCCGTTTCCGGGACGGGCGCCCTGATTGCCGTCCGGGCGGGTTGTTGCCGTCTGCCTGCTCATAAGCGCCCCTGTTGCCGGGAATATTACGGAGACGACCCTATATCAGGTGTGCCGGGCGCCGACAACATCGCAACGACCGGCAAAAAGGCCGCCAATCAATCTCTTGTAATGGCGGGACGGCTTGGTTATACAGGCCGCCTCATCGCAGGCGGAGTGGCCCCATGAAAAAAGATATTCATCCGGATTATCACAAGATTACGGTTGTCATGACGGACGGCACCAGTTTCGAAACCCGTTCGACCTATGGCAAGGCAGGCGACACCCTGAAACTTGATGTCGATCCGAAAAGCCATCCCGCCTGGACCGGGGGCCAGCAGCGGCTGGTCGATAGCGGCGGCTCGGTAGCCCGTTTCCGCAAGCGTTTCAAGGATTTCGGCATTTAGGAAGCGCTTGCCGGCACAACCCCTAAAGCTTTCCCGACAGGTCCTGTTGCAGGTAATGCACCGGGTTTTGGGCGGTGCCGTGACGCAGCAATTCCTCCAGACGGACCACCCGGCGAAATAAACTCTCGCTCCGCTTCGACAGGATTCGCAGCCGTTCGGGCAGCATGTCGGCACCCTTGAACGGGGGGCCGAGGCAAATCCTGCGGCTGCCGAGTCGTCTTGAGGCGTGCAGCGCCTCGGCGGCGGTTATTTCGCCGTTCTGCACCGCCCGGCGATTAAGCAGCCAGGCCATGACCTGCATCAGCCGGGTGGTCAGGCGAATGCTTTCGCCGGCATAGGCGGCGACCGTATTGTCGGGCAGGCTCTTGCGGTCAAGTTCGGCCTGACCGGTAAGATATTCGGTCATTTCCTCGATCATCTCGACCGTTTCGTCATAGGTCCTGGAGACAAACAGATCGATTGCCGAATCGCTGCCGTCGCGTTTATCGCCACTCATATATTTTTCCCCAGTACATTACATGACGCGCCTGGACATTACGCTACGCGCCTGGTCTTGGCAGATTATTAACAGGGACCAGCGGCGTCGGGAAAGCCACCTCGCGGGCTGCCCGTGGATCAGACTAAATCATTTTTCCAACTCTGCCGAGGGCAAAAAAGAAGCCGCGATTAAAGGCGGCTTCAGTCGACAGGGAGGCGTCAAATTACCAGGTGGTCAGAGGTTGAGGGGACCCCGGCCACCGTCATCGGAATAATGACAGGCGAATGTTAAGATTCGATTACCATCCACGGGCCGGATATCCCGGCGGGGGTGTCAGGTGCTGAAGAATTTTTCCGCCGCCTCGCGGCCCCGGCTTTTTTCGTCGAT
>Ga0114931_10012091_pt1 | contig 10126 bp, 5 predicted proteins | sample 2SBtaG_FD_89579 | JGI IMG/M metagenome (GOLD analysis project Ga0114931, IMG submission 89579) | Deep subsurface microbial communities from Kolumbo volcano to uncover new lineages of life (NeLLi) - 2SBTROV14_V59a metaG | ecosystem: Environmental > Aquatic > Marine > Volcanic | place: Kolumbo... | reverse complement strand
GAGGGGTCGGGTACGCCGGTGGCCGTGTGGGTGAGTTCGAGTGGCCTCGCTGGCGGCGACGTGTCACAGAGCGCCACGAATCCCCACATCAGACCGAGGAGGATCTTTTGCCCCGAGGGATCGACCGCCATGTCGAAGGTAGGAAAGGGTAATGAGATATCGAGGAGCCTCTCCTCGAGATGGGGTTCCCAGAGGATGATCTTCTTCTCGTAGCCTCCCGTACTCACGATGCGCTGGGCTGCCGGGATGTATTGGACCGAATCCGGCTCGCGGGTGTGTCCTTCGAGCACGCCCGAGACCTTCTCCGTGTCGAGATCCAGGAGGTAGATGTTCTGATCTCGCGATTCGAGCGCGAGCCACTTGTTTCCCGCCAAGGCATGAATGTCCGTGACCTGCAAGCCGTCGAGGTCGAGGATGCTCGACTCCCCTGCATCGGAGGCGGATCGTCTCAGCACACCTTCTGGGTCCGACCAGTACAGGGAGGCATGCTTACCGGTGCAGGCAATGGAGATGGCGGGGTGGCCAAGGTCGAGCTTCGAGGATTTCCATGCGCCCTCCGCAGTCGCGATCACATACACCTCGCCTGTCTTGCTGCGGGCGAGGAAACCCGCCGGATGTCGACAGAGCGCTGCCACCGGCGAACCCAGATCGAGCGTGCGCTCTGCATCCGAACCATCGAAGCGATGCCACTCGAGGCTGCCGCCTACGGTCCCGACGACGAAGTCATCGCCGGTGAGTGGAAGAATGTCGGCGATCGCCCCTCCTCGCAGTTGCTGTCGGTGAGTGCCTTCAGGCTGGTCCAGTCGGCCGCGCAGCAACAGGCCCTTGGAGTTGCCTGCCACCCAGCGATTCTCGTCGATCCATGCCACGGCCCGGATCGCGCTCCGAGCGCGGGCGAGCGCCGAAGTGAATTCGACTGCCTGCCGACTCCATTCGCGGATCGTTCCATCCAGGCTGGCCGTGTAGATGACCCCGCGCGCGGTATCCACGTCGAGCGCGAGGATCTTGGCCTGATGGCCCAGTTGCTTGTGTCGCACTTGGGGTCTCGTCAGGTCCTGGGTGAAAAGGGCTACGCCCCCGGTGGTCACGTGACGCAGGTCGGAGGAGATACTGAACGAAGACACCGCGGTCTCGAATCGGCCCGATGTGATCTGATTACGCTCCAATCCGGGAAGGCGTGTTTCGATCAGCTCCCCTCGGTTGCTGCAGGTCAAGACCTTGTCCCCTTTCTTCGAGAACGCGCCGCCCAGCACCCAGTCCGTGTGTTGGATCGAGCCCTTCGGCTCCAGATCTGGTAGAGACCAGAGCCTGGCTGTCAGGTCGACCGATGAGGAGAGAAGGAGTTCCGAGGAAGGGTCGGTGCAAAGGCTCTGGATGCTCGTCTTGTGCAGGCGTCGCTTGGAGACCACGCGATCCGTGCCGAGATCCCATAGACACACCCAGCCCGAACGGTAGGCGACGGCGAGCCAGTCCTTGGCCTTTATGTGCCGCAAAGCCGAGATCCCCCCCGGATCGGGCACTGCCGGTGCCAGCAACCTCTGGACCTTCCTCTCCTGGATGTCGTAGATCCTCACGATCCCATCCAACCCGCCGAGTGCCACCCGCTCCGTTCCTTCGAGCCAGCAGAGTCGGCTGCACTCCTCGTCCAGGCGGTCCTGCAGCACGGGCTTGCCCGAAGGAAGGGACAGGATCTGGAGGTCCGGAAGCTGGTCGCAGCTCAGGAGAAATCGGCCGTCCGGCGACAGGATCATGTCATTGATCGGCGTTCGATCCTTGGAGAGGATCCGCCGACTCTGGTCCATCCGTCTCGCGAGGACGTTCCATTCCATGCCTCGCAGGTCTTCGGGGCAACGCAACAACCTCAGTTTCCCATCGGTCACCTCATTGGTCTGCACATCCATCTGGGCGGAGCGGATGTTCCCGACGTAGGCAAGCTGGCGTGCCTGCTCGTAGAGTTCTTCGATGGCCATGCGGGACCGCGTCTCGAGAAGTCCGTAGGCGAATCCCGATAGCAGCAGCAGGAGGGCTCCCGTGAACACCACAGCGGATCCACGAGGATTGCGCTCGGCCCAGCGGTGCAGACGAAGGAGTGGCTTGGGGCGGGTCGCTTGGATCGGGCGACGTGCACGAAGATTGGAGAGGTCCGCGAGGAGGTCCGCACAGTTCTGATATCGATGGGATGGGTCCGGGTCCATGGCCTTGAGGCAGACCGTGGCCAGGTCCCAACTCACCTTGGGGTTGAGTTTGCGCGGATCCGTCGGATGGGCTGCCAGGATCAAGCGACGGGTCTCCTCCTGATCCTGTCCCAGGTAGGGGCAGTGGAGGGTGAGGAGTTCGTAGAGCGTTACGCCGAGGGAGTAGACGTCTTGTCGGGGATCGAGCCGATCCGATGGGCCGGCGAGGTACTCGGGGGCGAGGTAGGGGAGGGAGCCCAGTTCGGCCGTGCTCTTGGTCAAGGCCTGTCCGTCTTCGACGCGAGCGAGACCGAAGTCCACGAGTCTCAGGTGCCCTGATTTGGTCACAAGGAGATTGCTGGGCTTGACGTCCCTGTGAATGACCTGCTTTTCGTGCGCATGTTGCAGGGCTTCTGCTGCCTCGGCGATCAGGCGTGTGCAGACCTCGGGCCAATTGAGCAAGGTGAGTTCGTCGGTGAGCCGCGTTCCGCTGCTGCTGCTCGTCGGCTTACCCTCCAAGGCCTCGAGGAGAGACGTGAGTCGCTTGCCCTCGAGCCTGTCCGGGCGCTGATCCCCCAGCGATCGGATGACTTCGGCAAGGGACAGCCCTTCCACGAATTCCATCGCGTAGTAGGGCATACCCTCGTCCTCTCCCGCCGAGAGGACTCGCACGATGCCCGGGTGTGCCAGCTCGAGGAGAGCCTCCACCTCACGTTGGAATCGCTCCTTGTTGCCGGGCACGTAGAGTTGTTCGGGCCGGATGAGCTTGACGGCAACCCTCCGCTTCAGCTCCTCGTCCATGCCCAGGAAGACGACTCCCATCCCTCCGTGCCCGAGCTTCGCCAGGATCCTGTAGGGTCCGATCCGTTCGGGGAGATCCCGAACCCTTCCGCGGGTCTCTCCGGATCGACTCCCGCGCGGCGCGAGGAGGCCGTGTTGTTCGAGGCTGGCGAAAATAGCCCGGTAGGCCTCCGCCTCGTCGGGCATCTCCCGGCAGATACGCTCGAACGAGGCCCTCGGATCCGGACTCTCCAGGCAGGCGAAGATCCGCTCTTCGGCATCCGGGGGCAGGGGCTTGGAGGAGGAGGGCATGCCGATATCCTAGCGCATTCGGGCGGACCGGAGCCTGTCCGCATTGCTCACGCGAATCGTCGTTGCGATCGGAGTCTTGACCGGAGGCGGAGACGTCCCAGGGGTCCATCCAGCGAATCGTGCCCTGGCGATCTCCCGCCTGAGCGTCACGTCCACAGGATCCTGCGGCATGTAGGTCTGGATCCTGAGCCCCGCCCTGGTGAAGCCTGCAGCCTTGTGCCAAACAGGCTCTTCGTGCCCATGCCTGGACCGGCGTCCAGGACCGCATTGTGCCATGTACCTGCGAGTGCTGCCCTTATCTCATGTGGAGGAGAGGGCCGCTTGGGATCATCCGCCGATCTGGTGTGACGCGACTCCCTTGACGTGCTGCTATCTGCCGAGAGTCCAGTGCAAGCCGTTGCTGAGTTCGAAGCTCGCGTTGAAGTTGTTGGCATCTAAGGCAAGCGTCTGGAACACGACCTGGATGCCGATCAGCACCGGCAGATTGGGAATCGGGAGGTTGTGCCGGAAGCTCGCGACCTGGTTGGCTGCAGTCATGTGGAAGAACTGCGTGATATCGAAGTGAAGGACCCCGTGTGCGCCGAGGGACAGGGGTCGATCGGCCAGGATGCCCATGAGGGTGATGCTGACGGGATTCTTGAGCAGGGTGGTACCCGTGACGACAGCTGTGGATCCGAGCACCGGGTCGGTTCCCCGGAGCCAAGTGCTGCCGGTGATCACGCCGAGGGGTTCGGCGCAGGCACCGTTGTCGAAGGTGAAGACCTCGAGCCCGAACGCATTGGTGTACGCACGGAGGAAGACCTGGTTGCGGAGTGCGACGTGGTAGACAGGCGCATCGAAGGGGAGGGTGCCACCCATCTTGGGCACCGTCAGTGCCAGCGAGCGAGTGCCCGCCTGCGATCCATCCGTGACCCAGACTTCGTACCAGGAACTCGGCGTGGCCTTGAGCGAGAAGTAGACCTTGCGACTTCCGATGGCAGCGAGCTGCTCCGGGCCAGGGCTCGAAGAGCTGAAAGTCGGTTTATGGAAGACCTTGGTACCGGCGGAAGAACCATCGCTGACGTAGACACTCGTGCCAAGGACTGGATCCGTGCCTTGGAAGTAGACCTTGCCATTGCGAGCCGTGAGGTAGCGGGGAGGCCAGTAGGAGCTTTTCCCGGGATAGATGTCCTTGACGAGTCTTGTGCCCTGGCTCGTCAGGTCGGTGACCCAGAGCTCCCGGCCCGCAGCGGTGGTGTAGGCAACGAAGAAGACCCTGCCATCGGCGAGCACGAAGTCCGAGGGGTAGGAGTGCGCTGCGCCTGGGTTGATGTCCTTGAGCAAGCTCACGGATTTGCCGTCGAAGTACCAGAGCTCGTTTCCGTTGGCAGCGGTCTGCCCCGAAAAGACGACCTTGTCGGCCAGGCCTGCGAAGCCTTTGGCCTGGGTGACGCCCGCAGCCTGGAACCGGCTGTCGATGGATCGGGTGCCGGCTACCGTCCCGTCCGTGACCCACACCTCCTGACGGTTGCCAGAAGCCTTCAAGAAGAAGACCTCGTGCCCCACGGTCCTGAGCTCGGTCAACCAGGAGGAGGCACCGCCCGGTGTGAGGTCACCGAGCAGGCGGGTTCCCGAGGCGGTGCCGTCGGTGATGAACAACTCGCTGCCCGTGGCTGGCGTGAAGGCTACGAAGACGACCTTGTCGCCGACTACGGTCGGCCAGGTGAAACCAGCGCCGAGAGCACCCGGCGCAAGATCCTTGAGCAGATGCGTGCCTGCACTCGTCCCGTCCGAGATCCAGGGCTCGCGTCCCGTGGATCCATCCGTGCCTTCGAACAACACGTACTTGCCAAACCTGACGATGGACCTGCCCGCCCCACCTGCCTGGTAGCCGCTTGCATTACTCTTGCGGATGTCGATCTTGTCGAACTTCTTACCGTCGGTCATGACCCATAGCTCCATGCCGTTGCCATCGTCTGCGGAGTAGACGACGCGATTGGAGCCCCACCGTGTCAGATCCCGAGCCATGCCTGACGACGCGCCCACCGATGTGTTGGCGAGGAGGTAGGTGCCAGCAGTCGTGCCATCCGACACGCACAACTCCGTGCCCAGGGGGTTCTGGCCGCCCACGAAGTAGAGCCTTCCCTGACTCTCGGCCATCGACCAGACTGCGCCCGGATTCACGGTCAGGCTCTTGATCTTGGGCGTGAACTGCCGTGTCCCCTTGGGAGTCCCATCGCTCACGAAGATCTCCCAGTGATTCTTGCCCACGAGGCTGAACCAGTACGCGTTCTTGCCGGCGCTATCGACGTGGGGATATTGGAAGTCTCCCGTCACGTAGCCTGGATAGGCATCGATCAGGAGCATCGTGCCCCCTGCCGTGCCATCGGTGACCCAGGGCTCCACGCCAGCGCCTGCCGTGTACCCCTTGAAGAGGACCTTGTTCCCCAGCGGAATCGCGTAATTCGTCGAGGTGCCCGAGACCCTGCCGGCAAAGATGTCCTTCACCAACCGGGTGCCTGCTGCCGTGCCGTCGGTCACCCACAGTTCTTGTCCCGTGCTGCCGGAGTCCGCCACGAACACCATCTCGGTCGAGCGCAGGGGTACGAAGCCGCCGCTCCGCGAGTCGCCTGCACCGGGGCGGATGTCCTTGAGCAGCCTGGTGCCAGCCTTCGTCCCGTCCGTGATCCACGGCTCGCTGCCGGTCGCTGACTCCCAGGTGGTGAAGTAGACGTGCTTGCCCGCCATGTCGGTGCGAAGTTGGCCAGGTCTAGAGTAGGGGTACCCAGGCTTCATCACCTTGAGCAGCTTGGTGCCGGCAGAAGTTCCATCGGAGATGTAGATGTCGAATCCCTTGGTCGCTGCCGTGTAGCCATAGAACATCACCGAGCTCGGACCGATGGCGACGAACTCACTCTGGAGTTCGTTGTGGATGCCCGGCATCATGTCCTTGACCATCCGCGTTCCGGCCGTGGTGCCGTCCGTGACCCAGAGCTCGTAGTAGTGCACGCCATCATTGGCGAGGAAGAAGGCACGCTTGCCGTCATGCGTGACCCGTATCCGCTTGGGGTCGCTCGACCGGCTCCCTGGCCAGATGTCCTTGACCAGCCTTGTCCCGGCGACCGTGCCATCGCTCGCCCACAGTTCGATGCCGGTCTTCATGCTGCCCCTGGCCGAGAAGAGGATGTCCTTCCCCAGCTGGGCAAAGGTGGGTGGTCCGATCCAGGCCTGCGCCGTCATCGGGTATGGATTGGAGCCCGTGTGCGAAAGTTGGGGGTTGATGTCCTTGAGTAGCTGGGGTGTCTGAGCCCGGACTGCCGCAGTACAACCAACCAGTGCCACGAACAGCAGGAAGTGTCTCATCATGGGGAGTCCTTGGATGTGTGCTTGCTCCGGTAGCTCCTGCGGGGGAGCGGGATCGAGTGCACTCACGAATGCGCCGTGCACCTCCTCTTGCTCGAATCTCCCGGAGGAACCCATCGCCATGTGTCGAGTCTAGGACAATCCTCTGCACATGGACAGTTGCCGACCAGGAGACCGGACTCGTATTGCATACCCAGTGCCTCACCGCTGATTGGAGTTTCCGGACCCGGAGGGAAATGGAGCATCCGAGCTACGGACCGGCATACATGGCTTCTCCCTGTATGCCGGTCCGCAGCTCTCGGCCCGCCCTGGCGATCTCCCGCCTGAGCGTCACGTCCACAGCCAGGGTCCTCTACAAGCTCGAGCGTCCCTCCCGTGACGACCCCATCGTCGTCCACAGGATCCTGCGGTACGTGGGTCTGGGTCCTGAGCCCCCGCCCTGGTGAAGCCTGCAGCCTTGTGCCAGAATGGCTCTTGGATGTCCTATCCGCCCAAAAAGCCCATCCGGTTCAAACGGGTACGAAACTTCAGATGCGCCTCCCCAAAAGCGGACGATCGGACAGGGATCGGGGCGCGGCGGACATGGCGCGGGGCGCACGCCACGGCGAAGGTCAGGCCTTTTGCACCAGACCCCGGAGGTCGACCCATGAACCGACTTGTCTCGTCCCTCTCCGCCGCGCTCCTCTGCTTCTCGATCGCGGCCTGCACTTCGCCCGCCGCAAACACAGTGGACCCGGATGTCAACAAGGACCCGACCGGGCTCGCCATCGGCGGGTTCGACCCGGTCGCCTACTTCGACGGCGCCGCGCGCCACGGCAGCGCGCGCCACGAGGCGGTTTACCGCGGCGCGACCTACCGCTTCGCCAGCGTTCGCAACCAGGACCGCTTCGAGCGTGACCCCGCCGCCTACCTGCCCGAGTTCGGCGGCTACTGCGCCTTCGGCGTGGCGGCCAAGCAGGCCAAGGTGCCGGCCAATCCCGAGACCTTCCGCATCCAGGACGGACGCCTGCTCCTGTTCTTCAACGGACCCTTCAAGGGGCAGACCGTCGACACGTCGAAGATGTGGGACGAGGATCCGGTCGGCATGCTGCACGATGCCGACGCACATTGGCCCGCCCTGCGGAGCAAGAAACCTTGACCAGCGGATTCCACGAGTGGACCTCCTGACCGACATCCTGCGTGTGCTCGAGCTGCGTGGCACGCTCTACTTTCAAGCCGAGTTCCGCGCGCCTTGGGGCATGGACATCGCCGGCGGGGAGTTTGCCAACTTCCACCTCGTGACCGCCGGTCGCTGCTGGCTGCGCGTCGGGGGCGAGACGGTCGAGCTCGGCCCCGGCGACGTCGCCATGCTCCCCCACGGCGACCGACACGCGCTCCTCCACGCCCCCGACGGCCGCCCCGTCCCCGCGCCGGAGGTGCTCGCGGCGGAGCGGCGCGAGGCCGGCGGCCCGGTCTACGGCGGCGGCGGGCCGGGCACGACGCTGATCTGCGGGCACTTCGAGCTCGACCGCGCCGGCGCGCACCCCCTCTTCGCCGGCTTGCCTGCGCTCCTGCGCCTGGAGGCCGCCGCCGGTGCCCGCGCCGCCTGGGTCGCCACGGCGACCCGGCTGGCGGCGGCCGAGAGCCGGGCGAGCGAGCCCGGCTCGACCGCCGTGGTCGACCGCTTGGCGGAGCTGCTCCTGATCCAGCTCCTGCGGGCCGCCCTCGATGCGGGCAGCTTGCCCGACAGCTTCCTCGCCGCCCTCGCGGACCCCGAGCTCCAGCCGAGCCTCGAGGCCATCCACGCGAATCCCGCCCACCCCTGGACGCTCGAGAGCCTGAGCCGCGCGGCCTGCATGTCACGCTCCAAGTTCGCCGAGCGCTTCCGCCGCGCGACCGGCCTCGCGCCGATCCAGTACCTGACCCTCTGGCGCATGCAGCGAGCGCGGCGGCGGCTCCAGACCTTCCCGGAAGAGAGCGTCGTCAGCATCGCCGAGAGCGTCGGCTACCGCTCGGAGTTCGCCTTCGCCAAGGCCTTCAAGCGCACCTTCGGTCAAGGGCCGGGGGCGGCGCGGCGCCGCGCGCTCGGCTAACCAGGACTGTTCATGAAAGCGCGCCGTCCCCTGCAGGAGGTGGCCAATCGAGCGCTTGCAACGATGCAGGCAAGATTCAATCAACACTGAAGAACTGGAGGGTGCGGGAGATTTCGTGTCCCCTGACTGCGGGAGGAATGGCGTCCTTGAACAGCTGTCAGGGTCCGCGGTATGAGACCAGTCCCCGACCGAGCATCAGGCGTAGTAGTGGAATCGGTCCATCGAGTAGTGGACGAGCTGCGCGGGCGTGGAAGCGCGAAGAGCCTTGCGCCAGGGAGCGAAGCATGTCTGCGCCAGCGGCCAGGTCGAATCGTCGAGCGGAGAGAGATAGACGAGGTCTTCGGCGTCGAGCGGGAGCCGCGAGAGATAGTCGCAGACCGTTGCCAGTTGCGCGTCCGCGGACGCGGCCGGTCCAGCACCGAGAAGCAGCGTCAGACCCACACGGATACCCGTCTGACCGAGCAAGTCGAGATTCTCGTCGATCAGCGAGAGGTCGGGGCTCTTGCCGAGGCTCTGGCGTAGATCCGGATCGGCGGTCTCCAGGCCGAGGACGACTTGCGTCAGCCCGAGCTCCTCCAGCTGTTGCCAGTCGGCGAGGTTGCGTCCAGGCGCATGTTCAGGATCGTAGAAGCTGGCGAGTCCACGAGGTCGTGACTCGAATCGCTCATGAAGATGTTCGAGCATCGGAACGAGCTTCTTGGCGGGGAGGGCGAGCGCGTTGGCCGAGCCGAGAAAGAGCCCATCACGCCCCGCGAGAGCGCGGCCGAGCAGGCGTTCGAGGTCGTCGAGATGCTCGGTGAATTCCTCGAGCGAAAAGGCCCGGAAGTCGACCCCCCGATAGAACGCACAAAAGGAACACTGCCCGTTGGGGCAACCCGTGGCAGGCAGGACGACGAGATCGCGATAGCGGTCGGGTGGGAGGATGGGCACGCGCTCGGCATAGGCCTTGTCGAAGAGCGCCTGCCGCTGGCTCACGCTCTCTTCGAGTGCGAGCGCGCGATCCAGCAGCTCCAGCAGCAACCGGGGCGAACCCAGGATCTGGATGTCCTGGGCCAGGACCAGGCGGCGTGTCGTCTGCAGACATGCCAGGATCTCACCGTCGATGCGATTGCGCTCTGCTGCGTCCACCTCTCGCTCTCGACACCAGACCTCGTCCCGCAGTGTGCGACGAAAGAAGTCGGGTCCACGACGATAGCTCCCCCAGCGCCCCTCGGCATCGAGGCGCAGGCTTGTCTCACCCGAGAACTCGATCTTGGCCGAGCGGGCATCGATCCTTGCCTGTTTCAAGGCGCTCCCTCCATCAGGTGGTCGATTGGGCGGACAGGTCGCAGGATTCGATGTACATGTCCGAGGAAAGCTCCGTCGCAGTGGGTTCAGAGCCAAGCTGTCCAAGAAGAGAGGATAGGGGAATGTCCGATTTCGGGACATGCGATTTCGGCATGCGAT
>Ga0114931_10012090_pt1 | contig 10128 bp, 9 predicted proteins | sample 2SBtaG_FD_89579 | JGI IMG/M metagenome (GOLD analysis project Ga0114931, IMG submission 89579) | Deep subsurface microbial communities from Kolumbo volcano to uncover new lineages of life (NeLLi) - 2SBTROV14_V59a metaG | ecosystem: Environmental > Aquatic > Marine > Volcanic | place: Kolumbo... | reverse complement strand
TGGATTGCTCGGGTCGCGCTTGCTTGGGCTCATGGGAGACGGCTGTTTCATCTGCAATAGCGATGCCTGGCGACCGGGGCCAGCAAGGAAGCGACCAGCAGCAAAAGCCCTGCCGAAGGCTCTGGCACGGCGGTTCCATTGAGTTCGGCGGCCGTGATGGCATCCAACCCGGCAATTGGCAAAGCGGCCTGCATGAGCGCCAGGTCGCTGATATCGGTGATACCATCGAAGTTGAGGTCACCATTGCCCAGCGTGTTCAAATCGCCGACCCGGACATTGTTTACCAGATTTTCACGCATCCAGCCAGTGATGAAGGCATCGCGATCGGCCGCTTCGAGGACGCCATTGTTGTCAACGTCTCCTGCTACTCCGGAGAGTGTAAAAGCGGCAAATCCGTTGTCGCTGGCAAAATTAAATTCGCCATAATCCTGGCCTGGGGGCGGGCCGACGTCGCTCGAGTTATCGCCGATCACAAACATCGTCATGTCGTCGACGATACCGCTAAAAAACTCTTCGGTGCCGCCGGTAAACCCTTCGCCTCCTGAGACACCACCATCGTCGCCAGCCGTGTTCGAACCCACGACCAGATCGGCCGTATCGGCGCCGTCGTAACCACCCGGCGCGGCCGCTACAGCAACTCCGTCAACATACATTCGCGCGTCACCTGCAGAGCCAGCCGGGCGCACCACCATCACGTGATACCAGGTGCCCGGAACGACCGCCAAGGTTGAGTCGAAGTCTTGATTGGCATAGCGCATGGAAAAGTTGCCATTGGTGCTAATCCGCGCTCCATGCTGGTTGGTATCCATCACGATCGATTGAGCGGTGGTGGCAGCAGGCTGAACCCATAATTGAAAGCCGCGATCCACTAGCCCGATGTAATTGAGGGTGCCACCGAAAGAACCCCCGATGGATGAGGCGGTGGTATCCGGGAGCCCAAGCCTGGCGCCTCGCAGGAACTGCGAGGATCCGTCCAGCTCGATGCCCAATCCGGAGCCCCCATCAGGCCGCCCGGCGATCGTTCGGTAAACGGGTCCGCCACTGGCCACCAGATCGTGCAACTGATTCATTCCAAGCTGGCCCGCGTCGTCGAAGGTGGTGCCAACGGTCGAGCCATTGCTGGCTGTTGGGCTGTCGCCGCTGTCTCCCATTGTATAATTACGGTCATTGGTTGAGGCTTGTGTCAAAGAAGGTAGGGATGTAGAGAGCAGAAACAGGACTGCAGTGGCCACGCTCAGCGGAGTTAAGAACCATCGCCAGGTGTTCATGATTATCTTCCTCTGTGAATTGATAGTGTTGCGAATGATCGAATCGGTTATTTTTTTCTGCGCCCGGCCAGAATTGTCGCCAACCCCATTCCTACCAGGATGACCGAAGTTGGTTCGGGCACAGCAGTGGCAGCGGATGTCACGTAACGGACAAAGCCGGTCACCAACGTGCTGGTGCCCCCTGGGCCTCCGACACTGCCGAATTCAGCTTGCCAGTTGGCCAGGTCGGTGGCATCGAACGTAGTTCCAAACCCTTGTTGCCACTGGAGAAAATCGTTGCCATCGGCGTCATTGTCATTATCAAAATCGGCATTGAGAACCGTGGTCCCCACGACGCCATAGCGAAACTCCAGGTCTTGAGGATCGCCCGGGGTGAATAGGGCTCCCAGGCCGATTGCCGCCTGATCGGCGACGCTGCTGTTGTTGGTCAGGTAGGATTCACTAAGGACCCCATCGCTGCTGCCGCCCGCTTCTTCCCAGCCGTTGCCGCTACCGTTGCCTGCGGGAAAGTCCGCAAGGTTCTGGTCCTGGAAGCTGCTCCAACCGGTACTGTCCAAGGCATTCCCTGCACTGGTAATTTCATAGTAGTCGATGGGGATCGAGGTTCCCGTTTCATTCTTAAGTGTCGCCACACCCGTAGTGGTGTTGACTTCCATGAACATCAATAATTTGCTGGCATTGGTTATTTGTACATCCACATTGTCAATATAACCATCCGGCCCTCCGCTCAGGGGAGTGCCGAACAGTGAAACCCGTGCGGTCGTGGTCCCCACCGGTATCAATCCAGCAGACGAATCCAAGGTCCAATTCGTCGTATCGCTGTCAGAGACCTGGGCCGAGCCCAGGGAATTGCTTGAGCCGTCGAGGAAATCGATATGCAGCGTGCCGAAGTCGCCATTAGTTAAGAAGCTGGAAAAATACGCGCTGAGCTTGATCGCTCCTTCGCCGGTTGCGATTAGTGTGCCGGCCGCGCCGGTGGAGACGTCGACATTTTGAGAGAATTGGCCGGCTTGGGTGATGTCGCCGGGTGTTGCATTAGACGTGAAATAGAAACTGCCCGTGCCTGTAGGTGGCGTGCCGCCCGTATAGATGCCACCATTCGCATAGTCCGGAATGGCCGTGCCACTGCCATCCAAGCTGCCATCGTGTGAGTAGGCAAAGCCCATCTCGGTGCCGTCCGTCCAACTTTGGATTTCCACCGCATTGTATCCGCCCAGGGAGGAATTGATATCCACATTTTCGAACCCGGGGTTGACGACCAGGTTGACATCGAGATCTGCAGCTTGGACCGTTCCCGGTATCAACAAACCGCCAGCCACCAGGCTTGCCGCTAACTTTCTTCGCCAGTTGGTTACTTTCATCAGAATACTCCACAGGGGCGTGCTTGATTATTGCAAATATTAAGGTTGCTCTTGGTTATTCATCGAGGTTGCGGTTCGTTATTCACGGGGGCTGCCTCGCCGTACTGCGGGGGCCATGAACAATCCGCTGGTCAACAGCAGTAAAATCGTCGAAGGTTCCGGCACGGACGCGACCATGGCTACGAAAGCACCCTGACCGTTGGCGGCGTCGTATGCCGCTTTGAACGCGACGAAATCAGGATGATTGTTCTGAAGGTCACCGGTAAGGTCGCCCAACCGGTAGGCCTCGGCCAGTGATTTACCCGTCAGGTCCGTGTGCTGGTTAGAGCGAAGAACGGCCCAATCGTTGCTGTCGATGATCCCGTCGGTATTGAGGTCACCCACTTCGAACGGCGCCAGATCTTCGAAGTTGACAATGCCCGTCACGACGTTGCCGCCCGAAAGGTACTGCAGCACCAGGTCCTCGTTGGGATTGCGTATCCAGGTGCCGAGGTTGCCCAGATTGATTGATTGGGTATGGGCGAGTGAGCCGCCGCTGCCCGTCTCCAGATCGCCCTCGCTCAGATCCCCATGGGCGCCCGCCTGGGTCAGTTGGCTCCAGACGTTGGCGCTATCGACCGAACCGCCGCTGTCGGCATCGTAGTTATCGGCGATTGAAACCCAGTTGTTCGGATCGAGTCCCTCGAATGCGGAAGTAAGTTGGTAGCCCGAAATATTCACCGGACCGCCGGTTTGATTAGAAAGGATGAGACTCCCGTCGTTACGATCGACGCGGAGGTCGAGGACCGGCAGAATCACTTCGTCGGTGACTCGAAAATCGACGTTGTCGATGTAGCCATCCGGTCCGCCATCGGTGCCACCACCGTAAACCGAGACCAACGCTGTTTTCGTGCCGATCGGAATCGGGCCTCCTCCAGCGAGTAGAGTCCAGGTTTGCAGATTCGCGCCAGGGCCAAGCACAGCAGAGCCGAGCGTTGAACTACCGGAGTCAAGAAAGTCGACCTGTAGGAACCCAAAATCATTGTTGTCCAGATAGGTGGAGAAGAATCCATTCAGGCCGTATGCCGCATTGCCACTGGCAATGAGCGTTGCTGAAGCGCCGGAAGAGAGATCGATCGATTGGGAAACTACACCAGGTTCGACCACATCGCCATTGTTGGAGGTAAAATAAAAGTTGCCACCACTAGCAAGTGGACCGCCATTGTCGTAAACACCACTGGCATAGGTATATCCCAAGCCTGTTCCGTCCGTCCAATCGAGGATGTGTGAATCGGTGCCGTCCAGATTTTCAAAGCCAGGGTTGAGAGCCAGGTTGGTTTGGAGGTCCGCAGCCAGTGCGGCTCCGGGCATCAGCATTCCGCCAGCCACCAGGGCCGCTGCCAGTTTTCTGCGCAGGTCAGTTACTTTCATGGATAATCTCCCGTAGTTGCCGTGAATCGAGAAGCTGTTCGGCCAAGCATTTGTTGCTCGATGGTTATTGGATAGATGTTTTGGTATTTTGGTATTGATTTATACACGTTAACGCCCGCCCCCGGTGGCTTTTCGTGGCGTGTATTCGGCCCCGACATGACCGTCGTTGCGTGCCCCAAGATTTGCGAGCAAGGCAGGATTTATATCATCTTCAAGGAATTTCACCGACCCGTCGACGTACAGGAACTGGGCCCCTCCAGGGTGGTGGCTACGGTAGCTACTGCCTGCCTGCCAATTGGCGATGTCGGGAATCCTGGCCAGGTAATCGGTGTTGATACCCCACACGGTGGAAGTTACCGACCAACTGCTCATCCACTGCATGTTATCAGTGCCGCCGGGTAGGCCCGAGCCAGGCTCGGCCCAATACGTCTCGCCGACAAAGAGCGTATTGGATGTGCCATCGGGAACTTTCCCAATCGAGTACTTGTTCGGCCACATATCGAGCATGCCTGGTCCGTTCGCATTGTGGCCGAAGAAGAAGCCTCGCCCTACGCCGAAATTGCAAGGGCAATCGGCCTGTCGGAAACAGAGACCACAACCTTTGTCCTCCCCCCAGTCCTTGGGGCCGGTGGCAACGGGGCCCGCATTGCCAAAGTAGGAGGCGATGGCCGCAGTGGCCGGCCCTGACCATGCGGCCATACCGGATTTGATCGCTGGGAGAGTTTCGCTGGGGCAAATATAAGAGGATATCTCCAACTGTTGCAGAGGCGACTGGTCCCAAGACCTGACAGGGTAACAGCCCGCGCCGCGGCTCAATTCGGCCACTTGGTTGAGCTGCTCATAGAGCGCCTGCTTTTCCATGTAGGGCAAAATTAAGATGCGCCAGGTGAGAGGCAGCCGGTCATGGGGAACCCCTGCTTCGCAATCCCCATCGTGGGCCCCATAAGGGAACACTTTTTTTGCGGAGTTGAAGTTCTGCATGGCAACACCGATTTGGTGCAGGTTGTTCTGACAACCACTGCGCCGCGCCGCCTCCCGGGCCGCTTGGATTGCGGGTAGCAGCAGAGCGACCAGGATGCCGATGATCGCGATCACAACCAGTAGCTCGACTAATGTGAAACCACGAGGCCGGTTTTTGGCATGCATCATCTGTCTGAATCTCCTTACGCAATGATTATAATTGCAATGTGTTCGGGCCACAAATTATTTTTCCAATTCAATTCGCTTGAATCCCGAATGGTTTTGGTCGACCGTATCGGTCAGTCCTGAAGTAGCTGGATCCGTGTACTTCTTGGGAATCAGAAAACCTCGTTTTATTTTGCCCCCCATCGCTTCGACAGCCTCGCGTGACTTAGGTTCCCCCGGATGTGGTTCCAAAGCATAGATGGAAATATTGTATTGGCCTTTCTTAACGCCATCTCCCTTTTTGAACGTGGTCAACACAAAGGTCCCATCGGGTTGAATCCCACCTGAGGCTTGCCGGCCCTGACCCGGCTCTCGGGGGGTATAAATGACCGTTCCTTCTTTCATGGGCTTGCCGTCGTAGAAGACTTTACCTCGGATTGCAACCATATCGGGTGGACCGCCCAAATTGCAGCCGACTGGTGTAAAAACAGCAAAAGCCATAAAAGCGTGAATCCAATCGATACGCTTTACATACATACTACAAAACGCCCTTTTGTTCATTGGAAACGGGATAAGATGGAACGGTTTCCAGAAAGGATAAGTGTCCTGAGACAAGATCCATGTTTGTTATATTAGTCCTATTGAGGCAGTTTTGCACGTAAATCCCGCGCAAAAACTTTGTTTTTTTTCACCGGAAATTGCGTCAGTGCGAACCCCGGTGCAAACTGCGAAACTGTGTGGGCGTCATGTCTAAGCTCCGTCGAAAAGTACGAGAAAACTGGTCCTGCTCCTCAAAACCTGTGGCTTTGGCGACCTCCGACATGGACAGTTCCGTCTCGACCAACAGTTGTTTCGCGGTCTCGATTCGCACGCGACGAATTTCCATGGCGGGGGTGCGCCCAAGGCGCTTGACAAACCGCTGTTCCAGCGCCCGGCGGGCGATCATCAACTGGGACACGATTTGGGCGACATTCACCCCGTTGCAGGCTTGCTCACGTATCATTTTTAAGGCCGATTGCACCAACTGGTCATCTATTGCCAGAATGTCGGTCGAGTGGCGGACGATCACCCGAGTTGGCGAGAACATGAGCGACTTTTCAGTTGGCCCGCTGCCGGTCATCAAATTCTCCAGCATCCTGGCTGCTTCAGATCCAATACGTTCCGCCGGATGGTCGATCGTTGACAGTTGCGGGGTGGAAATCAGAGACATCAAATCATCGTGATCCCCACCGAGCACGGCCACGTCATCCGGCACGCGGATGTTGGCATACTGGCACGCCTCGGTCAATTGTCTGCCCCGTGCGGCACTCCAGCATAACAGGCCCGTCGGGCTTGGAAGTTGCCGGAGCCAATTGACCAGGCTATTGAGTTGTTCTTTCCAGGCAATGATCCTCTGTTCGCCACTGGGAGCGGGATAAACTGAGCAAGTATATCCTGCCGCGGCGAGAGTCTTGCTGTAGGATTCAGCAAACTGATCGCAGTAACCGGGCCGTTTGAGCGGGCCGCAGTAGGCAAATAGACGAAATCCGTGGGCTAGAAAATACTCCGCGGCCAACTGGCCCGACTCATGTTCACTGGCCGAACAGCGGACGATCTTGGATCCCTCATAAGGATACCACGAGACGTTGATGGCTGGCAAACCGGTGGCGTTGATTTCATCGGCAAACTGCTGCCGGTTGATGCGGGCGATAATGCCGTCGCCCTCCCATCCCTCGGGGATGTGGAATTGCTCATAGCGACCACGCGGTTCGACGTGTATAAGCCAATTTCCCTGCTGATGGCTATACTGGCTGATTCCCTTGATCAAGCGGCTACCCCACGATGTCGACGTATCGATCAGCAGAGCGACATGGTAGGTTTTCGACATGGCTATATTCGCGCGGGTACTACCATCCCCATGACAGGAGTGAAGGAACTCGTAACAATACTCAGTGTAGTTTATGAACCATGATTCCCGCAATAAACAATGGAGCCCTACTTTCTCGATGGTATGCGTACTTAATCTCCATATCCTAGTGCTCGTACCACAGGCGCCAAATTCTCCAGTATCGGCCCCAGTTGCTGCTGGTAGTTTTTCCAGCGCCCCATGGCGGAGCGGTAGATGGGCTGGGCAACCGCTTCGTACGTCGGCGACAATACCTGTTTCTGCATTGTGCGGTCGCGATAATTCAGAACTCCGTCATCCCAAGGAAGCTCTAAGGTTTCCAATGCGCGCCGCGCTTCGCGTTTCAGATCTTCTACCGCATCTTCATAACGAATCTCCACCCATGCGCCGGAGATCATCTCGCGAATCTTCAGCCAGGCTTGCATATCGAGCAGGTAGCGGTCGCAAGTTCGCTCAATGGTGAGAAAACAGACGCTTACTGGATTCAATGGAAGATAGCGCAGAAAGCAGCTCAGCACCACGTCGCGAGGATCGCGCAGGGCGAGGATCAGTTTTAACTCGGGGAATAGCCGCTTCATCGCCGGGATCATGAGAATCATGGGCGGATTCTTGTCCAGGTGCAATCGTTTACCAATCGGTTCGCCGAATATCGCCTCCATCGTGTCGAGATAGCGTTCTCTTTGGTCGAGAATGGTTTCGTAGGAAAGTTCGTCGAGCATTTGCTCGATCGGTGTATCGGGAGGTCGGCCAGCTCCTAGACTAGGAAAAATATCCGTGCTGAATACGTCCTTCTCTTCGGAACAGACCACCTTCGGGTGTGCATCGAGCAGTTGCTCCAGCAGCGTGGTGCCCGACCTCGGAAAACCTGTTAACAGGGCGACCCGCCGAGGCGAGAACTTTTTTGCTGACATTTGCCAGCGCGTAAAATGATCCGCGGTGATGGCCTCGACCATCCGCCGGCAACGGGCGAGCACAAAGTCCGACGCGCTGCGCTGGGCCTGGTCACGCCCGATTAGTTGGTGTTTGCACGCCAAGATGGCGTTCCAGGCCGCATCGTACTCGCCCGCGCTGTCGAGCAAGGTAGCCAACTCGCCCCAGGCCTCGGCGACCACAGTCGGATCTTGACTGGCGGCCGCGATTACCTCATGGAGGATGGTTTCGGCCTTGGCCGTTTCGCCGGATCTTCTGGCAATCCGGGCTGTGAGTAAGTGAGCGGCCGAACTGCGTGGCGCTTGACGGAGTACTTGCTGGACTAGGAGTCGCGCTTCGTCGAGTCGATGCCGCCGTTCACAAATTTTTGCCAGCTCCAATTGACTCCTGGGATCATTGGCCAGCTGGCAGGCACGGCGATAGCATGCTTCGGCTGCGGACAACTGGCCGAGCATCCGGTAAGATTCTCCAACCGCCCATTGGACTTCGTGCCGCCTTGCCCCTAGTCGCAGGGCACGTTCCAACAGGGCCCGGCTACGATCGATTTTGTAGTGAGCACCCAGTGCCCGGCTGGCGCCGATGAGTACGCTGAGATCGTTCGGTGCGGCCCGGACCGCCTCGTTGAACTTGACCAGTGCTTCGTCAAAACGCTGTTTGTCCAACAGATTTTTAGCCACCCGCAATGCGGGCGGCGAAGCACGGCTGCGGTTGCGGCCGGTTGGCTTGGCTCGACGACGGGCCATTGTAGTATTATGGTGAGGAATAGCAGATGGAAGGGTAATTTGAAAAACAGACAGGCTTGCTATCATGGGTTGAGCTGAGGCCAATTTCAACTTCAATCGATAGTGCCTATTTTAGGAATAAGTACATTACTTGCCTAGATTGAGAGATTTTTCAATCGCGGGGAGACAAAAAAGGCAAAAAATATGCGCAAAAAGTTATTGCCCTGGTTGTACTGGTAAAGCAGGATAAATGTATTACTCTGGATAAGCGCGGCATCATCCGCTTGGACAGCCGTGGTGTGGCTCAACTTATCTCTTAGCCTGCGATCAACCTATGTCTAAGGAGGACGGCTCATGAAAATTGGCAACTGGACGAAGAAACTCGCTGCCGCGCTGGTGGCAGGAGGGGTGATGCTGCCTTTAGCGGCTGATGCGGCGCCGCTCAATTCGAATTTGCTCGTCGATCCTGGTTTCGAGGATGTTAATGCTACCACCGGTGCTTATGGGTCGCTGGAGCTGAACAGCTGGACCGATGGTACGGTGGTGTCCAATTTTACTTACGCATCGGGTCAGTATGATTTGGGTGGTCCATTGGCTGGAGGTTGAGAACGCTATTTTACTTCCAACGGTGGTACGGACAAAACGGGCCCTGGAGAAGCGGCCCAGGATGTGGACCTCTCGTCGGGTGCCACGGCCGCCGCGATTGCCAGCGGTACCGCGGGATTCGATCTGAGTGCATTCATGACCAGTTATGCCGGCAGCGACATAGCCCATATCCAGGTCGAATTCCTTGATGGCGGAGCAAGTTCACTCGGTACGGTTGATGTTGCGGATGCCGACAATTCGACCTGGACTCTCAATGCCGTATCTGGCCTGATACCCACGGGTTCGGCTACGGCCCGCGTGTCGCTCTATGGCATTGCGGGTAGTGGGGGGCCTGATGGCTACTTAGACAACGTCTCATTTAGTGTGTCAGAGATCCCCGAGCCGACGTCGATGGTGCTTGCGGGGCTCGGTCTGGTTGGTGCTAGCTTTGGCTTCCTGAGACGCCGCAGCGAATAGTTTGGTATGCTTGCCCGGTTGCATGGATCATTTAATCAATCTTCAAGCGATCCCCTGCTTGTGTGCAGGGGATCGCTTTTTTAGATTGCACGGACCAGGAATTTAGCCCGGGCATCGTTGATGAAAAATAAACGTCGATCAAAACCAGGCTCGCCGCAAAAATCTGCGATTCCTCGCGCCACGATGATCGATACGGACTCCCGGCGGCTCGAAGCGGCCCGCGGCCTGTGGCGGCAAGGCCGGCAGGACGATGCGCTGGATCTTTACCGAGAAGCGATCCGCCAGGAACCGGACAATGTTCGGACTTACGTGATGGCGGCCCGGGCGTACGCCGAGAAGTTCCACTTCGACCGCATGGAGGAGCT
>Ga0114931_10012089_pt1 | contig 10129 bp, 7 predicted proteins | sample 2SBtaG_FD_89579 | JGI IMG/M metagenome (GOLD analysis project Ga0114931, IMG submission 89579) | Deep subsurface microbial communities from Kolumbo volcano to uncover new lineages of life (NeLLi) - 2SBTROV14_V59a metaG | ecosystem: Environmental > Aquatic > Marine > Volcanic | place: Kolumbo... | reverse complement strand
GAGCGGTCGAACGGGAAGACCATCCGGCGTAGCGAAATTGTAGCGAAAACAGCAAAGAGACAGCATCGTGGTCTACAAATCCCCCTCCTGTTATTTGTATGCCTCACGATCTTGACTCAAATGGACATCGTGAGAGTTAGACTTGCGGGGATTATTTTTTGGGTTTCGCTTTCATTCATTTGGTACAGTTATTTTGGATATCCAATATTCCTCTTACTGTGGACATTTTGGAAAAAAGATAAAGTCGCAAAAAGCGAGATTTATCCTGAAGTCACCTTGTTGATTGCCGCGCATAATGAGGAAACTGATATTGCTCAAAAATTGTCAAACTCGTTGTCTCTCGACTACCCCAGGGATAAATTGCAGATTGTAATCGCTTCCGATGGCTCGACGGACGCAACCAATCAGATTGTTCAAGATTATGAGGCCCTCGGTATAAGGTTATATTCCTATTCGCCTAGACAAGGTAAGATGTCGGTCCTTAACAAGACCATGAAGCATATCGATAGCGAAATAGTAGTATTTTCGGATGCAAATGTCTGTTACCATCAAGACGCTATTAAGAATCTTGTCAGTAATTTTCATGATCCTTCAGTCGGTGTCGTGAGCGGTGACGCTCAATTTATTAATGATGAGACATCAATAGAGAAAGCGGTGACGCTCTATTACTGCTACGAAAGGTTTCTGCAACGCAAGGAGACGGAATTCTATTCTATGGTTGGAGCCGAGGGCGCTATATTTGCAATTCGGAGAGACCTATTTCATCCCCTACCAAAGGATATCATTTTGGACGACTTCGTAATCTCGATGAATGTCGCGAAGCAAGGATACAGAATAGCATATGAAAGTCGTGCCCAGGCTTTTGAGTCAGCTCCCCTTACTGCGAAGGAGGAATTTAGGAGAAAGACACGCATCGTCGCAGGCGCGGTTCAGTCAATTAAAACTGGTCAAGGCCTTCCTAGTGGACGGGATGGGAAATTATTGTACTCATATGTTTGTCACAAGGTGATTCGGTGGCTCGTGCCAGTCTTGCTACCCATGCTGTTTCTTAGTAACATTTTTTTAATGGGTCAGATGTTCTATGATTTGGTACTTGCTATGCAATCATTGATCGTTTTCTTGGGTGCGGTTGGTTATTGGTGTAGACTTTCTCTGTTCTCGATTCCGCATTATCTGGTTCTCAACAACCTTGCCATGCTGGTTGGAATCTACAAAGGTATTTTCAATCGGCAGAGCGTATGCTGGGCAAAGTTTCCCAGAAAACGGTTGAATCTCTTGCCAAACCATTACAACTATCGCGCTTAGTAGATCTTCCACATATAGAAACGAGACATATGTTTGAAAATGTACGTGCGGACCTCCGTAGATTGTGCCATTCAGACGAATCACGCATAAAGGCCTTTGTTAGTGGCCTACTATCCCAGGGATTTCAAGCTATTCTAGTCTACCGCATCTTTCATTGGTTTTACGTTCAAAAGATTCCGGCACAACCCGTCCGTTTTATTTGTGAACGATTTATTGAAATCACTACAGGTATTTCGATTCCGGCAGTCTGTGAGATAGGGGCTGGATTGCGCATTCACCATTTTGGGTGCATTATTTTTCATCCTTCCACAAGAATTGGGACGAATTGCACAATTTATCAAGAGGTGACGATTGGTGACAAAGGAGGAAACGGAAATGCGGCAGTCATTGGCAACAACGTTGTCATTGGCGCTGGGGCAAAAATAATCGGCGAAATACATGTAGGGGATAACTGCAAGATAGGAGCGAATTCGGTTGTTACCAGAGATGTTCCGCATAATGCGACCGTAATAGGAAATCCGGCCGTAGTAAAGAATGCACCTCGGCATTCAAGTCCCGAAATCGTTCAAGAATAGTATTAGCGATATGTCAGTAATTAGGATCATGGAGCTTCGGGGCACCTATAAGGGTGGTGGTGGTCCCGACAAGACAATCTTGTTGTCGGCCGCAAAACACAACAAACGTAAATTTTTTGTGCCTGTAATCTATTTGCGACGGCATGATGATCTTGAGTTTCGGATTGGCGAAATGGCTGCTAAATTGCACATCAAATATAAGGAGGTGATTGATAGAAAGCTAATAGATGTAAGGTGCCTTTGTCAACTCAATCGACTCACTAAAACGCATAACATAGAAATCGTACATACTCATGATGACAAATCTCTTCTATATGCGTTTTTGCTAAAACTGCTAAATAGTGGACTCAAAGTAATTCACACATGTCACCTTTACCCTGGCAACTCAAGCACCGTTCTTGCTGCTCATCAAGCACGTGTGGTCACTTGGTTTCGACAAAGAGTTTCCCTTTTCTTGATGAAACAATGTTATCAACCAATCCTGAGTGTCTGCCGCTCAACTAAGCAGACTTTAGTTGCAAAAGGTTTTAAGGAGTGCGAAGTGGAAGTGATATTTAATTCTATCGACTATTCATATTGGAGAAAAGACCCTGTCGCATCGACACTGCATAAAGAAATACAGGCAGATGAGGGTACATTTATTGTCGGTTCGGTAGGAAGATTAAGTGAAGCGAAGGACTTACCAACATTTGTCAGAGTTGTAAAAAAGGTGATTGAGAAGTGCCCTAACACCAAGTTCGTGGTCGCTGGAGACGGAAGGGCAAATGAATTGAGAGAACTGAGAGACCTGTGTGTTCGGGTCGGAATAGAAAGTGAAGTGGTGTTGCTAGGTCACCGAACGGATTTGATCAACATTTATTCTGCTTTTGATCTGTTTCTAATGACTTCCATTGCTGAGGGCCTTCCGAATACATTGTTAGAAGCGATGTCTATGGAAATACCGGTTGTATCAACTGCTGTGGATGGCGTGCCTGAGTTAGTCGTAAATGGTGAAACTGGCTATCTCTGTAGGGTCGGAGACTCTGAAGCGCTTGCCATGAGAACGGTCGAAATCATCCAAAACCCAGAGTTGAGGCGCAAGTTTGGGAGTGCGGCGAGAGATCGGATAAAAAGGAATTTTGCTTTCGATAAGAGACTGGAAAAAATTGAAGAGTTTTACCAGAGGATTCATCTTGACTAAGTAGTCAGTCTACTTCTAAAGTCAAATCGACAAGTGATATGTAAAAGGAGGATTGATAGTATGCATGTATTAGTTACTGGTGGCGCTGGATTCATAGGAAGTCATTTATGCGAATGGTTAATCAAAGATGGAAGCCAGGTCACAGTGGTTGACAATCTATCAACTGGGAATTTGAACAATATTCGTCATCTTTTAAATCATACGAAGTTCCAATTTGTAAAAGATTCAGTTCTGAATACCGAGACAGTCCATGTTTTAGTTGACAAGTGCGACCTCATTATCCATTTGGCCGCCGCAGTCGGCGTGGATCTAATTGTAAAGCGTCCTGTGCAAACTATCGAAACAAATATCCGTGGCACCGAATTCGTACTCGAAATAGCAAATAAATTTGCCAAAAAAGTCATATTGGCTAGCACATCCGAAATCTATGGAAAAAACACTGAAGTTCCGTTTTCTGAGGATATGGATCGGATCATGGGCTCAACTATGTTCAGCCGATGGAGCTATGCCACTTCCAAGGCCATTGATGAATTCCTTGGTTTGGCCTATCATAGAGAGTACGGTCTTCCGGTAGTAATTACTCGTTTTTTTAACACTGTTGGACCACGACAGACCGGTCAGTATGGTATGGTCATTCCCAGGTTTGTCGAAGCAGCACTTGATGACCAACCTATCATTATATATGGATCGGGAAAGCAAAGTCGTTGCTTTGGTTATATCGATGATGTTATAAACGGGATCATGGCGCTGGTGCAGGAGCCTAAGGCAGAGGGAGAGGTGTTTAATATTGGTGCTGATGAAGAAATTACCATAGAAGAGTTAGCCATCAAGATAAAGGCCATGATAGGCAGTCGTTCGGAGATTAAACGTATTCCGTATGAAGAAGCTTATGGCATGCCCTTTGATGATATGTTGCGCCGCGTTCCGGATTTGAGTCGAATCAAAAACTTAGTTGGTTATTCTCCACGTTTCACCCTGGATATGACTCTGCAAAATATTATTGCTTATTATGAAGAAAAGGTGAGGTCTTGCCGAGATACAGCCTGAATAATTAACGAACCTGCATATTGAGTACTACAAATCTACCAATTAACCACCATTCGGGGAAATCCTGTTTGAGGAGGCTGAAAGGCTTTCGACAGGCACGGCTTTAGCCCAACAAGATTCTTTTCAGGATGACAGAAAAATATTTCATGAATTAGGCAAGATAGCCAGCATATCATGATAAACATCATGTATGTGGTTTACGACTTCGGTATTGGCGGTTTAGAAAAATGTGTAGACCTAGTCAATAGCCTTGATCAGGCCGAATTTAGATCTAGCATTTGCTGTTTGCGCAGAAGTGGGGATTCCGCAAGAAAGCTCCGAAGGGCTGATGTTAAGATTTTCGAAATGTGCAAAAGAAACGGCCATGACCTTACTTTGCCCTTTCGACTCGCTAAATTACTGAAAGAGAATAACATTGATATTATCCATTCAGCAAACTGGGGAACATATCTGGAATCCATCGCTGGGGCGAGACTCGCTGGCATGTCCGCTCATGTCCATATGGAACAAGGGATGGAATTTGGTGAATACAATGAAACCGACACAATCAAAAGAAAACTACGGATTCATTCTCAACGGCTTTTCAGCCCTTCCGTGAACAAGATTGTCGCTGTTTCGGAGGAAATCAGGGGCCGTTTCATAGATCGAATTGGCATAATTCCTGAAAAAATCGTCACCATACCTAACGGCGTGGATACCGAATTCTTTAAACCGGAAAAGAAAACCCGCAAATGCAAACGGAGCGAGTTAGGACTAGGCGAGACAACCATAATTATGGGAAGTGTTGGGCGATTGTCTCGCGTGAAGAATTACACCATTTTATTGGAGGCATTCGAACGAGTTCTTCAAGATAGATCTGATATACATCTTCTGATGGTTGGAGACGGTCCAGAACGACGGGAATTAGAGCATAAGGCGAGCAGTTTAGACCTCCTGTCGCACGTTACTTTTCTGGGTCAAAGAAATGACACTAAAGATATTCTCAATGTTATGGATATATTTATTCTGCCAAGTATATTTGAGGGTCTTTCAGTCTCAGTATTAGAAGCCATGTCGGTTGGTTTGCCGGTTATTGCATCAAATGTAGGAGGAAATCCGGAAATAATTCAACACCGTAAAACGGGTTTTCTTTTCGAAAGCAGCAATGTGAATGACCTAGTAAGTCTGATTACGGAAAATAGCAACGGTTTTAACCTTAGAGAACGTGTTGGAATGGCTGCGAGGAATAGGGTAGTGGATTCCTTCAGTCTAAGAGTACAAACAAAATCGTATTCAAGAATATATCAGGATTGCTTACGGTAAAGGCCTGTGGGAAGTCTGAGTTCACTTTTATTTTTGTTGAGTGTCGCATTTGGCCTCGCCCTTACTTGCGCACGACCTTTTTGGGGACTTATTTGTTCGGTAGCCTATGTTTACCTTGCACCACCGTACAAATGGTGGGGCGTAGAATACGGTTCGCTCCGAATTGCCCTCATTATTTCAGTCGTGACCGCCTTGTCCTTCTTGATTCATCGCAAGCAGATGATCAAGCCCGACAAGCCAATTTTTCTTGATAAGCTTTTTCTTCTTTTTTTGGGATCAGTTATAATTTCAACTATTTTTGCAGTCCGAGAAGTCGACTTCATGAATGATTTTGTCATTCAGAACTATTTCAAGTTCGTTGTATTTTATTTCCTGATGACACGGATTATACAGACCAAGCGTGAATATGACTGGTTTGTTTGGGCGAATATAGTTGGCTGCTTTTATCTGGCGAGGAGTGCTTATCTGGGAGCCGGACATCATACCTTTGGACGATTGGAGGGCGTTGGGGGCATTGCGTTTAGATACTCGGAGGGATTAGCGACCTACCTCTGTATTGTGTTACCATTTATGGTTGACTACTTTTTTGTTACAACAGGTAGATCGCATTGGCGGAAGATCGCTATCACAATTTTTGCTCCATTCATTGCGTGGGTATTTGTAGAAACGAGGACACGGGCCGCGCTTTTATCATTGACTATCATGGCACTCGTTGCTTTTATGTTTTTTTTGCGCACACGCAGAGGTTATAAATACATTTTGCTTGGGATTGTGGGTTTGTCGGGATTTGTGTATCTGACGGATCAAGCATTTTGGGACCGAATGAGAACCATGCCGGCGGAGGCTGACGCGTTCACTTCTGGCAAAGATGCGATTGATTATCCTGAACGAGAAACTCCCATATCCGTATATGATTATACTCGCGGTGATTTGTGGCGGGCAGGCTTTAGGATGATGCAAGATCACCCCATTACAGGAGTTGGCCCCAATAATTATCAGAAATTAAGCGTAGACTATCTGCCGGGTTTGCCTAAAGGCAGAGCGGCACACAACATGTTTGTCCTAATCGGCAGCGAAAATGGCTTTCCCGGCCTCATGCTGATCATTTCGATCATAGTTTCAAGTTTGGCTTTGCTGCATAAGATTCGAAAAATACCTCCCGAAGACTCGTATGAGGAAAGCATCTACCGAGCTAGCGTGGCACTTGAATTAGCATTCATAGGATTCCTGGTCAATGGGTTGTTCACTAACACAATCTATTACGAGGCTTTTTACTGGCTCTGCGCCTTGATTGTAGTGCTGTATCGTCTCTCTTGGCAGGTTCAAATGAAAAAGAAATATAACATTTCGAATCAAATCTTACAATCGTCCTTAGAAGATACTCAAGTCCTTATTTTGTAACTTTGTACGCCTGATTCATACCCCTTCTCCCACATAATGACTCGAACGCGGATCTGTTTTATCGTTTTTGGTTTTCCCCCGGAATATTCCGGGGCGACCCTTCATGCTCTTGAATTCGGGGAGTTTTTGAAGGCTAAAGGATGCGATCTAATTTTCTTAAGCCACTGTGAACAGGAAAAATTGGCGGGTCAGTCGTCCTATAACGGTTATCGGGTGGTCAGATTTGTTAGGCGCCTCGATGCACAAAAGAACTTATCAAAATATCACTTGCGATTGATGCTTCGATTATTACGACTGAGGCGCGAGTTTGACATTATTTACCTGAATGGCAACCCCGGACAATTTTGGACCCCGTTTTATGTAATTTTGTTTGGGAAACTGTTCAAGAAAAAAGTCTTTGTTGAGCTGAATATGGAGTACAAACCGGATCCTTTGTGCATCAAGGGTACGCGCTTTGCTTCACTTAAGTCTTGGGTCGCTACCCTGGCTGCGGGTTATGTAAGTCTCAGTTCCGCGATTACGCAATCCTTAAAGGCGCAACACTTGCCGCAACATTTGTTGATTCATTCTCCCAATGGCGTGAATACGGAAAGGTTTAAGCCTTTAGGTGATGATAAAGAAAAGAGGCAATTGCGACAGAGGCTCGGGCTGCCGCCCGATAAGAAAATTCTGATAACTGTCGGAGCTATTGTCAAGAGAAAAGGAATCGATTTCTTGTTGGACGTATTCAAGGATGTTGTTTGCAAGCATGACAATGTCCTATTTGTCCTTATCGGTCCATATGAGGGTTTTGGGGTGGACGAGCCATTTGCACAGCAGATGCGAGCGAGCGCCCAAACCAAATCGTTGAGAGATAAGGTTTGGTTTAAAGGATCGGTTGAGAATGTGCAAGAGTATTTGCAAGCGTCAGACATTTTTGTTTTTGCCGGACGGCAGGAAGGTTCGCCAAACAGCATTCGTGAGGCGATGGCGTGCGGCCTCCCAGCTATCTCTTTGCATTTATCCGGGTGCACAGGAGATATGATTGACAGCGGTGCTAATGGATTTCTTATAGATGTCACGAATAAGCAAGAATTAGAAGACTATACAAATCATGAGATTAATGATCGCAATTGCAAGCAACAGTTTGTAGGCCGGGTTATCGAAGTATTGAGGACACCAGAGCTTAGAGGCTCGGTAGGAAAAAGAGCTGCAGGAAAAATCGTACAGACTTTTTCTATGAGAAAAAGAGCAGAATTTCTTGCGTCAGTAATGGGCGATAGTACTTAACATTTTCGGTGAGATAGTTTTGTTTAGTTTATGAGTTTATGGAAAAAAATATTTTATTCGTTCATTTGACCTCCGGGATTGGTGGGGGCACTACATGCCTATACAATACTCTATCACATATCAACAGAAAGAAATTTAATCCAATAGTCGTATACTATGCGAACCATGAGTACATTGATCGAATTAGAAGTTTGAAAGTAGAGGTGATACGAGTCAAGAAGACTTTCAAGTACCTGGGGAGATCCCATTTTTTATCAATTGTGACAGAAGAATTACCTTTTGCTTTGAAACTGCTGCTGATAATAATCAAAAAGCACATAGACGTTGTTCATTTGAATAATGATATTTCTCGGCATACCGGAAGTATCATTGGGGCCGTTTTGGCGCGTAAGCCGATTGTCATCACAATGCGCGGATCGATGGGGGGTTATGTTTCAAGAATAAGCAGAGCTTTGGCTAAGTTTGTTGACCAGTTTATATGTGTATCGGCGTACGTTAGAGATGACGAGATTGCTTTTCATGTTCCCCCAGATAGAATGGGTGTCGTTTATGATGGCATTGATCTTAATAGATACCAGTGTGACTATGCACAACGAAGGGGTTCGACCCTAAAGCCAATCGGTTATACCGTTGGGATAGTTGGTAACTTGCATCGATATAAGGGGCACAACATTTTTATTCAAGCTGCCAGTGATATGATTAAAACCCGAGATGATATAAACTTTGTAATCGTTGGCAAAATTGTTGATGAAGACTACTATCGTGAGTTGACGCATCTTATTCAAACTTTGGGAATAGATAAGTTTCTGGCTTTTGAGGGATTTGTCAATAATATCCCGGAACGTTTGTCTCAATTAGATATTTTTGTTCATGCGAGTATAATTGCCGAGTCCTTTGGAATGGTAATTTGTGAGGCAATGGCAATGGAATTGCCTGTGATATCAACCAATATGGGTGGGCCCAAAGAAATCATCACTAACAACAAAGATGGACTCTTAATTGACGCCGGCAAGCCGGAAGAACTAGCCACTGCAATCTTGCGACTCTTGAGTGATGAGGCACTTAGAGTGCGCTTAGGGAGAAATGCACGAAAGACTGTTGAGCAAAAGTTTGACCTTCAGATGACGGTTACAAATCTGGAAAATCTTTACGAAGATGTTCTCACTTAGCGTATATCGCAGTTCCTTCAGCGTAACAAGAATCCAACCTTAAAGCATGAATCAGACCATCAATATTCTGCTAGACGATAACATAAAAGTGGACAATAATGCATTTGAATTAGTTCGCAAGATGACGGAGTTGCCGTATGTTGAGCATGTAGCTGTTGTTCCCGATTTCCACTTCAAGAACAAGATGGAGGCGCCGTCGAGTATTGCGGTTGCTACTGGAGACTGCATGGTTCCGCATTTCACATCTTGTTCTCTGAATTGCGGAATGGGACTTTTAAACACCCAAATAAGAAGAAGGGACTTTGACCTAAAGGCAACTATCGAGTTTTTTAGGCAACTTAGAGCCACTGAACATGAGAGGGAAGTATTTGATATTAACCATAGCGAATTGGAAAGAACTCTCCGTGGAGGAGCTGAATATATATGCGAAAAATACTCGCTTCCCTTTTCTTGGCTGGATAAAGTTGAGGAGCGGGGAAAGCTCGCGACTAATGGGAAACCGCTGGAACTTGATGTGGACGATATACTGGACCGGGATGATCTTCGGAATCCCAACTATCAGGGACTTCGTAATTTGGGCCTAGGTTTCGGTGGCAACCACTTCGTCGAGTTACAGGAGGTAACTGAGATAATTGACACTCAATTGTGCCGGGACAATGGCATTAGATTAGGCGATACGGTAATAATGTATCATGGCGGGGGTGGAATCGTACCTGGATTCATTGGTGGATATTTTGCGAACCGACTGTTGGGATACAGTAATGACATGCGCTTGTTATATAATAAGGTGAAATTTCATTTCGGTGCCCTTGAGAACTTAAATAGATTTAATCAGCGATGGAAGTATTACTTCAGCAAGAAACGGTTTGTTCAAATACAGG
>Ga0114931_10012088_pt1 | contig 10129 bp, 8 predicted proteins | sample 2SBtaG_FD_89579 | JGI IMG/M metagenome (GOLD analysis project Ga0114931, IMG submission 89579) | Deep subsurface microbial communities from Kolumbo volcano to uncover new lineages of life (NeLLi) - 2SBTROV14_V59a metaG | ecosystem: Environmental > Aquatic > Marine > Volcanic | place: Kolumbo... | reverse complement strand
TCCAGCGTCGGCCAGACGAAACGATAGCCGGCGAGCTGCCCTGCCCTTTCGGTCATCCAGTGCCAGCCGCTGTGCGCCAGTATCGCCGATAACAGGATCGTGCCCATGCGTTCGGGCACCACGTTCCTGAAAATGAAATTCAGGGTGGGAACCGCCGTCACAATAATCAGGAGTTGCCCGATCTCCACGCCGACATTGAAGGCGAACAGGGAGGTCAGCAGATGACCGCCCGAAAACTGCATGATTTCGTGGAGCGCGAAGGAAAATCCGAAACCGTGCACCAGCCCGAAGGCAAATGCGATGATCCAGCGCTTCTGCCATTGTGAGCCGACGATATTTTCGAATGCCATATAAACGATCGATGCGGCAATGAGCGTTTCGATAAGCGGTGGAAACCAGAGGAAGTTCGGCACCATGCCCAGAGCCGAAGCAAAAAGCGTGATCGAATGGGCGAGCGTAAACGACGTGATAATGGCGATCAGCGGCCGGATGCGCCTGAACGGTATCAACAGGCAGATAATGAACAGCAGATGATCGACGCCGTCGAGTATGTGTTCCACGCCGAAGCCGACGAACCTGAAGAAAGCGTAGTGCCAGCTTGGGTCCAGCCGCAAGCGTCCCGGGTCGCCGCGAACCTGGTTGACCCGCTCGCTGCCTGCGGAGGGCTGGAAACGAACCACCGTCGTGGTCGTGACGCCCAGCTTGGCGAACGCCGGGACGATCGAAAATTCGGACGATGCGGAACTGATCGGATAACGAATCAGAACATCGAGAAGCGCCTGGCTACGATGCAGTTGCTCATCGTCCGCCAGTGGCGCAGCCAACACGGTATGCAGCGCCGAATCGTAACTGTCGAAAGATCGGTCTGACGGCAGGGCCAGCCGCACAGCGCCGATCTCCCAGGCACCGAGCGGTTCGTCATTCTCGTATAGCGTAACTTCCTGCGCGATCCACAGTCTTGCGGCCTCCTCCAGGTACGGGTCGGCCTGCGATACGACGAGATAACCCGGCCCGGTCAGCGGGAAATTAACATCGCGCATGGCCTCGAGCGGCACGCGCACCAGCATGTCGAGGGTGTTGCCGTGCGGCTTGACGATCATGCGAACGATGACATCGTTAGGTACGTCGTGGGCAACGGCGAGCGGAACCCGCAAGCTGAATAAGGCGGCAGCCACCAGGATCTTGATGACAGTTGAAACTATCTTGCCGAAATGAAATTTCACGGATCAGGATTCCTCAGTGATCCATAGTATACTGCGCTCTCAACAGTGAACATCTCCGGCGCATGACATTCAGGGGGAAGCGGACGATGACGAAAAAGAACGTGTACACGGCGGGCGCTGTGGTTGCAGCGCTGATCGCGTTGGGTTGCGGGGAAAAAGTACTCGACAATGCCGCGGAAGCACAAGGCGCTCAGGCACCGATGTTCGAGGTGGACCCGTTCTGGCCAAAACCGCTTCCCAATCACTGGATCCTGGGTTCGACGATTGGTATCGGGATCGACTCGCGCGACCACGTCTATATCATTCATCGCCGTGACACGTTCAACGAACGCACCGAAATCGGAGCGGCCACCGACCCGGTAAAGTCAGACTGCTGCATACCGGCGCCGAATGTCCTTGAATTCGACCCCGAGGGTAACCTCGTCAACTCCTGGGGAGGTCCCGGCGAAGGTTACACCTGGCCATCGTCCAATCACGGCATCACCATCGACGACAAGGACAACGTCTGGATCGGCGGCAATGGCCGCACGGATTCACACATCCTGAAATTCACGAGAAACGGCAAATTCCTGGCGCAATACGGCACGCCCGGAGCGGATGCCGACAGCCATGCGACGGATCATTTCGGCAGCGTCGCGGAGATTTCTTTCGACCCGGACGCCAATGAAGCCTACGTGGCCGATGGTTACCGCAACAAGCGCGTCGCGGTGCTCGATGCGGACACGGGCGAAATGAAGCGTTTCTGGGGCGCCTACGGCAACGACCCGGACGATACCAACCTGGGGCCGTATGTCCCGGGACTGGAACCGGCGCAACAGTTCAGAAACCCGGTCCACTGCGCACAGCCATCCAACGACGGATTGATTTACGTCTGCGACCGTGTCAACGACCGCCTGCAGGTATTCAAACCGGATGGCACCTTCGTCGAAGAGATGTTCGTTAAGCCGAACAGCCTGGGCGATGGCTCGGTCTGGGATATTGCATTCTCGCCCGACCCCGAGCAAACCTATATGTACATGGCCGATGGAACCAACCGCAAAATTTACATCATCGAACGCAAGACGCTGAAGATCCTGACGAACTTCGGTGATGGCGGCCGTTATCCGGGCCAGTTTTTCGCCGTGCACAGTATTGCCACGGATTCGAAAGGCAATATCTACACTACGGAAACCTATGAAGGCAAGCGGGTGCAGAAGTTTACCTACAAAGGAATGGGGCCGGTGACGGTCATGGACCAGGGCACGCCCTGGCCGGCGGACAAAAAGTAGCGATTCCTGCTGATGCACCGGTCGGCGCTACCTGCCGCCGGTGATCAGCCGGCAGAAACAAGGGTCATATCGTGCACCGCTACGCGGTAACGATATTTCATTGATGTTGCAACACTAACTATAGGCAGGACTACGGCAGTGACATCTCAACTTTCGCGAAGGCGATTCATCAAGGCGGTCATCGCCTCCAGCGTCGCCGCCTCATCGAGTTCGGGCGTCTATTCGGCACTTGCCCAGGAGCGATCTCCGGGAGCCGTCGAGCGCCTGCTATCCCTCAACGTGAACGGGCAAACGCGACGCGTCGACGTCGCACCGCAGGAAACGCTGGCATTCACACTGCGTTACAAGCTCGGCCTGACCGGCACCAAAATCGGCTGTAATCGGGGTGAATGCGGCGCCTGCACGGTTATCATCGACGGCATCACGAACTACTCCTGTTCGACCCTGACCCACAGCGTCAGGAACCGCGCCGTCCGTACCGTGGAGGGTTTGCAGGCCGCGGACGGCACGCTGCATCCGCTGCAACAGGCGTTCATCGACGAACTGAGTCCGCAGTGCGGATTCTGCACCTCGGGCCAGTTGATGTCCGCGGCCGCGCTGCTCGAGGAAAACCCGACGCCGACACGCGAACAGGTGCGCCAGGCGATGTCCGGCAACCTCTGTCGCTGCGGGGCCTATGACCACTATCTCAACGGCGTCATGCGCGCAGCGGGGCAACATTCATGAACGACTTCCGACTGATCGGCAAGGACTTCGTACCACCCGATATCGCGGGCAAGGTCACCGGCAAGGCAAAGTACGCAGAGGACTTCCGCGTAGACGGCATGGTGTTCGCCCGCATGTACACGAGCCCGATGGCGCACGGCAAGGTGACGCACATCGATACCTCCAGGGCGGAAGCCATGGCCGGCGTGATCGGCATCCTGACGGCCGCAGACGTTCCGGAGGTCGAAGCACCCAACGCCGCCATCCTGACCAACACCCCAGCCTATATCGGCGACCCGATCCTCGCGGTTGCCGCCGAGACCGAGCAGATTGCAGAAGACGCAATGGCCGTGATCGAAGTCGAGATGGAGCCGTTGCCATTTGTCACCGATCCGCTCGACAGCCTGATCGAGGGCGGCGCGGACGCTCGGGAAGAAGGAAACGTCTATACCCGCTCACGCGAGGGTTCGGGTTTCCGCAGCGTCAAGTGGTCTGCGGAGCAGGTGGAAGATTTCCGCGCGGGCAGGGAACCCACGGGCGAATTCGTCAACGAGTGGCGCTACGGCGACGTTGAAAAAGGTTTCGCCGACGCACAGGTGGTCATCGAACAGCCGTTCGTCACGATTGGTTATGCGCACATGAGCATGGAGCCGCGGACCGCGATGGCCTACTGGGAAAATGGCACCTGTTTCGTGCACGGCTCCTGCCAGAGCCAGAGCTTCTTCCTCCCGGGACTGGCGAAAATGCTTGGTGTCGAGGCGAAGGATGTCGTACTCATCAGCGAGACGACGGGCGGTGGTTTCGGCTCGAAGATCGCCGCATACCCGATCATCGGCCTGCCAGGCTATTTCGCGAAGAAAATCGGCCGGCCGGTACAGCTCCGGGTCCCCCGCGAGCAGGAGTATTACATGGGCTCCGCACGCGTCGGCTTCCAGGGATGGATCAAGATGGGATTCGCGGCCGACGGCCGGGTCACGGCCACCGACGTGTTCATCATCGAGGACATCGGATCAAACGCGACCGGCGGCGATGCCTCATCGGCTGGCGGCGCCATCTCACTCGTCTACGAGCCCGAATCGATGCGCTTTCGCGGCCTGCCGGTGTTGACGAATACCACGCCGCGGGGTGCCCAGCGCGGCCCGGGACAGAATCAGATCGCCTCGGTCATGGCGCCGATCATGGATAAGGCGGCGCGCGCCCTCAAAATCGGCAGGCTCGAGATTCGCAAGATCAATGCCGCCACCAGCGACTCGATCGTGTATGCGGACAGGCTGCCGGTCACCAGCGCTCACATGCAGGATGCACTGCAACAAGGCGCCGACATGTTCGACTGGGAGAACCGCAAACGCAAACCGAAGAAAAACGGCAGCAAGGTTCGGGGCCTGGGCATCGGCCAGGGCTATCACTCGGCGGGCACCAAAGGCTTCGACGGGCTGTTGCGTATTACACCCGACGGCAGATTGCACATCCACACGGGTATCGGCAATCTCGGCACCTACTCCTACGCATCGACCTCGCGCACGGCGGCTGAAGTGCTCAAGTACGACTGGGACAACTGCGTAATCCACCACGGCAACAGCGGGGATAGCCTGCCCTGGAATTCCTACCAGGCCGGCAGCGTTTCGACGTTCACGCAAACGCGGACGAACTACGTTGCCGCGATGGATGCGCTCGACAAAATGAAACGCATCGCCGCCGAAACCATGGGCGGGACAGCGGAAGACTATGACATCGACGGCCAGCGCGTATTCCTCGGCGACAACCCGGCCCAGGGCATGTCCTATGGTGCGATCGCGGCACGGGCCATTCAGCTCGGCGGCGAATACAGCGGCGAAACCTGGCCCGACGACATCAACGAGATGACCCAGCGCTCGGTACAAAACCTGGCAGGGACCGGCCTGGTCGGGGTTGCCAAGGACAAATTGCCACAGGAAGGCGTCATCCCGGGACTGGTAGTCGCCTTTTGCGAAATCGAGCTTGACCTGGAAACGGGTAAATATGACATTCTCGATTACGTTGGCGTTGCCGAATGCGGCACCGTCGTCCATCCGCAGGGGCTTGCCCAGCAAATGAAAGGCGGCGCAGTCTGGGGCATGGGCATGGCGGCCCTGGAACGGCATGTCTACGACCCGCAAAACGGCCTGCCGGCGAATGTCGGCTACTACCAGTGCCGGGTACCGACCTATCTCGACGTGCCTGCCGTACTGCGCACCGATGCCGTCGACCGGGCCGATCCGCAGAACCCGGTCGGTGCGCGGGGTATCGGCGAACCCGCCATGGGTTGCTCGGTCGCTGCCTTGCAGTCCGCAATTTCTGACGCACTGGACGGTCACATTTTCGGCAGGACGCCGATCAGCCCGGACATGGTCGTGAACCACGTCATGGGCAGGGAACAGTCTTTCAAACCGCAACAAACCAACAACTTCTGAGGTCACGATGCCTTCTTTCGACGTAATGCCAGAGGTGCAGCTCTACCAGCCGGTGGAACTCGCCGATGCGCTGAAACTCGCAGATCAACTGGGCGAGCACGGCTGGCTGCTCGGCGGCGGCCAGGACACTTACGGCTGGCTCAAGGACCGGGCCAAACAACCGCGTGCGATGATCGACCTTAACGGCATCGAGGCGCTGCACGGCATCCGTGACAGCGATGACGGCCTCGAAATCGGTGCGGCGAGCACGCTGCGAGATATCATCGGCAACGATCGCATCAACCGGGAATTCGGCCTGCTCGCACAGGCCGCCGGCAGGGTCGCCAGCCCGCAGATTCGCAACGTTGGCACGCTCGGCGGCAACCTGTCTCAGGACACCCGCTGCTGGTATTACCGCCGCGGCCTGGATTGTTACCGCGCCGGCGGCAATATCTGCTACGCCGACGGTCCCGAGGCGATGAACCGCGAACATTGTCTTTTCGGGGCGAGCCGCTGCGTAGCCGTCAGCCCTTCCGACACCGCAACCGCGCTGGTCGCACTCGACGCAAGCATGATTGTGCAAAGCGTCGATGGCCAACGCAAAATCGCTGCGGAAGATTTCTTCGTCGGGCCCGACACGCATATCACGCAGATGACGGCGTTGGATGCCGGTGAAATCCTTACCGCGGTGCGCATTCCGTCCAGGTGGGCTGGCAAACATTTTTACTTCGAGAAAGTTGCGGATCGCAATGTCTGGGATTTCGCACTGGTGAGCATTGCGGCCGCGATATCCATGGACGGCGATCTCATTGGCGACAGCCGCATCGTCTGTGGCGGCGTCGCCTGCGAACCGCATCGACTCAAGCAGGTCGAACGGCGCGCACGCGGCAAGGCGCTGTCGGTCGAAACGGCCGATGAACTGGCACCACTTGCCAGCCAGGGCGCGAACCCGATCAATTACAACCATTTTAAAATGCCGCTGATGGAGAATCTCGTGCGGCGTGCGTTACGGGGATAAGCCAGTGCAAATTGCCACGTACAAACATGACGTATGGGGACGGGAGGTGCTGCGAGGTGTGTCCTGGGACCTGCTGTGGCTCATTATCGTCGCCGCTTTCATTGCCATTGCACTGCATGCAATTTACGAGGCGTTGCGGAAACGCGGCGACAGGCCATCCAGCGAAGGCGAGCGACTCAATCGGCATGATGCCATCGACCGGGCTTTCCACTGGGTCATGGCAGCCAGCGTTTTCACGCTCCTTGTCACCGGTATATTTCCCATCATTGGCCTCGAATTTGCCTGGCTGGACATCCACTGGATCGCCGGCATCGCGCTGACGCTGGTTGTCGTTTTGCATATCATTCGGTCGGTCTTCTTCCAGGACCTGTCATCCATGTCGCTTGGGCCCGGCGACCTCAAGGAAGTACTGAGTGACAAGCAGAAACCGGGCAAGTATTCGCCGGCGCAAAAAGGCATGCACGCGGCGGTCACCATCCTGACACTACTGGTCATCGCCAGCGGGCTGGTCATGTTCTCAATGATCGATACACCCTGGTGGGATCGCTCCAACGCCCTGCCGGAAACGACGCTCGGGCTGGTATTTTTTGTCCACGGTTTATCGACGCTCTGCCTTATCGGGCTCCTTTGCCTGCACATCTACTTTGGCCTGCGACCGGAGAAACTGTTCTATACCCGGTCGATGATCAAGGGCTGGATCTCGAGAGACGAGCTGCTGGCAAATCACGATCCGGAGCGCTGGACCCCCGACAAGACCCCGAACTGATCGGGCAATTCTTCTGCTAAAGCAAAACGCGCGGGGATACCGTGAGTAGTTCTTTGCATAACAATATCGAAGCCATCGAGGCCGGGTACGAATTCCTGCTCGCCTATGCCGCGCAGGGCCGGGAAAGCGACGAAGGGCCGGGCGGCTCCGAGGTACGCACGACGCTGACGGCCATGTCTGCTGCGGCGACGGCGATCGCATCCCTGCTCCAGGACCGGGATGGTTTTGCAGCGGTCACCGTGGACGATGCCGGGAAATCGGCTGCCGCGATCGCGCTGGTGCTGGCACAGGACCAGATCAGTTCGGAGCTGGTCGACAACCTGAACGCATCCATCCATTTGCGTGCATTGCTGACGGACCTGTTCTTGCTTAGCGAAACAATCGACTGAATTGACGCCTGGCCCGCTGGAACTTGCGCCATGAGGCGAGTACAAAGCCCCCTGATAACAAGGAATACTGGCGCTAAAAACGATGAACAACAACCTGACCCGCAGACATTTCCTCAATCTCGTCGGCGCAGCCGGCGGCTCCACGGCTGTTTACCAGACCAGCATGGCGCTCGGCCTGATGCAGGACACCGGCCCCGTTGCACAGCTCGACCTGAAACGGGTCGACGACGCCGGCAAGAAGAAAAAAGTCGCAGTCCTCGGCGCCGGCATCGCCGGGCTGACCGTGGCGTACGAACTGGAACGCGCAGGTTATGACGTCACCGTCCTCGAGGCCTCGCATCGAACCGGCGGACGCAATTTTACCGTGCGCCATGGTGACGTCATCGATGAAATGGGCCAGCAGCAGGTATGTACCTTCGACGACGACCCGGAACTTTATTTCAATGCGGGACCCGCGCGAATCCCGGGTCACCACCGGCGTGTGCTGCACTACTGCAAGGCGCTCGACGTTCCGCTGGTCATCAAGGCTAACGTCACGCGACGAGGTTACATTCACGAAGAAGGTGACTTCGATGGGCGACCCGTTCGTGTCGGCCATTACATCGCCGATGCCCGCGGCTTCCTTTCGGAACTGTTGTACAAGGCCGTCGACAAGAACGCGTTTGACCAGCCGCTGTCGGCGGAAGACCGGGAGCGCATGCTGCTGTTCGCGCGCTCCTACGGGGACCTCGATGCCGGCGGTGCGTACAACGGGTCGATCCGTGGCGGCTACAAATCCGGCGGCTTCGTCAAGCCGGCGCAGATATACGAGAAGATGAAATTCCGCGAGATGCTGGATAGCAAGTTCTGGGAACGCGGCAACTTTATGTTTCAGAACCCGGATTGGGCCGAACCGCTGATGGAGGCCAAAGGCGGTATGGACAATATCATCAAGGGCTTTGTCAGGAACATCAAGAGCCCTATCATGCTGAACGCCCCTGTCCGGTCGATCCAGCTCAATGGCAACGGCGTCGATGTCGTTTATCTACACAAGGGCCAGCGCCACAAGATTACGGTTGACTACTGCTTCAACAGCATTCCGACACATTTCATGTTCGGCATCCCGAACAACCTGCCAGCCGATTACCGGCAAGGGCTCCGCAGCTTGCGGCAAGGCTGGGGCGTCAAGATTGGTTTGCAGATGAAAGAACGTTTCTGGGAACGGGAAAATATTTATGGCGGCATGACCTATACAAGCGAGCGCATCGGTCAGATCTGGTATCCATCGAACGGTATTCACGGGAAAAAAGGCATCATGCTTGGTGCGTACCAGTTTTACGATCCGACTGAATACTTTGATCGCATGACGCCGGAACAGCGAATTGCAGTCGCCGCAAGCAGTGGTGACAAGATCCACAAGGGATATTCGTCCTACATCGAGTCCGGTGCAAGCGTCGTCTGGCGACGTATGAATCACATGATGGGCTGTGGTACACAGTTCCCGCCAGGCACGCGCGAGCAATACTACGAACTGTTGCAAGATCCAGCCGGCGGCCGCCATTACATGATCGGCGACCAGATCAGCTATCACTCGAGCTGGCAGGAGGGCGCATTCGCATCGGCAGAGCATGCACTCCTCGATCTCGATAAACGCGTGCGCGCCGAATCCGGCGCATCACGGAAGGCCTGAATATGATGAGTTACGGATTGCGAGTATTACTGACGCTCATGACATTTTTCGCCGCGTCGGCTGCACCGGCAGACGACAGCTTGCCGATACCCACCGATGACCTCGTCTTTTGCACGGTCTGCCATGGCGTCCAGCTCATGGGTAACCCGATTATCAAGGCACCGCGGCTCAGCGGCATGGAAACCTGGTACATCGAGCAACAGCTGGAAAACTTCCGGCAGGGTGTTCGTGGCAATCACGACAGCGATGGGCTGGGTCAGGAAATGCGAACGATGGCGGCTGCCCTGTCCGACCAGCAGATGGTCGCGGCCGTGAAATTCGCCAATGCCACGCGCTCAGCGGTTCCCGACACGACGGTATCCGGCGACGCCGACAACGGAAAAGTGATTTTCTCCACCTGTGCGGCGTGCCACGGCGTCGGCGGCGAAGGCAACGAGGCACTCGGCAGCCCTGACCTGACGATTGCGAACGACTGGTACCTCGTCACGCAGCTCGAAAATTTCAAGAGTGGCAACCGTGGCAGCAATCCCGGCGACGCGTACGGCATGCAGATGCGTGCTTCGGTACAGTTACTCGCCGACGACGACGCCATCAGGGATGTCGTCAGCTACATAAACACGTTACGTAACCCATAAGGACACCCCACATGAAAAAGGCCACCCTCATCGGATTGCTGGTACTCG
>Ga0114931_10012087_pt1 | contig 10130 bp, 7 predicted proteins | sample 2SBtaG_FD_89579 | JGI IMG/M metagenome (GOLD analysis project Ga0114931, IMG submission 89579) | Deep subsurface microbial communities from Kolumbo volcano to uncover new lineages of life (NeLLi) - 2SBTROV14_V59a metaG | ecosystem: Environmental > Aquatic > Marine > Volcanic | place: Kolumbo... | reverse complement strand
TAACTGTTTTAAGATTTGACTGAGTTTCATAGGTAATCAGGATTATCTTTGTAGACGGTGCGTCGAAAGAGAGGAAGAAAAAGACTAAACCACACAAATATCATGCGTATAAGCCAACGAGCTAATCCTTAAGTTGATCAGATTGGTTTGTTAGCCCCTTGACAAATTGGCGGTCAGCCGTACAATTGCCAACGATGAATATCGTATCAGACACAAATATCTTTTTGGCTGTAGTGTTAGAAGAGCCAGAAAAAGATAGCATTATCCAACTCACATCAAAAACTAACACTGTTTCTCCCGAGATACTTCCTTACAAATTCGGGAACGCTTTAACAGCAATGGTTAAGCGAAAACAGCTTACTCATAAAGAGGCATTATCAGCGTATGGCGCGGTGAGTTTGATTTCTGTCAGGTTGGTTTCTGTAGATATTCAGCAAGCGTTGAAGTTAGCGCTTGATTATAATATTTACGCATATGATACTTATTTTTTATAGTGTTCAAAACAGCTATCGTTTCCCTTAATAACGCTTGATCAGCGTATGAAGCAAGTTGCTCGAGACCTGAATATTGAGTTAGTGGAGTAGATAGAATGAAAGTATTTACTTATTCAGAAGCACGTCAGAATCTATCAAAACTATTAAAAATTGCCCAAAGAGAGGAAGTTGAGATTCGTCGAAGAGACGGGGCGGTATTTTCTCTTGTATCAAAAAAAGAGGAAGCAAAATCCCCGTTTGATGTCCCGGGGATAAAAACAAAAGCTTCAACCCAGGACATACTTGATGCAGTGAGAAGGTCTAGAATGGGCTAACAAAGGCAATCAACCCGGACATCTTTCCGCGGTGTTTTGGTTGTGCCAAAAAAACCTGGCACAACCAAAACACCACTACAAAATACCGGTTATTGCTGGCGTTATCGTTCCTTGGAAAATACACTATTGGCATCTTTTAGCTCAGTCAAAACTGCAAATTGTTGTGCTGATAATCCTTTAAACGGGACGCCATCGATCTCGATTGAATAATTTTTGTAGACATCCTGGCCAGTCAGCGGCGTAAATTTTGTCTTACCAAACAATCGAACCACGTGCAGCATACATGTCAAACGCGCTTCAATTTTTGAATTTGAGTTAACAGTCACCCATGGAGATCGTTCAGATGAGGTATGCACCAGCATTTGTTCCTTGTATTTGGTAAAAGTATCCCACTTTTTTCGCGCCTGTAAATCGGTCGGAGACAATTTCCAGTACTTGAAGGGATCATTAATGCGATCATTAAAACGAATCAACTGGGTTTTGCTATCCACAGACAAGTAAAACTTAACAAGATCAATTTGTTGATCGAGAAGATTATGTTCCCAGTCCAGAACCTTGCTCATAAAGTATCGGTACTGACCTTTTGTACAATAACCCATGGTCGGCTCAATCAAAGCCCTGTTATACCAGGAGCGATCGAAAAAAACGATCTCTCCGGGTTTCGGCATGAGTTTTTCGTAGCGTAAAAACCAACGCTTGGATTCTTTTTTTGTGGGCACTCCCAACTCAATAACCCGATAGTTCTTGGGCATCAGGTTTTCGACAAAGCGCTTGATTGTTGCGCCCTTGCCAGCTGCATCACGCCCATCGAATGTAATCACCAATTTTCTCTTCTTACTGACGATATCCTGTTGTATACGCAATAATTCATATTGCAAACGGTTTTTTTCGATCCAGTAATCTTGCAGACTGATACCAGCATAAGGGGTTTGGATTCTACGAACAGATTTCATAAAGAGTTATTGACTGATAAAGGGACATTTTTTGTTCGGATTAAATAATCATTGAAACATCATCGTTCAGCATTGCCAGTGCAATTTCAATATGACTATAGCAAGTTCATTGAAGACTGGTTCCCGAGAATAGAAACGATCGCGAGGGAGAGCTAAGGAACGTTTACGTTCCTAACTGAGAACTATCAGGGTAGTCGTTAGCCTTCAAATTAAAATTACGACATCGTGACGCATTGTATGAACCAAATGTTTCAGGCATTTGGTTTTATCAAGGGTGGGAAAGGGTGAGATTGATAGTAAATGAATCGTTATCCCAGCCTTCGAAATTGGCGATGCAGTGCTATATAATTTATTTTTTATTTACTGTTCAATAGGTTATCAACTTAACATTGAAAGCTTGGTTAACTGTTTGGAGTCAGGGTCATTTCTCCATTCAAATCATCAAGCGTGATTTTGAACTTGCTAAGCAAACTCATCCCTAATAGCTGTTGTCCGCCCAGTTTCTCTTTAGGTAAAAAAGCAACGTCTACCATCTCAACTTTTTCACTTTTAATCTGTACGGAAGGTATTTTCCCGCGAAGCGCTTCAGTTTCCCCATTCGCCGTCTTAACAACCTGCTTAGTCAGTGTCTTTTTATCAAGATGTAACACATCGATCATTGCTTCTTCCAACACCACAACATCCGCTCCGGTATCAACCAACAACATGACCTCATGGCGGACCCCATCAGTACCCGTCAGTCCGACTTTAATTTTGTGGTGCCCACCTTCTTGTTCAGTTTCTACCACTGTGGTTTGAGAATGTTCAGGGCGTGCGCCTTTCAGACCGATGATGCTGATTTTTTGCAATTGACCATTATCATCACGCACTTCCATGTAGTTAAAATCCTTCAGCAAGCGCTTTAAGGTTGCGGGTAACGACTCATCATTTGTGATGACTGCATGTCCGTCGACTGTTTTATCAATTCCTCGAATCTCCAGATTATGTTGATCAGCCAGCTCTTGTAGCTCAGTATTGACATCCACAGTTTGCCATTGGTAGGCAGGAGCATCCGTTGTTTTGTTGTCTTCTGCAACTGCGGGATTGAAAAACACAAGGCATAGAAAAAAAGAAATCAGCAGCTTGAACATGACGGTGTTGCTGTCACCAACTTGAATCGGGTTTTGGCAACCCATCTGATATCTACTCATTGGTCCGACTCCTGAATTGCAAATCAGTGGAACAACTCACGCGCGTTGCTCCGAATACTGCATTCTCGTAACATTTTGCTAATGGCAAACAGTCAAGCGTTAACCACCTTGCGGCATATTATATACCGATAATATGCCTATCAATACTCATTATTCTTTTATCTCGCATTGTCTTGTATACTTTCGGCTCTTACAGATTTGTTATTCTGAACGCGCAATCCTGCATCGAGGACAGGGCGGAATAACGTAACAACACGCTGTATTACTGTCACCATGCAACACACTCAAGTAACCGCTCAAAGTGTCGTGGATGTCTTCGTGGAACTTAAATTGACTGGCATAACATGAAAATTGACACCCTCATCAAAGCAGGCTGGGTTATCCCGGTTATTCCGGAAAACAGCGTGTTGCCTCAACACGCGATTGCTATTTCCGAAGGAAAAATTATCGATATTCTGCCTTGGCATCTCGCTGATCAACACTTTCAGATAGAAACTGTCATCAACTTGCCCCAACATAGCGTACTGCCCGGGTTTGTGAACACCCATACTCATGCAGCGATGAATCTGTTACGTGGAATTGCGGACGATCTCACGTTAATGGACTGGTTGCAAAATCACATATGGCCACTGGAAAAACAATGGGTTAGTGAAACATTTGTGAAGGATGGAACGCAACTTGCGATTGCTGAAATGTTGCTGTCAGGAATTACCTGTTTTAATGATATGTACTTTTTTCCTGAGGTTGTCGCGCGTGAAGCAAAACAAGCAGGGATTCGCGCCTGTGTCGGATTAATTCTGATCGACGCCCCAACCAACTGGGCGCAAACGCCGGATCAGTACTTCTCTAAAGGGCTTGCGCTGCATGACCGGCTTCGTGAAGAGAAACTGATCACAACTGCTTTTGCGCCACATGCGCCGTATACTGTCTGTGACGCCAATCTGAAACGCATGCAAATTCTCTCGCAAGAACTTGATCTGCCTGTTCATATGCACATCCATGAAACAGCCAGTGAAGTTAATGAAGCTATGGCTCGTACCGGCAAGCATCCATTGCAACGGTTAGCCGAACTTGAGTTGTTGTCACCCTCCTTGATTGGCGTGCATCTTGTTCACATGACTGATGCAGAAATCGTGCAATATGCGGAATCTGGCGCGCATGTCGTTCATTGTCCATCATCAAATCTTAAACTGGCTTCTGGCTTTTGCCCTGTCAATCAGTTGCATCAAGCAGGCATTAATGTCGCTTTGGGTACCGATAGCGCTGCCAGTAACAATCAACTGGATATCCTCGGCGAATTACGTTGCAGCGCGTTAATTGGCAAGGCGATTGCGAATGATGCCAGTGCAATACCCGCCCACGCTGCCTTGCAGATGGCTACCATCAACGGAGCCAGAGCACTGGGCCTGGATTCAATAACCGGTTCATTGGAAAGTGGAAAAGATGCCGATATCATTGCGATCGATCATAGCAGGCTCACAAGCATACCGATGTTTGATCCGATATCACATCTCGTTTATGCCTGTCAGCGTAATCAAGTTACCGATGTATGGGTAGCTGGCCAACATCTTGTGCAAGCAAGTGAATTAACCAGAACAAATGTTGATGATCTCAAACAAAAAGTCGCTGACTGGCAGCATCGACTGGCGTAGCAGTCCATCCATTGCGATAACCTATTGTTAAGGAGCGCTCACGTTTCTGAACAGTGCCGATACAGGAGCAGGATTTGTCGTCAGCAGTTAACAGCAATCAGTGATATGTGCGAGAATGTCCGGCTGGCACAAGCAGTTTCCAAAATACCTGTATTGGTTCGTCGGGTTAATTGGGCTTTCATCTAAAAACACCGATTCAACACCATCCAATGTCTCAACCTGTTTTCGAAATCAGAGATCTAAAAGCTACCTGTGGACAAGCTTATTATGAGCGTGGAGCACGTTATGCCCAACACGGTCATGTCAAAAAACTGGTAATCAATGACTCAGGTTCCACGCTTCTCCTCAATGCTGATGTCATTGGCTCTGAAAGCCAGCCTTATCACGTAAACGTGATTATCAAGGATCTTAAACATCGAATCGCAATTCTTGGCACTTGTACATGTCCGGTTGGCCATAATTGTAAACACGTTGTTGCCGTTTGTATTGCATATCGACGTCAAGGTCAAACTCAGGGGCGAAGACAAGTTGAATCTGATCTGACCGAGCGCTGGATCGAGAATCTGAAAAATTCACCCGCTAAAATCAACAATCGAACCCAATCTGTTTACAACGACGAAGGATTCAGCCTGTTGTATTTCCTTTCATTGTCAAATCATACCCCTGTCGTACAAGTTATGCGGGTTCGCAAACTCAAAAAAGGTGGTTTTGGCGCGGCAACACCGATGAAAATCCACCGCATTGTCGAAAGCTACTCAAGAGATCCGTTGGTCTCCGAGGTAGACGAGGAAATTGTAACCTTACTCAAACCAGGTCAGTTGAGTTATTACGAGGCGCGTTTTGAACTGAAAAGCAATCTGGGTGAATTCGCGCTGGATAAACTGCTGAAAACAGGCCGCTTGCACTGGAGCAACCAAAAACAGACTGCGTTGTTATCCGGCAACCCCCGTTCAGTCAGTTTCGAATGGCAGGAAAAACAAACAGGCAAACAGATGGCCCCGGTGATAACGCCTCCGGCAAGCAAAATCTTTTTGATCAAGCAGGCTTTTTACCTGGATCTGGAGAGCATGCAATGCGGTCCTTTGCAAACCACATTGGAGCCTGACCGACTCACGCATTTGCTCGATGCCCCGATCATCCCGACTGACAAACTGGAAACAGTGAGTCGACAAATTTTACTTGATTTAGCTGATTTAAACCTGCCCGCTCCGGTTGATATTGGAATTAAAGATGCTTTCATCAAAACAACATCTGCAATCCCTGTACTGCAATTATATCGACGCTCTGTTACCCTCAATAATGGAGTGCAACGCAAGGTTCATTTTGCCCGCCTGAGGTTTCGATATGACGATATTCTGATCGTTCCAGATAATTTTGAACCAACCAAAATCATCATCGTGGATGAGACCCGTTTTCATATCAACCGACAGATTGACCAGGAACTGGAGTGCCTGAACACCTTGTATCAAGCTGGGTTTGATACGCCTCAAAAAGCGTTGATATCGCATTATGAACCAACCGAGCTGGTGATGGTGGGCTCAACGCTGACACATTCAATTCATTTATGGCACCATTTTATCGAGGACATGTTGCCTGAGCTGGAACAACAGCATTGGGAAGTCGACATCGACGACAGTTTTGCGTTACGTTTCGACGTCGCCGACAACTGGACTGCTGAACTCGAAGAAGACAGCAGCAATGACTGGTTTTCACTTGAGCTTGGCGTTGAAGTAAACGGAGAACAGGTCAACCTGTTGCCTGCTCTGGTGCAATTACTCGCTGAGAGTGATGACCCGGTTCAGCTGCGTGAATCTTTGAAACAACAGGAAACCATATTGGTTGCCCTGGATGATACTCATTGGTTACAGCTGCCGACATCAAGAATCCTGGCTATATTCGATACCTTAATCGAGCTTTATGATACCGATCAACTGAATGATGATGGCCGCCTTGAGCTATCGCGGTTTCAGGGTTTGCAGCTCGGCGATCTGCTTAACGACCCGCAATTACGTTGGCATGGCGCCGATGAGCTCCAGGCGTTAACTGAAAAGCTATCTCATTTTGACCAAATCAACGCGGTTGAACAGCCTGCTGGATTGAATGCTGAATTACGTCCATATCAACAGCAAGGCTTGCATTGGTTGCAGTTTCTTCGGGAACTCACTTTTAACGGCATTCTGGCCGATGATATGGGACTGGGGAAAACAGTACAAACACTGGCCCATTTACTGGTCGAACAACATCAGGGAAGAGCAACATTACCCTCATTGATTGTTGCTCCAACCAGCTTGATGGGTAACTGGCGCAGAGAAGCGAAGCGCTTCACCCCGGATCTGAGCGTGTTATTGCTGCATGGTGCTGAGCGTAAGGAGCACCTCGATAAAATCAATCAATACGACATCGTTTTAACCACCTACGCATTGATCCGCCGTGATCTTGAAGTACTGCAAGGTTGCCGCTATCACTATATCGTACTGGATGAAGCTCAAGCAATCAAAAACCCCAAGTCACAGACAACGCAAGCTGTTTGCTCGTTAAAGTCCAATCATCGTCTGTGCTTATCCGGTACTCCGATGGAGAATCATCTGGGGGAATTATGGTCAATGTATCACTTCCTGATGCCCGGATTTTTAGGGCCGATGGATCGCTTCAATCGTCAATTCCGCAAACCGATTGAAAAAGCCGCAGATACAGATCGCATGCGCCAACTGCAAAAACGCATCAAGCCTTTTTTGCTGCGCCGAAGCAAGCAGTCTGTTGCCCAGGAATTGCCGGAGAAAACCGAGATTATCCGCAGCGTGATACTGGATGGTAAACAGCGTGACTTATATGAGAGTATTCGTCTGGCGATGGATATCAAAGTACGTGAAGAAATCAATAAAAAAGGTCTTGCTCGCAGCCACATCATGATTCTGGATGCGCTACTTAAATTACGCCAGGTTTGTTGCGACCCGGCGCTTGTCTCGCTTGACAAAGCAAAAAAAGTCAAGCAGTCAGCAAAGATGGAATTGCTCATGGAAATGCTCCCTGAGATGATCGAGGAAGGTCGGAAAATTCTGATTTTCTCACAATTCACCAAAATGCTGGCGATTATTGAGACTGCCATTAAGCAAAAGCACATTACTTACAGCAAGTTAACAGGACAAACCCGCAAGCGCGATGAGGCCATTGAATTCTTTCAAAATGGTCCGGCAGATATCATGTTAATCAGTCTCAAGGCTGGCGGGGTCGGGCTCAATTTAACCGCAGCAGACACAGTAATTCATTATGACCCGTGGTGGAATCCTGCTGTTGAAAACCAGGCCACTGACCGGGCGCACAGAATCGGTCAGGATAAATCCGTCTTCGTTTATAAACTCATCAGCGAAAACACGGTTGAAGATAAAATTATCGCCTTGCAACGAAAAAAGCTGCTGTTAGCAGACAGCGTTTATGGCGGGGATGGCAAAGCCCAACAAGGCCCTCTGCTGAGCGCTGAAGATCTGGAGGACTTGTTAAAACCGATGTAATAACTACTCAGCAAAATCTGTAACTGCTCAGATTGCCCTCTATTTTACCCAAGAGCAAGGCGAAAGCACGGAGTTTACATGAGTAAATGAGCACTTTCAACGCAGTTATTGGGTAAAATAGAGGGTAAGCTGAGTAGTTACCGTTGCAATACATAATTTCTCAGGTAACAAAAAGGATAGCAATAGCCTATTGGTGAGACTTCGCAGTCATCGACTCTGCAACGTCGTCAGTCAAACCAATTCACCTGACTCAGCAACGTTCACGTTCCTTAAAAAGCTTTGCCGGCGTATAATGCCAGACAGTGGTTTTAATAAGGAACGTGAACGTTCCTGAGCAACATCAAGACAGCATCAAAAAAACCTTCTGGTTTTTAGTAACGAAAGCAGTCTTGGATTTCTAAAGGCAAAATGATCCCGATGAAAACACCCGTGCGTATCGCTGTCACTGGAGCAGCTGGACAGATTAATTATTCCCTGTTATTCAGAATTGCCAGTGGCGAGCTGTTCGGTCCAGATCAGCCGATTATTCTGCACTTGCTGGAAATACCGCAAGCAATGCAGCACTTACAAGCCATTGTGATGGAACTGGAAGATTGCGCCTATCCGTTACTGTTTGCCATTCAGCTATCTGATGACCCAAATGAAGCTTTCCGAGATGTTGACTATGCATTTTTGATTGGCGCGCGTCCTCGTGGGCCGGGAATGAAACGTGCTGATTTGCTGGATGCCAACGCACAGATTTTCGCGACTCAAGCCCAGGCGTTGAATCAATATGCGCACAGAAATGTAAAAGTCCTTGTCTGCGGCAATCCGGCGAATACCAATTGTCTGGTGGCAATTGCAAATGCGCCGGATTTAAACCCCGGCAATTTCTCGGCAATGACCCGGCTGGATCATAACAGAGCCATCAGCATGTTGGCCAAACAGTGCGGTGTGCTGACGTCTGATATTAAATGCATGACTGTTTGGGGTAATCATTCGTGCACTCAATATCCTGATGTCTACCATGCTAAAGTCAAGGGAAAACCAGCAATCCAATTGATTGATGAGCAGTGGGTTACCGAAACATTCATTCCAACCATCCAGTTTCGTGGAGCCGAAATCATAAAAATACGCGGTCAATCCAGCGCTGCCTCAGCAGCCAATGCTGCGATTGATCACATGCGCACCTGGGTCAATGGCACAGGTCATGGTGATTGGGTGAGCATGGCAGTGCAAACAGATGGTCATTATGGTATCTCCAAGGGTCTGGTGTTTTCTTATCCAGTGATTTGTCAAAATGGAGATTATGAAATTGTTCAGAATCTGGAGATCAATAAAATCAGTCGTCAACGTTTAAAGCAATCAGAAAAAGAATTACTTGAGGAAAGAAAGCAAGTCAAGAATTTACTTCTCCCGTCCTGATACCAGACATTTCATGATGTAAGGAACTTTCACGTTCCTAACCGTTCAAAATCAATGATTACAAAAGAAGCAGGCCGTTGCGATTGTAGTTAATTGAGAATACAACGCATTATCAATTAGATTATCAAAAACACCCGCTGAACTGACATTAATTTATTACATTTTAGGGGTTTTCGTTTTTATCAATTCAAGTTATTATCTTCCGCTCAGTTGGTACAGCTTTTGCTGGGCTGCTTCCAAAGCAAATACAGGCTATTGAAATATAGAAAATCTGCAAGAGGTCAATACATCGCCATAGCAGGCGATTAACGATTCATGAAGGATCCTTCATGATGACAACTGTGTTTTCACGACGTTTCAAAGTTTGGGATAAAATCGACTAACAGGATATTTTGAGGAGATAATTAATGACTGACAATGATAGCTATGATGAAGAACATAACGGACTTTGGTTCTGGATCCCTCTGATTCTGATTTTGATTGTTCTGTTTTTCATCATCAGAAGTTGCTCCAATGATGAAAAGTTGTGGCAGTCAACGTCATCACACGCTGCTTCGTCGACTTCAGTTGCCGAGGAATCAAAAAATGTTCTCACTGATACATTAAATGCGGCT
>Ga0114931_10012086_pt1 | contig 10130 bp, 8 predicted proteins | sample 2SBtaG_FD_89579 | JGI IMG/M metagenome (GOLD analysis project Ga0114931, IMG submission 89579) | Deep subsurface microbial communities from Kolumbo volcano to uncover new lineages of life (NeLLi) - 2SBTROV14_V59a metaG | ecosystem: Environmental > Aquatic > Marine > Volcanic | place: Kolumbo... | reverse complement strand
GCAGCTTCGGCTGCGGCGCTGATGTCGGGCGAACCGAAACGTCTTTTGGCGGCAGACCACTCCGAAGTCAAACACCCCGCCGCAACTGCCGACGCCTGCATCGTGCTCTGGATGGCGGGTGGCATGGCAGCACCGGAGACGTTCGACCCCAAGCATTACGAGCCCTTCCAAGTCGGCTTGCCGGTTGAAAAGGTCATCAGCACGTTTCCCGCCATCGACACGGCGGTTGATAACATCAAGATCTGCGAGGGTCTGGAGGGCATCGCGAGCGTGATGGACCGGGCGACGCTCATTCGTTCGCATGTGCTGCCCGATCTCGGCCACATCCTGCACTCGCGGCATCAATACCATTGGCATACCGGCTATGTGCCGCCTCAGACAGTCGCCTGCCCCCATATCGGCGCTTGGATGGCCCGCGTTCTCGGTCCACGCAACCCCGTCATGCCGGCTTTTATCAACATCGGCCAACGTCTGGAAGGCCTTGGCGAAAACGAAGAGATCAAAGCCTTTACGACTGCCGGATTCTTCGGCAGTGAATTCGGACCGATGAACCTTCCTTTCCCGGAACAAGCGGCCCGCGCTGTGCGGCCGCCGGAAGGAATGCAACCGCCGCGGTTTGCTAATCGCTACAAGTTCTTCAAGCGATTGGTTGACAAGTCGCCGCAGCGCGAATACTTCTCCGACTACCACCAGGAATCGATGCTGCGATCATTCGACAACGCGCATCGTTTGCTTAAGGCCAAAGAACGCGACGCTTTTGATATCTCGCTCGAGCCGCAAGCGAATTACGAGAAATACGACACCGGACGATTCGGCCGCGGTTGCTTGCTCGCGCGGCGACTTGTCGAGAACGGTGCGCGGTTTGTCGAGGTGACGACGGAGTACATTCCGTTCATCCATTGGGACACGCACAACAGTGGCCACACGACGACCGACCGCTTGCACCAAGAGATTGATAGGCCCATTACGCAATTGATTCTCGATCTTGAAGCGCGCGGCCTGCTCGATCGCACGTTGGTAGTCATCGCCAGCGAATTCAGCCGAGACATGATCGTGGAAGGCGTTCCCGGCTCAAATGCTCGTGACCAAGCTACCTTTAAGGTCGACAAACTGCAGGAGCTAAAGCATTACGGTTTGCACCGGCACTTCACCGGAGCGGCTTCTGTCGTCATGTTCGGAGGTGGTACGAAACGCGGCTATCTGCACGGCGAATCGGCGCCGGAGCGGCCTTGTCTAGCGATCAAGGACCCGGTCAGCGTCTCCGATTTGCACGCAACCATCTTTACGGCGATGGGAATCAGTCCCCAAACCGGCTTTGAAATTGAACGCCGCCTCTTCTTTGCCACTGCGGACGGCAAAGGGCGAGCCGTCCAGGACTTGTTCGCATAAGCACGACAAGGCGTCGAGCTATATCTTCTGCGGTCAAGATCTAGGAACGCAATTCACGCGGCCCGTTCTCCCGTTGGTTGGACTCAACGCACTCAGCTCTGTGGGCCGGACAAGGTATAGTTGCTCGCGTGATGAGGCAGCATTTCTTGGCACGCATCACGCACGATCTGTCGCGTCGCGCGGGTTTATTCTTTTACTCCGTCTGTGCCTTCATGCGCTGTTAAGCATCGAGCGAGAAATAAGTGTCGTAGCTTGGGCACTCATGCCCGAGTGGATGCGGACGGGCAGGAGTGCCCATCCTACAGTTATTTTCCGCTCGCTGTTAAACGTATTGCATTGGCGGCGCGCACAAAAAGCCAGCAACGCCATGTATGTCAGGCGATTTGTGGACTTACAAAAAACTTTCCACATTTGAAAACTTGAGCTAAAGTTCAAGTGTTGCCTGATTAAAAGCGCCGGCCTTGATGACCAAACAGACAGTGCGGGGTCACAAGTCGCATTCGCGGCGGGTCGTCGAGCGCCGCTCGTGGCGGTAACTCGTCGTTGTCACGACTGTCTAGCAATGCGGCAATTGTTCGCGCGATGGACATGCTGCTGTTCCTTTACGCTAACTGAACCACCGAGACACCAGAACGGGGCAACGAAGTGATGAAGTGTACTGACTTAGCAAAGCGAATTGAACGTCTCCGCCCCGGCGCCGATGCGCGCGATGTCGCGAGGCTGTGTTTGTTGCTTTCCAACTCTGCCGGCGATATCGAATTGCTTGAAGAGGATTCGATGTTGGCCACCGCTTGGAAAGAAATGGACTTGCGCCTGCAAGCAGCCACCGATCAGCACGCGGCCATGACAGAAGAGTTAGAATGTCTAGCCCGCAGCGATCCCCAAAAATTCAGTCCTGACCAGATTTGGATTCTAATTCGAGCCATCAAGGTGCAAAGCCAGATTCTGCAGCTTTACGTCGGCGAGCCTGCGCTCGACGTTTGATGGAACTTCTTGTGGCACGTTTTCAAAGCGTCGCAAACCGCATTCCCCGCCCGCGGTTGGCGGCGTTTTTCTTTAGCCGTGACTGCTCATCAGCCGCCAGCCAACCATGGCCGCTAGCCTCGCGTCATACACCGGTTCTATAATCGACAGACACGTTTGTCGTGACGCTAGTTCTGATTGAGGCTTGAGCATGCCGGTCGAAATGAAGTTATCGCGGATCATCATCAGCGAGATCAATGAACAGCAAGTCATCTATCTCAAAGAAGTCGAAGGCGATCGGCAGTTCCCGATTCTGATCGGCATCTTTGAAGCGACCAGCATTGACCGCCGCGTCAAGCACGATAAGCCGCCCCGGCCATTGACCCATGATTTGGTGGTTAGTGTGGTCGAGGCGTTGGGGGGCGAGTTGGACAGCGTCATCATCAACGAGTTGCGTGAACACACCTATTACGCGCGGCTGCGTGTGCGAATTGACGGCGAAATCGTCGAGATCGATTCAAGACCTTCGGACGCCATCGCGATCGCTGTGACGTGCGATCCCCATTTGGCCATCTACGTTTCCGAAGAGGTGCTGGAAGAAGTGCTGGATTAGCGCAGCACGTCGGCGAAGGCACGTTGCAGTTGCGCGAGCGCCGTCGTGCCTCGTTTCCCGTCAACAACGACATTCAGACGGACTTCACTCGTATTGATCATCTCGACGTTGATATCGGCTTCGCCCAACGACCGGAAGCTGCGAATTGCAACGTCTGTGTGACTTCTCAGCCCGACACCCGAAACTGACAACTTGGCGATATCGGGGCTGCTCGTCACAGCCTGACAATCGAATTCCGCCGTGAGTTTGTCGGCAACACGCAGGCTCTCGTCAAACTTGTCCTTAGGCACCGTGAAACTCAAGCTGGCTTCATCCGCAATGCCATTGAAGCTCTGAATGATCATATCGACGAAGATGCCGGCAGCAGCGACTTCATCGAAGACCTTCGCAGCCACACCCGGCGCATCGGGCACGCCATGAATCGTGACGCGAGCTTGGCTCTCATCCAGTGAGATGTCGTTGATGACCAGCTCTTCCATGTCGACACCGCGCAGGTGCGATATAACTTCCTCCGCGTTCAATGCCGCCGCCGCATCTGCCGAGGATGTTGCCACGGAGTTGCGCGGGGGTTCCTTGTCCAAGTCGAATGCCTTGTGGACCGCTTTCAGTGCAGCGTGTGCCTCGTCGCGCGCGACCAACACCGAAATCTTGATCTCGCTGGTCGTAATCATTTGAATATTGACGCTGGCTGCCGCCAGGGCATGGAACATTTTATCAGCGACTCCGGTTTGTCGAGCCATGCCGAGTCCGACGACCGAAACTTTCGCAACTTGGTCATCGTGCATGACGTCTACAGCGCCGAGCGCCTCCGCTGCGGCTTCGACCGCTTCCAACGTCGCAGCAAGTTCGCCTTTGGGGACGGTGAAGGAAATATCCGCTTTACCTTGTTCACCGACATTCTGAACAATCATGTCGACGGAGATGTTTCGCGCAGCAAGGCGCGAGAAGATGTCGAGGCTGCTGCCGGGGCGGTCGGGAACCCCGAGGATCGTGATACGCGCTTCGTCCTTCAACACGGCGGCGCCGCAGACCGGATGGTCAGGCGATTCCGGCAATGAGCCAATCAGCGTGCCGTCCGCATCGCTCAGGCTGCTGCGAACATGAATCCGCGTACCGAATTTCTTGGCGAATTCGATCGAGCGATTATGCATTACGCCCGCACCGAGACTCGCCAATTCGAGCATTTCGTCATAGCTGATGCGGTTCAAGTGGCGTGCTTCAGGAAGCGCTCGCGGGTCGGTCGTATACACACCGTCCACGTCGGTGTAAATCTCGCACAGTTCAGCTTTCAGCACCGCAGCCAAGGCAACCGCCGTCGTGTCGCTACCGCCTCGGCCGAGGGTTGTAATATTGAAGTCTTCGTCGATACCCTGGAATCCCGCCGCGATGACAATGTTGCCGGCATCAAGCAAGCGTTGCACGCGTTCGGTCGAGATCGACTTGATGCGAGCCTTTGTGTGGCTGCTATCGGTGCGAATACCAATTTGAGCGCCGGTCAAACTGACGGCGTTGTGCCCCAATGATTGAATCGCCATCGCCATCAGGGAAACACTAACTTGTTCGCCGGTCGACAGCAGCATATCCATTTCGCGGGCCGACGGATGATCTGTGATCTGATTAGCAAGGTCGATCAACAGATCGGTGTTCTTACCCATAGCGCTGACCACCATCACGACATGGTAACCTTGCTGCTGCGCACGAATCGCTTTGCGGGCTGCAGCCAGGATTTTCTGGCTGTCAGCAACGCTGGTCCCGCCGAATTTCTGAACAATTAAGGACATGGCAATGAAGGTCAAGCACGGTGCGTTGGCTCAAGAGGGCTTACGCGATGAAGAAGTCCATCATTTTCCACCCCGCAGCAAAGACGAGCTGCGAAGCATCCGCAGTGGTCTCGTTGTACGTGGTCGCCTGGTCTGTCTTAATCCCGGCGCCCGCAATGGCCAATGGAACAAACCCGTGGCTGTGCGTCTTGGTCCGGAGCAACGTGGGATGGTCCGGTGAAACGAGTATCCGGAAATCCCCCTGCTCGCGAAGCGCTGCCAACACCGGCCCCACGATGTGGCGATCGATCTCTTCCAAAGCTTTCACCTTGGCTGCCGCGTCACCTTCGTGCGAAGCCTCGTCCGATGCTTCGACGTGAACACAAATCACATCTGTCTGACCAATTGCATCGACTGCGAAACGCCCTTTGGCAGCGTAATCCGTATCGGTGTATCCAGTCGCCCCCGGCACTTCGATGCGGTCCCAGCCAATCAGAGCGGCCAATCCGCGTAACAGGTCGACAGCGGTGATCATTTTGCCGGACTTGCCATATCTTTCCTGAAACGTTGGCAATTGCGGCGTCTTGCCCAGCCCCCACAGCCAGATATTGGTTGCGGGCAATTTCCCCGCGGCGCGCCGCGCGGCGTTGACGGGATGGTCGCGAAACAGCTCCACACTGCGGCTCATCAGCTCATTAAGCAGGTCGCTTCCGGGGCCGCGAGGAAAATCATTTCCGACCGATTTGTCTGTCAAATCGTGCGGCGGCGTCGATCGTGTCTCACTGGAGAACGGTGCCGGTTCCTTCCCGCCGCGAAAAAGCAATAGGTTTCGATAGCTGACTCCCGGCACGAACTCCAGGGGCCTACCGGCCAATTGGTCCTGAGCGGTTTGCAACAAGGCTGCAGCTTCTTCGGTGGAAACATGACCGGCGGTGAAGTCGCGCATGACCTGGTCCTCGACGGTGACCAGATTGCAGCGAATCGCCCAATCCTCCGGCCCGAGTTCGATTCCCTGCGCGGCGGCTTCCAGCGGTGCTCGCCCAGTGAAATTGACATTCGGGTCGTAACCCAAGAGGCTCATATTCGCCACCGCCGAGCCTGCAGTCAGGTGCTCGGGAACGTTGTTCGCACGTCCCACAACACCGTTGGCTGCGATCTCATCCATCGCCGGCGTTCGCGCTGCTTGCAACGGAGTCTTGCCGCCCAGCGACGCTTGCGGTTCGTCGGCACAGCCGTCTGGGATGATGATCGCGTACTTCATGTCTCGCTCGAACAAGTTGAATCGTATCACGATAACAGAGAGTCGGGACAACCGCTACGGCCGATCCGGCATGCGCCGCGCAGCGATCCAGCGGCGAAAACGTGACGGGAATTGTCAATCCAAGACACGCATGCGAACATTGCTGCCGCGTGTACAAGCAAGGCGTTCGATTTCCGCGACGGCAGCGGCAGCGGCGCCCTCCGGCGCCGAGTGTGTCATAATCACCAGCGGCACAACCTGTGCATCATCCTTTCGCTCGGCCCCGTGCTGAATCACCGAAGCGATTGAGATGTTGTGCCGCCCCAGTACGCCCGTGATCTCTGCCAGCACGCCCGGGTGGTCGTCGACGTTGAAGCGAAGATAAAACCGGCCCTTCACGTCAGCATGATCGCTCAACGCGACGCGGGCTTCACGCTGCGACCACAGTTCAAGCGTCTTGAACGTCAATCGAGTGCGGCCAACTGCCGTGTCAATCAAATCCGCCACGACTGCCGAGGCGGTTGGCATCTGCCCGGCTCCCAATCCGTGAAAGAAGACGCGGCCAACTGCGTCGCCAACCACCCGCACCGCGTTATAGGCTTCGCGCACTTCCGCCAATGGCTCGCCGATGCGAACCAACGTCGGCGACACGTGCAACTCAAGGCCGCCGTTAAGTTGTGCGATGGCGAGTAACTTGATGCGATAGCCGAGCAGTTTCGCGTATTGCAAATCGGCGGGATCGAGTTTGTCAATTCCAATGCACGGGATCTCCGACCAGTGAACCCGCGCACCAAATGCTAAGTGCGCAAGGATCGCCAGCTTTTGGGCCGCGTCCGTGCCGTCGACGTCCATCGTCGGATCGGCCTCGGCGTAACCGAGCCGCTGTGCTTCGTGGACAGCATCGTCGAAGCCAGCACCTTGCTCTTCCATCTGTGAGAGGATGAAGTTGCTCGTCCCGTTCAGAATGCCCCGCAGCGAAGTGATTTGATTTCCTGAGAGACACTGCCCAATATTGGTGATGATCGGGACGCCGCCCGCGACCGAAGCCTCGAACGCGATCGAGCGGCCAAGTTCACGCGCTCGATCAAACAGCTCCGGGCCATGCTCGGCCAGCAAGGCCTTATTGGCTGTCACGATGTCCTTGCCGCTGTCAAGCAATCGGAGCATGATCGTGCGCGCCGGTTCGAGCCCGCCAATCAATTGCGCGACGACCGTGATTTCGGGGTCCTCCGTCACCAAGCTCAGGTCGTCCGTGAGCAGACCGTCGGGCAAATCGACAGCACGCGGCTTCTGTACGTCGTTGACAACGATTCGCTTCAGCCACATCGTGCGTCCAGCATGCCGGCCCGAGCGGTCCCCGTGATCGAGCAGCAGTTGGGCCACGCCGCTGCCGACGGTGCCCAACCCGATGATTCCAATATTTGTGCGCGGCATGCCTCACTTGCTCCACCAAAGACTAATCAGTCAATCCTAGGTCGCGTCAAGCCTGAGCGTCAAGCGGCAGAGGGCAGGCGCAGCGTGTCATGGCCGATGTTTGCCAAGCCGTGTCTGACGGTCCTCCCAATTGCGGCGGCACGACCGGTTCTACAGAATAGAGCAGCCGCACGAATCGTCGTTTAAGGGACATCACGATGAAAAACCGCATTGCTCTCGTCACCGGCGCTGGCCGGGGAATTGGCAAATCTTCAGCCTTGGCATTGGCCGCCAAAGGATCACGTCTCGCTGCCACGGCGCGGACGAAGGGAGAGCTCGATCAGCTTGTCGACGAAATCCAATCCGCCGGCGGTGATGCAATCGCCGTCATGGATGATTTGTCGGACCGTACCGCCCCAGCGCGAATTGTGTCGCAAGTCGAAGCCGCTTGGGGCCCGATTGAAATCCTCGTCAACAATGCAGGCATTGGCAGCAGTCAAGCACCGCAACCGCTGATCGCTTTCGACGACCAATTCTGGGATCTCACGATGGAAGTCAACGTGACCGCACCCTATTTGCTCACCAAACTTGTGCTGCCTGCGATGGTCCGAGCGAAGTGGGGCCGCATCATCAACATCGCTTCGATCAACGCGCGGACGGCACCGCTTCACGGCGCAGCTTATGCCACAAGCAAACACGCGCTGGCAGGATTGACGAAGGCCACGGCACTGGAACATGCTGCCGACGGCATCACCGCCAACGCCGTTTGCCCCGGTGTCACGGCAACGCTGTTGAACGACAAGCGGCTCGAGTACGACGTGAAACGGTTGGGCAAGTCGTTCGCAGAAATCGAAGCCGGCGCTTCGCCGCTCGGGCGCCGCTTGTCGCCGGAGGAAATCGCTGCGGCCGTCGCCTTCCTGGCGAGTGATGAAGCTGGCGGCATCAACGGCCAATTGATCAATGTCTGCGGCGGCACGGTCATGTTCTGATACGGTCGCGACCGTTCAAAGTGACCTTTCCGCCAGCGTGTCGCCGGGCGCCGCCAGTGGATCGTCCAGCGGACCGGGTTAGTCAGCGTGGCGGATGTAATATTTCGCCAGGCGGTCGGGGGGGCAGCCGAGTTTGTAAGCCGTTAGCAAAGCCCAATTGCGAGCCGTTTGCCGAATGATTCCCCGCCGCCGCCACCGCCTTGCGCTGACGTGCAGCGGTCCCGGCAACAGAATTGGCCAATTCGTTCGCCGCAGCTTCTTCATGAACAACAAGTCCTCCATCAGACGAACCGACGGAAATCCACCGACATCGTGGAATACTTCGCGCCGCACGAAGATACCTTGATCACCGTATGGCAAGCCCAGCCAACGAGCCCGCGCGGCATTGCCCCGCTCGAGCAACCGATAGCCAACGCCCGCCGCTTCGATCTCTTGTTGGAAAGCGCCCCCAACGTGCTGCCCTTGCGAAAACGCTGTGCGAAGCTGCGACAATGCCTCGCCCGATAGCCAATTGTCGGCGTGCAAAAAGAGTAGCACATCTCCCGTCGCCTCCCGGGCTCCGACATTTTGTTGCGCCGCACGTCCCGGTGGCGAGGTTAAGACCTGGCAGCGATGACTGCGAGCAACCTCGACCGTGTTATCGACGCTCGCTCCATCAACCACAATCACTTCGTTCGCGCCCGCCGCCCACGCGCTGGCGGCCGCTTGCGATAAGATCTGCGCTTCATTTATGGCGGGAATAATGACTGAGATTCGCACATCACGAGTGTATCGCGCCGCAGGTATGGTCAACCAGATACGCAACCGCTTGATGCAGCATCGTATTTGCGTTCTGGGCGCATCATCGCAAAGATTCAGCAGTTCCAAGTTGTATGACGATGCCAATACTTTGTCATTCCCGCGCAGGCGGGAATCTGGTATTTCCGGCACGTTTCTGGATTCCCGCCTACGCGGGAACGACGTGTTGATGTCAAACTTGGAACTACTGAGATTGAGTACACGATTGAGAATGTTCGGAGCAACGCTATAATTCGGCATTGCGCCGTTGGCGGCGTGGCTATCACTTCGTTGATCGCTGCTCATCGATGAAACTTCGAGTTGGCCTGATCGGATTGGGAGAGACCTGGGAAACCAGGCACCGACTGGCGTTGCTGTCGCTGGCCGATCGGTTTGAGGTTCGGGCGGTCTGTTGCGAAGTGGCGCAGCGTGCCGAGTTGGTAGCCCGTGAATTCGGGGCCATCTCGTTGGACGGCTATCGGATTATGACGCAGCGCAGCGATGTCGACGCGCTGCTGATGCTGGCTCCAGGCTGGTACGGCGCGTTGCCAATCCTGGCTGCGTGTGAAGCGGGCAAAGCTGTCTATTGTGCCGCCGCACTCGAATTAGCTTCGGAAAGGATCCATGACATCAAGCGGCGGATTGACGAGTCCGGCATCGCTTTCATGGCAGAATTGCCGCGGCGTCATGCTCCGGCAACAGTCCGGCTCAAGGAACTGATCGCTACCCATCTTGGCGAACCAAAGCTGTTATTCTGTCATCGCCGCAAGGCAGCAGCCTCGCCGGCGCACGCCTCCCGCCCTGGACAACACCTTCCCGAAAGCACGCGTGATTTGTTCGAATTGGTGGATTGGTGCCGATACATCGTCGGCGGCGAACCGTCGTCGGTGTTTGGCGCCATCCACGAAAACGCGTCGGCCTGCTGTGACTATGAAATGCTGAGCCTCGATTTTTCTCCGCCGGACGCGTCCGCCACCGGCCCGCTG
>Ga0114931_10012085_pt1 | contig 10131 bp, 8 predicted proteins | sample 2SBtaG_FD_89579 | JGI IMG/M metagenome (GOLD analysis project Ga0114931, IMG submission 89579) | Deep subsurface microbial communities from Kolumbo volcano to uncover new lineages of life (NeLLi) - 2SBTROV14_V59a metaG | ecosystem: Environmental > Aquatic > Marine > Volcanic | place: Kolumbo... | reverse complement strand
GAATAATCGAATTTGCGCCGGAGCGATTCTGACAGCCTCGTTCCGCTTTACAACAGAAAAAAGATCGACGCCCGGGGAATAAAATCGCCGCGCCGTCTCCTGGCGTACAACTTCACCGAAAAATATTAAAAGATAGAATGACGCAATGCCGATAGCCAGGCTGATCGTCACGATGCCCAGTTTTTTCTGTATCTTGTTAAAATAACGAAATGCAATTGAAAGATGCGTTGATATTTTCATCACGATTTTTCCATCGAACCAATAACCACTTTCTCTCCGGGTTTAAGACCTTCTTTGATCACAATTTTCCCCCGGTCACTGTATCCTGTTATCACGGGTCTCTCTTCATATTCTCCATCTTCATTAACAACAATGACTTGGTCTTTGCCGTCGCTGTAAGAAACGGCTTCGATGGGAATGGTCACAACATTCTTCAGGTCCTGCGTATGAATGGACATTTCTGCGTACATACCAAGCCGAATCTGCTTGCTTACCGAATCGGGCACATCAGAAAAACTGATACGAACGGGGAAAAAGCGAAAGTTGCCGTCAACTGTGGCAGTGGAAGCAATCCAGTCCACTTTTCCTTCGAGTTTTATGTTTCGAAATCCGGGGCCGGATATGACGACCTTTTGCCCGACTTTGATTTTCTTCACGCTCAGTTCACCAATAGCGGAATTGATAATATAAGATTCAGTGGCACCGATGGTTGCGACCAGATCACCATCGTTCACCATATCCCCCTCGTTCTTAAAGTCGCTGAACCTGCCGCTCTTTAATTCGGGACGCATCACAATCCCGGAAACAGGTGCACGAATTAATGTCGCTTCATAGCGTGCTTCAACTTCATCCAGTTCTTCCTTTGCATTATCCAGTTTTAAACGCAGCACCTGCATCTTGTCCTGGCTGCCTTTATCCATTTCCGTTTCAAGGGACTGTTGCGCATTCTCATAGTCATATTCTGCCTTTTTATACGCCGTCATAGCCTGCTCATATTCAACCCGGGGAATAATCCCTTTTTCGAAAAGCTTTTTTGTTTCCTGTAATTTTTTTCGTTCATTTTTCAGTGCAATTTTGGACAGCTCAAATTTTCGTTTCGCCTGCATAACGACCAGACTCGAATCCCATCCGGCCAGTTGATTATATTTTTCCAGTAATTCAATATAAGCGACGCGCGCAGAACGCACGTTTTTCGCCAGATCCTTAGTGTCCATCTGGTAGAGAATAGCCCCTTTTTGCACATAATCTCCTTCGTTGAAGTTGCGGCGCACAACTTTACCCGAGGTTTGCGCCGCGATCGTCACTTTGTTATAGGGTTCAATCATTCCGGAAAGTTCGATTCCCATGGTTAATGAATCCAGAGTTGCCGTAACAATTTTTCCTTCCACGCCTTGAACGGGCTGTCTGACGCTTTTGCGTGGAAAAAGCTGGATGCTATTTTTTGAAAACACCAGCGCAAATCCGAAAATGATAAAAACAAGACCGGCGATGAGCGTCTTGACCAGATCGAACCGGTTCAAAAGCACATTAAATTGATCGTTCTGTTTTTTCGTTTCTTCCAACTCCCGTTTCAGACGGTTCACCATGATCGTATCACGACGATCCTCGTCTGTGCTTTTGGCAGCACGACCTTTGTCAACACGTTTTATAAAAACAACCAGCGACTCTTTCGGATGGAATGCAGGTCCCGATGGCTGCTCTGCCAGGAGAGCAGTGGATATTTTCACCTTCTTAACAAGTCCGGATGGTGTAGAGTAGCTTGCTTCCTCCAAAAAATGTTCCACTGATTTGTGAAAACCATCGTTGATCAATTCGCCCAGTTTTTGATTAGGCGTTTGGTTAAAGAAAAACCAATAATAGGACTTGCCGACCAGTTCTTCTTCAGAGAACTCTAATAAATCCAACGCCTCGGGATTAGCCGAAAGGATGACGCCATCCTTGCTAATGACGAGGATGCTATCCCCGCTGTGCTCAAGAATTTTATCAACAAGTTTTATTTTTTTCATTGAAAGCCCTGTAAAATTGCATTTATTCGATAATTGAAATGAAGTGAAATTAATATATTTTTTTAAAAGATACCACAACAAATTTTCCGTACAACGCTGAAATGAGCGGGAAAGAAGGATCAAATTAATTTGTGGAAGGAAACCTGAGCTACACGGACACTTTTTAAACGGCAGGCAACGAGGCAATCAAAGTAAATGTCCGCCTGGAACTGCTTTCCGAATTACAAGTTTTTTCTTTGTTTTTTTGCAAGAAATTTTGAAACGTCTTTTTTTTCAAATGCAGTTTACACTGCGCTATGGAATAATGGTTTCTAATTTCATTACCAGGTCACTATAGATATTTTGTACTGCTTGACTCATTGCTTTTAAAATTGCATCCTCAGAGCCGCCTTCAATCGGCACCTTCTGTTGCAGCAGTCCTGACCAAATTAATTTGCGCTCCGGCACTGACGTCACCTGGAGCCAAAGAGCGACTTGGGCGGAATGGTCAGTTCCCTTGACATTTTCCTGAAACTTTTTTATCCGGCCGGAAAGGACTAACCAGTTTCTGCTTCGCGGCTGTACCATCGTCACCCGTTTAAAAGCACCGGAAGCACGCAGATGAGCAACGGCCTGAAGTGTGAGCAATTCAGCGGGTCCCGACACCCAGCGGCGATAATTATCAAATTTCACTTCATAATCTGAAATCTGATAAACAAATTTATCCTGCGAGTAAAGATAATCTGAATCAAATTTTTTTACCCACAGAATACCATGACCGTTTGCGTTTTCCGCCGAAACCAGGGGATAATCAATGGTAAAATAATGTGTTTCGGGAACATGGCCGCACGAAATTAAAAAGAGGACAAAAATTAATCCCGGGAAATACTTCATTGCAAAACTCCACTTTTTCGTTCAATCAGGTTTCAGGATTTACATGTCAGGGCAATTTTCTCTCGGGCGGCGCGGACTTGCGCACAAGACTCCACGGCTGCTCTTTGATCGACCGGGTAAAGTCCTGCAGATTTCTGGTAATTGCCGACATGTTTTCAACGATCTCGTTGTACGCACTACGATTCTGTACAACGGTATAATCCATTTCATCAAAAGCTGCATTCAATTTTGACATCAATTTATCGCTTTGCTTCAGAGTATTCTCCAGCGCAGCAAGTGATCCGCTGATGGTACTGTCTTTTTGTGCCAGCATCGTGTTAATAGTAGCCGTCATCTGTTCAAGTTCCTGAGATAATTTATCCAGGTGTGTGAAGACCAACCCCATGCTATCCGCAGTGACTTCTGCCATGTGGTTGAACGCAGTGATCATATCCGAAATATTTTTTCTGTTATCATCATTAAGCACATCATTCAGGCGGGCCAAAAGCTCGGAAAGTTGTTCTGTCGCAGAAGCGGCAGGGCCGGCCATTTGTGCAAAACCGGGGACATCATTTGAAGGAATTAGTCCACCGGAAGGAATGCGGGGAGCATCCGGTGAACCGGCCGTCACTTCAACGTAATATGCGCCCATAATGCCAATGGTCGTAATAAAGGCTTTGCTGTTCTGACGGATCGGTGTATCTTTTTTCACTTCGAGCAACAATTCCACTCTGGGGTCGTCTCCCTCCGGCAGTTTCAAATCAACCACACGTCCGACCTCTATACCTGCATAGCGTACAATTGAGCCCTTTTCAATACCACCAACATAGGTAAACCGTGCACGAAAAGTTTCTTTTTCAGTCCAGGAATTCATCCCCACGATAACGACCAAAAATCCGATAAAAATGGCCACACTCAGGAGAATAAAAATTCCTGCTTTTATTTCACTCGATTTATATTCCATGAGTATCCTTTGAGTTATTTATCCATTTATGAAATATAGCCTTCGCCTACCAAAGCGCTGAGTTGCTTATCGCGATCAATAACTTCCTCGTCAGGCCGGCGCTCCAGAAACTGTATAATCCTGGGGTCCTTGCTATTTTTCATTTCCTCCTTTGTGCCGAGAAAAATCACTTCGCCTTCATGCAAAAGTGCAATACGATCGGCGATCAAAAACACGGAAGCCATTTCATGAGTAACCACAACGATGGTCATTTTAAAGGCTTTTTTCAACTTTAAAATCAAATGATCAATGCCGACGGCAACAATGGGGTCCAGTCCCGCAGATGGCTCATCACAAAACAAGATGTCGGGGTCCATGGCCAGGGCGCGCGCCATGGCTGCGCGCTTTTTCATTCCCCCGGATAATTGTGAGGGCATGAAATCCTCAAATCCGGCAAGCCCGACAAGATCGAGTTTCATCCGCGTCATGATGTTAATCGTCGATGATTCCAGCGGTGTATGTTCCACCAGCGGCAGGGCAACATTTTCTCCCACTGACATAGAGTTGAACAAGGCCGCGCTCTGAAACAACATGCCGATTTTCTTCATCACCTCTTCGCGTTCGTCTTCGGTAGCACGAACGATATCAACATCCTTGATATAAATTTCACCTTTGGTCGGTTTCTGCAGTCCGATAAGATGGCGCAGCAGTGTACTCTTGCCGCACCCGGAACGGCCAAGAATGACCAGCGTTTCGTCGGCGTAAATATCGAGGGTAATCCCCTTCAGCACTTCCAGATCTCCGTAACTGGTATGCAAATCGCGAATTTTTATAATTGGTTCAGGCATATTACATTTTTGCTTTGATAAAGCTTTTATCCAATTGAGATTGAATTCTTTTGGTTAACATTTTGTTCATCACTTTATGTTTAAAAAATGCATTAGCTTTAGTGAAACTTGTTTGTTGTACCGCTTTCCGCCCAGCTTTGCTTTTGCTAAAGCTATTTTGCCAATTGACATCAAATTACTTTTTTTTATCTTGCACTTTGATTAATATTCGGAAAACACAACAGCTTTAGCAAAGCTACAGTCATTACGCTGAGAAAAAAATCATTGTAAAAACAAGGTCTGCAAAAATTATTAAAAATATAGACGAAACGACCGAAGCAGTTGTCGATTTTCCAACACCTTCAGCACCGCCGGAAACGCTGAATCCCTGGTATGCGCCAATCTGTGAAATGATCACTGCAAAAACCAGACTCTTTACCAGACCGGTTAAAAAATCACTGAGCAAAATAGCCGTGGCCGTCTCGTTAAAATACGCAATGAACGGCAGTTTTAAACTAAAGACCGCAAGAGAAAAGCCGCCGGCAATGCCGAGGAAATCAGCCAAGACGGTTAGGCACGGCACTACCACAATCATTGCCAGAGTGCGCGGGACGATCAAAAAGCCAATGGGATTGAGTGCCATCGTTTTCAGTGCATCAATTTCCTCCGCCACTTTCATTGTGCCGATCTCCGCGGCAATGGCCGAGCCGCTTCTTCCGGCAATGATGATAGCTGTAATGAGCGGCCCCAATTCCCGCGTAATGGAAACGCCGACAAGATCCGCAACATAAATTGAGGCACCGAATCTTTCCAGTTGATAGGCCGCCTGCATAGCAATTATTAAACCTACGGAAAAAGTAATAATGCTGACAATAGGAACAGCATCTACACCGATGCGCACCATCTGAATAAAGGTGAGGCGCCAGCGAATTTTCTTCCCTTTGAACGGAGCGATAAAAATCCAGTAAAGAGATTGACCGCTCAATTTCAATATCCTGGAAAGATGGGCGATGAAAGAATAAAAATTATGTCCGGTTTTGCCGAAAGTATTTCTCATGCTTATCCGTGTGCCAACGCTTCGTTTATATCTTTATGAATTTCAAATATTTTGTCTAGTCGGGTCAACTCAAAAACTTCCCTTACATTGTCTCACAAAGAGACTAAACTGAACCTGCCTTTATATTTATTGCACTGCTGCAATCCCTCGATCAGTGTTGCCACGCCGGAACTATCCATATAAGGAACTTTTTCCAGATTCACAAGAATTGTCGGAGTTTTTTTCTTTGTAAGTTTCAGGAGTGCTTCACGCACATCCGGTGATGAGTAAAGGTCGACATCCCCCTCGATATTCAACAAAACGTATTGCTCCTTCGCCTGCACTTTGATGTTTAAGCTCACTTTATTGCCTCTTTGGTAGCGCTTTTTGCATTATTAAAAAATTACCTTCATCTGTTCCGTTTTTAAAAATCACTCTGTCCATAATACTTTTCATTATATGAACCCCAAGTCCTCCCGGCCGCAGTTCGTTCAGTTGTCGCGACCTGATTTTTCTCACATCTACCGAATTTCCGAAATCATGCATGATGATCTCGAGTTTTGTCGGCTTTAATTTGCAGGTTACAATGATCGGCTGATTTTTCTTTCCCTTGTATGCGTGGCGCATGATATTGGAACATGCCTCATCCACGGCAAGAACAATCTTGCTAATCTCCATTGGAGTAAAACCCGCAAGCTGGCCTACCTGTGTTATCGCTGCGCGCAACACGCTGAGCATTTGCGGATCACTGGTAATTCGTACTTCAATCTTTTTTGCCATAGATTGTCTCAGAAAGTAGCTACCGATTAGACTCAAAAAGTCATATAAGCTTTGCATATAAACAAACAGGATGTAAACACTTCACACCGCCCAAAATCGACTCCAATCCTACCTTTCTCATTTTCAAACTGAAGGGCCGTTCCATCGCAAGACCATTACGGTAATGTCATCATGCTGCGGCATATTTTCAGAAAAATGCATCACTTTTTTAATGAGAGCATTGACTATATTTTCCGGCTTGCCCTGTTTTTGGCTCGCAAATTCCACCAGGCGATGAATTGAAAACTGCTCATTATTTTCATTTATCGTCTCAATAATTCCGTCGGTATAAAGCATCAAATAATCGCCGGGTTCAAGGGAGACGTCCGTTTCTGCAAATTGCATTGTTTTCGTAATGCCCAATGGGACGCCCTTGTCACAATTGACAAGCCGGGCCTTTTTATTTTTCCCGGAAACATGAATAATTGGCAGATGTCCTGCATCGCAAAACCTGACACGCCCGGTCATCAAATCGACGATCAGATATTGTAAAGTTACAAACATTCCCTGGCGACTGCGGTCAACTAATATTTCATTAAGCTTTGTTAAAAGATCGGCAGGATCATTCTTTTGCTGAACAAAAAAACGGAAATCACTCATCAACCGCGCCATGTAAAGTGCAGCAGGGACACCTTTACCGGAAACATCTCCGATGAGAAGACCAAGATGATTCTCGTCCAGTTCGATAGCATCATAGAAATCTCCGCCCACAGAAATGGCCGGCAAATTTTTAGCTGCCAGTTGAAATCGATCTGCTTTTGCTCCCGGTAATATTTCCGGCATAAAACTTTGCTGAATGACTTTAGCAGATTCAAGTTGCTGCCGGAGTCTCTCCTGCTCCAATTCCATTTGATGCATGCGGGCATTTTCTATTGCCAGAGAAACCTGGCGTCCAAAAGTCGAAAACAAATCAAGGTCCTGCTCGGTAAACTGTTTTCCATCGGTACGGTTGATCACTTCTGCGACACCAATGATTCGTTCCTTTGCCATCAATGGAACAGCAAGAATGGACTTTGTTCTGAAACCGGATTTCTGATCGATTGCCGAATAAAAGCGAGGATCTTTTTCCACGTCCGGCACGATCAGCGGTTTTTGATGTTTCCACGTCCAGCCGGCAACACCCTGTCCTTTTTCTAACTGAATCGTTTTCCTGACCTTTTCTCCAACCTGCCCCAGCGCAACCTCACATTCGAGCCGATTCGTCTTTTCGTTGATCAGCATGACCGAACTGGCTTCCGCGCGCATCACCGACTGCGCCTTTTCCATAACAAGCCCAATCAATTTTTCCAGGTCAAGGGTCGAATTGATGATAATGCTGACCTCGATGAGACTCGACAGATCATTGACGCGACTGCGAAGACTCTCGATTTCATTTTCCGTTGTTAGCTTTACTTTCATACCCAAAAAAGATTAATGTGCGTCCAACCAATTTCCGGCTGCTCCAACCTCAACTTTTACAGGAACATCCAGTTTCATTGCATTTTCCATTTCGGATTTAACAATCTGTTTCATCCGGTCGAGTTCCGCTTTCGGAACATCAAAAACCAACTCATCGTGCACTTGTAAAATCATTTTGGCCTGCAACGATTCTTTTTGTAGCCGGTGATGGATGTTGATCATCGCCACTTTGATCATGTCGGCCGCGCTGCCCTGAATCGGAGTATTAATTGCAGTACGTTCGGCAAAATCCCGAATGCGGCGGTTATCACTACTGATTTCCGGGATATAACGTCGCCGGTTTAAAAGCGTAGTCACATAGCCGTCTTCTCTGGCCTTTTCCACTATATCCAGCATAAATTTTTGCACACCGGGATAATTAAGAAAATATGCTTTGATGAACGCATCCGCTTCTTCTGCCGTAATACCCAGTCTTTGCGCCAGGCCATAAGCGCCCATGCCGTACATGATCCCGAAATTAACTTCCTTGGCTTTGCGCCGTTGATCGGCGCTAACCTGCTCGGGGGGAACATCAAACACCAAAGCAGCCGTCCTTCGGTGAACGTCTTCATCATGCAAAAAAGAGGCCATTAAGGTCTCATCTTTTGACAGATGCGCCATAATGCGAAGTTCAATTTGTGAATAATCGGCATCGACAATAATATAATCTTCATTGGTTGGAATAAACGCCCGACGGATGCGTCGCCCAATTTCGGTGCGAATAGGAATATTTTGTAAATTCGGATCGCTGGAGGAAAGCCGACCGGTGGCGGTAACGGTTTGGTTGTAACTGGTGTGAAGGCGCCCGGTTTTTGGATTGACCAACCTTGGCAGAGCGTCCACATAAGTGGATTTGAGCTTGGCAAGCTGACGATAGTCGAGGATCTTTTGTGGCAGATCGTGCTGCTTCGCCAGTTCTTCCATAACCGTCACGTCGGTGGAATAGCCGGTTTTCGTTTTTCTTACAACCGGGAGTTTTAAATTTTCAAAAAGGATAACGGAAAGTTGTTTTGGCGAGTTGATGTTAAATTTTTGTCCCGCCAGCTTGTAAATTTCACCCTCAAGCCGAAGAAGTTCCCCTTCCAGTTCTTTGGACATCCCGGCCAAAAATATTTCATCCAATTTCACGCCGTTTTGTTCCATCTGCAGCAGGACTTCAATGAGGGGAATTTCCACCTCTTGCAGCAGTCTTTCAAGCTCTCCTTCACGAAGCTTTGGTTCCAACGCGTTTCGTAAACGCCAGGTGATATCGGCATCCTCACAGGCGTATTGTGAGACTTTTTCAACCGGCACCTGATCCATGGTGATTTCTTTCTTCCCTTTACCAATAAGAGCCGATGTCGGAATCTTTTTAAAATTCAGATAAGACAGACTAAGGGAATCCAGATTATGCTGGCGCAGGGAAGGGTTGATAAGATAGCTGGCCACCATGGTGTCGAGTTCAAGGCCGCGAACAGTAACACCGTGTTGTTTGAGAACCAGCATGTCGTATTTCGCATTATGGGCGCATTTTTTAATATCCTTGTTCTCAAACACCGGCCGCAGTTGCTCGAGAACGAGATCAAGGTCTAAAACTTCCGTCTCACTGGTCAGATCAACCGGGCCTTTGACAGGGACGTAATACGCAACCCCATCCTGCCATGAAAAAGACAATCCAACCAGCCGCGCGCGCATGGGATCAACACTGGTCGTTTCACTGTCAAAAACAAAGCGATCGAGTTTTTTCAGTTCTCCTACCATTTTGAGGAAACTATCATTTGTATTCACGAGATGGTATTCAGCTTTGGTCAGAGATTGACCTTTTGCAAAACGATCTCTCAGATCGCGAAATTCCATTTCCTGAAAGAAAGCAACGGCAGCATCCGTATCTGCTTCACCAATCACTAGTTCCGAAGGTTCAAGATCGAGCGGCACATCGCAATGGATGGTTGCCAGTTCTTTGGAGAGACGCGCCAATTCAACATTCTCCTGCAAACTTTTACGGATACGTTTATTGGCGATTTTATCCGCATTTTGCAGAACGCCTTCCAGACTGCCAAATTCGTTTAAAAGCTTCGCGGCCGTTACCGGCCCAATGTTTGGAACCCCGGGGATGTTATCGGACGAGTCGCCCATCAGGGCCAAATAGTCAACAATCTTTTCCGGTGCAAGTCCGATTTTTTCCCGAACACTTTTTTCGTCCAGCCATTCCGTTTTGCCCCCCTTCTTTTG
>Ga0114931_10012084_pt1 | contig 10131 bp, 9 predicted proteins | sample 2SBtaG_FD_89579 | JGI IMG/M metagenome (GOLD analysis project Ga0114931, IMG submission 89579) | Deep subsurface microbial communities from Kolumbo volcano to uncover new lineages of life (NeLLi) - 2SBTROV14_V59a metaG | ecosystem: Environmental > Aquatic > Marine > Volcanic | place: Kolumbo... | reverse complement strand
CAGCGGTGCGGCCAGCCAGGTATAGAAGAAGTTGGCAAACGGTGACAGTACGAAAAACACCAGCAACACCGCCACCACCGCGTGCAATAATCGGGTGCGCAGTTCCAGCAGGTGGCTGACAAAACTCTGGCCTTTCTCTTCAGGGATTGTCTTTTCCATCCGCGCTTGGGGCCTGCCTGGTTGTTGTTTCGCACCCGGACTGCGGCGCTTCACCGCGAATACTGTGTTCCACGTCCTGGCGAATTTCTGAAAGCGCGCCGCGTATGTTTTGCTTGGATTCGGCAATATCGCGGCGCAAGGCTTCGGCGTCGATTTCGCTTTCTAATTGCTGTTGCGCGGTGATGACGAAGGTGCGCAGCTTGCGCAGGTAAAAACCCACGCTGCGCGCGGCCTTGGGCAGGCGCTCCGGACCCAGCACGATGAGCCCCACGAGCAAAATCAGGGTGAGTTCCCAGAACCCGACGTCAAACACGGCTAGTTCCGTGACGCTGGATGCTTGGCCGGTGCTTAGGAACGCCCGTCACTTTTTTCGGAACTGTCAGGGTGTACGTCACTCTGCAATTCCTCCGGAGCGGATTCATCGTCGCCTATGGATTTGCGAAATCCGCGAATTGCACCCCCCAGGTCGCTGCCCAGGTTGCGCAATTTCTTGGTGCCAAACAGCAGCAAGACAATTACCAAAATAATGATTAATTCCGTCACACCCATGCCAAACATTCGTTTTTTCCTCAGTTGCGGGCGACGCCTGCCTGCGCCGTGCCCATCGCGGAGATTTCTTCCAGGAGATTGGTGAATTCGATCAAAGTTGCCGGCCGGTTCGTCACCTTGCCGGCGAAAACAGCACGCGGCGTGACGCCGGTACCATACACTTTTTCCGTGGAATCGTAATCGATATTGAGTACGGATCCGTCCAGCGCCAGCCCACCAAACAGGCCGCGGCTGCGCGAATAGGAATAGATTTCCGCATCCAGCTTCAAATTCGTGGCGGCGGTCGCCTGGCGCCCCACCGGACCCGCCGCGATGGACGCGTCACCGCCCAGCTTAAACGTGCCGTCGAGCAGGCCGTTGACACTGCGCTGGGTGGTAAACAACAGCACTACATCCGTGGATTGCACGCCGATCTGCAAGCCAACACTACCGCCGGCCAGGCTGACATACACGGGCAAGGACCAGCTACCATCCGAGAGTCGTTGCGCAACCAAACCCCGCCCCCAGGAACCACCGACAATAAAACCGGCCTTGACCACGCTGGGTACTACGGCGATCGCATGGCTTTTCTTTAACAATCCGATCGGAATGTTGTTTTCCGGGATCCGAATGATATCGTTTAGGACATCTTGTGCATGTTCGGCACGCACCATCAGCTTGCTGGTTCCGGCCACAACGGGAATGCTCGCCAGCAGCAACACCAGGCCGAGATGGAAACGAAGATTTTTCGACCGCATACAGTCCCCCGTTCGGGTTATTGGCTGCCGGGGATTGTACTGTAATGGTGTTCTCGCCGTAAGGCCATTGGTATCTCGAAACCCCGGATCCATAGAATGGCGCCCCCCGGCGTCTGCCGGACTTCTACGCTGAAAACGAAAAAAAACCGGGGCCGGGTTGGCTCAGCGTTTGCGCAGGGACACGATGCCCAAGCCGGCCAACAACACAAACAGCACTAGCGAACCGATCGAGTCCAGCGTGGGTACGCCAGGGATACCCATTCCGACGGCACTACAGGCCCCGGGGGCGTTGATGGCCAGGCTTTCCGCGCCGATCAGACTGGTGGTGTTGACGATCGTAGCGGCACCGGTCAATGCGTTTACCGTGAATACGATGCTGGGGTCAAAAATTCCGGGCCCGACAGCGGGCTGCGTTTCATCAGAAATGCCCCATAGCCCACCACTTGCATCGGCCGCCAATCCTCCGTCATTGAAATTCAATCCGGCACCCAATGGGCCGATCAGAGTCGCGACACCGCTGGTCGGATCCACGCGGTACAGATTTTCATCGCCGTTGCTGCCTATGGAATACAGGCCGTCGTAACGAGCGGCCAAGCCGGTGATCTGTGGCTGCCCCGAGGTCAGCAGGGTCGCTACCCCCGTGGCGGGGTCCAGCGAATACGTGCTGCCGGCAAGGTCATCGGTGGCAAACAGTGTGCCGTTACAGGCGAAGCTGAGGCCCCAATCGTAGGAGGCTACGGGCAACCCGGTATTGCCCAGCGTCCCGTTTACCAGACTGGCCGCGCCAGTTCCCAGATCGATGGTGACCAGGGAACGCGTGAAATCGTCGATTCCAAACAAGGTGCCGCTGGAATCAAAAGACAAGCCCTCGATGCCCGCAAAACCGGTATTGCCGATATCCGTTGCCGCCCCGGTAGCCAGGTCAATTTGATACAAGTGCGCTTGGTCCGCCCCATTGGAGTCAGACGTGACGGTGTAGGCAATAGGGTTCGCTACCGCGATAGCGGTACTCAAGAGCCCAGCCAGAATGGCCAATACGCGCCAGGGCCGCATATTTTTCCCTCTTGTTGCGCAAGCATTATTCCCTTAGGCTCGCACTTGCGTTACAAACAACGGATGCGATACGCGCGAACACCCACAACCAGGGTTCGGCGAAACCATATCCCTTGTTCCGTTAGGGTCACCCTGCAAGTGCCGCTCCGACACGAACACATTGCAGTGACGCCTAGAGTATCACTAATCGCCGCTTTCACCCAATAACATGCACCCAGATTCCGCATCACAGACCGCATTGCCAGGACCGGGCCGAGCCGGCATCTTGCTGGTAAATCTAGGTACACCGGATGCGCCAACCCCACGCGCCGTGCGCCGTTACCTGGCGGAATTTCTCCGCGACCCGCGCGTGGTGACGCTGCCCAGGCTGCTGTGGTGGCCAATCCTGTACGGCGTGATCCTGCCCACCCGGCCGCGCCGCGTGGCGCACGCCTACCGCGCCATCTGGACCGAACAGGGATCGCCATTGCGCGTGTATTCACAGCAACTGGCGGACGATCTGGCTGCTCACCTGGGCGGCGAGGTACCCGTGGTGCTGGGCATGCGTTACGGTTCTCCGAGCCTCGGCGAAGCCCTGGAGCGCCTCGGCGAAAGCGGCGTGGGTCGCGTGTTGGTGCTGGGCTTGTATCCGCAGTATGCCGCCGCGACCACGGCCTCGATTCTGGACGGTGTGGGCGCGGTATTGCGCGATCGCCCGGATATTCCCGAACTGCGTTTCGTGCACGATTATCACAACCACCGCGCTTACATTGAAGCCCTTGCCGGCAGTGTTCGCCGCTGTTGGGAGCAAAACGCCGAAAGCCAGTGTTTGGTGATTTCATTTCACGGCTTGCCCTGCAGCCAGATTGCCGCCGGGGACCCCTATGCAGTGCAATGCGAGGCCACCGCTGCCGCCCTGGTTGCGGCCCTGGAGCTGGGTCCTGAAGAATGGCGCCTCGGCTACCAGTCGCGAGTGGGCAAACAAGCTTGGCTGACGCCCTACACCGACGAGATTCTGCGTGATCTGCCCCGCGACGGCGTGCGCAGGATTAGCGTCGTGTGCCCCGGCTTTGCCGTCGACTGTCTGGAAACACTCGAAGAAATCAATATTCGCTACCGGCAAGTGTTTTTGGACGCCGGCGGCGAACACATGGATTATGTCCCGGCCCTGAATGCGCATCCGGATCACGCCGGCTTGCTCGCTGGAATTGCCAGGCAACATCTATGCATCGCAACCTAATGGTGGGCGCAGGCAACGCGGGCACAATCCGCCCGGTAGAGCCCGGCCCGCGCCCGAGCATTGCACAGGACCTCTGCCTCGACATCGGCTACTTACGCCTGCGCGCGCGGCGCTGGGGAGACCCCCGGGCGGCCACGCGGATTCTGGCCCTGCATGGCTGGCTGGATAATGCCAACAGTTTTCTGCCGCTTGCGCAACACCTGATGCACGACACATGCCTGGTTGCTTTGGAATTTGCCGGGCACGGCCATTCCGAGCATCGCCCCGCCGGGCTTTGGTATCACTTTGTCGATTACGTCTTCGATGTTGTGCGGGCGGCCCGTGCATTGAGTTGGGATCGGTTTCACCTGCTCGGACATTCCCTGGGTGGTGCCGTCGCCACTTTTTTGGCCGCGGGCGCGCCGCAATGCCTGCAAAGCCTGATGCTGATCGAAGCATTGGGTCCGCTGGGTGGCACCCCGGAACAGGCGCCGCAACGATTACGCCAGGCGATCGCTGCCCTGCAAGACCCCGATCGGCGTACCCGCATTTTTGTGGACATCGGCTCCGCCGTCACCGCGCGCGCAGCGGCCGGGCCGACAAACATTGACTGTGCGCGGCTGTTGGTGGAACGTGGCCTGCGCCCGGTCGCCGATGGCTTTACCTGGCGCAGCGATCCTCGCCTGACCCTACCGTCACCCTACCGTCTCGGCGAGGCACACATCCAGGCTATGTTGCGCGCACTGGACATGCCCTTGCTGGTGCTGATGAGTCGCGACGATGCGCGCTTCCGGCGCATGGAGCACGCCGAGACCCGTGCCGCCGCGGTACCACAGGCACGCGTGGAGCTGCTACCGGGCGGCCACCACCTGCACATGGAGTCGCCAGGAGACACCGCGCGGGCCATCCTGGGCTTTCTAAAAGATCTGTCGCATGGGTAAAAAATTGCCGCCACCAAAATCGTGGTGACGGGTTACAATGGCCACAACGGCCACGAACCCGCAGCGGCTGGTGGCCACCCTCGATCGCATTCGGTCATCTTGGTTCTGGACGGGCAACAATATATGGGTACACACGAATCGGAGGAGGAACTTCGCCAGCGCCTGAAGGCGCTTACCGTGGAACACCGGGATCTGGATGACGCGATCTCGGGATTGCAACGAAACACCTACGTCAACCAACTGCAAATTCAACGTTTGAAACGCCGCAAGCTGCTGCTCAAGGATCAGATCGCCTTCGTGCGCAGCAAGCTGATTCCAGACCTTAACGCGTAACCGCCCAAGCGCTAAACAGCGCTGCCGAAAACGCCGGGTCCGGCTTCGTAATACCCAGGTTAATCGCTGTATTGCGCGCGCAGCGTTTCCGTCATTTGCAGGATGCCGTGGCGAATTTCCTTACTCAGGATCAACTTGGCGTCGTCCGCCATCCCCTGCACCGCCTTGGAGAACGTCAGCCGCCGTTCCGTATCGCGTTTCAGGATGCCGATCTGGCATAGCTGATCGATGAACTGGCGGAACAGGCTGCGCTCGAAAAACTCCGGCGCATTGAACTGAATTAACAACGACAAGCGTTCCGCCACTTGCTGGCACAGACGTTCCAGCTCGGCGGCGGTCAGTTTACCGGAGCCAACACGCGACAACACACTGATGGTGATGTAATAACGCTCAAAGCTCTTCAGCAGCACCTGGCCGAGTAAATTTAATTGATATGCCTTGGTGCTGCCGCCCGTTGGCCGGGACACGCTTTTCCCGTCGCCACTGATTTCCACCAGGCCGAGACTCGCCATGTGGCGCATGGTTCGGCGCACCTCACGGCTCACATAGCGCGGGTCCCATTTCAGAAACAGTGTGGATTGCAGGAACGGGTACACCATTCTGGCTAGCGTGGTCACGCGCGTGACCGGCATGCTGGGATTATGTTGCAAACAGGCGGCGATCCAGGAAGCGATGGCGAACAAGTGCAGCACGTTGTTGCGGAAATAGGACAACAAAATAGCGTGCGGAATCGACACCTTGATGATGTCGCCCATGTCGTGGGGAAGCCGCTCCACCACGCCGAGACGAATGCCTTGGGATATCATCTCCGCCGGGCTCATTTTGGCCACCGTGACATAGCGTGAGTACGGCGCACCCTGCAACAACGCACGACATAGTTCCAGATGCTGCATCAGCAGCGCCTCGTCCATGGCCCGGCGGCGTGTGGCCAATAGCGCCAGGGCCAACAAATTGATGGGGTTTGCATCGGCCGCGCTGTTCAAGCGAACCATGATGCGCCGCGCCAGATCGTGCACCGCCGGCGCTAACCAGGGCGGCCGGGCTACGCCGTTCTCAGACCGCGTCCGCCACTCGGGGTGGTGTCGGTCGAGTACCGTTTCCAGATGTATTGGCTCACCGAAATTCACATGTACATGGCCATAGGACTGACGCAGGACCCGGGTCGCTCGAAGCAAGCCAAACAGGCTTTCCTTCTGCTTGGAGGCGCCGCCAAGCTCGTGTCGATAGGCGAGGCCTTCGATCAATTTTTCGTAGCCGATATACACTGGAATAAACACCACGGGTCGGCGCTGTTCCTTGAGGAAGCTGCGCACGGTCATCGCCAACATGCCGGTATGTGGCTGCAATAGTCTGCCGGTGCGGCTGCGCGTACCTTCAATGAAATACTCAATCGACACGCCCTGCGCGACAATGGCGCTCACGTATTCGTTAAACACCGCTGAATACAGGAGGTTGTTGCGGAAACTGCGGCGCATGAAAAAAGCCCCGCCCCGACGCAGGATCGAGCCCAGTATCGGCAAATTGAGATTGACACCGGCGGCAATATGTGGCGCCACCAACCCATATTTGTGTAGTAAGTAGGACAGCAACAAATAATCGACATGCGAGCGGTGACACGGCACATAGATCAGTTCGTTCCCCGGGGCGATTTTTTGCAGGCGATCCAGATGATGCACCGTAATGCCCGCGTAGATTCGCTCCCATAACCATTCCAGAAACCGCGCAACCACGTGCAGTACCCCGGAAGAGAAATCCGCCGCGATTTCGCGCGCGTGGCGCATGGCCCGGCGCTGCAGCTTTTTCGCCTCGGCCGCATCGCCACGGGCGCGGTCCGCAATCACCTGCTGAACTGCCGGTGCTTTCAACAAATCGTCCAGCAGGGTGCGGCGATGCGACAGATCCGGGCCGATCACGGCCGTGCGTATCTCCCTGAAATCAACCCGCAGCAGGCGTGCGATGCGGCGTATGGCGCGCTCCCTGTCGCCACCGGTTTGCTGCAATAGTGCACCGAGTTCGAGCGGCTGACCGCACTGCACCAGGGTATTCCGCCCATTGATAAAAAGGCTCAGTGCCCTGCGCAGCCGCCCGGCAATTACCCAATTTTCAGACAACAGCGCGCGAAGGGCACCGCCCGAACGCCCCGGTTTGCGGCCCAGCAAAATCGCTACGGGAACCACCACTACCGGCGACGACTCGGACCCGGACATGGCATTCACGATGCGCGCCAGGCGGTGCGGGTGGGTTCGATTTTTCTTGCGCTGCAACAACACGCCGCGCCGGCTTTGCATGAAGAACACGGGGCTTTGCAGTACCGCGTCGGCCGGCGGGTCACCGAAGGGATCCGGCAACCCTTGTTCCTGACACAGCAGCGACAGAATCAGGCGGTCGATGATACCGTTGCTCTCGAGCGCGTAATAAATGCGCGGAACGGGTTGGGTTTCCAGTACATCGCCCATTCCGCCTGCCACATATTGCACCCGCACCAGGCCGCGGATCGAATTGCGCAAGAAGCGCAACACATGTCGCGTCAAAACGGCCAGATAATGTTTTTGCGTGTCGGCCATCAGGGCTCCCGGCGGTGTTTTTCGCCCATGCGTTCATCCAGTGAGGGTGAAGGAACGAATCCTTGTAATACGGAATCCAGATACCAGCGTTGCCCGCGCTGCCCAAGACCCACGTCCAAGCTGTGGCGTACTCCAAAAATATCCAATCGCACCATTACACGTGCCTGTGCACCATGAACTTCCTCGTGGCTGACCTGCATGGAACTGAGAAATTCCTTCACATCGATATTGTATATGCTGAGTATGCGCAGCACGGACAGCCACACCCGCGATGATCGATCCAGCGCCTGCTCGAAGCTTAAGGCCTTGACGTCGGCCAGCGTGGGCAGGTTCACATCGCGTAGCATGGCGCCGATTTCGTGCACGCTCTGGCGCAATAGCACCGGATTGGCGAAGTCCGTATTCCGCGCCCACAAGAACAGGCGATCGATAATGCGGATCAACGGCTCGGCCGACGCCGCTAACGGATCGTTGCCCTGCGACAGGCCGGCCACGATAGACGCGTGCAATACATCCAGCAGACGCGGCAATTGTTGCTGAAACTTGCGCAATTGTGGTGTCAATTCTTCCACCAGTGTCGCTTCCGCGTCCGGGGATTGCCAACGAGCAACTCGCTCCCGGTAGGCCTGGGCAGTTTCTGGTGGGACCGTTTGTTGCTGCCAACCCTGCCACCGTGCACGCCAGCGCAGCAGTTTTTCCGGCGGCAACAAGCCCTTGAAAAAGCCATACAGGTCATCCTGTTCAAGGGCACTGGACAGCGCCCCAAGAGTTTGTCCAGGTGTGTAACCCGGCCAGGGTGAAACCGGCTTCTCCGGCTCCCGGTCCGGCCCACAAGCCACGAGCAAGAGCAGCAACAACAGGCTATGGCGAAACTTGCAAGGCATTCTTGGGGTCACTGGCTATCATGGTTTTCAACCCGGTTGTATTCATTGTCCCGATTCACATACACCAGGCCGATGGCGCGGTCCAGGCATTGCGTTGTTTGCGTACTCGGTCTAAGGTATTGCCCATTCATTCAATACGCTTGCGTATGTCGCAGCCAACGCGCATCCGCGAGCATCGGAGGTTCTATGCACCGCCTATCCTGTTCCGGGCTGATCGCCCTGCTCGCCGCTTTACTGAGCGCGGGTACGGCCCTGGCCGCCGATTCGCTACCGGTCGCCGGCATTTCCGCCGAGGTGACCATAACCTATGATAATGAAGGCAACCCGCATATTCTCGCCGCAAATGACCTGGATGCAAGCTTTGCCCAAGGCTACACCCAGGCGGCGGACCGTTTCTTCCAAATGGATTTCACCCGCCGCCTGGCCTCGGGAACGCTGGCCGAGTTGCTCGGACCCAACGCCCTGGACAGCGATATCCAGTTGCGTACCCTGGGCCTGCGCCGCGCGGCCTATGAAAGCCTGTTTGCGTTTTCCGAGGAAACCCGCGGCTGGCTCCAGGCCTACGCCAACGGCGTCAACGCGTACCTGAAACAACATCCCTTGCCACCGGAATATGCGGCCCTGGAGCTTTCGGAAGTGGATCCTTGGACACCGGTGGACAGTGTGGTCGTGGGCAAGGCGCTGGCTTTTAACCTGTCTTTTGACCTGGATATCGACCTGACCCTGAAACTGGGCGCCTACCAGGCGGCCGGCGCCGCAGCAGGCATCGACGGAACGGCGCTGTTTTTCTTCGATACCCACCGCACCGCTCCGGCCGATGGCCGGATCTCCATGCCGAACTTCATGGCCGACCACGGCATCATCGATTTACCCGATGCCAATAAAAACAAATCCAGGCGCGCGGAAATGTCGGCGCTGGACCCACAAACCCTGAGGCTGGCCCGCGATTACAAAGCCAAAATCGCCGCCATTCCATTCCTCGCGCAGAGCATGCAAGCGCGCGATGGCCGCGCCGGCTCCAACCTCTGGGCGGTATCCGCCGAACACAGCAGCACCGGAAACCCGCTGGTGGCTAACGATCCGCACTTAAGCCTGAATACGCCACCGGTGTGGGTGGAAGACCACTTGCAATCCAACGACCCACATTTCGCGGATCCCTTGGACGCTATCGGCGTGGCGGTACCCGGCGTACCCGGCATCGTGCAAGGCTGTACCACACGGTTGTGTTGGGGCAGCACCGTGCACCCCCTGGATACCACCGATACCTTCCAGGAGCAACTCAAGCTCAACACCTTTGGCTTGCCGACGGATACCGTATACAAAGGCCAGCCCGAGCCGATCCTGTATGTTTTCCAGAGCTATTACGTGAACCAGATCGGCGATGGTATTCCGGATAACCTGCAGCGTGCACCGGTGGGCTATACCGAAGGTGCGATTTCGTTCCTGGTGCCGCGTCGCAATTATGGGCCGCTTGTGGTGGTGGACGTGGATGCCCAATCCGGATTGAGCGTGCAATACACGGGCTGGGGCGCCACCCATGAAATCGAAGCGTTCCGCGAAATTAATCGTGCCGGCAACATGGAAGAATTCCAGAATGCGCTAACCTTGTTCGATTTCGGTTCACAGAATTTTGTGTACGCCGACGTGGATGGCAATATTGCCCAGTTCACGGGCGCGGAAATGCCCCTGCGCACGGATCTGCAAACCATGAAT